>Ga0310690_10000517_pt1 | contig 80313 bp, 57 predicted proteins | sample AusTroGonzalo_MG_2_FD_207661 | JGI IMG/M metagenome (GOLD analysis project Ga0310690, IMG submission 207661) | Bovine rumen microbial communities from tropical cattle in Woodstock, Queensland, Australia - Gonzalo_04 (v2) (version 2) | ecosystem: Host-associated > Mammals > Digestive system >...
ACATACTTTGGTGTAGCGTTGCAATAACCGTCTTTATCAGCAATCTTGGTACGTTCGTTGTTGCAATAACATTCATCGTTAATCAATTGTCCATCAACACAGGCACGTTGTGCAGTTGGTTTTTCTGCCTTGGTGCTGATTGCTTTTTGTTTTGGACAATTACCGTTCTTGTCTGGGAATACATCGTTGCCCGGACAGATACATTCGGTGTTAGTGCTGTTCATACGACCATTGGAAGAAGTGCAGTTGGTGATGTATTTTGTTTCTTGTCTTTCTGCACGATTTTCGGCGCGTTTTACAGCATTATCACTTGGGCATTTACCATTGCTGCCAACAGTGCCACCGTTGCGACATGTACATGTGTTGATATCGTAATCCCAATCGCCTTTTGTTTCGTTACAGTTATCAATCTTATCTTGGGCTTCTTTAGATTCCTTATCTTTATATACGCATTTGTCGTCTTCAAGAAGTGTGCCAGGTTTTTCGCAATGACATTCTTTGTTATCGTACCATGTACCGCCGGCACCTCTTTGTAAGCATTTTGTTCTGCGCTGTTCAAGTTCTTGTTCTTGCTGTTTTATGTCGCGTGCTTCTTGTCGTGCGGCTTTATTTGCCTCGCGTTTGGTTGGACAAGTGCCATCTTGGGCTGCGTTGCCGTTTTCACAATTGCAAGATTTATTATTATTGATCAAAGTGCCCTTAGAATCACGACAGTTCTTGGCAAACTGCATACCGTCACGAACAACACATACGTTGTCTTTTGTTTCAAGATATGGATCTTCTGAACAATCACACGCTTCGTTTTGCCATCTTCCGCCACTTTGCTTGCAAGCCTTTTCGGTGTTTTTTGCTTCTTTTCTGACGTCACGAGCGGTTTGTCTTTCTTCTCGTTTTTCTTGACGTGCTTCTTCCTTTTCCTGTTTCTTAGCGGCTTTTTCTTCGGAATCGTCTTCGACACATTCGTTACGGAAACTACTCCATTTCATACCCGCCTTAGCTTCACATAATTCCTTGTCCGCTTTTTGTGTGTCAATTGCACGGTCGATTGCACCCGATGTCAATGCGCCAACCGCCATACCAACACCCGAACCCAGCATTGCAGATGATGCCGATGACTGTTCCCGTGTTAAACGATATGCATTTTCCATGTATGTTGTGACATCAACACCAAACCATGCAGGCGTACAATCAAACGTGTTGCCAGCATACACTTTTTTAGACGAATATAATGTGGAATCGCCACCCGCCAAGAAATTCACCGTATAGACGCAATCTAATGAACGATCGTCCAGCATCGCGCCAAGACGTGCACAGGTGCTGCGCATTTGGTCGTGCATTGTGTATAATTTCTTTTCATCTGTGGATATTTGTTTTTCCGCAGTTTGACGCAGTGTGCCAAAGACACTCATTGTGCGGGATGCAAGACCGCTGTCCATTGCATTACACTGTTTCGCGATTGAACCGCATTTGGAAATTGCAGCGTCGCCCGCCGATTTGCCCAAGCATTTGGAATAGGTCGCGCCACACTGGTTCACAATACACGCGTCATAGTTTTTTCCACAGTCAATTATATCATTAAAGGACTGTAATTTAATTGCGGATACGCGGTCAGCCTTTATCTCTGCAGTGAAAGCCTTGTATTCGTCGGCATCGCATTTTGTGTTGCGACGGCAAGAATCAAGTTTCGTGCCGAACATTGTGTCGGTGTCAGATGCGCATTTGCTAAAATTCTTGCCACATTTGTCGGTCATACATGCGCGCAAGTCGGCGTCGCAAGTGTTTGATGTGTTTGCAGAACGTTTTGTTGTCACCGTATTGCCCGCCGCATCCAATGCCGCACGTTGCGCCCGTACCATATCCGCCAACGCTGTGTCAGACGAAGTCGTCCCCGATGACATTGTATCACCCAGCGATGATGAAAACTGTAACGACTTGTTTTCAACAACAATTGGTTCATCGTCGTATTCTTCCACGACATATTCTTCTACAACATAATCATCAACATCGTCAACAACATCTTCCGTCACCGGTTCCGGTTCGGTGGTTGTCGTCGTTGTTTGTGTTGTCGTTTCTGTCGTAGTAGTTGTTGACGTATTGGAATTTACCGATATTGTTGGTGCGCGCGATATTGATGCACGTGAAGAACGCGAAACGACAGCCGCCGCATCAGCGTTCATTACACTGAACATATATAATATAATGATAAAGAGTTCGTTTCGTATCTTCATTTTATCGTTGCACATGCCGTGTCATAGTATTTACATAACTGGGTCGCCATTGATTTTTCGTCAGCGTGGCCGGCGCCGCAATTGTTTGGCATACGTTCGTTGCATATCTTGGATATACACGCGTCACGGCCGGAATTGTTTGCGCACAGTGCATATGCCGAATTTTCACGAGTCTTGCGTGCGTTTTGGTATGACTGGGCGATACCGTCAATCATCGCCGCACTGTTTTTAATCGCCGCGTTGCGTGAAGCCATAAGTTCCGAGCGAATTTCGGATGAATACTGGTCGCAGCCGGTTATTTCAGCCGCACAGGCGGAAAAGAACTTGTTAAAATCGGCATCTGTTTCGCATGCGCCAAAATCGCCACCACACCGTTTGTCGCCAATAATACAATTAGAAATCTCAGAAGAGCAGGTTGTTTTGGTTTTCGTCTTTTTGATGTTGTCTTTTAATACAGACATTTGTGCACTTATGCCGGCGGCGGTACATGATTGTTCAATCAACTTATCATAAGTGTTGGTAACGTCATCGGGTGTGCAACCCGCAACCATTTCAACACATTTTGTCGTTGCCCAAACATAACGTGCACCGGGATCGGTGGGTGCCTTTTTCAATTCGCGTTCTGAAATATTGTATTTTGCCGCCGCACCAACAGATACAGATTTCATAGCATTCTTGGTCGGTGGTGTTCCAGCGTCAGATGTGCCACAATATTGACACCGAGCGGCCGGATTTGACGATAAATTTATCGCACAGGCAGAGTCCAAACAGCGCGATAAATTCGCACGTGAACACGCGGAATGTGCCAAATTCGGTACAAAAACGGAAATTACCGCTAAAAATAACAGGTTTTTACGCATTTCTCTCTTACTGAATATAAATTATAGCAAAAAATGCGATTTTATGCAAAGGGAAAAAGATTTGTATTTTTTTTATTTTTACACTTGACAATAAAATGTTTTTGTCTATAATAAAGTCAGAAATAACCATAAAAAAGGGATAAAGAGATGGCTATGACACAACAGACAAAACGTTTTTTGACTATCATCGGGACCGGCACAGTGGCGTTTGGGTTGGCGGTTTTTGCTTTTATCAGAAATGGTAATGCAAACAGTGCCAAAAGAGATGCCGAAAGAGCTAAAACGGAACTTATTGATAGTTATAAAGAAAAAGCTGCATTGCGTAAAGATTCAATTGCAACCCATGACACTTTGCGTTTGGTTCGTCATGAAAACGACAGTTTGCGCGCAGTTGTCATAAAAAAAGACAGCATTGTCGCCGATCGTGATACTGCAATTGCTGTTTTGACCAAAGAATTGAAAGATTGCGAAGAAAATAAAAAACCAGCGGCTAAAAAACCGGCTCAAACAAAAAAGCCAGTCGCAAAACCAGTTGAAAAGAAACCGGAAGTTAAAAAGCCAGTTGAAAAAAAGCCAGAAGTAAAACAACCAGAAGTTAAAAAGCCAGAAACGAAAAAGCCAGAAGTTAAACAACCTGTTTGTGAACAAAAGCCTGTCGCTCCGGTGCATATTGAATTTAACGATGATTCACATGACAATGTTGTAAATGTGAATAACGGTATCGTGATAAACAACAACTATAATACGGTTGTTGATACTATCAAGGCGGTACAGAAAAATATCGGTAAGCGTTCAGTTATCGTTGTTGGTAAGTATCGCGAATTGTGTAAGTAATTTTTATGTGTGTACTGAATAAAACAAGGTCTTTGTAAAAAAGGCCTTGTTTTTTTGTTTGCTGTCATTTTTTTGCTAGACACAATCGCGAGATTTATGATAACATTTATTTATACAGAGAGAATTGTATGAAGTTTATCAGAATTTTCTTGTTCGTTTTATTCTTTATGCCGGCGATATCGCATGCGGCATCGAACGATTTTACCGTTGCAGCGCAATTATTGGCGGCGGCGAAAAATGCCGATATTCAACAGGTTCAGGCACTTATCAATGCTGGCGCGGATGTGAATTATACGGACAGTACGGGTTTGTCGATTGTTTGTACTGCGTTGATGAATAACGACGTGCGTGCGGCGCAAATCTTGCAAATGTATGGTGCGGACGCGTCAAAGTGCGACCGTCAAATCAAGCAATTTAATAACCGAACAAAGCCAGAGGAAAGTGGTGGGCTGTTCGGCGGACTATCTTCTGCCCAAAGCATTACATTGACGGCGGCGGGTGCCGCCGTTATTGTTACTGGGCTTTATTTTTTAACTGACTGGTTGGATCCGGGTAATGCAAATGATCCGTCTTCGTCAAATGGCGGTTCACATGGCAGCGGCAGTGGTAGTGGTACATCGGGGTCCGAAGGTACGTTGGCGTTCACATTGCCAGATGGTCCGGCATCGTTGGCGGCGGACTATAATTACACGGATGCACTGAACTTTTTCAGTACGGACAGTACAGAGGCACCAATATATCGCGAAAATTATGAATTGATGACCGATGCATATGGTCAAAATTATTTGCTTATGATGCATGGCTATTCGCCAATGGCGCGCGGGTATATGGGTATGCAGACGTTGCGTAATTTATCAACTAATGCACCGTTAAATATTTCGGGCAACGATCTTGGTCTGGACAGTGTGTTGGGTGGTGCACCGATAAATATTGCGCTGGTTACTGCAAACGGTATCGATGTGACGGCAAATGGTGGAGATTCTTCGTTACAAAACAAATTTATGTTATGGACAACGTTAAACAATGACGGAACAGGAACAAATGGCGCAAGCAACGATATGTTGTCCAGCAAATACTACAATAACAAGATTGTTCGTGGCACAGATAATGAATCACTGACCGATGACAGTGTTGCCGAAGAAGCCGCTTTGATATCAACGTTTGATTTGTCGGGCTTTGGTTCGGCGATTGAAAACACATCGGCAACCCCAGATGATAATTTGATCGCAAAGGTTGTTGGTGGTTCAGATTCTGGTTTCACAACGGCGGACTATGTTGGGTTTATGCCAAATGGTCAGTTAACGATATTCCGTACCGGTGGTGGCACGGGTGCGGGTGGTGCAATTGACTATTATAATTACAAAGCATTAAATTTGGCGGCGGGGTTGACAACGGCGGTCACAGACGGGCGTATGAAACCAACCGTTTTGGCAAATGCGTCTGTGATTTCGCCGTTGCATAGTAAGTTAGTTGAAACAATCGATTATGTACGCAGTTTTCCTGCGTTACAGCAAGAATCTTTATTCGCATCACTGGTTGATAAATATTATGACGTAAATACTACGGACGGTTTGGCGGATACGGATGCGTTGCCCAGTACGGATGCAATAGGTTTCTTGTCACGTTTGGGTTCGTCATATGCACCAATAACGATTTTCGCAACGGGGGCAAATGAAATAACGGCGACCGAATATCAATATCGCGGTGGCGAAACTTTAAAGGCGACATTTGAAAATGCGGTGCCATTATTATACCCGAACAGTGAACATTTATTTATGTCGGTTGTCGGTGTTGTCTTGGGTAGTGACGGGACCGGTGGTGTGGATAATGTCTCAAGTTATTCGCCGGCGGGAAAATACTATGTAACACAATGGCAAAACACAAATGGAACACCAGGCGACACAAGTGATGATACATACTATCGTGGTCGTGTTTGTGGTGTTGCTGGTACAGGAACCAGTTCGGTTGACCCATGGTGCTTTGCATCGGCGGGCGTGACCGATGAATTGGCGGTGGCAAGTGCAGCTGGTGCAATGGGGGCGTTACAATCAGCGTTTTCATACATGACGCCACGTCAGTTATATACGTTGATGGCACTGACTGCGGATGGTGCATATTTGGGTGTGTCAGATGAGGGTACCGCGTATAATGACATATCATTGACAACTTACTTACAAAATATGTATGTTTTGCCGGCGGATTATCAGTTGCGCGTTGACGGTGGCGAAAGTTATTTAAGTGTGTTTAAGGAAGTGTTTGGTTATGGTATGATAAACCTGGAACGTGCAACAACACCGGGTAAAAAGATTTACTATTATGGCGGTTCGGCGACCAATCCAGATATTGTTTCGACCGCGGGTAATGCGTATGCGCGTGAGGCAAGCAAGACGGCATTTCGTTCTTCATCAGCATTACCAATGCGTGCAGCAAGCATAACAACATCGGCATATGATGTTTTGGAAAGTTTTGACGGTTCAATGTCGTTGCCACGTTTGTGGGAAACATCTTTTGCAATTGGCAACAGCAGTAAACGCGGTTTGTATATGGGCGATGTGTTGGGCGAATTAAAAACACGTCGTGATAATGCAAACGATACCAAGATTGGAAATATGTCGTTCCACTTGGCGCGTTCGGAACGTGCGTACAATGACAATATGGGTGGCCTGGACGAATTGCGTTTGGGCTTTGATAATGGTGCGTTTCATATATCGGCGGACTATCAGCATCATTTGACAGACGGGGCATCGCGTTTTTCGGGGCTGGCTAATCCGGTGCTGAATCTGGTATCAAATGCGGTGACAACTAACTTTGCATATGATATGGGTAATTGGACATTTGGTGCGCGTGCGTTTTCGGGTGCGATAACAGACGATGGTTTACTTGAAAATGACCCGACATTATCGGCGCAGTATATGCCGGCAACATTGGGTTTTGTAAATGGTGCGGGTGCAAGTGCAGGGTGGCAAAATGATAGGTTTGGCATAACAACGTCATTTGGCTTTATGCGTGAATCAAATACTTTACTGGGTGCGCAAATGGACGGTTTGTTGGGGCTGGGCGCGGGTGATACCCAATATGTTGATGCCGAATTGCGCTATGCGCCAATGGAAAATGTTTTATTAAAGTTGCGTGGAACATATGCACGTACAGAAACATCTGCGAACGGTCTGTTTATAACCGATGTGTCGGCGATTGAATCAAATGCGGTTGCGTTTGGTGCCGACATTGGTAATTTCAGTTTCGCGATTGCGCGTCCGTTGGCGGCATATAATGGCGGACTGAAATATGCATATGCGGACTATGCGATTGTTGATAATGACAATGGTTCGTATGGCATAGACGTTACAGATTCTGGTATCAGAAGTTTGCGGTTCGGTTCTGATAAACGTGAATTGCGTTTTTCGGGCGAATATCGTTATAACTTTGGTGAATTTACCGACGGTGCACTTGGGTTTATTTATCGCGTAAATCCAAACAATACCGATGAATTTGGCAATGAATCAATATTTATGCTGAAACTGACACATCGGCTTGGTATTTAATGTCTTGACAATTTATATTTTTTGTCTATAATTTTTCCGAATAAGATAAACGGGGTATATTTTATGAAAATCATAGAGCGGATGAAAAATATTTTTGCTAAGCCGGAATTGTTGCCGGAAAATTTTGTGCGTGATACAGAATACGATATTATGTTTTGGTATGATATTTTTGGTGATGTCCCCAAAATTGTAAAAGCAAGAAATGGTCGTCAATATGTTTATGTTGAAGATACTGATCCAGAAATATTGAATATTGTTCGCAAAATGGGATTTCGGTTGCATCGTCATAAAAGTAATAAATATACACCAGCAAAACATATATATCGTGCATTGATTACGCGTGATTTGTCGGATGATGCTTTGACATTTTTGTGGCGTATGCGGGGGATGATGTCTGTGTCGATATTTAATTTTCCAGCAGAAAGTAAAAAATATAAATCTGATCCAAAATACCTGAAATATATTGCGGCATACAAATCAAAACAAAATACAAAATAAAACACCGCCCAAACGGGCGGTTGTTTTTTATTTTACACGTATCGGAATAATTGTTTGATCTTTGATACTGTCCAGCGGGGCATATTGAAAACGAACACTGGCAAAGTCAATATCGTTCATATCAATAGAGCGCACCGTACGATTATACATCGTGTGATAGTACACAATTTTGTTACCCAAATCGGTTGCGATTGTCCACTGGGTTGCGGACGGCATATTGTTTGTCGCCTTGCCAGAATCAAATTCAACACCCAATGGCACATCCAAATTGTTCAACAGATGAAAAGCCTTCATCACTGCGTCATAACCATTTGATTGTTGAATTGAATAATTGCTTAATAATGCCGCACGCACAAATCGCGATGGTGGCGTAAAGTCGCCGGGCAGTCCCAACATACCACTGTCGGAACCGTATGCTCGCAGGGTAATGTCGCCAACCTTTTTGGGTTCTGCGGTTCCAGGTTTCAGATTAATATAATTATTCAAGTTCATCACGTGCCACGGATAGTTCGGTGAATTTGCAATTGCACCAACAACGCTGTCGTAAAAATGTGCCGCGCCATCAACAAATTCCAAAATCACTTGTTTGCCGGTTGCATCGGTTATGCGCCAGTGTACCGTTGATGCCGACGGGTCAACATTTGTGACGGTTATGTATTTGATTGCTTCTTGGATTTCATCGATTGTGGCAAAGCGCGATAACATCCATGCAACTAACTCGAAATCAGCAATACTGTCAGATTTCCTGGTGGGGTTATATGTCGGGTATTTGCCATAATCTGGGAAGTAAAATAGACCGGCGGAAAGGCCCGCTTCGTTCGTGCCGTCAATTACAAAGTCCGGTGTTTGTACCGCGATGCCAACATAGCCATATACGGATATGAATCTTAGCCCGTCCATTTTGCCACCCGGGGTCAATGACGTTTGGGTATGGCCACGTGGTGCGATAACATACATACTGTTCATTTCGTCACCATGCCAATCAACAGTTCGCGCAACAACCGTATCGCCGTCGCGTGCGTGCAGTGTCAGCCCCGTACACGCATGTGCATAATTGACAACGCTTAATATTCCAGTAAATGTTAGTGCAAATAGTTTCATATTCATTTTGTCCCCCCGTTTTATGTTTATATTATGTTGTTTTTGCGTGCGAATATGCCACAGGAACAAAAGCAAAATCCGTTGTTTGTTTTCCCATTTTTTTATGATAGAATAGGGGGCATGAACATACCAATAGCAGACATTTATGAATTTCATCGCGTGCGCACCGCGTGCCATATAGCGTGTATGAATTACTTTGCGGGGCTGCTTGGCTATCATTTTCCCGAACATGATAATGACAAAGGGATTGAGCCAATGCGCACCGGATATGCATATAAAAACTATGCAAATTACCACCCCGATTATAATTTGCCCGATAACTATGAAGAACTGGCGAAAATCGCAATTTCTACGCATCACGAACACGCATCGCACCATGTCGATTTTTATAACGGCGATGTTTCCCAGATTCCAGATATTCACGTAATTGAAATGGTTGCCGATTGGGCAAGTGCTAATTTCGAGCAATTATATGTCTTGCGCGATTGCCCGTATAATACGGTTCTGGAGTGGTTTAACGCGGTAATGGGCAACAAGAATTGGACGGAAACCCAATTAAATATGATTCATACGGCGATGAAAACCATAGAAGAAAAAATGGATAAAGATGCCGTAATGAAAATCTGGAAACCCACGCTTGCGATAAGCGCACTGTGATTTTTATTTGCAAATTGTAAAAAGGCATATATAATACAAGGCACGTCTTGGGGCATAGTTTAATGGTAGAACATCGGACTCTGACTCCGCTAGTGTTGGTTCGAATCCAGCTGCCCCAACCATAGTTTCCAAACTTGCCCATCGGGGCAAGTTTTCTTTTGTTTTGTAATACTTTCGTAAAGTTCGAAAGTTTGGTTTTAGAAAATCGCAATTTTTTGGCACTTTCGAACTCTTTGTGATATAATGCATAAAAAGGTGTAAAATAATGGATTTTATATTTGTCATTGGTCCAAGTGCTGTCGGTAAAACAACATTAGCAAAAGAATTATATCAAAATTACAAGGGTGTTTATATCGAACAAAATATGGTTCCTGAGTTTATTATTCCGAAAACAGTAAAAGATATCGGTATATATGAAGAAAAGTTATGCTGGGAAAATACTTTGGCACAGGTAAAATTTTTCTATAAAAAAGGATTAAGAAATATTGTCGCTTTGGATTTTGACGATATAAGAGCAAGAGAATTACCAAAGATTTTTCGTGGATACAAATTCATAATTATCAGGCTTGTGTCTAGTGATCCAAAACAGATAAAAAAACAAATGGAACACAGAAAAAATAATGAAGGTGGTTTGTTCCGTCCTGAATATATTGAACGGTCAAATTCAGTAATAAAAAATCGAAAGTTGTTGCCGAATGAAGTAATGGTAGATATTGCAGGTAAAAATAAAGACAAAGTATTAGCCGAAGTTATAAAAATAATTGATAATTTTAAACCATTAAAAAAGTATGCTTATAAACTTGATGATAAAAAACATTATTTATCATGGGTTCAAAGCCGAAAATTAGTTTAATAATTTATCTTTGACTTTGTTTATTTCTTGTCCAATCTCGGTCAACCCAGTTCGCGAATTGCACACCGAGCACAACCAAGATAAAATCAAAATGTCCCATCGGGGCATTTTTATTTTGCAACAAATATCAAAAATTTTCATTTTCGGGGTTTTGTGGTATAATGTTTTATACGGCAATATGGGGGTGCGAAATGTTTCGTTTTATAAAATCGTTATTTGTTAAACCAAAAAAACGCAGAAATGGCGTTTCGGTGCGAGATTTTTATAATGAATCTGCGGAATACGAATTTCGTCGTACGCATAAAAGCGCATCCAATTTGTTGGAGTTCCAAACCACAGAATATTTTTATAAAAAATACCTTAAAAAGGGTATGAAAATTCTTGATGCGGGCGGTGGTCCGGGACGTTATACGGTTGATTTGGCAAAACAGGGTTATCATATGACTCTGCTTGATATTTCCGACAAGGAATTAGAGGTTGCAAAGCGCGAAATAAAAAAACGGCGTGTCGGGAATTTTGTTGATTCTGTTGATTGTGGTTCAATCACAGAATTGCCGTATCGTGACAATTCTTTTGATATGGTTTTGTGTCTTGGGGGGCCAATATCACACTTACGTACGGTTGCGGAACGAGAAAAGGCAATCAAAGAATTGGTACGTGTTGTAAAACCCGGCGCACCTATATTTATGTCGGTTATGGCACGTCCGGCGGTATTGAATTTATGTGTCAAAGATTTCAAGCAATACCTTAAAGGTTATGGGTATAAAAACGAAAATGAATTTTGGAAAGAACATCATACATTGGTTCAGACTGGCGATGATAATTGGTTTGTTGGGTGTTCCTATGCACACTTCTTTTGGCCAAGCGAATTCAGAGATTTGGTGTTAAAGACGGCGAAAAATGCCAAGTTGTTGCACCAGGTTGCGCTTGAATGGCCAAATCAAAATGTACACAAAGAGTTTAATGAAATCGCCAAAAATAAACGTCAATACAAAAAGTGGTTGGATTTGCATTATTCCATTTGTGAACATCCCGATATGCTGTCTCTAAGTGCGCACATAATGATTGTTATCCAAAAGAAAAAATAAAACACCCAATTGGGTGTTTTTATTTTTTTATCGGGTGGGTGTTTTTGTATATTGTCCACAGGTTCTCGAAACTGTCTCTGTCGGTGTTGGGGTCGGGTACGATTTGTAATGAATCCCAGTCAATCACACTGATTACATTATATTTGTTGTCTAATAATAAATTGCTGGCATTTAGGTCCATGTGCGCCAACACCGATTTTTTTGTTATGCGTGGGTGCGCGGGGAACTTGTCTTGCAAGCCATATACAAATCGCGTGTTGTTGGGAATTTTGTTCACCGGAATAGACTGCATATCGTCAATCATTTTTATAACCGCCGATTTGATTTTCTTTTCGTGCTTTAATATCTGGGCAACGTCCATATCGCGCAAATCAACACCGGGTAATTTATCCGCCACATACATCGGAATATGTTTTGCGACAAAAACGTTCGGGATATTCACAGACAAGTGCGGACGCACCAAATTCATCAGGAACTGGAAATTGTTTAGTCGTTCGATTGACACATCACGAAAGACCTTTACATAATAGCGATTATTCACAACACAGGTCATACGGTTGACACTGACCTGACGCACGAAACGAATTGTTTTTGCGCGTACGCCGTATGTTTTGCGAATAAACCGCGCGATTGGAATATAGAAAAAGAATACATTTATCGCACCACGAACACGACGGCGACGTTTGCGCCCCGGAATAAAGAACGATATAAATGTTCCGATAAAAAACGGTATTCTGTACATTTTTGACTTTCGTTTTCGGTATTATAGCACAGGCAAATAAAAAATATAAAGCAATATTGTTATTTGCTTTTTTGTTTGGTTTGGGCTAATCTTCATATACAGACTATAAAAAGGCACAGGGGGAATTTATGTATAAATATGGATTTTTTCGGCGCGTTGCTTCGGGCGTTGCGGGGTGCTTTGGTCGTTCGCGTCCGCAAAGACGATTGAACCGCGACCGTATTCGCTATCACGGCTTAATCGCGACCGTCGGTGAAACAAAAATTCCACGTCAAAAGTTTCCGACAAAAATTCCAATGGCGTTTTGTTTTGATGCGCGTGGCGCAAAAATGGCGGCGGTGACGATGAAATCATTGCTGATTGCATCGGATGGGCGTTGCGATTATGATATTTATTGCGTGATTGGCGAAGATGTTGATAAGTCTGTATGTGATATGATACGTGGTGTTGTGAAACCATATAAATCAGCGGTGCATTTTGTTCATGGCAATCACGACTTTGATGAATCAAAGCGGCGTAATTGGCCAATCGCAATGTGGTATCGTTTGATGTTGCCAAAGTTATTGCCAAACGTTTCTCGTATTATCTATGCCGATATGGATATGATATTCTTTAACGATTTGATTGACATTTATGAATATGATTTGGGTAAAAATGTGATTGCGGCGGTTCCGACACGACAAGATAATTATATAAATTCTGGATTTTTGTTGATGGATTTGGACAAAATTCGCAAGGAAAAAATCTATGACAAATGGATTCGCGTATCGCAAGAAAATGAATATTACAATCCCGACCAAGATGTGTTGAATTATACGTTAAAGGGTCGCATCGCGTTTTTACCATTGCGCTATAATTTCCAGATTTCACATGGATCGCGCATATTCAAGTTGTATTCCAAAACGCAAATTGACGATCTGAAACATAATCTGGTTTGCTTGCATTATTCCGATTATGTAAAACCATGGAGTGATGGTGTTCGTCCAGTGTTTTCTGAATACTGGTGGAATGTTGCGCGTCAAACGGGACTTTACAAGTAATGGTGGTTGCGCGGATGCGAAAAAAGTCATAGAGTAAAATATTATGTTACATTTTATATCTAATGTTATTTGTTTGTTTATTCCGAATAAAAAACTTCGGGATAAAGTGCGTGTGATGATTCGTTATCCGCGCGTATTTGGCTATATTCGCTTTGTGCGGAATTATGCCCGTAATATGAAGCTGTGCGATATCCAGACGCGGGTGGGGCGGGGCTGTAAAAATTTTGTCGTGCTGTTAAACGATAAATATGTGTTTAAGTTTCCGTTGATGTCGGACGGTGTTGCGATTGCGCAACGGGAAAAGCGCATAACCGATGCTTTGCGTCCGATATCGCCGATTAAAATTCCAGAAATAAAAATAATAATGCACAACGGAATTGCGATTCGTCGTTATGAGTTTGCACATGGCGTGTTGTTGTCGGATGTTGACCCACGTGTGTTTGGCGCACATCGTGATAAAATCGCAAAGCAAATTGCTAAAATGATTTATACCATCGGGGAATCTGACCCGGTGGAAATTCGCGACTTGAAACCAACACCAAATGAAAGGCCGGACTATCTGTACGGCTGGTTTCAAGGCGACATTTGGCAGAACTTTATGTTGGACAACGATTTTAATATAACATATTTCATAGATTGGGAAGATACCGCATTCCAAAGTTTCTTGCCGGCATTATATGTCGCAACGCGCACGTGGGAAAAGCGCGGATATGCATATATGGGGGTCAGTGTTATGGCGGAATATTCCAAACTGTATTTCAAGAATCATAAGCGGACGAAAAGCAATGCGTAAAGTTTTGGCAAACATTATTTCAGGTTTTATTCCAGGTCGCAGAAATCGCCATTATGTTCGTGCGCGCCTTAAAACACCGATTCGTAAATACGTCCGATTCGTTAAAACATTTTCCGATTCGCGCCACCCAGATGTACGTATGGTATTTGGCTATCGTTGCGCGAATTTTGTTTTGATATTGGATAATAAATATGTGTTTAAGTTTCCGATTCGTAATGATGGTCGTGCGGTGTCTGAACGTGAAAAGCGAATAACCGACGCGTTGCGTCCAATATCGCCAATAAAAATTCCAAAAATGGAAATTTTTGATTGTGATGGTGTTGCTGTGCGTCGCTATGAATATGTTGCGGGTGTGGGGTATCATGCGCTGGACGAACAGACGCAAATCAAATATGCGGACAAAATCGCAAAACAAATTGCAAAGTTTTTATTTGTTGTTGGTGGTGCCGACCCAGCTGCGATTCGTAATCTGAAGCCGTTGCGCTCGATGCGTGCGGAAATGATGCGCGGTTGGAACATATGCGATATGTGGGAAAATATAATACTGGATCCGAAAACAATGAACGTGCGTGCGGTCATTGATTGGGAGGGTGCCCAGTTCGGCGATTTTCATACACTGTTCACAAACGGACGTCGCAATACAATTTGCCAAACTCCGCTTTTGCGTGAATATCTGAGATATTATATTAAGAAGTAAATATTCATATTTTACATAATAAAAAAGCGAAAACTGGATCGCCACGCTATGCTCGCGATGACAAAAAGAAAAAACATTGTCATTGCGAATGCAGTGAAGCAATCCAGTCTTTTATGATTTCTCTTTTGTCATTATGGTATCAAGCCACAGGATGACATCTTTATCGGTGATGACAACAAGAAAAGGTTTCATAATGTAAAAATAAAATCACAAAATAAAAATTTTTGGTTGATTTATAAAAATGATTTACTAGAATCTTAATCACTAAAAGGAAAAAGAAAAGGAGAGCTTTCATGTCTATTACCACCAAAATACTGTCAAATTCTTTAATCGGCTTGGTTTCCGTGCTGCCTGCATTGCTTATTATGCCTGCGGTTGCGGAATATACGCCCCAAGATTCATATACACCACAAACTGAAAAGTTGTCTGTTACTGCGGGTGGCACAACGATTAGCGGGGTCAGTGCTTCTGGACTTACGTCTGTTGATGATTGGGGAACAGCTATGTCGATTAAGTACGCAGATCCGACAGATACAGCTCTCACACTGATTGAAAATTCTTTGTACAGTGGCAACGAGTCAACTGGTGACGAAGCAGATAGTGGTGCGTTTAACTTAAAATTGGGTAATGTCAGGGTTGAAAATACCAAGTTTGAAAATAATGAAGCTAAAACTGCTGGTGCGATTTATACGTATTTGGGCAACAAATCTTCATCTGAAAAAGTGGGTTATAGCAAATTAGTTATTAATAATTCTGTATTTGAAGGCAATATAGCATCTGGTGAAGATAATGCGGATGTTGAAAACGGTGGTGGTGCAATTGTTAACGTTGCTATTAATGATAGAAATGATGGCGATGCTGGTCTGTGGATTAGCAACTCTCAATTTATTGGAAATAAGAATACGAAAAATAATTTAAATGGTGGTGGTGCGATAAATTCTGGTTCTGAATCCAGAACGAATATCACAAATACTGAATTTGTTGGAAATACATCTGCATCGCGTGGGGGTGCAATTTCTGGCAGAGGTTTTCATGATGGTGACAATGTTAAAGCCGTGATGGATATTATCGGTTCAACATTCAAAGGAAATACAGCGGCAACAACTGGTGGCGCGATAGATAATACTTTCTATGACAGTGACACACGTGATGGTTCGGTTTACATCGCAAATACAACATTTGGTGGTGCCGGCGAAGGCGAAGGTAACAGTGCCGCAAACGGTGGTGCGATTTATAACCACAAAGGTGTGGTAGGAGATAATTTGAAAAACGCCGGAACCAACGGAAAACAAACCGCTGAATCTGATGCCAGTTTAATTCAAACTGGTAATATGTATATTGCCGATTCTACTTTCTCGGGCAATACTGCAACAGCAAACGGTGGTGCGATTTATAACGAAGGTATATTATCGTTGGTTGGTGGGGAATTTACCGGGAACCAGTCGAATGGTGGTAATGGTAATCACACCGGCGGTGGTGCCATTTATAATAAAGGATCTTTGACTTTGAATGATGTGGAATTCACATCAAACAAGAGTGTTAACGGTTGGGGCGGTGGCGCACTGCGTATAAGCACAACAGGTGCTACTGAAACAAACATTACGGATTCTGTGTTTACGTCAAATACCGCGCTTGGCAATGGGCAAGATGGTGGTGCTATTTCGTTGGAACAAGGTAGGTTAATTATTGATGGCAGCACATTCTCTGGAAATAAAGCAGACGAAGGTGGTGCAATTGAAACGTATACCAGCGACAACTATGTACAGATAACAGACAGCACTTTTGAAAATAACGAATCTTTATCTGCTTTTGGTGCGTTGGGTGTGTTTGGTAGAAGTGGTGTTAACACGATTACAGACACGATTTTTGAAGCGAATCATGCAAACAGAACAACAAAAACACCGAGTGCTGCATCAATGGGTGGTGGTGCAATTGGTATTGGTTCAGAAGCAAAGGTTGTGATAAGCGGTGATGCACAATTTATCAACAACACATCTGCTACAGAAGGTGGTGCAATCGATACACGTCATTTTGCATCTGGTGATAATACAGCAGCAAAGTTAGATATTACCGGCGCAACATTTACGGGCAATAAGGCGGGTGTTCTTTATGATGCATCAACAGATACAACATCTGAAAGTGCGTATGCTGCAGAACTTGGTATGGGTGGCGCTATAAGCAATTATTTCTATAATGATGCAAATGGTGATGGTTATGTTAAAGTAGCGGATTCAACGTTTGATTCGAATAGTGCAGTATATGGTGGTGCAATTTATAATCATAAAGGTGCAACACAGACAGGTAATATCAAATTTATTGATTCCAACTTTACAGGCAATATCGCATCAGAAAAAGGTGGCGCGATATACAATGAAGGTGTAACAACTATTGCTGCCGAAGGTGCAAATGTTACATTCAGTGGTAACGAAGCGAATCATGTTGCAAACGATATTTACAATACTGGTACTTTGAATTTAACTGCGGCGGCGGATAAAACGATATCGCTGGCGGGTGGTATTGATGGTTTGGACGGTACAGTGGCAATCAATGGTGCTGGTACAGTAGATATTGCGAATGCGTTAAAGAATCAAACCGTCACACAAACGGCTGGTGAATTGCATTTGAATAATGCTGATTTGACTGGTTCGACAATCGCGGTTGGTTCGGGAGCAACGCTGAACTCTATTGACAATTTAATCAATGACTATATGTCAACGATTACTTTGGCAGATGGTGCGTTGATTAAGGGCGATATTGACTTTGAAAATGGTGTTGCCGATAAATATTCATCTGAAACGGGCACGGTTACCTATAAATTGGGTAATTTAATCGGTGCTGTGGGTTCGGGTGTGAAAAATATCCAGGTTGCATCCAGCGGCACAACGGTTAATAAAGATGCCGGTTTTGGTTGGTTCAATTCGGTCAGTGGTTTGACACTGGAATCGTCTGGTTCTGCGGACGGTATGATTAAATTGACAGGTTTGTCTGGTGGTATTTCCGAAGCGGCTGATGCATCTGCGGTTGTCAATGAAATCAAATATGATGTCACCGCAGACGAAGCGCTGACAGCAAGCAAATCACTCCAAAATAGCGTTGTGCTTAATGGTGACGGAACGGGTGCGTCTGGCAAAGAATTGGAATTGGCTGGGGCAGACTTGACAGCGACAGATGGTGCCAATGTTACAATCAATGATCTGAAATTGGTTGGAACTGGTGCGTTGAATAATGCTGCAACGGCTATTATGCGTATTAACGATTCGTCTGTTGGAATAAAATTACGTAATGCTGGTATCTTGTATTCCGACCCAACGACATATTCTGATGCGTTGATAAATACCGGTATCGCGAATATCGCGGGTGATACGTTTGCATCAACTGGTTCATTAGAGAACTATAATATTGCAAACTTGTCCCAAGATGGTGCGAACAAGGTGACATTTGATGCTGGGGCAACAATCTCTGGTTCTGGAACAACAAACTTGGTATCGGGTCAAACGATATTTAACAATACCGTTAATACCAATACTGTAAAGGTTGCATCTGGCGCTGATTTTGATGGTGCATTAAGTGGTGGAACATTAGATACACACAATGGTACAATTGATACAATTACCGGATCATTCGGTGGCGGTGCGTTGGTATTGGATGCGAAATTCGCAGCAACCAATACAGCAACAAACAGTACAATTGATACATTGGGCGATAATACCGGAACGATTAAAGAACTTAACATACTGGGAACATCATATGGCGATGCGAATACTGTTTCGTTGGGAATTGGTAGTGCCACACTGGATCCAAATGTTCAAATCAATGGTATGAATTATTATACCAAGGTTGAACAAAATGGTACCAACCTGACATTCAGCGACAAATTGATTAACGAATCGAATTTGGACGCAAAGTTGGGTGCATGGACCAATGGTAATAATATCAAACAAAGTTCCAGCATAGATCATGCGGCCGACGGCACAACATATATGAATGTTGGTCAGGCTTTAAGCGCGTTGGATACTGCGATTGGTGACAGACAATATGCAACAAACGGTGGTTATACTGGTGCTTTGTTGTCTAATGGTCAAACGGTTGCAAATTCAATATTGGCAATCGCAAACCAAACAGATACAAATACAACAGATATTGCAACCAAAGCAAACATTGCTGGGGGCAATGCATTCACAGGCGCACAAACAATCACAAACGCGGTTGATACGGTGGTGCCGGTAATGTGAATGCATTGGTGGTCACAGCATCGGATACAGACGCAGCAAACGGTGGTACAGATGCACGTACAACAACATTGACGGTAAATTCCAACGGTGTTGCGGTTGTGGGTGGTTTGACCACAGATACGTTGTCGACCACAGGTAATGCAACAATTGGTGGAACGTTGACTGCAACTGCTATCACGGTTGGTGGTAATGCTGTTTTGACAACAGCAAGTGAATTGGGGTCGGGCAACATTGCGGATAATGCAATCACAACCTCAAAATTGAATGGTGGTGCGGTTACAACAGCTAAAATCGCCGATAACGCGGTTACTGAAGACAAGTTAGCAACAGCTGTCCAGACAAAATTGTCGCATGCCGAAGATGCCTATGCGGCGGCGGTGACAAACAAGACAACCGCAGTTGCTTCGGATAATACAAATCTGATTACGTCTGCGGGTGTGTATGCAAATGCCAAGAACGCGTCTTATAATACAGCGGCGACAAATAATATCGCAGCCAATTCAACAATAGGTGCAGCGATTGGTTCGTTGGATACCGCAATTGGCGACAGACAATATGCAACAAATGGTGGTTATACTGGTGCGTTGTTATCTGATGGTCAAACGGTCGCGGCTTCGATGTTGGCGGTTGCAAACCAAACGGACACAAATACAGCCACAATCGGTGATGTAAACTATAAAGACGAAGCCGAAGTTGCAGGATCTGTGTTAAAGAAGGGTGCAACGGCAAGTACGAACACTGTACGTGGTGCGTTGGATGCGTTGGATACCCAGGTCAGTGCAAACACAGCCACGATTGGTACACTTGTTGATGGTAATCATATTGCCGCAACAAATACCATTGGTCAGAACTTGTCTGCATTGGATACCAAGGTTGGTACAGTAACCGATGGTAATGTTGTTTTGGCAACAAACTCTGTTGGCGCGAACATCAATGCGTTGGATACTAAGATGGGTACCGTAGCCAATGGTGCACATGTTGCTGCAGCAAACACGGTTGGTCAAAACATCAATGCATTGGATAACAAGATTGGCACGACAACTGCGGGTAACTTTGTGTTGGTCGCAAACAGTGTTGGTCAAAACTTGAATGCGTTGGATAATGCAATTGGTGACATGGGTAGTTTAGGTGGTAGCCACGTAACAAGTGGTGCATCGGTTGCGTCGAACCTTGACCAATTAAGTTTGGCGATTGACGCGGCGACAACAGGTGCAGTTGCTCAAGCGGCGACATATACCGATCAACGTATCGAATCCATTGACAAGAACTTGTCAGCGGGTGTCGCAGGCGCGGTTGCACTGTCTTCGGTCGCGGTTTCGGGTGTTGAACGTGGCGAAGTATCGGTTGGCGCGGGTTATGGTTACTTTAACGGTCAATCAGCGGCAGCGTTTGGTGCGGCAATGGGATTGTCGAATCGCTGGTCCGTCAATGCGGGTGCTGGTATATCTAATTCAGATGTATCGTTCCGCGCCGGTACAAACTATAAGTTCAAATTGTTCTAAGGAACTTGCAAATAAAAACGCCGCCCAAGTGGGCGGTGTTTTTTTTATATTCTTTTTTTTTTATGCGGCTTGTTTCATGTCACGCTTAATATCGCGGACATATTTACGTAATTCATCAATTGGAACCAATGTGCCATCGCGCTTTTGCGCCGACCAATAATCCCAACCATTAAAACTGACACAATTTTGTATGCGCGCCGCCATAACGTGAATTGATGCCTTGCCATACAGGGTATGTACCAATTGCCCATCATGTGAAATCATAACGCGATCGCCGCGTGGTCCAACCAACGTTTGACCAACATATAACAATCCGGCGTCAATAAGTTCGCGGAATGCAACACGTGGTTCGGCACGTTTGGGGGCAGAAACCTCAACATCCGAAAGGTCAATCGGACTGACGTTCGCAACGCGTTCGCGCGCCGCCAAGACGTACGATTCTTCGCGGTCAATGGCGATAAAGTTGCGGCCCAGTTCACGTGCCGCTGCCGCCGTTGTTCCCGAACCAACAAATGGGTCCAAAATGATATCGCCAGGTTTGGTGGATGCCAAAATCACACGGCGCAATAAATCCAATGGCTTTTGTGTGTTGTGTAAACTTTTACCATTGGCATCTTTGATACGTTCTTCGCCCAGACAGATATTAATACCCCAATCAGAACGCATTTGTTTACCACCGTTTAATTTCTTCATTGTTTCGTAATTAAACGTATATTTTCCGGTTTTGCGCGGGGTCGCCCAGATAAGAGTTTCGTGAGCATTTGTGAATCGGGTGCCACGGAAATTCGGCATCGGGTTCGTTTTTACCCACACAATGTCGTTCAGTATCCAAAAACCAAGATCTTGTAAGATTGCACCAATGCGGAAAATGTTATGATAACTGCCGATTGTCCAAAAAGAACCGTCGGGCTTTAATACGCGTTTACATTCGGCGACCCAACGGCGTGTAAATTCATCATATTCTTTGGAATCTGCGAAAGAGTCCCATTCGTCACGAACCGCACGTGCCGCAGTTTGATCTTCGGGACGATAAAGCGTTTTAGCCCCCAGTTGTAAGTTATATGGCGAGTCCGCAAACACCGCGTCAACCGATGCATCCGGTATGCCACGCATAACGTCAATACAGTCACCCGATAAAATCTTATTCAGGTATTTATCCATTCTCTCGCGTCTTTCAACATATACATTTTATCATATTTCGGGGTAATTAAAAAGCGGGACGCAAGGGGTGGATTAAAAATAAATGTCTTGATTTTTATAAAAAATGCATTTTTTTGGTGTCCTTTTTTTATAAATTATGCTTGCGCGCAGTGCTTTTGATTGCTACTGTTATATAATCATGAGATGCCCATATTGTAATTCTAGTGATAGTCGTGTTGCGGACTCGCGCCCAGACATAGAAGACGCGGTTATCCGCCGTCGTCGCGTTTGTAACCAGTGCGGTGCAAAATTCACAACGGTTGAACGTGTACAAATGCGTGATTTGACGGTGCGCAAGAACAGTGGAAAACTTGAACCGTTCGATCGCGAAAAATTGGCACGCAGTATTAAGTTGGCGTGTCGCAATCGTGATGTTGGTGATGACCAGATTGATAAATTGGTGACATCGATTCATCGTCGCTTGGAAACAGAAACCGCAGATGATATTGTTCCCAGTAGTTTGGTTGGCCAAATGGTTTCAGATTCGTTGCTGAACCTGGATCCGATTGCGTTTGTGCGCTTTGTTTCGGTGTATCGTAAGTTTTCTAAGATATCTGACTTTAAGAAGATTATTGACCAAATACCAGAGGATGATGAGGGAGCAGTGGTCTGTAAGTTACCGAAAACTTCACTGTTTTGATATGAAAAAAATCATTGGGATTTTTGTCGCAATGTTTTTGCCTTTTGCTGCGTATGCGTCAAGGACGTTGGACGTTTTGTCCGATGCAGACGCAAGTTTATATACACAAATTTTTATCCTGCAAGATAATGAGAAAATAGATACTGCGATAAAATTACAAAAACAATTACAAGATAATTTGTTGCTGAACGAAGTTTTATATCAACGCTATACATCAAAAACATATCATACCAAGGGCACCGAAGTCATTGATTGGATGAACAAATACTATGATATGCCGGGTGCGGATCGTATGGCGAAATTAGCGAATATTAAAAAAGTGACTGTGCGGAAACCTGCATTGCCAAGCTCTATTTCGGGCAGTGAATCGATTGAAACTGCGCAATCAGAAACGTGGACGGCAAAGCAATATTCGGGCAGTGTTGATAAAAAAGTTTCTCAATTTAAAAAAGCGATTCGTAGTGGCAGTACAAAGGCCGCGCGTCAGATTTTGGAAGATAGTTCTTTCAAGAAAAAATTGACCGAATCAGATTATGGTCGCTTGGCTGGGCGTTTGTCTTATATCTATTACACAAATGGCGAATATGAATTGGCAAAAAAATGGGGCTTTGTTTCATCAGATGCAAAGTCCGAATATGGTTTGTGGACAATGGGTTTAATTTATTTCAAGGAAGAAAAGTATGCCGAAAGCCAAAAATATTTTTCACGTATTCTTGATTTGCACCAGATAAATAACGCGCGCAAGACCGAGGCGGCATTCTGGGCGGGGCGTGCGGCGGATGCAAATGGTGAAAGAAGCGAAGCAAAAAAATTCTGGAAAATTTCGGCGGCACACCCAATGGCTTTTTATGGTGCGTTATCTGCAACTATGTTGGGTGATACACCGGAATATGAATTTTTTGAACAAGATTGTACTGATGAAGATATTGATGAATTGCGTGGATTAAAATATGGCAAAAAAGCGTTGGCATTACTGCAAGTCGGAAATAAGGACCGGGCGGAACAATACTTGAAATATTTAATTACATCGCGTGCATCGGACCGCACATTACATGCGGTGAATTCGGTTGCAACGGCGTATGGTTTGCCACGTGTGTCTATCCAAGCGTCCAGTGTGATTCGTGACCGCGGTATTTTAGAAATTGATGATGATATTATTTATTCGGCGCAATACCCGTTGCCCGATTGGGAACCAATGGGCGGGTGGTCAATTGACCGCGCGCTGTTGCTGGCAATTACAAAACAAGAAAGCGGGTTTAAGGCTTCGGCTAAATCGGGGGCGGGCGCAAATGGTTTAATGCAAATTATGCCCAGCACCGCAAAGCGTGTCGCGCGCCGCAACAATGTGAAAATGTCTGACATTGATATGTCAAAGCCCGAGCATAATATGTTCCTGGGTCAACAATATATTGTCGATTTGTTGTCGCACCCGAATATCCAAAACAACATTATCAAAATGTTGGCCGCATATAATGCGGGTATGGGCAATCTTGTAAAGTTCGAAAAGACGTTTAAGACATCCGACCCGTTGTTATATATCGAAAGTTTTCCGGCATATGAAACGCGTAATTATATTAAACGTGTAATGTCTAATTTGTGGCTGTATCGTGCAAAATTAAATCAGCCGTTATCGTCTATGGAAGATTTGGCAGGGGGGCAATGGCCGCTGTACAACAGCGAAGATGAATATGTCCAAAACCGTTTGTCAATATAATGAAAATAAATCCAGATTTTTCGTTGGAAATTGCGCATGGCGGAATAATCGCCGGTGTCGATGAAGCAGGGCGCGGTCCATTATGTGGACCAGTGGTTGCGGCGGCGGTTGTGTTCCCAAGTTTTGATATGGATATTCCGGTTGTTATTCGCGATTCGAAACAATTAAGTCCGCATCAACGCGCGGTGGCATACGATTGGATTGTCGCAAACACAACGTGGGCGGTGGGTTCGTGCAGTCCCGCAGAAATAGATGAATTAAATATTTTGTGGGCATCAATGCGGGCGATGGAACGCGCGGTGGTGGGTTTAACCCGCACGCCCGAATACTGTTTAATTGATGGTAACCGTGTGCCAAAAAATCTGAACGGCGAATCGGTGGTACGGGGGGATGCAAAATCGTTATCAATTGCGGCGGCGTCCATTATTGCCAAAGAAACGCGTGACAAAATTATGCACGATTTGGCGGAAAAATATCCGCAATATGACTGGGATAAAAATGCGGGATATCCAACAAAATCACATTTACAGGCAATCGAAAAATATGGTATAAATGAACATTATAGAAAGACTTTCGGACCAGTAAAAGAAAGGATAAAAAATGAAACTTCGCACGATTGATAATTTGGACGTTCGTGGCAAGTATGTATTGTTGCGTGATGATTTTAATGTGCAAATTGTTGATGGAAAAATCACAGATGCTTTCCGTATTGAACAGAGTATGCCGACAATAAACGCGCTTAAAAACGCGGGCGCGCGAATCGCAATTGTCGCGCACCTGGGGCGGCCAAAGGGTACGCGGAATATGGAATACACGTTAAAGCCGGTTGCGGAATATATGGGTGTGCCGTTGATTTCCGATTGCTTGGATAAATCATTTTTGTCCGATATGCACGACGGCGATGTCGTTCTGTTGGAGAACGTGCGTTTTTATCCGGGCGAAGAAGAAAACGATTCGGAATTTGCAAAAAAATTGGCGGACGGTTTTGATTTGTTTGTAAATGATGCGTTCGCGGTATCGCATCGTGCGCATGCATCAACGGTTGGCGTTACAGCATTTTTGCCATCGTATGCGGGGAAATTATTAGCATCGGAAATTGAACAGTTAAGTGCAGTTATGGAAAATCCGGCGCGTCCATTGGTTGCAATTGTTGCGGGCTCCAAAGTTTCAACGAAAATCGGCGTGCTGAAAGCGTTGGCGCGTTTGGCGGACAAACTGATTATTGGTGGTGCATTGGGAACAACGTTTGACTATGCCACTGGCGCACATGTTGGTAATTCGCTTTACGAGCCAGACCAAAAAGATAATGCGCTGGAAATTATGGAATATGCGCGTGCAAATAATTGCGAAGTGTTTATCCCACTGGACAAGGGTGTTGGACCGGAGTTTTCGCGTGGTGCCACACGTGTGGATAAAACATTTGATGAAATAACAGACGATGATGTTATTTTGGACGCGGGCGCATTGACAACCGCGCGTGATGTCGATGTGATTAAATCGGCGGCAACGGTGATTTGGAACGGAACGGTTGGTATGGCGGAATGGATGCCGACATGGTCTGTGGGGTCGTTTGCGCTGGCACGTGCGATTGCCGAAGAAACACGCAACGGCAAAATGAAAAGTATTGTTGGTGGTGGCGATACGGTTGCCGCGCTTGAAGCGTGCGGGGTCAAAGACGACATTTCGTACGTTTCCACGGGTGGTGGCGCGTTTCTGGAATTTATCGAAGGACGTGATTTGCCCGGAATTTCGGCCTTGGCGGAATAAATTTTAGCATTTTTTAATGGGATATCTTGTAAAATCGGGAAAATCCCCTATATTTTGTGTACAAAACGCTACGAAAATTCGCGAATCGGGTTTTTATGTGGTATAATATCCAAATGTAACATAAGGATTTTGGTATGGCATTGATACCTATGGTTATTGAAGAATCACCGCGTGGTGAACGTTCATTTGACATTTATTCAAGACTGCTGCGCGATCGTATTATTATGGTCGGTGGCGAAATTGAACCAAATATGGCAAACAGTATTGTTGCCCAGTTGTTGTTTTTGGAATCTGAAAATCCAAATGCCGATATTTCAATGTACATAAATTCGCCGGGCGGTGATGTTTCGGCCGGGTGGGCGATTATGGACACTATGCAGTATATCAAGGCTCCGGTTTCAACAATCGGTATGGGCTTGGTCGCGTCAATGGGTTCGGTTCTGTTGGCTGCGGGTGAAAAGGGTAAACGTTTCGTTTTACCAAATACCCAGGTTATGATTCACCAACCAATGGCGGGGGCTCAGGGTCAGATTACCGATATGGAAATTCAACTGAATCAGTTCCAAAAGAATAAAAAATCTTTGGTCAAGCAAATGGCTGAATTTACCGGTCGTAAAGAAAAAGAAGTTTTTGATGCTATGGAACGTGATAATTGGATGACTCCGGCTGAGGCCAAAGAGTTCGGTTTGATTGATAATGTTTTGATAAGAAAATAGTTTTCTTCGTGGGGTGTAGGAAATGAGTGACGATAAAACAAAAGATACAAATAGTGCTGCGGACAATCAACAGTTCTGCAGTTTCTGTGGCAAGGCCGTATATGAAGTGAAAAAACTGGTCAGCGGTCGAGGCGTTTGTATTTGTGATGAATGTATCGCATTGTGCAACGACATTATGACCGATGAACGCACCGAAGAAATTCATAAAGACGCGGCCAAGTTGCCAACACCACACCAAATTTATAATTTCTTGAACGATTATATCATTGGACAAGATGACGCAAAACGTTCGTTGTCTGTGGCGGTATATAACCACTATAAACGGCACAGCGTTTCTGCATCAACCAAGGTTGAAATCCAAAAATCAAATGTGTTGCTGATTGGTTCAACGGGTACGGGTAAAACATTGTTTGCACAAACGTTGGCGCGCATTTTGGATGTGCCATTTGCAATTGCCGACGCAACCACGTTGACCGAAGCGGGTTATGTTGGTGATGACGTTGAAAGTGTTTTGACTCGTTTATTACAAAATGCGAACTTTGATGTCGAACGCGCGCAACGCGGAATCATTTATTTGGATGAAATAGATAAAATTGCACGTAAGTCTGAAAACCCATCGTTGACACGCGATGTTTCCGGCGAAGGTGTACAACAGGCATTGTTGAAATTGGTTGAAGGTACTGTTGCAAATGTTCCAGCCGGTGGGGCGGGGCGCAAGCATCCAGGCGAAGCAACCGTTCAATTAGATACAAGCAAAATCTTATTTATCTGTGGTGGTGCATTTGATGGTCTGAACAAGATTATTGCGAATCGTACAAATGAACGTCGCGGTATTGGTTTTGGTGCCACGATAGAATCAAAAGAAGCGCGCGAATCCAAGAATTATTTACATGATGTTCAACCGGCGGATCTTGTAAAATTTGGAATTATTCCAGAATTAGTTGGTCGTTTACCGGTGATAACAACACTGCAAGATTTAGATGAGGACGCATTAGTAAAGATTTTAACTGAACCGAAAAACGCTATCGTTAAACAGTTTGTTGCGATGATGGAAATGGACGGTGTGAAATTAAATATCAAAGAAGATGCATTGCGTGAAATTGCAAAAATGGCGGTAGAGCGTAAAACAGGTGCGCGTGGTCTGCGTGGAATTTTGGAAAAGATTTTATTGCAACCAATGTTTGATGCGCCAGATAAAGATGGGCTAAAAGAAATCGTCATCGATAAAAATGTTGTCGCTGGTAAAAAAGCACCAGTGGAAATTTTTGCCGATGCTAAAAAAGCGGCATAAACATATAAAACAAAAACACCCGCCGTTTTGGCGGGTGTTTTTTTATTGCGGTTTTTTAGTTGTTATTTAACACGATGTTATTTGCGGCACGTGCACTTTCCGCGGCGTTCACCAATGTGGTGAAATAATTATTTGCTTGGGTGTCGGTGATGTATGCCGAATCGGAATCATCGTCCCAATCTGTCGCGCCATTTAAAACAATCAGAACAGAATTGGAAGTGTTATCACCATTACATTGAATGTGATATTCCGATGTGTTGTACCGTTTTCCATAACATTTACCGTTTAATACATCAATATACCCACGGTCTGCCAAATCAGAACAACGTAGAGCAGTTGTTGCAAATGCACCGTTTTCAACAATGTTGTCTTCGTTAACGTCTTCGATGGCACCATTACACCAAACCTTTACATAACTGCCATTCACAGAAACCATTGCACCGTTAGATTTTGTTTTACGGGCACCAAAGCAGTCGCCGTTTAATTTTGCCAAATCAAAATCTTGGGAATTTACAATACTTGTATTTGCGATATCGCCACGAGCCATCGCCACAGGTACATCCGAGTTTTGATTTTTTATCGCGTTTGGACAGATATATTTTTTACCCCAACACTGTGCGCCGACATCCCAACTGTCAGAATCAGATGTGTTATAAAGATAACCGCTCCCCATATTGGAATAGCAAGTAGCGGGACTGGGGTAGCAGATATTATCATATTGCCACCATGGTGTTGCAGCATTTGCACCACCAAATAACAACAAAGAAACAACAGAAAATAAAAACGTTCTTGTCATATTCTTTTTCTCGCTTCTTTTTATTTTATCAGAAATCCGCCCCCCAGGCAAGTTATGATTGTTTTGTGTTCCAAATATTCCTATGGTGTTTGGTGGTTACCATAATATTCTTCTGCTGCTTCTATCTTGGCGCAATATCCCCATTTTTTATTTGCACCTGTTTCAGCATAGAAACGATCGTATACTTCAAGATTATTTGCAGAAGTATTTGGATTTTGATTTGTTGATTCTTGATATGGTGTCGCAATCCAATATCCACCCAAGCGTTCGCACTCGTTTTTAAGAGATGTCGACATTTCAGAACGTACAGAATCCATCACGGTATTGACCGCTTGTAATACCTCATCTGATATTGGTGTTGTTGTTTCATTGGCAGTGACAGAACTTGTTTCGGATGGGCGCATACATGTTTGCATTGCATAACGCGTAACAGACTGATATAAACTGCCTACATAATCAACACAGGTATCGTCTATTGTAGTCGATATCGGACAATATGTAGCGCCAGGACAGACGAAACCTTCTTCACATTTAAGACATGCGTTTCCTGCTTTGGGTCTCATACATGCACCACCGTTGTTTGTTTCATCAAAGTAAACGCACTCCTTGTTTTCTGGAAGGTCGCAATCTGATAGATAGGAATTCTTGTTACAACTTTTATATAGTATGGACGCTTTTTGGATATTTGTGTTGACTTGTAACGGTTTTGCGTCTTGGTTTCCGTATGTATTACAGACATAACCACCACGAGAATCTGGTTCAAATCCTTTTTTGGGTAGGTCTGCATTACTTTCAATAGCCTGTGCAAGAGCTTTTTGTTGACGTCTGTTGACGGCTTGGTTCTGGCACTTCCAAATGGTTGCATATTGGCGTTCACCCGGTGCATATACACGACATGCATATGGGTACGAATGTAATGTATCACTGGATGGGACGGCACACATGGTCTGCACATATTCTTGCAATGTTTTAAGGCAATCTTGTGAAATCTTTTGACTGGTTATATCGTGTAACATTGTATCAATCAGTTGTTGCATGCCAGCGGTGCCACCACCGTACAGGTTGCTGCATGTGGAAAGTTTTTCACGACATAATTGTTCCGACAGTTCCAATTGTGACCCCAACAACAATTGTTCTTTTGTGTTTGTAAAGTCGCGCAAAGATGCTGTTTGTGAGTCATAACATTTATTTACAACGTCCAAACATTCATCTTTGACCTGGCGAATACGAGAATGTTGACCTTGATAGATTTCGGTGATTGCCTGGCGCATAAATTCGTCCCAAACGTCGTCCGCTAAATCTTGACATGTAGATAGACTGCCTTCTGCAAAAACACGCATACGATTTAATTCGGCAACCAACATACGATTAGTTTGATTGGTCAATACGTCGCCAGATAAAGATACCATGTTTTCCAACTGGTAAAAGTTAGACGAATATATTGGTTCTCCGGTGATTTTGTTCAGGTAAAGTCCCGATGTGTCAAGACAGTGTACATAGTCATCACCACAAGCCGTATCGGCGGTAATGTCGTTGCGTACTTTGGCCACACAGTCGTTGATGGATGTTGAATTATGCGCGTTGTAATTTTCAAGACGTGCAGTTTGCATTTGACGTTCTGTTTCACGTATGGTGCCCTGGGTACTGTTTTTCTGTTTATCAAGTGTGTTTGCCAATAATGAGCAATCATTTTCAATATACATAGCATATGCAGAGATTACCATGTTGAATGTCGAAGCATTTCCGCATTGGTCAGATACCAAATCTGCACATTGGGAATGTACCGCGTTGTATAACGCTTCGCCAGTGAGGTTCGCAAGATTTACACCCGATGCCAAATCGGTAGTTGCCCAAATTGCATTTATGTCGCCAGCAATATCCAATGTGCCAGAAGTGGACAGAGATCGGGCTTTTGTATTTGCCAGTACTGTGCTGATACCTTCCAATTGTTGTGCAGAATTAGAATTATCTTTGGTGACAGTGGCGGCAACTTCACCACGTGATGCGTTTACCATAGCGTTCACTTCGGCGGCGGTTTTTGGAATTGCTTCAATATTCAGATCTTGAAAGTCTTGAATTTGGTCGGCGGCATCGCTTAATGCAAGTTGTTTCTTTTTGATTTCGGTTAAACGCGAAGAGCAAATGCAACGGCGATATGTATCGTTTGCGGTGGCACAGAATTGATCCATACACGTAAAATATGCATCGTGGCATGAATTGTAGCCAGCGCTGTATGATTGGTTCATTGAACCGGCACGTGCCATACTTGTTTTTACGCCCGTTGTTGCGGCACGTGATGTATTGGTTTTTGGTGCAGACTTGGTCGCGTTGCGTGTTCCAGTTGTGCCCGATTGTTTTACCGTTGTTTGTGTGGTTGTGCCGGGTCGTGTAGCAGTTGTACGCGACACGGTTTGTGGGGCGGGTTTGCGCGATACAGTTGTGCGTTGCACACTGTCGCTGGAACGTGATGTGACACTGCGCGCAGTTGCAGTTGTAGTGTTTCGCGTAGTATTTGATGTTGCATTACTGCGCGATGCGGTACTGCGTGTTTGGGGTTGTGCGACAACAACGTTGTTATTACCACGTACGTTGGCTTTTGTTGTAGCACGACTAGCAGCATCGGCAACACCGATGCACAGGAAACATACCGCTAAAAAGGGCAGTATTCTTCTCATCCTTACTTTCTGATAAAAATGTTAGCAAAAAAGATTATTTTGGGGCAAGTGCTATTTGCACAAAAAAACAAAAAAATCCGCATTTTTTGCGGATAATTTTTTAGGCGTGATTTTGGTCGGTTGGCGCGTGGCTACGTTCAACAAAAGTTATGCGTCCTTTGTCCAAATCGTACGGTGTCATTTCAACGTTGACGTGTTCGCCAACATTGACCCAAATACGATTTTTGCGCATTTTTCCACACACAGTCGCCAAAATTTCGTGTCCATTTTCAAGTTTTACGCGAAACATAGTGTTCGGTAATTTGTCTTGGACAACGCCACTGAATGTAATTACATCATCTTTTGCCATATTTTGCCTTTATGTATTTTCAAGTTTTTTATGGCAAATATGATATTGCGGTGTGCAAAAAATTGCAAGATTTTTTTAATGCCGCTTGCACGTGGGGGTAATATATGATAAAATTAAACATAATAATGTAGGGGTGTGCTCATATGAAAATTAGGATTTTTGCCTTGTTGTTGTGCGTCGCGCCAACTGTGGCGGGCGCTGTTTCTGTGCGTACTGATGATGCGCGTGTCGGTGTGAACCGTGTGTCAATGGCTGCGGCACCCAGTGTCGGTATCAAAAGTGTCAAGATTGCCGAAGACGCTGTTGCGCCGGAAACGCTTACGTTGACGATGGGTGGGAACGAACATGTTGTGACCCCAACTACGTCAACAACTAAACCAAAAAAATCTGGTAATTGTCGCGCAGCATATCGTGCGTGTATGGATGAATTTTGTTTGCTGGATGAAAGCGAGGGTGAACGTTGCGCATGTTCATCAAACATCAACAAATCAAAAAGTCTGATAAAAGAAATTCAAGATATCCAAGCCGAAGCGGATAAGTTATATACCGAAGGTGTTGAACGAGAACAATTGGGGGCCAAGGCCAGATTGGTGTTTGGTGAATCTGAATCTGCGAAAAAAGCATCACGTGCATCGGGGTTAAGTTTTACACAATGGTTAAACGGTGATGACGAAGATGGTTTGTCTGCAGATGACGATATTGGTGATGGCTTGTATGCAATGGCGGCGGAATATTGCGCCGATGAGTTAGACGCGTGCGGGGACAAGGCGGACATGGAAGAAATGTTATATGGTCGTCAAATTGTTGCAGATTGCAAGGCGTTTGATTCATATTTGGTTGATCAGAAAGCAAATGCGTTGGCAAACAAACGTACGGCGGAATCTGCGGTGCGCAAAGCGCGCTTGGAGATGTTGGATACAACAAATAAATACAATCGTGGCGAATGTTTGTTGGCATATCGTGCGTGTATTGCGGACAAGGGTGGTTGTGGTTCTAATTTCGAGAATTGTTTAGATGCAGATCTGTTGTCGCGTCGTGCAAATGCGTGTGAAAACGTGTTGGATCAATGTATGGCGGTTCGTAAAGATGTTTTGTCCGATTGGGAGATGGAAGCAGAAAGTATCTTGGTCGATGCCGCGAAATATGCCGATAAATATGCGCGTCAGACTTGTTTGGCACGAATCCAAGACTGCTTGGAAATCGGATGTTCAACCGAAACAAATTCGGCGTGTTTAACGAACGTCAATGTTGCGGCGGGTGTATGTCCGGTAATTGACGAATGTAATGAAATGATTCCGGGAATTAAATCGGTTGTGAACGACAAATTGGGTTATTTGCGGACTCAGTTCTGCCAGAACGATGTTGATAAATGTTTACGTAATAAGTGCGGTGAAAACTTTACCGCGCCAGAATGCGTCGGTAAAAAGACATCTGAAATTACGGCATTGTGTCCACAAACAATGTTCCCATCGTGCAAAAATGAAAATCAGTTTGATATAATTGTCCAAGCGGTATTGTTGCAGATGGATTATCAAATGATGCAGGGTTGCTTGAATCATTTCGGCGAAGAATTGGGCAAGGTGTGCGGTACCGATATGGCGTGCTTGCCATCGGATTCAACGGTTGAATCATTGAAGAAATTGCCAAATTCAGAGGCGAAAATGATAGCGTTGCGCCAAACGGTGCGTGATAATGCGTCGAACGCGGTTGATGAATTCTTTAAGCAGTTCGAGAAAGATATTACAGTTGCGGCGTGTAAAGATAGCCAAAAACCGGCGGGTCGCAGAAGTTTGGGCGACAGTGTGTTTAACAGTGCAAAGTTAATCGCTCATATCAGTGCGGAAAATCGTGCGTTGCGTGCGCTGGAATCCAAGGTCGCAGAATTGTCGCGCGAACAAGATATTGAAACCGCGCGCCAAGCGTGTTTGACAACGTACAAGGTTGAAAAGAAAGAATCTGGAAAGAGTAATTACAGTTATATCCGCAGTGTTTCGTTTGAACCGGCCCTGCGTAATTGCCATGTGTGCCGTATGCAACAAGTTTGCGAAACTGGTGGCGAATCCAAGGCTACATCGGCATTAAAAGCGGCGGCGGGTGGTTTGTCTGCGGGCGCATCGGCGGGTACGATGGTGAACCCAGGTTGGGGTACAGTCATTGGTGGCGTTGTTGGTGCGGTTGGTGCCGGCGTTATGGGTGCTGTATCGGGTGGTGAAGAAGAATTCTGTCAAGAAATTGAATCTTGCGAAGATGTAAATATGTAAGTTTTTCAGAGTACAGGGGAGAGAGAAAATGATATCACGTGCATTATTCGTTATTTTGATTGGCGCGTTGTGTGCGGGTGGTGCGGATGCGGCGGTTGCGAAAAAGCAATCGGCAATACAAAACGGCACCACTATTCGTGCGCGGGTTGAGGCCAAGGGTGTTTATAACCAAGAATGCTATGATGCGTATTATGGATGTATGGATCAATTCTGTATTGCTGAAAATGAAAATGGTGGCAGTTGTTCGTGCAGTGATAAAAACGCCGAATATGAAACTCAACTGGCGGACATCCAAAAGATTTTAACCGAAGCAAACCGTATCAGCACCGAAGAAGTCGAAAAGATTCAGGCGGGTGCAAATGCCGACATTATATTTAATGGCACACGTCAATATGATGAATATGGAAATATTGTATCGGTTGATGCCCAGAAATCTGCACAACAAGCCAAGGAAAAAAAGCGTGCCGATTTGTTGTCGTTATGGGACAGTGGTTTTGATGACGAAGACGAAATCGACACAATAGCAGATAAAACTGGCAACGCATTGTTCAGTGCGGCACATAATTTATGTGTTGCACAAATGGACGATGCGTGTGATAAAGACATAAACTTTTTACACCAGGTTTATGCCCGTCAAATTACATCCGACTGTAAAGCGTTTGAAAACAGTATTGCAAAACAAAAATCAAATGCCGATTTGGCACTGGCCAACGCCAAAGCCGATGTGCGCAGTGCGTTGCGCGACAGTTTGAATGAGGCGAATAAATATGATTTGGGTCAATGTATGGTTGAGTTTAAGAAATGTATGTTGACCGAAGATGCATGTGGTAAAGATTGGATAAATTGTGTGTCCACCGTTGCGTCAACGAATATGCAGAACAATACGGCGGTCAGTACCGCCAAGACCAAGGCCACAACCGTTGCTACATATGATATTACCGCACCAACAATGGAAATTTTATCAACCAAACGTACGATTTGTGAACGCGTGCTGAACAGTTGTGTTGCTGTGCGTGATATGGTTTGGCCGGCATTCTTGAAAGAGGCCGCACCAACAATTCGTTTGGCGGAAAGCAATGCGGAATCTAAATTCCGTCAGTCATGTTTGTCCACAATTTCAAGTTGTATCCAAAAGGCGTGTAAAGATGATATCGCGGGCAGGGGTGTTGCGACAATGGATGCGTGTTTATCACGTCCAGATATGGCGCGCAGTTTTTGCAAGGTGGAAATAGACCCATGTGAACGTATGGAACCGCTGATTTGGGGCTATGTGAAGGATAAGTTGGCGGCGATGCGTGTTGATGCGTGTACCGAAGAAGTCAAAGCGTGCTTTACCGACGACAACCGTTGTGGCGCAGACTTTTCTAAATGTATCGGTATGGATTACAACTATATCCATGACATTTGCCCAATTGACAAGTTAGTGGTGTGCAAGGCGAACAACCCGAAATTCAGTATGACAGATTTGGATTCTATGTTGATGGGGTTGTATCTGAATATTGATAATTCTGCACTGGAAACATGTCAGAATTTGGCAGAAGCCAAGATGTTGGAAATCTGTGGTTCGACGACCGATTGTGATAAGTTTGCAGCCGATGAAACAATGGGTACGGGCAGTTTGCGTTCGGTCAAAGACGGAAATAAATATCGTATTACCGGTATGATTTCGTTTGGTTCAATCAAAATGGGCAATGCGTCCGCTTTGGTTGATGCTGATGACGAAGAAAGCAAGGTCTTGGGGCCAGGTGAAATTGGTATTCGTGAATACATGAATCATGTCCGTACAAGCAACGGTGGGGTTCCGAACTCTCGTGAAATCATTGCAACAATCGAAGAAGAATTGAACAATATTGCCGGTACAATAAACCGCACGATTGAATTGATTGAACAAGATCCGGAAATTCAATTCTGTGTGAATGGGCGCGATTTAAGTGAGATAAATGGTAAGTCGGGTGCAAAAACAACGGCACGTTTCCCGAACCTGTTGAACCAACAAAAAATGTTGATTGCGTCGGCGGCATTACGCAAAGCGCAAGATAACTATAATGCGAAATTCAACAGCGAAGTTGCCAAAGCAACCAAAGATGCATCGGCAGATGTCGCACAATATATGTGTCAGATGATGGCTGTGTCTGGTGGTGCGCCGATTGGTGGGGTTGATGTTGAAACAACATTGACGGCACCATATGCAATAAGTTATGAGGTTGGTGCGGGCTTGGATAACAATGTTCTTGCACAAGGTGGTCGTGGTTCATCGGCAACCGGTGGTACAGCAACCATAGAAAATGACGGCTGGTGGGCGAAAAAGACAAAACAAGAATTGCCATCGGGTACACGTGAAATGTGGTCAATATTTAATCGTGATGACCGTATTTGCCATTACTGCACTTCAACTGTTACGAAAAGTTGTACCAATACCTATAAGAAAGGTTTCTTGGGTATCGGCGCAAAGAACGAAACAAGTTGCACTGAATCAGAACCGGTTGAAAAATGTGAAGATATACAAATGTAATAGGCGCGAAAAATGAACCCAAACGAGATTATTGAAAACACAACCGAGATTTTACAGAATCCAAAAGAATTATTAAATGTAGAAGTGTCCAGTATAGATGCCGCTATACAATCGCTGATTCAGTCGGCGATTGATTTCGGTATCAAATTGCTGGTTGCTGTTTTAATCTTTTGTGCGGGTATTTGGATTTCTAATCGCATTACGCGTTCGTTAAAGGCTGTTATGGAACGCCGCAAATTTGACCCGTCATTAAAATCTTTCTTGGCTTCTTTTGTAAATATCGTATTGAAAGTATTTGTGTTCATTATCGTACTTACCACCGTTGGTGTACAAATGACATCCATCGTTGCGGTGTTGGGTGCCGCATCGTTGGCGGTTGGCTTGGCGCTTCAGGGGACATTACAAAACTTTGCTGGCGGAATAATTATTTTGATGCTTAAACCGTTCCGCGTTGGCGATACGATTGAAACCGCCAGTGGCAAGGTCGGTGTGGTTAAAAAAATTATGATGTTCACAACCGAACTTCATACGTTTGATAATCAGGTTCTGTTTTTGCCAAATGGCGCATTGGCAAATGGAATCATTACCAATATGTCCAAAGAGGGCGACCGCCGTACCGATATGAACATAAGTATTTCATATGGCGACGATGTTGATGTCGCGCGCAAGGCAATATTGGAAGTGCTTAAAAAAGACAAACGTATCATGAATAAACCAGAGCCGATTGTTTATGTGTCTAACTTGGGCGACAGTGCGGTTGTTTTGTCGGTGCGTTTTTGGACTTCGTACGAGAATATGTTTGCAACACGTGGCGATGTGTTGGAAAAGTTGTATGTGGCTTTGCCGAAAAAGAAAATTCATTTTCCATATCCACAAATGGATGTTCATGTGAAAAAATAAGCTGTTGTCATTCCCGCGCAGGCGGGAATCTATTGCCACGCAGTGTCCACTTGTTCGCCGAACAATCGGTGAATTGCCTGTGGCACATTGGATACCCACCTTCGTGGGTATGACAAAGTTGTTTTCATTTCGTTCCTAGTCATTTTTATTGTGTGGGGTGGTATAATTGTTGTGGCGGATGTAACAATAAAACATGGGGGAAAATATGAGAAAAATATCAATCTTGGTAATCGCATGCGCCGCCATATCGGGCGCGGCAAATGCAGCAATGAACGGCGGTATGGGGCGGGGCGGTTTTGCCGGTGGCGAAAACGTCATTTTGACAGTAGATCAAGTCAAAAATATGAACGATAACTCAAAAGTATGGGTCGAAGGCGTAATCTTGCAAAAGAACGGTGATGAAACGTATTTGTTCCAAGATTCAACTGGAACAATTATGGTGGAAATAGACGATGAGGCGTGGCATGGATTGGTTGTCGGTCCAACCGACACCGTTCGTATCTTTGGCGAAGTTGATCATGGATTATTCACAACCGAAATAGATATAGATTATATTGAAAAGTTGTAAAAGAAAACGCCCAAACGGGCGTTTCTTTTGTTGAGTATTATACTAATTTGTCATACCCACGAAGGTGGGTATCCACTGCGCCGCAGGCAATTCGCCGATTATATCGGCGAACATGTGGACACTGCGTGGCAATAGATTCCCGACTGCGCGGGAATGACATTTGTTTTTTTATCTGTTTGTCAGTTTTAATTCAATACGGCGGTTCTTTTGTAAATCGGCTGGGGAATTACCCAATTCAACCGGGAACAATTCGCCAAAGCCACTGGGCAGCAAGCGACGTTTTGATACACCGTTGCTGGACAATTCATTTGCAACCGCAGTTGCGCGCAATAATGACAATTGCATATTGTTGCGATATGCGCGTGTTCCCGGTATGACCGCCTTTTTATCGGTATGACCGTCAACACGAACAATCCAGTCAATGTTTGATGGAATCTTGTTCTCGAAATCTTTAATCACGTTGGCAATCAAACGTAATTGGTTTTTACCATCCGCCGACAGAGTGTACGAACCACTGGGGAACAAAATGTCGCTTGAAATAATAAAGCGGTCGCCATCGGCTTGTAATGTTGTGCGGTTGCCCAGTGCTTCTTTTATCGCGCGATAGAATTCTGATTGGTATTGTGCCACCTTGTTCAATTCGGCGACTTTGTCCGCCAATGCCTTGTTCAGACGGTTTGACATTTCAACATACTGAATTTCTTGGGCGCGTGATTTTTCCTCGGCTGCATCCAGGGCGGCCTGTAATTTCGCAATTTGTTCCGCCAATTCCGCACGTTGCGATGACATTTCGTCGTGCAGTGCCGCGCGTTCGCGTTCCAAATCGGCGATTTGTTCCTTGGTCATATTCGCCATATTTAATTGTTCGGTCAATTCGTTGACTTGGGCCTCATACGCGTTGACAAGGTCTTGGATACTTAAATCAGTTTCATTTAATTCGTTGATAAGTTCCGCGTTGTCGTTGCCCAATGTTTCCAATTCATTACGCGCCATGATAAGCAGTTGTTTTGCCTCTTGCTCATCAGCACGCATTTGGTCAATGGTCAATGCCTGTTCGGCATTTGCCGCCTTTAACTCAGCAACAGTTTTTGCGCCACTTTTCTTGTTAAACACACTTGTCGTGGTCCACAAAAACACGAACATAATAAGCAAAAATATAAGTATAATCACCAAATTAGAAAACAAGTCCACAAAGCCGGGCCATGTACTTGTATTCTCGCGATAACGAACGTTCATCATGGTGTTTTTCTCCCTCTTTTTTTTTATTTTATTCCCAACGCGAAACCGTTTTATCAAATCGCTGGACGGTTTTGTTTAACGCGCGTGCCGCCGAACCGATTTGCGCCATTGTCACATCCGGTGTCGCGGTATGCGTGTGCGCTGCAAAGTAATCTTCGACGTCGTGCAAGATTGAATTTTGCACCAACTGGACCTGAATTCCCAAAAAGCCGACAATCAAACTGCCGCCCAAGCCTAATATAGAACTTGTAAATGCGGTTGCCATGCCCGCCAATGGTCGCGCCAAACCGGACTGCATAGATTCCAGCACCGTTTCATCCGCCATATTCAGACCGCCAATAATGTCGGCAAAGCCGCCAACCGTCAGAAGCAAGCCCCAAAATGTTCCCAGCAACCCCAAGAACACCAATAAATTGGTTATATACCGCACCGATTCCCGATCGTCATCAAACCGCAACAAAATCATATCCAATATGTTTTGCAGTGCCGATGCCGAAATGCGCGACGGACGTGGCGACAACATCTGCGCAACCGGACGCAATACGCGCGGGGGCAGTGGGGCATTACGCTTGCCATTACGATATTCGTACAGCCAGCGGTATTCGGGCAACAACCGGAACATTTTCACAAAACACAGACCAATGCCGAACAATGTTGTGCCAATAATAATGCCGTTCAGCCAGATATTCGCCGTCGCGATCTGCATAAATGGGTCAAAAAACAACACCAGTCCCGCAATCATCAGGGCCACAAAAAGCGTCATCCGGTTAAGGTTCAAGTGAAATGTGTTCAACTGTCATCCCTCTTAATATTAAAAAGGGTAGTAAAAAGTTTACGGGCAAGTCAATACGAAAAAACTTGATTTTGTTAAAAAAATGGGCATAATGGACAACGTTCCTGCTGGCAGCATGGGGTTGTCGGCTGATATAAACCAAAGGAAATAAAATGGCTTATTATGAAAGCGTCTTGGTTTTCCGCCAGGACTTGACTGAACCGCAGGTCAAAGAAAAAGCGGCTAAATTTACAGAAATTATCAAAGAACTGGGTGGCGATGTTAAATCTTCAGAGTTCTGGGGGTTGAAAAATTTGGCATACGTTATTCGTAAAAACCGCAAGGCTCACTATGTCATGTTGAACATCGAATTGCCGGGTGCCCAGATTGCAGAATTGGAACGTCGTTCCCGCATTGACGAAGACGTTATCCGTTTCTTGAACGTACGTGTGGACGAATTGGCAACAACGCCGTCCGTAATGATGAAAAAGAATACAGAGGAGGCAGAATAATGGCAGTTCGTGCAGCAATTTATCGTAAAAAATCAAACCCATTAAAGGGCAAGGTTATTGACTATAAAGATGTGAAGATGTTGTCACACTATATCACAGAACGTGGTAAAATTGTGCCAAGTCGCATCAGCGGTGTTTCCCAGAAAGATCAACGTGCTTTGGCAACCGCCATTAAGCGTGCGCGTCATTTGGGTTTAATGCCGTTCGTTCGTAACAATCTTGGGTAAATCAAATTCTATGGGTGCTTGTCGTGTTTGTCGCCCCTTATGTAGCATTTGTACACTGCGGGTCGTCAAACACTTCCAATCTCCACATACAATTTGATTTCAATAAAGAATAGAGATTTATGTTTGGGTTCGCCCTAACTTAAAAACAAAAAAGGACAGACAAAATGAAAGTTATTTTGACAGAAAAAATTACAAAATTAGGTAATATCGGCGATACAGTTGAAGTAAAAACTGGTTTCGCACGTAACTTCTTGTTGCCAATGGGCAAGGCTATGCGTTGGACACGTGAAAACGTTGCATTGTTCGAAGCCAAGAAAGCCGAATTGGTTGCACGCGAAGCAGCGGCCAAGAAAACAGCAGAATCTTATGTTGATGCGGTAAAGTCTGCGAAGTTGTATATGATTCGCCAGGCGGGTGATACCGGTCAATTATATGGTTCGGTTTCTTCACGTGATATCGCACGCACATTAAAAGAAGTTGCAAATGTTACCGTCACATCAGCCCAGGTTTTGTTGGGTTCACCAATCAAATCAATTGGTGCGTTTGACACACAAATCGCTTTGCACCCAGACGTTATCGTTCCGGTCAAGATTTATGTGGCACAAACCCAAGACGAAATTGAAGCTTTGGTTGCTGGTAAAGTTTTGACTTTCGGTACCAAGAAAGTTGAAGAAGAACCAGCCGAAGAAAAAGCAGAGGAAGCAAAAGCCGAAGAAAAATCTGCGGAAGAAAAGCCAGCAGAAGAAGCAACGGCAGAAGCAGAATCAGAAGCCAAAGCAGAATAAGTTTGGTTGTTTGGTTAGAAAAAAGTCCCGCGTTATCGTGGGACTTTTTTAATCTAATACTTTTATCAAAATCACATTTTTGCGCACAATATGATTCAGCCCGTCCGCTTTATATGGTCGTAGGGTAGTTTTTGTTAAATCAATTTGTTTGTAAAAATAACTGTCAAACAATTTCAGTATTGTCATTTTTCGGTTCTGGACGACGGTCCAGTGGTCGCCAATTTCCTTGTTGTTCATACGAATAATACAAGAAGTATGCGGGCGCGTCAGATATTCACTGATGTAATTTCCAAGTCGCGACACAGACGACTTTTCATAACTGATAATACGTTTAAAGTGCAAGTGGATATTATAAGTTTCCAACAGATACTTTTTTGTTTCTTGCAATAAGTCGTTCATTAATTCCATTGATGTGCCATGATATAAAACATCCAAAAACTTATCGTTATCGTACAGGTATTGTATTAAGTGCTGAAATATTTTGACACTTTGGTTGTACGTGAATCTGTGTACAGAGCCAGCGGCAATTCTTGTTGAGTTTATGATTGCATATATTGCGCAAAAGTAATCTATTTGTCCCTGGTAATATGCTTTCATCTTTCATTCCTTTTGTATGTGAATTTTATCAAGAAAGCAATTGAATAACAAATGAAAAAAGTGGTATGACAATATTTGTTAATGTGTATAATAGCAATATGAAATTGGAATCAACGGGCATTTTAATCGGATTACAACCAATCAACGAACGCGATTCGGTGGGGCATATTTTTACGCGCGATTTTGGAATGCTGCACGGTGTTATGCGTGGTGCGGTTGTTGCGCGAAAAAATAAACCACTGGTGGCACAGGTTGGGGCGGTTTCGTGGAACGCGCGCCTGGATTCGCAACTGGGGGCATTTCATTGGGAGTCGGCCGAAAACTTATCGGCATTGTTGATGAGTAATATGCGTGCGCTGGCTTGTATGAACGCGGCGTTTGCGTTGTTGGATACATTATTACCCGAACGAGAGCCGTATATGAATTTGTACGATTCGACAATTGCGTTGTTGCGTGAATTGGGTGGCGACGATTCGCTGGAAAAATATCTGAATTGGGAAATTATGTTATTGTGCGAACTGGGGTATGCGCTGGATTTGTCGCGTTGTTCGGGTTGCGGTTGTACCAACAAATTGAATTATTTGTCGCCAAAAACGGGACGGGCGGTGTGTGATGATTGTGCCGCCCCATATATAAATAAGTTATATAAATTGCCAATAAACCTGGATACAACAATGCGTTTTATATCGGGTATTTGTGCACAACAGGGGGCGACCATTCCGCCGGCGCGATTATACTTATCACGTTTGTAATTTTTTTATAAAAAGTAATATTTATTCCTTGCGAAAATGAAAAATTTTTTCTATGGTAATTGTCGTTCAATAAGCAAAGGAGAAAACAATGACTTGGACAATATTAATCTTGTTATTGGCAATTGCGTTGTTCTTGTTCGGCGGTATGCTGGTTAAGGCGGACGCAAAAAAACCAACAATGGGTCTTATGATTTGCAAAAAATCAATTAAATTGGTTGCTATTGTTTTGATTGCTGGCTGTGTCACACGCTTGTACACACCATACTATCTTAAGAATGTCAACCCAGTTATCGTGAAAGATATGATAACTGCTATGCAGGCGCAAGAACAGATTGAAAAGAACAAAGCCGTTCGTGCATATGTTCGTTCCAACGCTGCAAAGATGATGGCTGATGCCCCAGTTTTGGGTAATCGTGATGCCAAAAAAACAATCTTTGTTTGGACAGACTTCAGTTGTCCGTTCTGTCGTCGTGTTCATGGCGAATTGGCACGTGTTTTGGATGAACGTGATGATGTTCGCGTAGTTATCAAGAACTTCTCGATCCATGGTGCATTGTCCGATGGTCCAGCCAAGGCTGCAATCGCTGCAAAAATGCAAGATGCAGACAAGGCAGCTGTTTTTGTTGACATGATGATGACTCGTGATTTCTATTCACAAGACGATATGAAAGATCAGTCGAAATTGGCGGGTAAGGTCGAAGCCAACATCATGAAGATGGCAAAAGAAGCAGGTTTGGATACAGATAAACTGAAAGCTGATATGAAAAACGAAGTCGTTTCTCGTGAATTGGCAAATGTTCGTGATTTGGCACAACGTTTCGAAATCAATGGTACACCATTCTTGGTTATCGGCGATGAAGCGTTCCCAGGCGCGATCCCATATGATCAAATCATGAGTGCATTGGATAAATAATTATTCAATGTTCGGAATTGAAAACCACCGCGATTGCGGTGGTTTTTTACTAATCATTATTATAAGTAATTAATTACATCACAAAATCTTCACCCAGGTAAACTTTCTTTACCATTTCATCGTTGATGATTTCTTTGGTGGTGCCTTGCTTTAATATCTTCCCATCGTGTAAGACATAACTGCGGTCGGTAATTCCCAATGTTTCGCGGACATTGTGATCGGTGATAATCACGCCCAGACCACGATTTTTCAATTGTGACACCAGCGAACGAATTTCATTTACTGCAATTGGGTCAATGCCTGCAAACGGTTCGTCCAGCAAAATAAACTTTGGGTCATTTGCCAAAGCACGTGCGATTTCCACACGGCGACGTTCACCACCCGACAGCGCTGTTGCCGGACTGTTTCGCAGGGATGATATTGCAAATTCGTTTAACAGTGCGTCTAATTTCTGTTTACGTTTTTTCTTGTCTGGTTCGACAACTTCCAAAATCGACATAATGTTTTGTTCAACCGTCATGCCGCGGAAAACACTGTTTTCTTGGGGTAAATAACCGATGTGCAGACGTGCACGCTGATAAAACGGTAGATGTGTAATATCCTGGCTGTTCAAGAATATCTGACCACCGGTGGCGTTCAACTGGCCCGTTATGCAATAAAAAGCAGTCGTTTTTCCAGCACCGTTTGGCCCAAGTAAACCAACCGATTCGCCCTGGCATGCGTATAATGAAATATCACGCAGGACCATTCGCTTGCCATACGATTTCGATAAATGTTCAACACGTAATACAGATTGCTTCATAGTTTTATCACCAATTCATCAGTTAGCATTTTGTCATTTGTTGTTGAATCAACACGCACATTGCCAGACAGTGTGATTGAACGTTTTTGTATACTGTACCGACCAGAACGCGCAGATATTTTTGTTGTTTCGTTTTTGCCGTCCACTGGGCGTGTGATTGTTCCAGATACCACGTCTAAAAAAACGACATCGGGATTATCATATTCCTTGCGTGCGGTATTTGCGTGAATCTTGAACGGATTGCCGTCGCGGTCAATTCCAGTAAATGCCGCATTTGTCATCTTGAACTGATTTGTTGCGATGTCTTGCATATTTATTGCAGATATTGGTGTCCACAATAACTGATGTGTGAACAGTGCACCTGCAACCAATGCCGCAACCATTATTAAACCCCAACCTGTGAAAAAGAACTGCCACAAACGTTGCAGGCGACGATGTTTTGTAAAAATAATAAATGTACGACGATCCGTTGTCATACCATATACTTTAACGCGCCCAACAACAAAAAGCAATTTTTATATTTGTTTGGTGGTTGTTTTGTGATATAATACTCTGAAAGAGAGATGAAAAAAGCCGTATTTGTTATTGTTGGATTGGTTTCGTACATGACTGCGAACGTGGCCATGGGTGCAATCGCCATTAAAAAAGCAGCGCCTGTCGCGACCCAGACGGCATCGACATCTGCAAATACGGGCAGTTTGGTTCCAACGGTTTTATCGCTTGTTTCTAATGTTCAGCAACTGAATGCAAAGCAAAATGATATGATGACGGAATGTATTCCGTCCAGTGCGGAAATTACATTTGTTGATAATATCGTGAAAGAGTGGGCCAAGACCGGAGCAATGTCCGCAAAAGATGTACAAAAGAAATTGAAACGTAAACCTTGTTCGGGTGGTTCGGGTTATGCGTTCGATATAGAGTATAATGCAGCGACGGGTTTGGATGACGTTTGTTATGACAATTTCGTCGGATATGGCAATGAAGGGATGGTATGGTACGGTTTCCCAAAAGTTGGTAAAACAGAATACTGTGATGATGGTTCCAAGACTTGTAAAAATAAAAAGACGGCTTCGGACATATATGAGATATTCGATTTGGTCGATTTTGGTTATGCCGATTATACCAAGGCAGAAGCAACAATGGCGGCAAAACTTATTGCCAAGGTTGATGAATGTACCGATAAAAAACTTAGTGAAAAAAAGCGTGCAATGTGGGGCGAATTTTTAACCACAACGATTGGCGGTATTGGTCAAAAAACAAATACTGCAACAATTATGAATACAGTGGGCAGTATCACCAAGGGTGGCACAAATGTATCGGGTGGTTTGTCGTCGTTGGGTTCGGTCGCAACACAGTTCCTTAATAAATAATATTTGTGTTGTTTTTTCTGCTGGACTCGTTTTGCTAAAAATCGTATAATATGAACTACAAGGGAAAGGGGACGTTAATGAAAGTAACATCTTGTGTTTCAACATACTTATTGTTTACGGTTTGTGCGCTTGGATTGGCGGGTTGTGCTGGAAATTCAAACGATGATATGCGTGGCGATGTTGTTACGCCAACTGTTGATTATGTTGAACGTTTGGACGTGTATTCGGCACCTCACCAAGATTCTTTTTTGAATCAGTTGGCAATGAATTATCGTTCATATGCAATATACAATGCGCGCACAAGCGGATATCCAGAAATGGGCGAATTGTTTGCTCAAAAAGCGGTCGCCGCCTTTTCAGGTGAAACTCCGTTCCCAGAAACATTGGAAAGTTGGCCGGTTGATGACGATGATACATCGTTTGAATTATACACCGCATACAGCGATTTGATGGAACAGTTGCAAAACGATGCAAGTTATAATCAACCAGAATTGGCAGCAGAAGTGCAAGCCAAATATGATTGTTGGGTGTCGGCGACATCTACGGGACAATTTGCAACTGCGGCCCAGTGTAAAGAAAGATTCCAGAAATCTCTTGCAGCATTACGTGATTGCAAGGGTGGCAAGGTTATAAATAAAAAGCCTTCGTCACCAAAAGTTATTGCGGATGTCAAGGTTGATGAAACCGAAACGATTATCCAAGAATCATCAACAACATATTATCCAGAAACACGTACAATGACCGCTATGCGTGGAACATCAACGCCGGCGCGCGAAGGGGTTATCATTGTGAACAATGTAAATGTCCCAGAACATCTGATAAATCCTGTTCCGGTTCAGCCGATGGTGTTTAATCAAAATATTTATGGCGGAAACAAAACTGTCAGCAAAAATATGTCTAACAGTGGTAATGAAATTGACGCACGCAGTTTGGGTGTTGTGAACGCTGTGTCAGGCAATTGTCCATGTGCGGCTGCAAAACAATGTAATGCAGAGGTTGAACCATGCCCATTGGCCGAAGAGTCTGTGCCATGCGATTGTGAATTTGTTGAAGAAGAACCAGTTGTTGAAGAAGTGCCGATGATTTCCGAAGAATTGGTCACACGTGAAGAATTCATCAATATGATGATGGCAATGCGTGAAGAATTGGCGGCAATAAATGCGCGTTTGGATAAATTACAGGCGGCAGCTGGTGAAAAAACAATGATAAAGGTTCAACAGATTCCGTTGGAACCGAAACAGCATGTTATGGAAGAAGTGTTCGAGGTTCGTTTTGATTTCAACAAGGCAACGATCAAACCAGAATATCGTGAGTTGATTGAAAAATTAGCCACAGCGACCCAGGAAAACAAGAATATCAAGGTTTCTGTCGTTGGTCATACCGATACGATGGGTACTTCCAGTTATAACTATGCGTTGGGTGGTCGTCGTGCCGAAGCAGTTCAGAAAATGCTGATTGAATATGGTATTCCGGCAAGCCAGATTGTCGCGGTGTCTTCGGGCGAAGAAGACCTGGCGGTACCAACACCGGATAACACGCCAAATGCGGAAAATCGTCGCGTTCGCGTTGTTAAAGAGACATATTATACACAAAATGAACCAGCTGGTATGCCAGTTGCCATAGAGGTCGCAGAATAGGTTGTTAGGTGTATAAAATAACTTGACAAAATCCGGAAATAGTACTTGACAAATGTTTTTGTGAGTATATACTGGGGGTTGTCAGAGAGATGTTTTGAATAGAGGTAAAAACATGACTGATAAAGCAAAATCATTCAAAGCGGGTTCCCGTAGTGTCGGTTTCAAAAAGGCGGCCCAGGCGGTGAATTTGCAGAAAGCATTTGAACCATATGGTATCGTTTTCTCTGACGAGAACGAGAAGTAATTTGTCAAAACATTTGGAACACTATTTTATGGTGGGAATGCGTAGAGTATTCCCATCATTTTTTATTTTACAGTCGAACGAAATAATGACCAAAGCCATGCGATGATTGTCCATCCCAACAGCCAACTGGCACAGCGAATGCGTGTGGTATTGGTTTTATCTTGCTCGGTTTTTCCAGCCAAATAAGACGGCATAATGATGACTAATACCAACAGTAAAATTGCAATAATATATTTTACAATAACCATTTTCTAAAAATAAACGGGGGTTTTGCCCCCGTTTCCCTTGTTGTTATGTCTTTATATACCATATTTTGCAGATTTGTCCAGTTCTTCTTCAATTCTTATCAACTGGTTATATTTTGCCATACGATCGGTACGCGACATTGAACCAGTTTTAATTTGACCGGCATTCGTTGCAACCGCCAGGTCCGCGATTGTGGTATCTTCGGTTTCACCACTGCGGTGTGAAACAATTACGCCATAATTTGCATCTTGGGCCATTTTAATTGCACGCAGAGTTTCGGTCAGAGTACCGATTTGGTTTACCTTTATCAAAATGGCGTTTGCGACGTGTTGTTTTATTCCGCGTTCCAAGCGTGTGGGATTTGTCACAAATAAATCGTCGCCAACTAACTGGCATTTGTCGCCGATTTTTGCGGTCAATTTTTCCCAGCCCACCCAATCTTCTTCGGCCAGCGCGTCTTCGATAGAAATAATCGGGTATTCGGATATCAGTTTTTCATAATATGCAATCATTTCGTCTGAGGATAACTTTTGACCTTCAAATGAATAAACGCCGTCATCAAAAAATTCAGATGATGCAACGTCCAAACCAATTGAAACATCCACACCTGGTTTATATCCCGCCGCATTTATTGCGGAAATGATTGTATCCAATGCTTCGCGGCAAGAATGAAAGTTTGGCGCAAAACCACCTTCGTCGCCGACGTTGGTTGAATTACCGCCACGTTTCAATATTGTTTTCAAGTTATGGAAAATCTCGGAACCCATACGTATCGCTTGGAATTCAGATTTTGCACCATTTGGAATAATCATAAATTCTTGGGCGTCTAAACCATTATCGGCATGTGCGCCACCGTTGATAATGTTCATCATGGGGCGGGGCAAAACACATGGATTATTGTTGCCGTATATTTTTGCGATATATTTATACAATGGTAATTTCATTGCATTTGCCGTCGCGTGTGCGATTGCTAATGATACAGATAATATTGCGTTTGCACCCAATTTTTCTTTGTTTTGTGTGCCGTCAATTTGCAACATTTTTTCATCGATTTCTGATTGATGTGTTGCGTCCATACCAACAATTTCTGGCGCAATAATTTCGTTTACATTTTTTACAGCCGTTAAAACACCACGACCCATATATTCGTTGCCACCATCGCGCAATTCCAATGCCTCGAATTGTCCTGTTGATGCACCCGATGGTACCGCCGCGCGACCAAATGCACCACCTTCCAATGTTATGTCGCATTCAATTGTTGGGTTGCCACGACTGTCCATTATCTGACGTGCAAAAACTTTTTTTATTTCATACATATTTTTTTCTCCATTATTTATTACAAAAGGTTTGTTTAAGGGGTCAATTTATGGTATAATATAAACACAAATACGATAATAAAAAAACAAAAAAATATGGTAAAAAAGATACTGCCGTTTTTGTGTAGTTTGGCGCCAATGTACGCGTTCGGTGCGGATGTTGTGGATATTTTGCCAGATGCAGATACCATAAATCTTACCACAAATAAGTATGCAATTATAAGTGCTGGAACGGGCGTAAATATTACAAATACCGTAAATATTGACGGGTTTGTTAGTGTTCTGGACGCGGCAAGTATTACCCCACCGGTCAGTGCGGGCGGTGATTTGTATGTCCTGAATACGGCGGGAACTGCGGCGGGTGTGTTTGGTATTACCAGTGGCGGTAATATTGATATTGACGGTGTGGTTACTGTTGATGCGGGTCGTGGTTTAAGTTTGAACGGCAGTGTGCCTGTGTCTATGACGCTGGGCAGTGATGTCAATGCTGCCGGTTCGTTTGCGGTTGCAAATGCAACATCGTTTTCGTCGGGTGCAATATCGTCTGGGGACGCTTTGTCAATCGCGGCGGGACAAATTACGACGGGGAATATCAGTTCGTTTGGTGGAACGTCGTCAGTGGTTGCGACGGGTAATCTGAATATCGGTGGCTTTGTGACCAGTGGCGCATCGGGCAGTACGGTTATCAGTGGTGCAACAATCACAACTGGGAATATCCAAAACGCGGCTGGCGAAATGAGTATTACATCCAACGGCGCGTTCACTGGTTCGGGCAGTGTTGAAAATTCCAGTGCAAAGTTAGAGATAGATGCTGGGGCGATGACGATTGTGGGTACGTTAAAGAACGATGCGACGAATGGTGTGTTGGATATAACGGCGACGTCGTTGATGGTAAACGGTGGTGATGCATTAAACTCTTCGTTTGTGAATACTGGGGTTGCGATATTTGATATTACGGGCGCAACCACATTTGCAAATGGTATGAACTTGTCGGGTATGGTGAATAACGGAACGACCCAGTTGGATCGTTTGTCGCTTGCTACGGGTACTTTGTCTTTGGGTACGGAAACTATAATCGCGAATGATAATGCCATTGTTGATATAACAGTAAATAACGGCGTGTTGGGTAATGTAACCACACCGACAATTGCGGTTTCTAATGGTGATCCAAATGATGCCAATGCGCACAACAATGCGCAAATGACACTAAGTGGTCGTGGTGTTGGGGTGACATCTGTTTATAACAATGGTGGTGTGCTTACTATAAATACGGGTGGCTCAACAAGTAATGATGTTATCAAAGTGTCGCAGGGTATCACCGCGTTGGCGGGTACGACAACAACCATTGGTACACAAGATGTCACATATGCGTTGAATGTCGGGGATGTTGTTTCTAATACTGGCACAATGAATCTGTACGGAAAAAACATAACATTGGCGGGTGTTTCTAACAATGGTGCTGGTGCAAACTTGGTTATCAAAGCGCCAACAAGCAATGGTTCCATAACGATTAGTGATGCTGTTGTAAATGTCAATGGTACGACATCTATTTTGGGCAAGAGTGTAATGTTAAATGGTGCGACAAATACAAGTGGTACATTTAATATCACTGGCTCGGACAGTGCTGGTATCGCTTTGACATCGGGCTCGATTACGGTTGCAGGTGGGGCGATGAACCTGAATGCGTGGGCCGGTGGTGTATCTGCTGATTCTGTATCCGTAAACGGCGGTGTGTTAAATCTTGGTAATTCTGTATATGGTTTAACATCTGCTGGGGGTATCAGTGTTGCGGGTAATGTAAATTTGGCGGCGGCTGGGGCAACAGGTACGGGCGATGTTTATTTAACCGCAAGTGGCGGTAATATAAGTTTTGGTTCAACCGGTGGAGATGTTTCTGTTGGTGGAAATATTATTGCAACTGGAAATGACAATATTCGTTCGGCGACATTTGATGGTGCAACAATAAAAGTGTTGGGTGCAAATGGTGTCAATGTACAAAACAAGGGTCGTGTGGTGTTTGGAACGGCGGGTACGACATCAACATTAAATGTTACAAATGCTTTAAGTGCTACAAATGGCGGTCGTATTGATATTTATTCTGGGACGGCAACGGCGGCTTCGGTCACACAATCGGGCGCGGGTATTATTGCTGCACACAAAGACGGTGGTGGTATCGTTGCAAACAATGGTGCGATAAATATTTCTAATGGTGTTTGGTTTGATTCAACCGCAACGGCGTCCAGTGGTTTGTTTGTTGATACGGCTTCTGTAAATGAGTTTACATTAAAGACGGATGCAACTGCAGCGGGTACAGACATTGTGGTAAACAATGGTATGTCGGTGGCGACTGGTAAAACATTAAGTTTAGATTCTGCGCACGATGTGTCGATTGCTGGCACTGTTGGGTTGGCGGGCGTATTAGATGTTGATGCGGCAAATGCGACAACATTTAATGGCGCGGTTACAACAAGCGGTGGTTTTGATGTTACGGCCAAAACGATAAAGGTTGCCAACATTACAAATAATGCCGGTACGGTATCATTAGACGCAAGTGTTGCCGATGGTTTAATTACATCGTTTGCAAACAATACGATAACAAACAGTGGTAACTTTACCGCAAATGCCGACAAAAATATTGACTTTGGTACGTTCGGTTCAACGGCGGGTACCGTCACAATAAATTCGGCAAATGGTAATGTCACGACTGGTGCGTTTTCTGTATCTGGCGGTACAGCGGCGGTGACTGGCGCGGTTGTGAATTTGGCGTCGCTGAATTTAACTGCGGGTGAAACAACAATCACAAGTGATGATATCAATATTACTGGTGCGGCCAACATTACCGGTAATATGATTCAGGGTGGGGCGATAGCCAGTGCTTTACAGTTGGTGAACACATCAACATTTGATGCGGCAAGTTTGACAATTACATCGGGTGGATTTACCGCGAAATCTGGAACAACGACTTACACAATTGCTGGGTTGGCTGATTTTGGTACGAGTATTGCGGTTGATGATGGTGCAACTGTCAATATCGCCAGCACCAATAATGCGATTACTACAACAGGCAACATTATAAATAATGGGGTGTTATCATTAAATGCGACAGGTGTGTCTGGGAACAATATTACAAACAATAAAACTTTGACGATAAATACAAACAACGGATTGTTAAATGGTGGCGCGTTTGCAAATAATTTGGGTGCAACGGCGGTATTAAATGGCGCGGGTATGAGTTTGACAGGGACAACAACAATCTCCGGTAATTTATATCAGAATTATGCGGGTACGTTGGCATCTGGGGATGTGAATATTGCGGAAAATAACTATGCGATTACAGCGTCGGGTGTGTCGGTTGCCCGAGACTTAAATCAGACTTCGAGCTCATTGGTTATAAACAGCAGTGATGTTTCGATTGGTGGAAATATCATCGCAAATGATTTAACAATTAGCGCTGATCCTGCAACGACTTGGTCAACAATTGGTGTTGGCGGTAATGTTTCGGGTAATGTCAAAATACGTGGTCTGAAACGTATGACGGTTGGGGGTAATTATCTGTATAATGATAACAGTATGTTGCATGCGGCAATTTTAGCGTATCCGACATTGAATTATTGGGCGGACATTTCGTTAGCGGATGACGACACATTGGGCCAGATTACAAATCGTGATAATGACCCACATAATGCGTTGATTTATGTTGCGGGACGTTTTGCAAGTGATGTTGCAATCAATAATATTGGTGATGATTTGGTTAACGAACCATTGGTTGCACCACAAATGGGTATCAATTTGTACAGTGTTGTTGATCAGGGTTCTGCAATTTGGTTGTTGTATGCCGACGGCGGTTTAAGTGATTTAGCAACCAAGATTCGTAATCTGAAAGTGAATTTCTGTAACGAAGATGGGTCAAAATGCTTTAATTATTTTGATTCTTTTTCTACGGTTGGTGTTGTGAATTCGGCAAACAGTGCGACAGAAGATGATTTACCGATTTATCTTTCGGTGCGTGATTACGATAATGACGGTGTGAACGACAGTTTGTACATTGTATTTGATCCGCGCTTTGGTGGTCCGGTGAAAGTTTTTGATACAGAGTCTATTGTTGAACGTGTATCTGATAGTACCGATGGTGAAGCAATGTCTGCAAATGCAATCGATAAAATGATTGTGGGACAATTGCAAGATACTGGTTTTCCAACCGATGCACCGATTGAGGCAATTCCAATTGCATTTGAAGATACTAACTTGTCGGGTTTAGCAAACGAATTGTATAATCGTATGGAACAATATGTTATTGACCATGATGGTACTGCATTAGCAAGAATTTCCCGGTTGTTGCAACCGCGCGAAATCGAACAGTTTGCTGGTGATATTGCGTTAAATGAACATACAAGTTTCCGCGGGTTCGAGGATCATATGTTTGATGAATTTATATGGAACCGTAATCGCAATCTGAAAAAAGCATGGTTTGATGCTGAATTTGGTATGTTTCGTCATGATGCGTCGAATAACAAGACAATGACAGGCAATCGTTTCAACATAACTGCTGGATTTGATTGGAAATCGTCTTCTAAATCTGTATTGGGATTGGCGGCACATGTTTCACATATGTCATCTAAAAATTCTGATGATATAGATTTGGGTTATGTGCCGGGCGTTTCGATTGCTGGCCATAACAGTGTCGAAGTTGCTGATACAAATATCGGTTTGGGTGGATATTTGATGCATACCTTGGGAACCAAGACTCGTGTTTACGGGAATGCTTTTATAGACATGCATTTGTTTGATGTTTCACGCCAGGAAAATTATGTTGCTGATATCCAAGGCAGTGGTTCCGCATTTAGTTTGATTTCAGAGTGGGGCTTGCTGCACGACTGGCTGAATCAGTATGTCGTTGGAAATCTGTACGCGCGCTTGGGATATAATTTTGGTTTTTCGGTACGTGAAGACGCGGACGATGACGAATATATGCATCTTACATCCGATGGATATGCAATATTCACACCAGGTTATTCTTTGATGGCACAAAAACGTATTTATACATCGCCTTGGTTCCAAATTCGTCCGTATGCATCGATTGGTGTTGAATATGATGTGTTGGGAATGTCTGATGTTGCAAAGTATAAATTCGCGCCAGCAAAATCATACACCGAATATGAAATTGACCGAGATCCATTGTGGGCAAATATCGGTTGCGGATTCGAGATGTTGTCTGCGGGTGGGTACCAAGTTGGCTTTGATTATCGTTATCAGTATAATACTTATCTGCAGATTCATAACTTGCGTCTGTCGGGTTCATACAGATTCTAAAAAAACGTCCGTTTGGACGTTTTTTTATTTTCCCCATTTTGTTCCGATAACATATTCGGCAACCAATGGTACAGATATTTTTGTTACGTTTTCCATTGCGTATTTAATCTTTTTCGCAAATTCATCAGCACGTTCTTTGGCGCATTCGAAAATAATTTCATCGTGAACCTGCATAATCATCGATATAACATCATTGTTCGGTACAACAATGTTATTATACACATCAACCATTGCGCGACGAACGATGTCTGCTTCGAAACCCTGAATTGGTGCGTTGACGGCGGCACGCATTGCGTACGCACGCATACGCGGATTTTTTACATCGGGTAATTCAATACGGCGACCCCACGGGGTATAAACACAAGCGTGTTTTGAAACAAAGTCGTGAACGTCATCGATATATTTTCTTATTTCCGGTATGCCCGCCATATATGAATTGATAATATCGTTTGCGGCGTTGCGTGATATACCAAGTTGACCCGATAAACCGAAAGACGATATGCCATAGATAATCGAGAAATTGACCGTTTTGGCGGCGCGGCGCATTTCTTTTGGTACTGGCGCACCCGCGGCAATTCCGAAAATCTTGCGTGCGGTCTGTTCGTGAATATCATCGCCGTTGTTAAATGTTTCGCGGAACGTCGCAACGTTCGCAACATCTGCCAACAATCGTAACTGAATTTGTGAATAGTCCACCGATATTAGTACGCGGCCCGCGGGCGCAACAAAACACTTCCTTATTTCTTCGCCAAGTTCGGTTTTAATGGGAATGTTTTGCAGGTTGGGATCACGACTGGACAGGCGGCCCGTGTTCGTACTGGTCTGTAAATATGTTGTGTGAATACGGCCATCGGCGGCGATTTGTTTTGGCAACGCGTCCGCATATGTTCCGGCAAGTTTTGCGATTGAACGCCACGATAAAATCTTTTCAATAATCGGGTGTGTGTCAATCATTTCGTTCAATGTGTCGGCATCGGTGGAACGCTTACGATTTTCAGGCAGTTTCAATTCATCAAATAATATCGCCCCCAGTTGTTTTGGACTTGCGATATTAAATTCATGACCAGCCAATTTCCAGATTTCGTTTTCCAGTTTTTGTAATTGGTCGTGAAATGCACCCGATAGACTTTGCAAGCCTGCGCGATTTACCAACACACCATTAGATTCCATACGCATTAAAATCGGCATCAGTGGTAAATCACATGTTTCATATAATTTACGCAGTTTTTCGTTTGCATTTAATTCGGGACGCATAAGTTCGTACAGTGCCATACAAACCGAAGCATCTTCGGCGGCATATGGTGCGGCAACATTTATGTCCAGCATATCAAAATGGCGGTCTGCATCACGCACGGTTGCCGGAAAAAGCGATGCAAATGAAATATCATTATGCCCAAGGTATTTAAGAGCCAATTCATCAAGTCCATGTCCATGCAGCGAACCGTGTAATGCATACGACAACAACATTGTATCGTCAATCGGACGAATCGCCGAAGTGTCCCAACCCTCATTTTCCAAAATGTGTAAATCATATTTCAGATTATGTCCGACTTTGATGATATTTGGGTTTGTGAAAATTGGCCACAAATGCTCGCGTACTGTTTTGATATCCAGTTGATTCGGTGCAATCGTGTTTGTTGCGAATAAATCGCCTGCGGATGTGATGTGCCGAATCGGAATATATGCACCGCGTGTCGAATCGGCGGCAATTGATATGCCGACAACTTTATCGGTTATCTGGTCCAGTCCGGTTGTTTCGGTGTCAAACGCGATAACGTCTTTTATGCCCGACAAAAATTCGTCCAATTCAGAAGCGTTACGAATAATTACAAATTCACTTGCGATTTTGTTTTGTGTTGCGGGCGTGGATGGGGCGGGGGCATCTGGTTCAATATCGGTTGGACATGCAGACCCCGCAAACACCATTGTTGGTGCAACCGCGTCTGGATTAAATTTTGATAATGGAAAAAGTTTTTCGATTTTTGCCGCCAATGACGCGCTTTCAACTTGTTCGCGCACAAATTTAAGTGCAGCCGGTGTGTTAAACACCATTGGAGCAAGGACAAGTCCGTCTAAATCAACATCGGTTTTTAATGTCACCAGTTGGTGCGATATATATGCCATTTCGCGATTGTCGCGCAACATATTTCGTACACGTTCGTTTTCAACATCGTCAATGTGCGCATATAAATTATCCAGTGTACCGAATCGGTTTATAAGTTCGGTTGCTTTCTTTGGACCAATGCCACGCACACCCGGAACATTGTCGGTGGAATCTCCCATCAGCGATTGTACATCTATAACTTGGTCGGGACGGACACCAAACTTTTCCAACACTTCGGGTTCGTGAATTTCGTGCGCCTTCATACCGTCGTATAAAAACACGCGGTCGTTCACCAGTTGCATTAAATCTTTATCACTGGTGATAATGCGGGTTTTGTCGTTGGTATTTATCTGTGCCAGTGTTGCGATAACATCGTCCGCCTCAACATTCGGAATACATAATACTGGAATACCCATATCGGCAAGTCCGGTACGAATCATAATACCCTGACTTACCAAGTCCGCCGGTGTTTCACTGCGGTTCATTTTATATTCGGGATAAATATCTTGGCGGAAAGAAATTCGTGATGCGTCAAAAACGCATACAAACGAATCGTTTGGTTTTGCGGCGGCGAACACCGGCAAAACCATATTGAAAAATCCGTATACTGCACCGGTTGGGGTTCCGTCCGCGCGTGTCAGGCGGCTGTGCACACCATAGTACGCGCGGAATAACAAAGAATTACCATCAATCAGTGTCAGCATACAGATTTAACCCATATTAAAATATGTAACGCAATTTAACGCGCGCATCATAGTGCAGGGCACTTACGCTGTCGTCAACTGGTGCCGGATCAATAAGCGCAGATGTGTATAATACGCGACCTTCGACATCAATTTTGAACGGCAATGCTGGGATATCCAGTGTCGCACCCAACATACCTTGGTATACTGGTTTGCCAGATTTATCATAGTCAAACGTTACGCCGAATTCGTCTTTATCTATATCAACGTTTAATACCATACCAATACCACCACCGATGTATGGCGTCAAAACAACCAATCCCGGCATTTTTACGTACGCGTTGATAGCCGCAATTTGTGTGTCAGCATATTTCCCGTCCAGATAGTTATATTCGGCTTCTAATCTGACAAATGGGATGTCAACACCAGCCACAGCGCCGTATGATTGGGCGGCAGCCTTGTATTCATCAACGTGTTCAAGTTTCAATTCTTGGCGACCAAAGCCCGCAGTTGCACCGGTATAGAAATCAAATACCAGTCCCGCGTTCGCATTTGCCATACCAACCATCAAAGTTGCAATGGTTAAAATTGATGCAGATTTTAATTTCATATTTTTCTCCTTTGTGTGATAATATAGTAAAAAAAGAGTGATAACTATGCAAGAAAATAAACCCATTATGGTGGTCGGTCTGGGGAACCCGGGCGACGAATATGAACGCACAAGACACAATGTTGGCTTTATGGCGGTGGCGTATTTGGCGGGTGAAAAAGCGACTTGGAAACGTGAACATGATGCGCTGACATCGCGCGCGGTTGTTGACGGTACGCGCGTGCTGTTTGTTCGGCCGATGACGTTTATGAACCTTTCGGGTAATGCGGTTGGTGCGCTGGCGCGGTTCTATAAAATACCAACGGAAAACATTGTCGTTATTCACGACGATATGGATATTCCAGTCGGCGCGATTCGGGAAAAGGTTGGTGGTGGCAGTGCGGGTCACAACGGTATTAAATCAATCGATTCGGCGGTGGGTACGGAATATCGTCGCATAAGAATTGGTATTGGTCATCCACGTGATTTTGGGTTAAAAATAGATCCGGCGGATTGGGTGCTGAGCCGATTTAACGACGAAGATTTTGCCAAAATAGAATCAGTAATCAAAACGATCAAAATATAGTTACGAGAGATACGTTGTATTGGCGTAGATGAACATTATTCCGCAGCAAGATCAAGATCGCGCAGACCCTTTGCTTTAATACTTGCAGACAAAGGGATATGATGTTTGTGATCTGTTGCTGATGGTTTCCATTGTATAAATTGTGTGTTTTGATTCTTTCCGTCGTAAATCTTATTGCGATACCAATAACAATCGTCAATACTGTCATGATACTCTGGGTCGGTGAAACTTAACGAGTATTCTTGTCTTGTGCTAGAATCATCCAGTGTGACCGAACCATACGGACATTGGTATTTGTTTATATCCCCAGCCGGACTGAAATAATTTGCTCCTGCTGTTTCACAAGTGTTGCTGGTCGTATCCCAATATTTGCCTGCATCATTACACAGTTTACACTCATTACCATCCTTGTAATAGGTATCGTTGCATTTCCATGGACAACTGGTTGGACCTGTGCCATTACGTTCCCCATTTGTATCAAAAGAGGCATTGTCTGGTGTGTTGCACCCTTTACATACGTGCCCCCCCGAAAAAGGATCTGTGGTTGAGGTATCACAATACTCTTCGTTGCTACAATCTTCATCAGTAGAACATGCAACACTGATATTTGGCACCAGCAATATTGATAAAAATAATATAATAAATTTCACAATATTTCCCTTTGTATTATCGTTGAAAGTTACCGTATCTGACTTTTCCAAAAGAAAAACCAAATTGGGATAATTTTATACTATCTTGGACATCTTGTTGACTGTTGATAAACGACTCATGTAATGTGCCGGCACCACGAAGTTTGTAACGATTCGTCGCTGGTACAGATTCAATAATCATATTCATGTATCTCATAAGATCGCTTGTATGCAATCCTCCCAATGACTTACCATCGTTTTTCAGATATACGTTATCAACCAATGCTGAATCAGCGGATGCGGCAACTTTGTCCGCTGGCCATACCGCATCCCAATTATTATCACCCCAAATGTATGTCGTATTGTGGTGTGGGGTTGCAGGTGGGGTGTCTGGTTTTTCAATATACACCGTATCGGGCTTCAGATATATCGTGTCGGGTTTTGATGGCAGATAAATTGTATCTGGCTTTGATGGGGTATAAACGGTATCTGGTTTTACATAGATTGTATCTGGCTTTGCGAATACCGTATCACCCGGAATATAAATTGTATCACATGGCGTGAAAATTGTATCACCCGGAAGATAAATTGTGTCCCCCGGAACATAAATTGTATCCTTTGGAATATATACCGTGTCGGTTTTGGCGGGAACATATACCGTATCGTGTTGAGTGACGGGGGTTGATCGAACCGCCGTCTTCATATCGTCTTCTTTTTCACATCCGGCCAATGCTGTAGCCCCAGCAATACCGATAATCGGTGCCAAGCGTTTGATTGTATAAAACATTACTTTGTGAAACTTCATTTTGTTTTCCTTTTATGTTTTATTCTCTCTCTGCTTTTATTCTGATTTAAATACAACCGACCAATGTTGTGGTGTCGTTTGTGTGCATATGTGGGACCATTCATCAAACTTGCGCCAATAATTATAGTTTCCCGAATGTGCCGACATTGTAGTTGGGTCGTATGTGGAGGAGGATTCTTTTCCACTACGCATACATTGTGTGGGTGTGGCACCGGTTGGTGCGTACATCATTTGTTCGGTTACATATTTCGATGTACCCGCAAAATAATGTACAGGCACATCGTTTTCCAAAGCCACACCAATTAACGTTCCTGTACATTTCGGATATGTTTTATGATCGTATCTGTCGTAATAAGTCGTTATTTCACCGTTATCACAAATATATACGAGTGGATAATTAAGTGTGGTATATGGTTCGGTCATAACAATACTGTTTGGACTGGATACACAATATGTGATGCCGTCTTCTGTTATGCTGTATCCGCTGGCACAGCAATTGCCTGCGGAATCTTTTGCGCCATTTGGACAACAATTACAACGTGGGTTGTTATTGGATAAACCAATATTAATTGTTTTGTCTTCGGAACATCCTGTAAGACCGGATGTTTTATAATCAACAAAACATGCTGTGGCCTTGTCAATACAGGTCAGAGCACCATCTTCTTCATCATAGATGGCGATTTTACCGGCACTACATGGTGCACTGCGGCAACTTTCAGAGTTGTCGTCGGTGCCAGTGTTGATTGCAAACCAATACAACAATGTCGCAGAAACAGTATCTGGTGTTGCAATAATTTTGTTGGTCATTCCATCAGCCAATTCGGTCGTTGATTCGTATTCGCAATTACCCCAAATGCTTTCAGCCAAACGACACACACGGCATTCAAAAAGATTACTCTCACTGCCATGACACTCATCGACACACATTTGGTTTATGGGCGTTGGATTAGCGTTAGCATACATTGTTTTATAGAAATTCAGGTTCATTTCATCATTTGTTTTGCCCAGTTCTTCAATTATAGAGTCAATTGAGCTTTCGCCGACACTGGCGATGCACTCTTTGACTTCGTTCCAGCAAACCGTATTGTTCAAGATAGATTTACGATTGACCGAATTGGAAATGCTTTCACACAAGCCAAAGTTGCCAGATGTAGATGTGCAAACCTGGATAATACATGCACGTCCAACCTGGCGACAGGTTTGCATCATCGTTTCATACGTTGTATTTGTCACGATTTGGGAGACGCCGGTTTCCCATTTGTGTGTTGCATCTGATTCACCCATCAATGCCGTACATGCGTTCATAATGTCAGAACACATTGCGTTTGCTGTCTTGTCGGCAATAATTCCAAATGTTGATAATGCGCGTGCATCAAAATTCTTGATAGATTCTGTGGCATCAGACAAACATTCCGATGTCAATTTGGTACAACTTTGGCGGACTTCTTCTAACTTGGCTTCTTGGGCCAATTTGATTTGTGACAACGCGTCTTCGACAAAGGCGGTCCACACACTGTCAGCGATGTCTTGACATTGTTCCATTGCGGGTTCCAAAAACTTTTTCTTGGAATTCAAGAATGAAACAAATGATGCGTTTCCAGATGTCCCAGACCAAGTGCCATCACCAGTGGGGCGGGTTAATAAACTGTCCAAATATACCAGCTCGGGCGATAAAAATGCCTGGCCGGTGGACGGGTCAATATAACGGCCCGTTACGTCCAAACATTTGCCCAGTCCGTCGCCACAGACCGTTGAATCGGTCAACATATCCAACATTTTCTTTTTGCATGTCAAAATGTCGTCAGAATTACGTTGCTGATAAATATTCAACCGCGACATATCAAGCAGAGCGCTGCTTTCCAAAACCTGGGCGCGTGCATGATCCGTTTGCGATTTATATGTTTTGGCAACGGTATTACAATCTTGTTCAATCAGTGCTTGGTATCCACCTTCGGCAATAGAAATATCTGATTCTGCGCAAACCTCTGCCGCCATTTCACGACAAACAGGTAATGCCGCAGAGTACAGTGCCGTTCCAGTCTTGGTGGTTGTTGATGCGCCACGTAATGAATCAACGGTATCAAATGCACTGTCGATATCAATTGACCACGAAAGTGCGTTCATACTGGAATTATCAAAGTTGCTGGAATCAAAACTGGTGTTCAATTTTTTGGCAATTGCGTCCAATGTACGTTTTGATGCAGATGTATCCTTGGTCGCCAAAAATGCGGTTTCACCCTCGGTCGCGACATTTAATGCGGCGGCATCTTCTTTTTCCATGCTGACGGTCAACAAGCGTTGGTTGAAGTCCAACATTTTATCGTCCACAGCCTCAAGCTGCTTTTTCACAGAATCAAATTCGTGAATACGCGATGAACATGCGCAACGTTTTAACTGGTTGTCTTTATTTGCGCAAAATTCGTCCATGCAATCGAAAAACACAGTCTTGCATTTGGAATAGTCGCGCGACATAATGTCTTCACGTGTGACAGTGTTGGATGCAGCGCGCGAAATCGTGCGTGATGAAACGCGTGTAGTTGGTTGGGTGGTGTTGGCGCGGGTCGTAGTCGTACGCGTGTTTATTGCATTGCGCGAAACAAGATTGTTTGTCGGTGTTCGTGAAACAACGGTTGTGATTGGACGGGGGTTTACAGTACGTGCCGCGGTTGTACGTGCACCCGTATCCACAACACGACCGATTGTTGCGGTTTGTCTTTGATAGTTTGTGGTGTTTGTAGTGTTTGTTGTGGAAACGGTCGTTGTGTCGGGTATCGCACGACGAACAGCGGCACGTGCAACGTCACCGCCGCCATCTGCATGTGCGTCGTAAAACCCAATCGACACAAAGCACGCAGCCAAAATCAGCCCTAACTTTTTCATTCTCTGTAATCAAATGTTAGAAAATTATAAAACGGCGAGCAAGCACAAAATGCGGAAAAAATCAAATTTTTGGTGCGACCAGGGGGACTTGAACCCCCAAGGATTTCTCCACAGCATCCTTAGTGCTGCGCGTATACCAATTCCGCCATGGTCGCATATTGCGATATGATTATACACCGCCTTATTCTTGCAGGTTGTATTTTGATTTTCAAGATTTTTGTGATAAAATAATATACATTAAGATCCAGGGGGAAATCAGGTGTCAAAAAATTTATCACGTGTTATTATTGGTTGTCTTGTAATGTTTGGGGAACCTTTATCCGCAAGTGCCGCTGGTACATACTATACGGGGGCTGGGTACCAACCAAGCCAATATCGTTATGGTCAAACGGGCACATACGCAACTTCGGTCGGTGCGGCGCGTGGTACGACAAATTCTATGGCCAGTATACGAAATCCCGGATATACCCAGGCAAATTCAAATGTGCGGTACCAGGTGTCAAATTCTGAACCTCAACAACGTCAGACGGTACAGCAAAAATCATCATCAAGAAGCGGTTTCTATGCTAATGCTGGTGTCACACATGAAAGCGCAATGTGGCGGTTCGAGATGAATACCGCAGATTCTATATTGCATTTTGATAATTTGGCGTGGAATGTTTTTGATTTAAGCGGTGGGTATATATTTGACTTGGGCTCTATGAAAATGCAGTTTGATGCTGGTGTAAAGTACGGTATCCAGTGGGGCGAATCAACAATGGTTGATGACGATATTTCAAATGGCGGATATGGTATCGCAGAATATTGGAATGGAAACAATTTGGTCGGCGCTGTTTTGGGGCATGGTTTGTCGATTGGTACAAGTCAAGATAGTTCACAGTTCGGTTTGCATGTTGGCTTTGGTTTAACCGATTTTATGAAAATTGGAAATATAAAGATAACTCCGTCAATTGGTTATCGGTATATGAAAACGTCGTTACAAACAAAAAACAATTACGGAATGTTAATGGATTCTGTGCTTGGTGGGTGTGATACGGCGGATGATGAATCACAATGTGGTGTTGCGCTAATGTTTTTCAGCAGTGCCGAAGGCGGTGTCCCAAGTGCAATATTGCCAGCAAATGGTATGGTGCAAGTTCCCGCTGGGACGGGTTACGTAAATGCCTCAGATACATATTACTATGAACAGCTTGGTACCAGTCATTCGTATGATGTTGAATGGTCGGGACCGTATATTGCGTTGGATATGTTATACGATATAAATCAAAATAATACTGTTAATGGTCGCATAGAATTAGGCTTCCCAGGTTATACCGCAACGGGTGACCAACCGTATCGTTGGGATTGGGCACACCCGAAAAGTGTGCAAGATACCGCCAATATGTTTGCGGCATTTCACATTGGATTGGCGGCAAATTGGCAAACAGCACTGACAGATGCTATTGCATTGTCATTGGGTGTGACATATGATTATTATACGATAAGTAATGCCGATACAGAAACATACTTGAACCAAAGTTTGTATAACAGTTTGTTAGCCAAAGATCCCGGTGACAGAACAACAAGTGATGTTTGGGTAATGGGACAATTGGAAGCAAAGCGCGATGCGTGTGATGGTTGGGTATGCAAGGCAAACAAGGAAATAGATTCTTTCTATAAATCTATGGGTGTGCGTGTTGGATTGACGGCGACATTCTGACATAAGTGTTGCAGAAATAATTTTTTAAGACTAGTATATGCAATATGAAAAAATTACTGATTGCTTTTGTCGCATGTTTTTATGTCGGGTTTTCTTTTGGTGCCGACTTAATTGGGGTCGCAAATGTCAGTATGACCAGTGATACATCGGCAACGGCAAAAACAATGGCGTTGAATGATGCTCGTCGTCAAATTCTGACTGATAAATTGAAATCATACGCAATGGTTGACCAATTATTGCCTGCAATTAAAGAGGCGAAAAACGCTGATTTGGTGCCGCTTATTTCCGAAACCAGTATTGATAAAGAAAAGATTTCTAATACTGCATATTCTGCTAAAATCACAATGACGATTGACAAAATTGCCGCGCGTGCGTGGATGAATGAAAACAACGTCCAAAATTGGCTGAATGACGGAACATCAACCGATGTGTTCGTTGCGCAAATTATATTAAAGGACGCAATACCAGAATGGGCCGATTTTAACCGTGTTATGCGCACGGAACGTGTTGATGCAATAACAAAATATATTTCTGGAACGACCGTGACGGTGGAATTGCCAGCGGCTTCACGTGCATCGTTGACAATCGCGTTGCGGCGTGCGGGGTGGCGTACGGCTGCGACGGACGATATTTTGCGTGTTTGGAAATAAACAGAAAAGGGCGGATAAATGAAAAAAGTTTTCTTGTCATTGTTTGTTGCTATGTTGCCATGTTTGGCGTATGCGGACGGGGACAGTGAGTTATACTTGAATATTCGCCGTATTGGGTTGGATTTGTCCAAAACCGACGTACATAATGCTGGTGATTATCAAAATTCACCGGTTACTGCACTACGTGCCGATGACCAAGAGTTTATAAAGGGTGTTTGGGATACCGCGCTGGAATACAAAGCGGGCGATTTGAACTGGGATAACAGTTTATTTATGGAATATGGCAAGACAGCGTTGCACCCGTATAATGGGCCAAGTGTTGTGAATGAAAATGCGGACAAAATTTTATTGTCGTCTGATTTGGCGTGGGCGCGTTGGCACATTGGCGAAGATTTGAAATTCGGGCCGTTGGTGCGTGCAGCATATCAAACAGAGTTCAAAGCAAATCCGGGTGCGGAACGGATGAACGTTGTGCGTGTAAATGCTGGTTTGTCGCTGTTTGACCACCCAATTATCAAAAGTTTATATGTAACAGGGCTTTACGAATATGACTTTACATATACCGATGAACCTGTAAATAAAAGCGCGGTTGAGGGGGGCTGGCGTTTGGAATATGAAATTCGCGATGGTGTGAAAGTTTCTACAAATGGTTACTATCGTGAATATCTGTCTTATTCACGTAAAATTCCTATTGATTTAGAACGTGATTTCAGTGCGGAATTGCGTATGGATACGAACCTGTGGAACAATTTTACAATGGGACCATATGTTCAATATCGTCGTGCCAAGGCGCGTGAGGTTAAAGAATATGGTAGCAACCTTATGATTGGTATATCGTTCAACTATATCGTGAAATACGATTTGATGAATTACGATTCCGAAGAATAAACAAAACCGCCAATTTGGCGGTTTTTTATTTTATCACACTGAATTTATTTATTGTCCCAACACCATTTTCATCAATTGCGCGAACAATGTGTGTGCCCATCGGAACGGTGACGGTAAATGTTTCGCCAGACTTTGAAGTGCCGATTGTCGCATCGTCCATAAACCAGAATATCTTTGCGTTTTGATTTTCAGAAATCGCGTTAAATGAAACGGTTGCTGTATCTTGCGCATCGGTTATAACAATGCGTGTTGAATCGGCGGGCGATGTTATTATTATCGGCGTTTCAGATTCACTTTCGGTCGTGGCATTACAACCCGGTGCGTATGGGGGCGGGGTGTTGCGGTGAATTCCAGCACGTTTGAACATATCCAGATATTCAGAATCCCAAAATTCATATACCGCCATGTGTGTTGTCTTTGGATCGCGTGAACACGCACGCAGTCCTGTTTTATTATCAATTGGAATTTCGCGATAAACCGACGAGGTTTCAATTGGTGATTTGCCTGGGATAAAATACGCAAGTGTGGTTTTGGGACAATTTTTGCCGGCCAGTCCGCCAACCCCGTCACACATTTCGATTTGTGAAATGTTCAAATCATCGCGCATAAAGTTATTATTCTTCACTGGGGTTGCGGTGTGTGCATAATAATCGGTAATGGTGTCCGCCAGTGCGAAATATATCGGTGCGGCGGCACGGGCGCCACTGAACGCGTTATTGGGTGTGCCGTCAAAATTTCCAACCCATACAATTAAAACATAGTCACCAAAAATGCCCGCCGTCCATGCATCACGATACGACGATGAAGTGCCGGTCTTCCACATGTGTGTAATCTTTGGCGCGGTGTTTTTTGTAAATGGAATTTTTACCGTTGGGGCACCTTGGTGTGCAAGCATGTCCAGTGTGATAAAGAATGCTTCGGGACTTAAAACGTGGTTTGGTTTTTGGGGCTTTGCGTTTATATCTGTTTGTATTTCGTTATATTGACCCAGGTTCGCCATTGTCGCATATATGCCCGCCAGTTCACGCATTGTGACCTCGGCCCCGCCAAGCGCAACAGATATACCGTAATGTTCGGGCGCCTTCAGCCCCGTTACCCCACAATCGGTCAGTGTTTTATAAAAATTTCGTGTACCGATTTTGCGTACTAAATTGATTGCTGGAATATTACGTGAATGTGTCAGTGCGTCACGCGCAAGTACTGGTCCAAAAAATTCGTTGTCTGAATTTTCGGGAGCATACACACCGAAATTTATTTTTGCATCTTTCAACAGAGTCATTGAATGAATCAGTCCCATATCAACCGCAGAGGCATATATCAGTGGTTTCAATGTTGAACCCGGACTGCGTCGTGCAGTGACCCCATCATTTTCGCCGAATATAGATTTATCAAAATAATTGACCGAGCCAATATGGGCGAGTTCTTGTATCGTTTTATAGTTCACCAAAATCGCTGCGGCGTTTTGTATTCCGATATTTTTCCGCTTGGCAATTTCAGATTTTAAGCGCAATTCCATTTTTGTTTGCAAATCAATATCGATTGTCGTTGTGGTGGCGCGACATCCGTTTTTGTTTGATAATTGGCGGTCAATAAAATGCGGCGCCAAAAACGGCAAATCATGCACGCCAAATGCGGACAATGGCATATTTGCCAATGTGACAAGGGACGATTCAGAGTCGGGGTATTCGTGTGTCCAACGGCGGACCAAATCGGCGCGCATTTGTTGCATTTGTTCGATGCCAGTTGCGGTATTTAATCCGCGCTTTGTCGGGTTTTGTGGAATTGTGGACAGTGTAATTGATTCAATGGTTGTTAAGTCTTTGGCGCGTTTATGAAAATAGATTTGTGATGCGGCGGAAACGCCTTCGATATTTCCGCCATATGGCGCAAGGTTCAGGTATGCTTCTAAGATTTCATCTTTGGAATAAAAAGCGTCAATGTAAAGCGCCACAAAAACCTGGGCGATTTTACCCATTGGGCGTGTTGTGTCCATGTTGTATTTTATGCGTGCAACCTGCATCGTTATTGTTGATGCACCGGCGGGGTGGGGTGCGCCCGAAAAATAATTGCGTGTTGCGCGTACCAGTGCGATTGGGTTTATGCCGGGATGATATCTGAAATATTTATCTTCGTACAGAACGGTTGCGCGTTGAACAGATTCACTGATTTCATTTAGTGGGGCATAAATTCTGTATTTGTCATCGGCGGACAGTGTTATGCGTAAAAGTTTTCCGTTCCTGTCATAAAAAACGCGGGAAAAATGCGTATCACTTAAAAGCGGTGGCGTAAAAAACAATCGCACAATGAAATAGATTAGCAATAATATGCCGATAACATTACAGCCACGCCGATGATTGTGGTAAAATCGAATCGTTTTAGATTTAAGATTATTCACTAAACACATTTTTTACTGTAAATGTTTTGCCGACTTCACCGGTTGCATTTATTTGTGGATTATATAACGAAGCCGCATAAATCGGCGGAACTTGGAACGTACCTGCAACGCCAACATTGGCATTGTATGTTATTGTTTGGCCATCGCGAGTGATATCGGTGAACACAAGTACGCGGTCTTCGCGCGGTTCGGCAAATGTTATGTCGCCCGTTGGGTCGCCCGCGATAAAGCCACCCGGCACCAAATCAGTAATCACAACATTTGGGATAACGTCGCCACGGCGCGAACGCACAAATATTTTTACGGTAATTGTATCGCCAACCTTGGCCGATGTTATGCGGTTGCCGTCCGCATCAAAATATTCACGTGATATTTCAATGCCGTTTGATTCGGCCTTTACATTGGTTGGAAATCCGCCCGATATGGTTGTAAAGTACAATGGCGATTTGCGATCGCACTTTTTACATTTGACGGTCATTTGGCGTGCAGTGGTTGGTATGCTGGCGACCAAATTGCCATTGTTATTCTGTAATTCAACAATCGTGCCGTCGGCGGTTACGGATATATCGTCTGTGAAGATGTGCTTGTCAGATATGTTGCCCGATGCCCCCATAATAATTGCCGCGGCAGTATAAGAAGAATAGTCACCGTCGTTGATATATTCGGTAATCGCGTCGCTGAACCCATCACTGGCGATTGCGCGGAAATAATTGTTGATTAAATAGGCGTACATCGCGTCATCCGCAACATTGTTGCGGAATATATTTGTTATATCGAACTTTGATCGGGAAGATGGACGATATTTGGAAATAAGCGAATTTGCTTTGGTGTCTTGCTTTAATAATTTGTATGCGGTGGCGATATATGCGCCCATTAAATCGTATTTCCAATTTTTAATGTTTTCATTAGCGTATTCTTCGAACGCGTCGATGTATCCAGTGGTGATATAGCCATTTTCAGTTAAAATGTATATCACAAATGCATGTGTGGCCGCATCCGAATCGTTGCTGATACGTGTACCTGCATATGTGCGTAGAAAATCAATTGCACGTGAAATCATATTTTTCGGGACATCAAACCCGGCTTTTTTTGCAATTCCTAAAAACATCGTGACATAAGCGGTTAAATGTGCATTGTTGGCACTTGATTCGTTGTTGCGGGACATATCGCCACCCGCCCATAAATCAAATGAACCATCATCGTTTTGGCGATTTTTCAATGTTGCAATTGTTTCGCTGATTTTAGCCTTGGATTCATTGTATGTTGTACCCAATACGTCGCTTGTCGGCATTGTCGCATATGGCATAGTGGTTGATACCAATTGTTCGGTACATGGATATTCATATTTGTTCAGATATTGGAACAATGGTCGGGCGATAATTGCGTTGTTTGACGATATATATAACTTTACATTGGAAAAGTCAGGGTACATATCGGTTGTAAAATTGCGTATGTTCATAGTTGACGTTTTTATTACGCCAGTCTTAATCTTGGTTTGATATGTTGTAATTGGTCGTACAGACAGATTAGATGTTGTCGCACGGGTTGATAATACTGCATCTGAACCATCGCGAATTTCGGTTGACGTTTTTATTTCAGCATCACCAAGGTCCGTTGATGCTTTTACCGCAAAAGACCACATTTTTTCAGTGCCGTATGGAATTGATAATGACTGAGCCGTATCCGTTGTAATAGCAAGGTTTGACGATACTTCGGCATTTATATCAACCACCGCAGTTGCGGTTGTACCATTTGTCATATTTGTTATGGTTGTGCCAACATCAAATGTGTCGCCTGGTGCGACAACCAATGGCGCGGTTGTTGAAACGATAATCGGACTCTGTACACGTGTTTCGGTGTCGGCAGAACCAACGGCGGTATCACTTGCCGCGACAGCAAAAACGCGAATTGCACCGTTAAAGTATTCGGGTATGTCGAATGTAATTGTGTCTGATGTTCCAGCGCGTGCGCTGATTATGCCCGAATAAAAAGCAATTGGTTTGTTTGTACGGCGGGCAAATGGGTTGGTCAGTGCGATGCCGATGCCGGACTCCAGTTCCGCAAAATCGCCACCACCAGTTTTTGCGAATTCGCTTAAAATCTTATATTCTGGCAACAGTAACGACAGTATTTGATATGTTTCGACTTGCAGTGCAGATTTCTGGAAAAAGTGTGCCAATGGGTTCGGCAATTTATACTTAGCAACCTGTAAAATCCCGGTGTTTACCGCAAAAATCATAAGTTTCGAATTTTGTGAAACATTATATGTAATTGGTAATTTGTTGTCGGTAATTGTTTCGGGGGCCGATAAATCAATGTTGATTTTGCGTGCGCTGGTACTTGCGCGGAAAGGTGCAACCGCATATGTGTATGGTGTTGTGAATACATCTCGGCTGTTTATATCGCGTACGAACGAAACATTGACATATCCCGACCCTTCAAATCCATCGGGCAGGGTGATTTTTTGGACCGATGTGGTTGAGTTCGTGCGGAACCATTTATACGCATAAACCTTGTCGCGTTCGATTGTAATAAGCCCAGTGCCGATATATGGGGTTGTTATGCTGACAGATATTTCGTCGCCAGCAGAATAATCAGCGGCATCCAATTTTATTTGCATTTCGCCGTTTGTGTTTGTCACCAGTTCGGTATTGGATGCGTCCGCAACAAAATATTCGATGTTTGCCAATATTTTATCGTTGTTGTCAACGACTTGGACGAAATATGTTCCGCCATGTGTTGTATTTAAACGAATGTCTGAACCAGATTCCAATATGTTGAATGTGGTTGACGATACAACGTTATCGCGTGTAATAGTTTGGTATTTATAAAAGTCGTTATAATCTTTGATTAAACTTGTAAGGTTTTCACGACGAATTGTTCGTATGTTCAAGTTGTTCGCCGTTGTTGGTTTGCCCATGCTATCCAGTGCGATAAAACGTATTTTGCGCACATCATCGCGTGAAACGTAATTCAAATTAGAATCAGCATGATATCCGACAATGTATTCCGCGTCCGAAGCGCGCGCGGTTATCGCCGTTTGAACACCGGTGCCGGTTGTGCCCTCAAACCCGGTAATATTTAACGTCATTAAATATGTACCACTGGGAATAGTGCGGTTAAAGTTTATATCCAATAACGCATGGCCGTTTTCATCGGTTTTGACGTACGGCAAATCAACAGAGAAAGTTTGTGCGCGATTTGCTGCGTTGTCGGATAAGCCAGAGCCAGATATAAAGTTCGGTGTAAAGACATAATCTTTGTATTCTGGAAAAGTAAACTCAATTGGGCGCAGCATTGCGTGTGCGCCGATACGTTTGTCAGATGCGGGTGTCCCAAACAAGTTCGCCAGTGTCACGTTTGCCGTCATATTTTCGGTTGAAATCCAACCGGTATCACTTGCACCCGCAATGTCAGCAGTGATTTTAAGGTTGTCTGGTGTAAACTCTTGAACGCGAAAAGTCGTCGTTCCGATTTGGTCTGTGGTACGGTTTTTACTGCTTAACATGAACACGTTTACATTATATTCGCCGATTGGTGCGTTGTTTGATATTTGATATGTCACGTCAAACATACCGTCACCCGACAGATTTATCGTTTCTTCGCGTACGGTGCGACCACGTGCATCATTGATTTCCATTTTAATCGGCATATTTGCCAATTTTGTGAATGTCTTATTCTTTACAATTCCGGCAATTATCGCGGTTTCGCCGGGGCGGTAAATGCCGCGATCTGAAAACACAAATGCGTTCATTGGGCTTGTGTTCGTGGTGTACGTACCGTCAATATCAAATTTAGAATATTCGACGTGAGTGTCGTATGAATTATATGGAATAAACGAAACGTCATCATCATCGCGAACGACAATTGCAACAGGTTGGCGTTCGTTGCGATATTCGTTATATGCGAAATTTGGAACCGCGGCGACCCCATCTGCATCGGTGCGACCCGCCCAAATTGCGTTACCGTTGCGCCCCAATACAAACACTTCGACGTCCGCTGCAGGTGTCCCGCTGTCCAGTTCCGACACAAATACAGACGATGTGCCGTCCAGTGCAACTTTGCGTACTATGCCCAGGTTTGTCAGCAATATTAAACGGCGGTCACTGTATTCGGCGGATGATTCTGTCGCACCCGTTTGGATAACAAAGATTCCAGTTTTGTCATTCGCAGTACGATCCAGATAGTCGCCCAAATCAACCGATGCATAATTTGTTTTGTTCATAGACGCGTTTGCAAAAGAAATGCGTTTTTGGAACACCGATGCCATATCATACACGCCAAAAGACCACGATTTGAATTCAATATTTTGCGCAAACACGTTATACGTTTGGGATATAAGATGATTTATTTCATTTGATTTGACTTTGTACAGGTTAACATATGCCGTATCCGCACCACCACGTGCCATAATTGTTAACTTTTTATCGCCCGCCAGTGATAACAGTGCGCCAGTACCGGCGATTTTAACCGTCTTTTCGGGGTATGCAACCGGCAGAACCTTTTCGATACCATTTTTAAGAACAAAACCGGCGTTCGATTTTATACCATCGTGAACACGCACATATATGTACCGTTCGGTATCATCAGACACATCATATGCAAAAGCATATTGGTACACACCAATCGGTGTTGCAAAGTCGGTTGGCTTGATATTCAGTTTTTTAGAATTTGCTAATACTTTATCGCTTATTTCGTCATTTGCCCATTGGTGCGGGTTATCTTCATCCTTACTGGCATATTTTGGTAAAAGGTATGCGTCCACCGCGCGTGTCCAATTTGTCTGGGGTTCGGCGGCGGTTGTCATATCAATCAATATCAATTGTTGGGAATTACCGCGCGCATCATCTGCGGCAATTGACTTTATGCCATAAATCTTAAAAAAATTGTCGACAGATTCAATGGTGGTGGCTGCGCTGACTTTTTTTGTTGTGGCGGTTGTTGCAGCAGAGTCAACACGATTTATTTTCAACCGTAATGTGTGCGTACTGTCATCAACGGCGATTGGGTCGGTTGTAATTATAGCTGTCCGGTTAAACCGGTCAAACCGTACATCGAATTTTATGCGGTGCATTCCGCGCTTTACAGAAACGCGGTCAGCAAAACTTGCCGTTTCAATTGGATAATTGAAAGACACAACCGCGACCCCAACGACATTGCGATTGCGTGATGGATCGGGATATATATTGAAACTGTCGATGATGGTGGCGATTTTGGGTGTCACAAATGACGTGACACGTGTATCAGGACGAACATCGGTATTAAATAAAGGTTTGCCAATTTTGACGGTGTACTTTGTGTTGGGCAACCAATCGGTTTCAGGTGCAAAAACGATGGTGTTTTGACCGTGCATTGTCCAGTTGCCACGTGTGTATGGGGTGATTTTAACATTGCGTGCGATATCCGCATTGGTCAAATCTTGCTTGAACGTTGGGGCATATTCGCCGGCAATCCAGTTATACGAAATAACCATAGGTTGAACCGCAGAAATGGTACGGTTGTTGTTTGCATCCGGCAGTCCGTTAACCGTAGTAAAATTCACATTGTTAGAATCAAGAAATGCTGTTGGTGCCGGTGCTGGCACAATCAACGAAACGCGGGTCTTGTTAGGTGTGCCGACAAACAACGCCAAACACGCACAGATTACAATAACTGCGCCGGTAATAATACCCAGTACACGCAACCACTTACGTGATGATGTTTTTTGTTTTCTTCCTTTCACAAAAAAATCCCCCAACGTTCCTTGGTGGGATATTAGTAAACAAAACTAAAAAACACAAGTTTTATTTATAAGAAATAGGGCGTTTTAGAATGCGAATTTTGTCTTGGCAAAGATATAAAATTCATCGGTGCCATATGGGTTATCAACATAACCTGCCGTCAAGTTGCGCCAATTCGCAGTATATTCAACGGCTGGCTTGCCCGCCATATCAATATTAAAGTCGTTGTATGTGATTGCGCCACGGCTGTCACGACCGGTTGCAAGGTGCAATTTCATATTACCATTAACGATTGTGTCTGGCATACCAACCGAAAATGACCAATCAGTACCACGAACACCAATGTATGCGGACGCGGTATAAACATCTGAAAATTCGGAAATAATTGATTCACTGGAAACGCGTGGACGTGCAACACCCAACTGGGTACGACCAAACAATTCGATGTCGCCCAAATTGTATGATTTGTTTGTTGCGATATATGTTGTCGTCGTTTCGCCGTCTGTCGCCATAAAGCCCGTACCAGACAACATATCATTACGATAGAAACCAAATTCCATATCGCCAAATTCGACTTTTGCACGTGCGTCTTCGCCACGCATACGTTCAAAGCCCAAACCACGATTTTGTGCGGAAATATTGTCGCTTAAATTGGTCTGGAAGTCGCGGCCATACGCATCAAAGAATGCCATTGTTGGATTGGCTGATTTGATACCTTGGGCGATTTGGCTGGATACACGTGCGACCTGTAATGGTTGGGTAGAGTTTTCGGACAACTGGATTGTTGTTGCACCAACTGGACGTGTGGCGGCTTCCAAGTCCAACATACCGTGTCCATAAATTTCATCAACACCCGCATCGCCCAAATCAGCGGCGGTGTCGAACAAGATTTGTGTAATTGTGGTTGAATCCAAATAATCCCACGCCTGACGAATAATCGCGATTGCAGACGAAACAACGGGTGCCGCGAATGAAGTACCAACGTGCGCGGTTTCACGACCAGTTTCAGATGTGTATATTGTGCCCGGGGCGGTGATACAGTAATCTTTGGTGACACCACAGGCATTACTGTAATCGGCTAATTGGCTTGTTTTGCTGTCCCATGCGACAACATTGACGAAATGACCATCAAGTTCGGACATAACGTTTGGCATTGCAGACAACATACCACTTTGTGCGTTGCCGTCATTGCCCGCCGCCCAGACAAAGATGGCATCATTTTGGGTTGCGGCATACGAAATACTGTCAACGAAGTTTTGATCGGTTAAGTTTGCCAACTGGGTGCGTGTGCGGATAGTGTCGGCACCAATCGAAGCGTTCCAAGAATTATTATAAACGTTTGCATTGGTGGTATTGCGAATAAAGTTACCAATTTGGGCATAAGACATAAAGTTATCGGTGTCGTATGCAATCATCTGGTGTTTGATTGTTGCACCACGGGCAACGTCACCAGCGACTGCGACAACCGCGGCACCATGTGAACGATAGGAATCAAGGTCGGTATCAAAAACGGCGATTGTTGTGCCGGCACCGGTATAATGACGTGCAACCGCATAAGCCAACTGGATATCGTCATATTGTTGGGCATTACGGGTGCTGTAATTGCCGGAATTTATGGCTGATGTCAATTCAGTAACGTCAACATCGGCACCAACGGTTGTACGTTTGATTGTTGTTGGGGTAACCGTACGGGAATAATATGATGCCGCCGCCGGTGCGCTGGACGATGATGAACCTGAACCACCGTTGCCACCCGCCAATGCGAACACGGTTGCACCCGCCGCCAATGCCGCGCCACCAACCGCCAAATATGTGCCAGTGTTTGACGCGGTGTCCAAATATTTGCAACGTTCCGGATGTGCCTGTTTGTACTTTATATTTGAGCAATCATCGGCCGCCATCACGTTGGTTGACATCAACGCGCCACACATAATTCCAGTAAAGATTTTATTCAGAAGTTTCAATACTCACCTCTTACACACTATAAATATAGTGCAAAAAAGTAATTTGTCAAGTAATTGTGTGATATTGTTCCTCTCTCCCCAATGCTACTATCAAGTAAATTATATCACAGATTTTCCCATTTTTCATATTTTTTGGTGTTTTTTTCGCTTGTGCAATCGGGGCGTAATTTTCTATACTGATCATAAGAAAGTGGAAAGAAGAAAGGGGAGAAAAAGCAAAAATGGCGGATTTTTGCGGTTTGACGCGTGTGAAAACGTGGCGTTGGTCGCGGCTGTTTGCTTGCGCGGTTGCTGTTTTTTGCACCTTGTCCCCGACAGTGTCAGTTGCTGTTGATAATTTGAATGATTATGTGTGCACAAATGAATATACCGCATGTAATCCTGGATTTACGGTAACCAATAGTGAACCATGGTGTGTGGCTTGTCCAGATGGGAAATATAAGGGCAGAAGGGACACAAAAACAGACTCAAATGGTACAAATTTTTCTTGTGTGAGTTGTCCTTCTTCCACATCAATATGTCCAGAAGTTACGATAAATAACAATTATTATGGTCGCCCAATTTTGTTATGTAAAGCCGGGTATTATCGTGCTACTGATTCTTCTGAGGGTGGTTTTAAGTGTGAAGAATGTCCGGATGGTCGTGACAAGAATACGGACAATGAAGACGATGTTATTACTGCGCTGACGGAAAATTTGAAGTCTGATGGCACTTTATATATTAATAGCACTCGGGTGTTTTTGCCAAACAATTTACTGGGACCAAATCAGTGCAAAAAATGTAAAAGTGGTTCTTATTATCACAAGGGTTATTATACCGATGGTGGAACCGCTGCGTATACCGATACCAACTCGGTACCACAATGCGCGGCATGTCCCGCTAATACGGTTGACAACGGATGTAAAGCAGATGGTGCGATTTTATGTAAGGAAAATTATTATCGTTGGTTTGACGGTACCAATCCTGGTGCTGTTATATGTGACCATTGTCAAGGTTATACCGGAAAAGATGCCGATAGTGATGTCTATGACAAGACCACTGGTGCAGATAATTTGTGTAATCGGTGTGAAAGTTCTGCATATTATTGGAGCAGAAAAAGTAGTGATGAACATATGTGCTATGCATGTCCGACCCACGCGGTAAAAAATCAAGATAATAATACGGGGTGTACAAATTCGGCAATGGTTTTTGGGGGGACAAATGACATTCTGTGCGAAAAAGGGTATTATCGAACCACAGATACATCAACAGGTGTGGTTGATTGTGTAGCTTGTCCAATTGGATACACCAAAGATGCAGATACAGATCCAACAGTAGCAGCAAACAATGAAAGTTCGGGCGCAGACTCTTGTAACAAGTGTGCTGCGGGCTATTTTCGGTTAGATGGTGGTTCTTGTGTGAAATGTCCGAACGAAAATGATCCGGGTGTGTACTATTGCAGATACAATGAATCCGACGCTGAAACTAATCTTTTATTGTGTAAACCAGGTTACTATAGTGATATGAACAATATGGTACCCACATGTAAGAAATGTCCAGGTAATACAAACCGTACGGGCAATGAATCACAGGACAATGATAATTTCCCAAAAGGTATTGCCAGTTGCAATATATGTAACGATGGGTATTTTGTGCCTGAACGGAACGCGACACCAGGGTCAAACACGTGTTATAAATGCCCAAATAATGGGAATTGTGTATCTTCCAGCGCTGGCAACTTTGGTCAAGTTAATTGTGATGCGAATTACTATCTAAATTTTGATAATTCAGATAACAAAGATACTAAATACAAATGTTCACAGTGTCCGTCTTTTACCGGCAAAATAAAAGATACAAACAAGTATGTTGGCGATTTTTCGCCTGGTCAAGAACAATGTAATATTTGTGTCGATGGATATTATGGTAGTCCTGTTATTGGTGGTACATTTAATCGTGCCGGATGCAGTTCATGTCCGGCGTATGCAAAACTTAATGTGTTGGGTATTTGTATACATGGGCGAACAACAACGCCGAACAATAACGGTTTGTTTGATGCCGGTAACAAGTCTGTAGAAGACAATAAAAACACGGTTAAACAATGTTTTATCCCCGTTGCAAAGGGACCTATTGTAGAAGGCGGTTATCAACCGATCAGTGGTGGTCCCGAATACCGATATACGGTAAATCCAGAATTTACAGATACCACGGGTATATTCGAACATGCTGATATGAATAATAATTGGTGGTGGGCGTGTGAAAAGGAAAATGAAACGGAGAATATTAGTGAATCTGGTGCTTGTGAACCAGTGTTGGGTCAACATTGTGTGTACGTGGATATCAGCATAGCCACCAATACCGACGATCTTTCGTCTGGTACGGCATGTATGCAAGCTATTTTGTGGCGATCTAAAGACAAGAAGACTAATTACTATCAAATACGGGATACCACTGCTACAGATATTTTGCGCCAATGGGGAAAGGACAATCCCTGGTTCTGTACAGATGATAAAAATGAAGCGGATCTGTTCCGAAACTGTTTAATAGGGGAGAACGCCCCAGAGGAGTGTAAGCATAATAATTCTTATTGTATGATGGGAGACCAGAAAACAAAAGTAAAAATATGTCAGTACAATGAAGCACACGAGTGTATAGATGAATAATAAAAAATTATCATAAATTACTTGATTTTCTTGTTTTTTTGTCTTAGCATGGTGGCACGCTTACAAAAGCGAAGAACACAACCATTTGGAATGTTTCTGTCCGGAATACCGGTTTTTTATGTCCCAGATGGCGAGGATAACAACAGAAAACAAAGGATTATAGCATGGCATTGCCAACATTTACTATGAAACAGTTGATGGAATCTGGCGTTCATTTCGGACACCACACACGTCGCTGGAACCCGTTGATGACACCGTATGTTTATGGGGTCAAAGATAAAATTCATATCATCAATTTGAATAAAACTGCACCGTTATTGCATCGCGCACTGGTCGCGTTGGAAGCAATCACTGCCGCCGGCGGCAAAGTTTTGTTCGTCGCAACCAAACACCAGGCCAAAGACATTGTCAAAGATGCGGCTGAACGTTGCGGTCAATTTTATGTGAACAATCGTTGGTTGGGCGGTATGTTGACCAACTGGACAACCGTTTCACAGAGTATTCGCCGTCTGAAAAAGATGGAATCTGACATTGAAAACGCTGAAAAATTGGGCTTAACCAAGAAAGAAGTCGGCGTTATGACCAAAGAAGTCGCTAAATTACGTGAAGTGTTCGGCGGTATTTTGGAAATGCACGGCACACCACAGGCGATGATTGTTATTGACGTTCCACGCGAATTGAATGCGGTTCGTGAAGCCAAAGTTTTGGACATTCCAACAATCGCAATTTGTGATACAAACGCAAATCCAGAAATGGTTGATTACCCAGTTCCGGGCAATGATGACGCAGCACGCGCATGCCAGTTGTACTGTGATTTGTTCGTAGACGCGATTTTGTCTGGTATTGAAAAACGTTTGGGCGGTGCAGCCGGTAAAAAGGTTGAATCTGATATGGCGGATGCCGATGAAATCGAAGCAGACGCAAAAGATGCCGAAGCCAAACAAAAAACAAAAAATATGGTTGCACGTGAAACACGTCGCAGCAAATTGGCAGACAAGGCCGACAAATAAGGCATCTGTTGAAAAAAGGTTTGGTTATGGGCAAGTGTTATGATGTTAGAAAACATAATCCAATGGCATTCAATACCAGGGCTTATGTGAAAAGCATCACAACACTGGTTGATAACGAAGGTCATGAACATAATGTAACATTCGCAGATGCTTTGGCATCGGAATTTAATGAAATAGTGTTATTTTATGATTGTGACCCGAAACCAACAAAAGTTCTGGCGTTAGATACATACAGAAGAGAAGTTGGACCATATGTGAACATTATAAACGATAAAGTGTTTAATGCACATAATC
>Ga0310690_10000518_pt1 | contig 80304 bp, 57 predicted proteins | sample AusTroGonzalo_MG_2_FD_207661 | JGI IMG/M metagenome (GOLD analysis project Ga0310690, IMG submission 207661) | Bovine rumen microbial communities from tropical cattle in Woodstock, Queensland, Australia - Gonzalo_04 (v2) (version 2) | ecosystem: Host-associated > Mammals > Digestive system >...
ACATCGATGGAAACATCCAATCGGAAGAAGTGAAAGTGATGCTCGAAAAGACTGGTTTCGAGACGGTTGAAAAAGTTGAAGAGCTTTTTGATAAGATGAGCGACATAGAAGTCCTCGACTGTATCCGTGAAAACAAGGCCCAATATGCCGCTACTGAAGCCGACCGCCTCGACCTCATACATGACCTCTGCGCCGTCATTGAAGCTGATGAAAAGGTATCAGTGATGGAAGAGCAGATGGTGAGGGGGATGAGAAGGGTGCTGGAGTAGAAGCTGGAATACGCTCAGAATCAGTTTGCTATAGAAAAAATTGCTTTTTTGAAAATTGCTGAAATGAGAAATTTAAAGTGTATTTCAGCAATTTTCAATATCGAAACTTGCTGAAACAGAAATTTCATTTCTCGTTTCAGCAGTTTTCAAAATCAAAAATGCGAATGAAATCCAAAAAGAAAAAGAACAAAAAGCAACAATTCAGCAGCATAAAAGCCCTGCTTAAGGCCGACCGCGAAAAGGAAATCGAGCAGTATGGTAAGCAGGTCAGTATGCGGCCTTCGAAAGTGCATAAGTCGAAAAAGGATTACGACCGAAAGAAAAACAAAGTTGATGAAAGAGAGATAGAATAGATTTTTTCCGTAGCTTTGCAGTCGGAAATCTACAGAATCAAAACGCTTTCATCATGACCATCAACGAACTAGAAAGAATCGCCTCCCAAGTGCGCCGCGACATCATTCGCATGACGCATGGCTGCCAGTCGGGGCATCCGGGCGGCTCTTTGGGCGCAACTGACGTTGTCACAGCCCTTTATTTTGACCAAATGCAAATCGACCCCGCCAAGTTCCGCGTGGACGGCAACGGCGAGGACATGTTCTTCCTCTCTAACGGCCACATCAGCCCAATGCTTTACAGCATCATGGCGCGACGCGGCTATTTCCCTGTGAGCGAGCTGGCTACGTTCCGCCGTCTCGGCACACGCCTGCAAGGTCACCCGACGCCGATGGAGGGTCTTCCGGGGCTTCGCATCGCCTCAGGTTCCCTGGGACAAGGCCTTTCGGTGGCCACCGGCGCGGCACAAGCCAAGAAGCTGAACGGCGACCAGCACCTCGTTTTCGTCCTCATGGGCGATGGCGAGCAGGAGGAAGGCCAGATTTGGGAGGCCGCCATGTATGCTCCTGCCAAGAGGGTGGATAACCTCGTCGCCATCGTGGACTACAACAAGAAGCAAATCGACGGCTCCACCGATGACGTGATGAACCTCGGCGACATGCGTGCCAAATACGAGGCTTTTGGCTGGAATGTCCTTGAGATGAACGGCAACAAGATGCAGGAAGTCGTTGACACACTGAATCTTGCACGCAAGAACGCCTGTCAGGGCAAGCCACAACTCATCCTCGCACACACTGAAATGGGCATGGGCGTGGACTTCATGATGGGCACCCACAAATGGCACGGGACGCCGCCCAACGACGAGCAGGCCGCCAATGCTTTGTCGCAATTAACCGAAACACTTGGAGATTACTAAAGATGAACACAATAAAAACTACGAATTGCACGAATTTAACGAAAATTTTGCGACCAAGGTCGCGAATGATTACGAATTATAATCGACAGTTAATTTGTACTCATTCGGACGCTTGCGTCCTAAAAGGCAAATCGAATTCGTATAATTCGCGAAATTCGTAGTTAAATAAAAAATCGAAAAAATATGGACTTTACAATTCAAAACCAAAAAGATACGAGATCGGGGTTCGGTGAAGGCCTGCTTGAGGCGGGTCGCCGCAATCCCAAGGTGGTGGCCTTTTGTGCCGACCTCACTGGCTCGCTGAAGATGGGCGATTTCGCTAAGGAGTTCCCCAACCGTTTCTTCCAATCGGGCATCGCTGAAGCCAACATGATCAACATGGCGGCGGGCATGGCCTTGAGCGGTTTCGTGCCGTTCACGGGCACCTTCGCGGCCTTCGCCACGGGGCGCGTCTACGATCAGATCCGCCAAAGCGTGGCCTATTCCAACAAGAACGTGAAAATCGCTGCCTCCCATGCAGGACTGACCCTCGGTGAGGACGGCGCGACCCACCAAATCCTTGAGGACATCGGCCTGATGAAGATGCTGCCCAATATGACGGTCATTGTGCCTTGCGACTTCAACCAGACCAAGAACGCCACCCTCGCCGCCGCCGAATATGACGGGCCGGTCTATCTGCGTTTTGGTCGCCCGAAAGTGCCAAATTTCACCCCCGTGGATGAAAAGTTCGTCATCGGGAAGGCCCAGATGCTCCAAGAAGGCACCGACGTGACCATCTTTGCCTGCGGTCACCTCGTTTGGAAGGCCGTGCAAGCCCTTCCGATCCTGAAAGAAATGGGCATTAATGCCGAGCTTATCAATATCCACACCATCAAGCCTTTGGACGTGGAAGCCGTGCTGAAATCGGCAGGGAAGACCCGTTGCGTGGTCACCGCCGAGGAGCACCAACGCAACGGTGGTTTAGGCGACAGCATCGCGCAGGTGTTGGCCCTGAACACGCCTTGCCCGATGGAGATGGTGGCCGTCAACGACGAGTTCGGACAAAGCGGCACCCCCGACGAGCTGCTGAAATTCTATCATTTGGACACGCCTGACATCGTGGAGGCGGTGAAAAAAGTTGTGGCGCGGAAACAATAAAACCTGAATAATACCGATAATTCAAAAAAAAGGGGCTTCTGGCCTCTGGCTATTGGCAGCTCCGATGCATGGTTGGGAACCACCCGTTCCATGATAGCTGCCAAAAGCCAGTAGCCAAAAGCGATCGGCAACAAAAAATAATGAAATCCGAGATTTGAAATCCTATGAAAAAACTAACTATTTTAACCCTAATCGCCCTCATCATGTTGGGCGTGTTGTCTTCGTGCGGCAACAAGAAAGAAAAGGTTCAAGAGCCTCCTAAAGCCTTGAATGTCATTTATTTGATTGGTGATGGTATGGCATTGCCCCAAGTGTATGCTGCTATGTTGGCCTCGAAGGAGGACATGACGTTCTCCCAGTTCCCCTACATTGGCGTGGTGGATACGCATTCTTCGAGCAACGACATCACCGACTCGGCGGCGGGCGGAACAGCCTTAGCCAGCGACCACAAGACCAAGAATGGCATGGTCGGCATGAACCCTGATACCATTCCGGTGAAGACCATGCTTGAAGTCTTTGCAGAGCAAGGCAAAGAGACGGGCATTGTCGTGACGAGCTATGTCACTCATGCTACGCCTGCCACATTCTACGCCAAGGTGCCGAAACGCAGCAAATATGAGGACATCGCCATGCAGATGGCCGAGAATCCTTACCTCAACCTCATCATCGGCGGCGGCATGAAGCACTTCAACCAGCGCAAGGACAGCATTAACCTCATTGAGCGCATGGAGAACGAGCTGGGCTGGAAGGTTTACGACACCCTCGCCGACATCGACGTGACCTGCAAGAAATACGCGGTGATAGCCAACGATAACCACATGCCTCATGCAGATGTGCGCGGCGACTTCCTGCCTCGCGCCGTGAAGACCGCCCTCAAGACCCTTGACGGTGCCGAAAACGGCTTTTTCCTCATGGTGGAAGGCTCTCAAATCGATTTTGCCTGCCATGCCAACGACTCCACTTGGATGATGGACGAGATGATGGACTTCGACTATGCCATCAAGGTGGCCTTGGACTATGCTGAGGAGCACGGCAACACCCTCGTCGTCGTCACTGCCGACCACGAGACCGGTGGCCTGACTTTGCCTGACCCGCAAGGCAAATACACCCATGTCGTGTTCGATTATTCTTCTGGAAGCCACACCTGTCTGCCCGTGTTGGTGTTTGCTTACGGTCCAGGTGCCGAGCAGTTCACCGGCTGGATGCAGAACAGGGACTTGAAAGCCAAGATATTGAATGCCTGCGGTTTGGAGAATATCGGCGATGGCCTTGAGGAGAGCGATGGCCCCCATATCAAGGCAGTCAAGGTCAATTACGACTCACATCCTTCCCCAAAATGATCCATTAACGCATGAAGCTGTCTGTCGTCATCGTCAACTACAACGTCGAGTACTTCCTCGAGCAATGCCTGCATTCGGTGCGTCGCGCTATGCAAGGCATTGAGGGTGAGGTGTTTGTCGTGGACAACAACTCCGTTGACGGTTCGTTGAAGATGCTGGCACAGAAGTTTCCTGAGGTGAAAGTCATCGCCAACAAGGACAATGTGGGCTTTGCGAAGGCCAACAATCAGGCGATTAGGATTTCGACGGGCGAGTATGTACTGCTCCTCAACCCTGACACGGTGGTGGAGGACGACACCTTCTCGAAGTGCCTCGCCTTCATGGACAGCCACCCCGACGCGGGCGGCCTCGGCGTGAAGATGGTGGACGGCAAGGGACAGTTTCTGCCTGAGTCGAAGCGCGGCCTGCCCACGGCCAGGACCGCCTTCTACAAGATGTGTGGCCTGTGCAAGCTTTTCCCCCACAGCAAGCGTTTTGCCCGCTATTACATGGGCCATCTCCCCGACGACGAGACCAACGAGGTTGAGATTTTGGCCGGAGCTTATATGTTGATGCGGCGCGAAACCTTAGACAAGGTTGGCTTGCTCGACGAGACCTTCTTCATGTACGGTGAGGACATTGACCTGTCGTATCGCATCACGCAGGGCGGATACAAGAACTACTATTTCCCCGAGACGCGCATCATCCATTACAAGGGCGAGAGCACCAAGAAAACCAGCGTCAACTATGTGTTTGTGTTCTATCGCGCCATGGAGATTTTCGCCAAGAAGCATTTTGGCAAGTCGTGGGCGAGTTCGTTTTCACTCCTTATTAATATTGCCATCTATATCAAGGCGTTTTTTGCTTTGGTGTCGCAGTTTTTCCACAAGGCGGCCATCCCGTTCCTCGATGCGGTGCTAGGCTATGGCGGCTTGGCGGCCATCAGCTATTTCTGGGGGCGAGGCACGATTTATGGCGGAGCGGGTAGCTATCCGACGATGCTGTTTGCGGTGGTTTTGCCAGTTTACATCTTGATTTGGTTGCTATCCACTTATTTCACAGGTGGTTACGACAAGCCGTACAGCATCGCAAAGGCCATCCTCGGCGTGGCTTTCGGTAGCGCCGTGATCTTGGTGTTATACGCCTTGTTGCCTGAAAGTCTACGTTTTTCGCGCGCCTTGATACTTTTCGGCATGATTTGGTTGGCCTTGGAAATGAGCCTCACACGATTCATCGGCATTTTGATGGGCAACGAGAGCTTCCAGTCGAAGCGGACGGAGAAGAAACGCTTTTTGGTCATCGGTAGCCCCGAGGAGACGCAACGCGTCAACTCTATCCTGGAAAGCACGTCCATCAAGCCGGATTTCATCGGTTTGGTGAGCTCAGAGACGCAAGGCGAGGCTCCTGAGGGCTTCATCGGCAACCTCGCGCAAGTGCCCGACATCATCGAGATTTATAAGATTACGGAGGTCATCTTCTGCTCGAAGGACGTGCCGCATCAGGTCATCATCGACAAGATGGTGGACTGGCACGCCACCAACGTGGACTACAAGATTGCGCCTGAGGACAGCCTATCCATCATCGGCAGCAACAGCATCAACACGCGCGGCGACCTCTATACCGTTGACATCAAGGCGATTGACACTACCTCGAACCGCCGCAACAAACGCCTATTTGACGTGGTGACGAGCCTATTCAGCATTGTCTTTTGGCTGCCTTTGGCTATAGTGGTGAAGCAGCCCGTCAAGTTCCTGAAAAACGCCATTTTGGTGTTGCTGGGTCGCAAGACTTGGGTGGGTTATTGCTCGCCCGCCGATGAGACCCAAAAGCTGCCCAAGATTCGCAAGGGCGTTTATAGTCCCGCTTCGCATTTGGACAAGGACGTCATCGCCGACCCTGGTTTTGTCAACCAACTGAATTTGCTTTATGCTCGCGACTACACCGTTTGGAAGGACGCGGAGATTTTCTTCAGGTCGGTGGCGGCAAAGTAAATCTGAACGGAAACGAAAATAGGGCTGTCATATTATGGCAGCCCTGCGTTCATCTCAGTGCATTGGGTCTATTTTGCGTGTCTATACCCCTTCACCTTATCCCAATCCCCGCGAGTAAAGTCGGGCATCTGTACTGGCATTCCACCGTTGGCAATGGAGGCGGCGGTCAGCTCGCCGAGGCAGGACCATTCGGCGGCGTCATAGACGTCTTGGTCAAGCGGCAGGCCGTTGTGCAGACAGTAGATGAGGCGGTAGTCCATGACGAAGTCCATGCCGCCGTGGCCGCCCACTTCCTTGGCTTTTTCCTCGATTTCAACCGCGATGGGGTGGAGGTACTCCTTCATGATCTTGTCGCGAAGTTCGGCAGGCACAAAAGCATGAGGGTTCAATTTCATGCCTTCAGGAACAAAACCTGCGGGCAGCTTGTCCTCCAACAGCGTGAAGCCCTCAACGGGATACTTGTTTGCAAAACCTTCTGTTCCAGTGAGTTGATAGAGTCTGTTGTAAGGTCTGTAAGTGTAGACGTCATGCTCGATGAGTAGGGTCTTGCCTTTTTCGGTCTGGATCATCGTGGTGGTCATATCGCCGTTGGCAAAGTCATCCTTGTTCATCATCTCCTTGGCGATTTTCTTGCCATTGTAGGACGGCGTAGTCATGCTGACCAAGGTCTTCATACGGTCGCCACGGTGGATGTTAAAGGCTTGGCAAAGAGGTCCCAAGCCATGGGTGGGGTAGACGTCGCCGGCATGGTTTTGGTTGAATTCGAGGCGCCAGTTTTCATAGTATTCATGCCAGAACGGCTCCAGGTTGTGGATGTAGGCGCCTTCGCCGTGGATGAGTTCGCCGAGCATTCCTTGCTGGGCGAGGTTGAGGGCGGTCAGTTCGAAGAAGTCGTAGCAGCAGTTTTCGAGCATCATGCAGTGGCGCTGGGTCTGTTCGGCCACGTCGATGAGTTGCCAGCATTCCTCCAAGGAAGTTGCTGCGGGCACTTCCACGGCCACGTGCTTGCCGTGCTGCATGGCATAGACGGCCATCGGGACGTGGGTTTTCCAGTCGGTGCAGATGTACACGAGGTCGATGTCGTCGCGCTCACAAAGTTGGTGCCAAGCCTCGCGGCCCGTGTAGGCGGCGGCGCGGGGCAAGCCCTTGGCTTCCAGGATGTTGGTCTGGACGGCTTCGACGCGGTCAGGCTCGATGTCGCACAAGGCCACGACGGTCACGCCGTCAATGTAGGTCATGCGGTCGACGGCATCCGGGCCGCGCATTCCGAGGCCGATGAAGCCGATGCGCACGTTCTCGATGGGATCGACGGTGAATTGCAGGACACTCTTCTGTCCCTCGATGCGTTGCGGCTCGTCGAAAACGATGGTGTTGTCAACGATGCGGTAGTTGCCCTTGCGGACTTCCGTTTCTTTCTTCTCGCCGCAAGCGGTCATCATGGCCAGCAGAATCAGGCCAGTAAATAAGGTAAATAGCTTGTTTCTCATAGGATTATGATTTGATTGTTTTGTCATTGCGAGAAGGAACGACGAAGCAATCCAGAAAATGGTAGTTCGATAGACTGCTTCGTGCCTCGCATTGCACGTTTATGATTAATTTGTGGCAAAATTAGGAAATATCCAAACAAAAACCCTATTTTCGCAAAAAATTTTATCACCATGAACGAACTTTTCACCATCGCGGGCCATTTCATCGACCCGAAAACCATCGAAAACATTGCGCCTTTGGGCAACGGACTCATCAACGACACCTATAAAATCATAGTACACGGTGAGGCCAAACCGAAATATGTGCTTCAGCGCATCAACAATGCCGTGTTCACCGATGTGGACATGCTGCAAAACAACATCGAAGCCGTGACTGACCACATTCGGCAAAAATATGAAAGTCAAGGCATTAAAGACCTTGACCGCCGCGTGTTACACTTCCTGAAAGCTGACACTGGCAAAACATATATCGTTGAAAATGAGAAGTATTGGCGTGTGATGGACTTTATCGCCGACAGCTACACCTACGAGGCCGTCACACCAGAATACGCCTATTACGCGGGCCGTTCATTCGGCGATTTCGAGTCGCTGCTGACAGACTTGAAGGCGCCGATAGGGGAGATTATCCCTGATTTCCACAACATTGAGTTCCGCCTGAGGCAGATGGAGGATGCCGTCGCCGAGGACCGCATCGGGCAGATGCGCGAGGTGGAGGTGCAGAAGTTTGTGGACAAAATCAGGGCGGTGGCCGATGAGATGTGTCTCGGCGAGCGGCTCTATCGCGAGGGCAAGCTGCCGAAACGCATCTGCCACTGCGACACGAAGGTGAACAATATGCTCTTCGACAAGGACGGCAATGTGCTCTGTATCATCGACTTGGACACCATCATGCCGAGTTTCGTCTTCTCCGATTTCGGCGACTTCTTACGTTCGGCGGCCAACACCGGCGCTGAGGACGACCAAAACTTGGACAACGTCCGCTTCAACATGGAGGTCTTCGAGGCCTTCGCGAAGGGCTATCTCGAAGGCACGAAATCCTTCCTCTTGCCCATCGAGAAAGAGAACCTGCCTTACGCCGCCACGCTGTTCCCCTACATGCAGGCCGTGCGTTTCCTCACGGACTACATCAACGGCAACACCTATTATAAAATAAAGTATGCCACACACAACCTGGTGCGCACGCGGGCGCAGTGGAAGCTGTTTGAGGAGGCTCGCGCGAAGACGGGAGAGATGAAGCGAGTTTTAGGCCTGTAGAGGCATAGCAGCTATGTCTTATGCTTTATTTGGAACAATTTTCTAATTATTGCAAGTTTTTCTTTTTTGTATGGAAAAAAAACTAACTTTGACGCGATTAAAGTACGTTTTGCAACTATTCACATTAACCTAATTAAACACTAACAAAAATGAAATTCAGAGAATTACACCTCGGAAAGGCGATTAGTGCCGCCTTGTTCGTCCTGTTGCTCACAGTGGCGGGAACGAAGAATGCACTTGCTCAAACCCAAGTGGCTACCTTAGAACAACAAGGAATCATCACGGCTTTCTATGGCCCCAATGCCCTTGTTGAAGCTTACAATGCTGCCGAACACGGCGACATCATCACCCTGTCAAGCGGCTCTTTCACGCCGACTACCATTGAAAAGGCCATCACCCTGCGCGGCGCTGGCTGCGTGGCCGACACGGAGGCTGGCACCGCTGCCACTATCATCAATGGCCTTATCACCATGACGGTAACCGATACTGTCGACTATGTCCTGAGCGTCGAAGGTATCCTGTTCCCTAACGAAGTGAAGATGGGATTTTTGGACAGCCCCACTTTCACCAGATGCAATTTCATGAAAATTAATGATACGGGGCAAGGTGGTCACAACATGACCAATGCCTATTTCATCGACTGCATCATCAAAGATATGACTTTTTATCGCACAAATAACACGACCATGGTCAATTGCGTGGTATGGGAGCCTTCTTGGGTTTATAATAACCAGCCTGTCGTCATTTACAACTCGATTTTCGGCGGAATGATAAATCAGAATACGGGCCTTACGGCATACAACAGCATTATCGTTAAACAGCGTGGGAGTACTCCTACATCATCTTGCAGTTTCTTCAACTGCCTTGGTATCAGCGTGGATGGTTCTTATCCTTTTGGAGGCGGCTACACCTCGGAGTGTGACACTGTTAGCTCATACGAAGAAGTTTTCCTTTACTTTGACGGCAATTTCACCCTTGAGTCGGATTTCAGCCTTACCGGAACTGCCGCAAGCTTACCGACTTCTGACGGCACACAGGTGGGCATCTATGGCGGTTCTATGCCATACAGCAGCCGTCCTGCCTATCAGGTGCTGAAGCGTACCACCGTGGCTCCGCGCTCCAACGTTGAAGGCAAACTGGAAGTGGAAATCGAAGTGATCACCGAAGAAGAATAAGCCATGAAACGTTACTTATTAATAATAGGTGCCATCCTGCTGGGTCTCTCGGTGAGGGCGCAGTCGGTGACCTACACTTGCCGCTACTGGTTCGACAAGGACCATGGGCAAGCCGTCACGACGACCTTCAGCGAAAGCATTTGGCAGGAGGAACTGGATGTTGGCTCGCTCTCCGACGGGCTGCACACCCTGCACCTTCAGGCTAGGGATACTTCGATGCGATGGAGTGCACCGGAGAACTTCCTGTTCCTCAAAGTCAGCAACATCCCGACGGAACAAATGCCTTATATCTATTGGTTCGACCGCGACTTGGCCAACAAGCAGAGCGGTAGCCTTGGCAATGGGCAACTGTTTTTGGACGTTGACAATCTTGAGGCGGGACTGCACACACTCCACCTCATGTTGAACGGCACGGAAAACAGCGCCGTGCAAAACTTTCTCTTCCTCAAAGTGGATGCTATGGGACCTGACGGCGAAAGCTACATCTACCACTGCTGGTTCGACCGCGACTTGGCCAACCAACAGACCGACAACCTTGGCACAGGCCATATTTTATTGGATGTGTCAGGCCTGACGGAGGGTATGCACACTGTGAACGTAATACTGGAAGGCAGCACCTTCTCGGCTACAGAGAGCTATCTGTTCGTGAAAGTTCCGCCGGTAGAAAACGTAAGCCAACTGACCTGTCACTATTGGTTTGACCGCGACTTCGCCAACCACGTGACCGACTCCCTCGGCACTGGTAACCTCCTCGTAGACGTGAACGGCCTCACAGACGGACTGCACACCTTGCATGTCATTTTGGAAGGCACCGATTTGGCTGCCACGGAGAGCTATATGTTCGTGAAAATCGCCGTGCAGGAGCCTGAGCAGGAACTGCAATACAACTGCTGGTTCGACGAAGACTACAACACCCTGCTGACTGGCTCGGTGGGAAATGGTATTTTCTTGGTACCTGTTGGCATGTTGCCAGTTGGTGATCACAACCTGTACATGCAAGTCAATGATGGAACACTCTCGTCACCGGCGGTTTATCCCTTCTATCGCACCCCGATGATTACCATCACGATTAATCCTCTTGAGACTGGCTTGGCCACGAGTTCCCTCGTGGACGACACCATCTGCACTTTGGTGGCCGTTCCCAACGTGGGTTACGAGTTCCAGAGCTGGACGCAGAATGGCGAGGTGATCTCCACCGACCCTGAGTATACCTTCACGTTGCTCGAGGATGCCGAGTTTGTGGCCAACTTCGTGCTGAAGAGCTACGACATCGCTGCTACGGCTAATCCTGCTGACGGCGGCACTGTGGAAGGCGGTGGCGTTTATTTCCACTTCTCGACCTGCACCATGACGGCCACGGCCAACACGGGCTACCATTTCTTGAATTGGACGCAAGACGGTGTGGTCGTCTCGGACGAACCCACTTTCAGCTTTGAGGTGGAGGGCCCTGCAAGCTATGTGGCTAACTTTGAGCTGAACAGCTACGAAATCATCGCGTTTGCTGATCCCGATGAAGTCGGCACCGTGACGGGCGAAGGCATCTACGAGCATTTCTCGGAGTGCACCCTCACCGCCGTAGCCGCTACGGGCTATCATTTCGTGAACTGGACGAAGGAAGACGAAGTGGTTTCGACCACTGCGACCTACACCTTCACTGTGGAAGACCCCGGTGAATACGTGGCCCACTTCGAGGTGAACACTTACGACATCACTGCGACAGCCGACCCGACTGAAGGCGGCACTGTGGAAGGCGATGGCATTTACGAGCATTTCTCGGAGTGCACCTTGATTGCCACGGCTAACGACACCTACGCTTTCGTCAACTGGACGATAAATGGCGAAGTGGTTTCGACTGATGCAGAATACACCTTCACCGTGACGGGTCCCGCTGCTTACGTGGCCCACTTCTCGATGAACACCTTTGAAATCATGGCGATTGCCGATCCTGCCGAGGGAGGCACCGTTTCAGGCTCAGGCACATACGCCCAAAATGCCACGGCAACTTTGACAGCTACACCCAGCACGGCTTACCACTTCCTGAACTGGACCGACATGAACGACGAAGTCGTCTCACTCGAGATGACTTACAGCTTCACCGTGACTGAATCCGCCGAGTTTGTGGCTCACTTCGAGCTGAACAGCTACGAAATCGTTGCCATGGCCGATCCCGAAGAAGGCGGCATAGTGGAAGGCGCAGGCATTTACACCCATGGCGAACAGGCCCAATTGGAGGCCATACCTAACGAGGGCTATGTCTTCATCGGCTGGATGGAAGACGGCGAGATTATCACGACGACCCCGAATTATGGCTTCACTGTGACGCAGCCTCGCATCTTGGTGGCCAGCTTCGAGTTGGAGACTTACGAAATCGCTGCCTTCGCCAGTCCAGAAGAAGGTGGTATCGTGGAAGGCGCAGGCACATACGCCATGGGCGAGACCTGCACTCTGACGGCCACTGCCAATGAGGGCTATTATTTCCTCCATTGGGTGGACATGGAAAGCGAGATTGTTTCTTATGACATGGAGTACAGCTTCACTGTTACGGAAGGAGCCACGTACTATGCCATGTTCGAACTTGATGTATTCGAAATCCTGGCCTTTGCCGATCCCGAAGAAGGCGGCACGGTTACTGGCGCAGGCTTTTACAACCATGGCCAAAACTGCACTCTGACGGCAGTGCCCAACGAGGGCTATCTCTTCGTTAACTGGACGAGAGAAAACGAAGTGGTCTCGGAAGAAGAGACATACAGTTTCGTGGTGACCGGTAACGCGGAGTTTGTGGCGAATTTTGAGGCGACAGGTGGTGAGATCACCCAAGCCTCGACCTTCGTCAACGGCTGGACTTGGTGGAGCACCTGCATCGAGACGGCAGAAGCTGACGTGCTGGGACAGTTGAAGACAGGCTTGGGCAACAGCGGTCAAGTCATCAAGTCGCAGACAGCCTCCACGATGCATCTTGGAAACAACTGGGTCGGCTCCCTGACCATGACCAACGAGAACGGCTATATGGTGAAGTCCAACGCCGAAGTTACTGTGGACATCACCGGCCCAGCGGCCACGCCTGAGGTCCACCCGATTACGCTCAATCCGGGCTGGACATGGATTGGTTATCCGAGCACCGAAACGATGACCGTTGCGGCAGCCTTGGCCAACCACACGCCGCATCCGAACGATGTAATCAAGGGACAAAGTGTTTCGGCTATGTTTATGGCTGGAGCATGGCGCGGCGCACTCACCCTCACGCCAGGCATGGGATTGATGTACAAGTCGAACAGCAGCGAAGTGGTTTCCTTCACATACGCCACGCCGAACCGGATGACGGAAGCCGAAGCCATTGCTGTTGAGCCACACTGGAACGCTGACTACAGCGCCTATCCGACCAACATGACGGTGCTTGCCGTCGTCGAGCTGAACGGCGAGGAATTGAATAGTGAGAACTACGAACTGTCCGCTTTCGCCAACGGTGAATGCCGTGGTAGCGTGGCCATGATGTACGTTGAGCCCCTTGACCGCTACATGGCCTTGTTGACCATCTCTGGCGAGGTAGCCGACAATCTCCACTTCGGCCTTTACAACACCGAAACAGGTGAGGAGTGCTTTGCCACAGACGAAACCCTGACCTACGAGACGGATGCCGTCATCGGCAGCCCTGACGAGCCGTTTGTCATCCGCTTCCGCAACACGACGGGCATGGACGAATGGGCCAACAGCCTGCAAGTCTTCCCGAACCCCGTGGAGCATGGCCAAACCATCACCTTCGGCATGGCCGATGACATGGGCGTGGTTCAGGTGGAAATCGTCAACGCCCTTGGCACTGTGGTAGAGACATTGCGCGCAACGTCTCTACAAAACGTTATCGTCCCGAATACGGCAGGCGTTTACACGCTGAGAATCACCGTGGAAGGGAAGGGGGTGTGCTATAGGAAACTGGTGGTGAGATAATCGGACACACATGTGTTTTTAATATTCCGCGAACGGTCGCCTCAGTTCTGGGGCGGCCGTTTTTGGGCGAATGTTTCTTTTTTCCTTGCGTGTTTCTTTTTTTTATTTACATTTGCCCCGTTAAACATATTACAATCCAATTCTATCGGTTATGCAAATAAAAATTTCACATCTAAAAAGGGTGTTGCAAGCAGCCCTGCTCTTTCTGCTACTGGGTGCGGTGGGAATGACTAAAATGAATGCACAGAGTACTGTAGGAACAGACTTTTGGGTGACGTTCCTGCCAAATCATGATGGATCTGAAGTAAACCTAAGTCTAATAGCTGCAGGCTCAACACCTTGCTCTGGAACCATCACGAATCCTTACACAAACTGGTCAACCGAATTCGAGGTTTCCGTTGGAGCGACAACCATCATCAATATTCCTTTAAGCCAAGCATACTCTCATAACGTTTCCGACAGTATTGCCGACATAGGCCTTCATGTGGTGACCACAGACTCCATCTCATTGTATGCGTCAAATTTTAAAGCATATACATTTGATGTAACAGATGTTTTGCCGACCTCCTCTTTGGGAACCAATTATATCGTTCAGACCTATAACGAAGCTAACAGAGGTGTAACGATGAATTCAAGTTCCAAAACAAGTACCCGAAGTACAGCAAGCTGTTCTGAATTTTCAATTCTCGCCGTTGAAGACAATACAACAGTCCTCGTCACATTGACCGACAACTCAAGCAATGGTCATTATGCCGATCAACCATTTTCGGTGACATTAAACGCAGGCCAATGCTTTCAAATAAAGTCTGTTAATGGTGGCAATTTCAGTGGCTCACAAGTATCTGTAAATGACAACAAGAAAGTTGCCGTATTTGCAGGTAATCTTTGTACAACAATTCCATTCGACTGTGGTTATTGCGATCATGTTGTAGAACAAATGATGCCTGTCTCTTGTTGGGGCAATCACTTTGTGGTCACCAATTCTTCCATGCGATATTATGATGTCGTGCGTGTTACTTCAGCAAGTAACGACTGCCAAATTTTCATCAATGGTTCCTTTGTCACGACTATCAATCAGAATCAAACCTACCAATTCGAAATCACAGACGACGATCCATCCCTGTATCTCGAGACTTCAGAGCCGGTAATGGTTTATCTGTATTATGTGGGCTCTGAATGTGCAGGACAGATGGGAGACCCATCAATGGTTATGATAAGCCCGATTGAACAAAGAATGAACTATGTTACTTTCAGCACATTCAATTCAGGAGCTTCACAGTACCACTATGTCAATGTGGTTGCGAATACAGAGGATGTGTCTTCCATCCAATTGGATGGCAATAGTATCTTTTCGGAATTTCAAACAGTTTCTGGCAATTCGGACTATTCTTATGCGAGAGTTCCAATTGCACACGGCTCGCACACGCTTTCCACCACAGGAAGCGGATTCGTGGCCCATGTGTATGGCCTCGGCGATGATGAGAGCTATGCCTATTCCGTTGGTTCCAGGGTTATTAATCTTTCTACACAAATGCTTGTCAATGGACAGTTGTCTTCTGATTTTCCCGAGGGCTTTGATGTTTATAAGGGTGAACCGGTCAATTTTGACTTGAACGTGAACTTTGATTTGACCCAAGCCAACTGGACGTTTGGTGACGGCCAAACGGGTTCTGGAACACCGCTTTCGCATCAATACGATAATCCAGGCAACTACACCGTGTCCTGTGACGTGTACAGATTGAAAAATGGACAAGACACTTTGGTGGCCACTGTCACCGCAGTGTTGCACGTTCACGAAAACAACCTTGTTGACACAATTCCTGGTTTGTTTTCCGTCAGTGAATACGACCGAGTGTATTTTTCGCCTGGCAATTTGCAATATCAAGCCTCGACCGGCACTTGGCGTTTTGCCGAAAACCAATGGGATTACGTCGGAAATGATTCGTTTGGTACTGTTTATGAGGAAGGATTGAAATGCGACAATTTGCTTATTTCTCCCACTTACGAAGGATGGATTGACCTCTTCTGTTGGGGAACAAGTGGCTATGATCACGGGGCGGTTTGTTATCAGCCTTGGTCTATATCTGGAAACAATAGCGATTATTACGCATATGGCAATTCAATCTATAATTTGAATGATCAGACAGGTCAGGCCGATTGGGGCTATAACGCCATCAGTAACGGTGGAAACCAAGAAAACCAGTGGCACACATTGACGAGAGAAGAAGCTGTATACGTATTCAACACAAGAAACACATTGTCAGGCATAAGATATGCAAAAGCAATGGTAAACGAAGTAAATGGCTTGATATTGTTGCCTGATGCTTGGGACACTTCCGTGTATACGCTCTATGATACTGACTCACCCAACGCGCCATTTGCTTCCAACCAAATTGACGGCGTAACTTGGACAGAAGTCCTTGAACCAAATGGTGCGGTTTTTCTGCCCGTGACGTTTGATAGGATGGGGACGGGATTCTCGCATGGCCAGAATGAAGGTTTGTATTGGCTGGCTACTGTTACATCAAGTGGTAGTGCTTATAACACTTATTTCCATGATGGCGGGATGATACCTGATGACGATGCTGGCGACTTGGATCGTCAGGCAGGCCGTGCGGTTCGCCTCGTCCGATATGCAGGAAACACAGCTTTAAACATTGATGCTACACCCTATCCCGTCGAAGGTGGCACGGTGAGTGGAGGTGGTCTGTACAATCTTGGTACAGCATGCGTTCTCACGGCAATGGCCAACGATGGCTACACTTTCACATGTTGGACCGAAAATGGCGAGTTGGTCTCTACCCAAGCGAATTATTCCTTTATTGTTGCAAGAGACAGAAGCCTTGTTGCAAACTTTATTGCTCAAGGCCTTGCCCCCATAGGTGCCATTGATGGCTTGTTCTCGGTGAGCGACAATACTCAAGTGTATTTCTCGCAGGGCAACTTGCAGTACATTGGCAGCGCGGCTGAGCCATACTGGAAGTTTGCTGACAACCAATGGGATTGCATCGGCAACGCACAAGACGGCGATTCGCAGTATGTCGACAGGGACCTCTTCGGCTTCTCGTCCAATGGTATCGATCATGGTGCTAATTGCTACCAACCTTGGAGCACAAGTACGTGGAATGGCGACTATTACGCCTATGGCAGTGAGGTTTACAACCTGTTTGACCAAACCGGCCAGGCGGATTGGGGTTACAATCCCATCGTCAATGGAGGCAACCAACCGAATCTGTGGCGCACCCTTACCAGGGAAGAATGGGTTTACATCTTCAACACGAGAAACACCCGTACCGGCGTCCGATTTGCAAGGGCTGTCATGAATGGCGTGAATGGCGTGATTTTGCCGCCCGACAATTGGAATGACTCCCTGTATTTCTTGGCTGATGCCAACCAAACCAGCATTTCATACAGCACCAACGAGGTCAGCTTGAACGATTGGGTGACCATCTTTGAACCTGCTGGAGCCGTCTTCCTGCCTGCAGCCGGATACAGAAGTGGCTCTTGGACAGGCGGAGTGAATGAAAATGGCGACTATTGGTCGTCATCGGTGGAAAGCAGTAGCAGTGCTTACATCCTTAATTTCCAGCCCAGTTCCCTCAACCCCGAATATACCGCTGGCGACGGACGTTTCTATGGCCGTGCGGCGCGTCTGGTAAGAACCTATTCTGTTGGTACTTCGTATCAAATCCAAGCCGAACCCAATCCCACGGAGGGTGGCACGGTGACAGGCACAGGTATGTATCAGCAAAACCAGACCTGCACCTTGACCGCCACGGCCAACGCTGGCTATGCCTTTGTCAATTGGACGGAGGACGGCGAGGAAGTCTCTACAGAGGCCACCTATAGCTTCATCGTTACGGGTAGCAGGACTTTGGTGGCCAATTTCGCTTCCTCTTCCATTGAGCATCACTGGACGTTCAACCCAAGTCTGTATGAAAACAACATGAACGTGTTGGGTGTTGTGGCTGTCAACGGCGAAGTGCTTCAGTCCGAGTACATTGAAGTCGGTGCGTTCTGTAACGACGAGTGCCGTGGCTCCGAGTTCCTGATGCAGGTGGGCAACCAATACCTTGCCCTGATGACCATCGGCGGCCAGTATGGCGACCTGATTACCTTCCGCGCCTACGACCATCAGACGGGGCAGGAGATTGAAGGCACCTGCTCGTTCACAGTAGAATTTGAGTCCAACGCCCTGATTGGTTCGTTTGACAATCCAGTCGTGTTCGACTTCGTCACGGTGGTCAACATCACCCAAACCACCACCTTCAACGATGGCTGGACATGGTGGAGCACTTACATCGAAACGACAGACAATAACGTGTTGGATCAGTTGAAGGATGGCTTGGGCACGAGCGGCATTATCATCAAGTCGCAGGCAGCATCCACCATGTACATGGGCAACAATTGGATTGGCACGCTGAACATGATCAATGAAGGCGGCTACATGTTGAAGGCCAACGCCGAAGTTACAGTGGACATCAATGGACCAGAAGCCATGCCTGAAAATCATCCGATTACGCTGCAACCTGGTTGGACATGGATAGGTTATCCCAGCACGGAGCCGATGAGCGTTGAGGCAGCCTTGGCCAACATGACGCCCCAGCCGAACGACGTAATCAAGGGACAAGCCGCCTCTTCAATGTACATGTTGGGCCAGTGGCGTGGTTCGCTCACCCTTACGCCTGGTATCGGCCTGATGTACAAGTCGAACAGCAACAGCAACAAGACGCTCACCTACGCCACGCCAAGCAAAATGACGGAAGCCGAAGCCAAGCCCATTGAGACTCACTGGGATGCCAATTACAGCGCCTACCCGACCAACATGACGGTCTTGGCCGTCGTTGAGTTGGATGGCGAAGAGCTGAACAGCGAACAATACGAGCTTGCCGCTTTCGCCAACGGTGAATGCCGTAGTAGCGTGGCTATGATGTACGTTGAGCCTCTTGACCGTTACATGGCCTTGTTGACCATCTCTGGCGAGGAAGCCGACAATCTCCACTTCGGCCTTTACAACACCGAAACAGGGGAGGAGTGCTTTGCCACAGACGAAACCCTGACCTACGAGACGGATGCCGTCATCGGCAGCCCTGACGAGCCGTTTGTCATCCGCTTCCGCAACACGACGGGCGTGGACGAATGGGCCAACAGCCTGCAAGTTTTCCCGAACCCCGTGGAGCATGGCCAAACCATCACCTTCGGCATGGCCGATGACATGGGCGAGGTCCAGGTGGAAATCATCAATGCCCTTGGCATGGTAGAGACGCGGCGCGCCACGTCTCTGCAGACCATCGCCGCCCCGAATGTGGCTGGCGTTTACACGCTGAGAATCACCGTTGAGGGCAAGGGAACGTGCTATAGGAAATTGATTGTCAGGTAAAAGGTGTTTTGAGACGGTGTGCGCACCGTCTCAAAAACGGGAAAAGAACGGCTGCTCCATTTTGGGGCGGCCGTTCTTTTTTTAAATTTTTCGACTATTTTTCCATTTTTGTTTTCTTTTTTCTCTAATTTTGTCCCAAACTAACCAACACTTCATACTATGAAAAGAAGATTTTTACCCCTGCTTGCGCTTTTGCTGGCCACGACTTTGGCCGTGAATGCCAACCCTGTCAGCCAAAGACAGGCCCGCAAAGTCGGGGCCAAGTACCTCACCCACAGTTTGGAAGTGAGGGCGGCCTCGGAACAAGACCTGAAGTTAGCGGCTACCTACCGCACCGAAGACGGCACCGCCGCCTTCTACATCTTCAATGGGCCGAGCAGCTTCGTCATCGTCTCTGCCGACGACTGCGCCACGCCCATCCTCGGCAGCTCGGCCACGAACCAGTTCAACGTAGATGACCATGCTCCCGCGTTGGAGGAGTATCTGCAAGGCTTTGTCGAGCAGATTGACTACGGCATCAAGAGCGGCCTGCCCGCCTTGGACACCGTGGCCCACCAATGGGAGCTGGTACGAGCCAGCGGCCTCTTGAGGGACGACCGCGCCACTGCAGCGTATATGTCACCCTTATTGACCTCTACTTGGGGACAAGGTTCTAATGGCATCATGTACAATATGTATTGTCCTACGGACCCAAACGGCCCCAATGGACACGCAATTACAGGTTGCCAAGCCACCGCCATGGGCCAAGTTTTGCGTTATTGGAACTATCCTATACATGGAACTGGGTCGTATTCCTACACCCCACCCCGGTACCCCAATCAACCGCAGTATGTCAATTTTGGCAACACCACCTACGACTGGGCCAACATGCCTGATGAATTAACTACTTCGTCAACGGATGCACAAAATGCAGCCGTGGCCACGTTGTTGTGGCATTGCGGCGTAGCGAATAATATGGATTACGGCCCCGATGAATCGTCTGCAACTACTGATGATGCGCCACCTGCCTTTTTAGATTATTTCAAGTATTCTGAGGATTTGCATCTTGACTATAAATCTGACTTTACTGATAATCAATGGCTTAATAAGGTGAAAACCGACCTCAATGCTGGTCGTCCCTTATGGTACAGAGGCTCGGGCAGTGGAGGTCACGCCTTTGTTTGCGACGGCTACAATGCCGACGACGCTCTCCATTTCAACTGGGGCTGGAATGGCAATAATAACGACTATTACGTCCTCGGAGCCTTGACCCCTGGCACCCATAACTATAGTTATAACAACGCAGCCATTTTCGAAATCCATCCCGGCGAATGCGAGGATGCCAGCACCCGCTCCCTGCCTTATTTCGATGGTTTCGAGGCAGGCAGCACACAATGGTGGTGCTGGGACAAAGCCGACTATACCAACAGCGCAAATGACTATGAGTCCAGCTGGTCTATCTATGCCTACAGCTCAGGCGGCAAGTATGCGAGACGCCTTCACGATGCCAGCCGTAATGTCAACGATTGGGCTGTCACGCCCCCAATGTTCTTGCAACCTGGGCGCGACAATACGCAATTGACTTTCAAAACCTATGAAACGATTACCGAGAACTACACTTTCGAAGGCGTTTACATTTCCACTTCGGGTCTCTATCCAAACAATTTCACTCAGATTTGGACGCAAAACAACCCGTCGGCAAGCTGGAAGGAGGTCACCATCAACCTCAATGCCTATCAAGGGCAGACAGTCTATATCGCTTTCGTCTATACAGGTAAGGACGGCCACAATTGGTTCATCGACAATGTGAGCGTTACCGAAGATTGGCAGCCTTGCGGCACCACTTCGTTGCCCTTCGAAGAAAACTTTACTTCGAACATTAACAGTTGTTGGTACATCATCGACGGCGACATGAGTGGGGGAGGAAAGTGCTGGCAATGGAAGGATGCTTCCCGAACCTGCGCCTATCACCCCTACGGCCAGTCGGGCAAGCCACAGGAAGGCTGGCTCATCAGCAAGAGGATGTTCCTGCAACCCCAGCGTGATGCCACCACACTGACCTTCTATTCGGCATCCACCTCAAGTGGAACGGGACGGAAAAACAGCATTTGGCTTGCCATCGACAAGCCTCTTGGAGAGCTTACCCCCTCCGATTTTACCGTGAAAGTTTGGGAAGATCCCGACTACAGCTCCACTTGGACGCAATACACCGTGAACCTCTCGGCCTACCAAGGGCACAACATCAACATCGGGTTCAAGTATGAAGGAACCTATGCCCACAATTGGTTCGTTGACGGAGTGGTGGTTAACGAAAACTGGGCACCATGCAGCTATGCTACGGCGCCTTGCAGCGAAGGTTTCAATTCAAGCCTCAGCAGTTGCTGGTATGTCATCGACAACGACAAGACCGGCGACGCACGATGCTGGAAGTACAATGATACTGACCATTGTGTCTATCATCCATGGGGACAACAAGGCGTTTCTCAAGAAGGTTGGCTCTTCAGCAAAATGGTATGGTTACCGTCAAGCAATGTTTACAAGCTGAGCTTCAAATCGAAAAATTACTCTGGTGGTACGGGACGTAGAAACAGCGTATGGATTGCCGTTGACAAGACAGGAACCCCCAACCCGTCAGATTACACCGAGATTTGGGTCGACCCGAGTTACAACACCAGTTGGACGAACTATGAGGTTGACCTGTCAGCGTATTCTGGCCATTACGTGAACATCGCCTTCAAGTACGAGGGCACTTACGCCCACAATTGGTACGTTGACGACTTCAGCATCAGCCAAATCCCGACCTACACCATAACGGCCTCAGCCAGCCCCTCGGCAGGTGGCAGCGTGACGGGCGCAGGAACCTATAATGAAGGTGCCACCTGCATTCTGACGGCCTCGTCCAACACGGGCTACCATTTTGTCAATTGGACCAAGAACGGGACGCAGGTCTCAACCAATCCGACCTACAGCTTCACCGTCACTGGAAACGCTACTTACGTGGCCAACTTTGAGCTGGACAGCTACTCAATCACGGCTTCGGCCAACCCGAGCAACGGAGGTACTGTGAGTGGCGCTGGTACTTACAACTATGGAGCCTCTTGCACCCTGACGGCTATGGCCAACAGCGGTTATGTCTTCTCCAGTTGGAAGAAAAATGGCAACGTGGTTTCCAACAACCCGACTTACACCTTCACGGTGACGAACGATGGTTCTTATGTGGCTTATTTCCAGACGGTACCTACTGGGTCTCAACTGACCGTCTATCCGAATGCGGAGTCAACCGACAACCATATCCCGATGTATGTCTACTATTTCGATGACTTTACCCGCGCACAACACGTCATCCCCGCTTCGGAGCTGACGGCGATGAGCGGAGGCCAAATCAAAGCCATCAAGTACTATACCAATTCGGAAGGCATTCCTTATTCGACTGTGTCGGAGATTGATTTCTACCTGAAGGAAGTGGAAAGCCCGACCCTTACTGGTTATGTCGACAAGAGTACGGCACAAATTGTGTATCACGGAGTGGTTCAGTTTGTGACGGCTGGCAATGGAGGAGAGGTAACTGTTTGTTTCACCACGCCTTTCAACTACAACGGAGGCAACCTGCTTGTGGGCTGTGACAATACCACCGACATGGGCTACAAGAACATCAAGTTTATTGGTGAAACCGGCCATACGAATGCTGCCCTATACGGCTCGGACGGATCAAGCTTAGGAAATGTTTCAGCAAGTACTTGTTCCTTCTTGCCCAAGAGCACCTTCACCTACACAGGTGGCGGCGGAGGCAGCTTCACCCAGACTTCCGATTTCGTCAACGGTTGGACGTGGTGGAGCAGTGGCGTGGAGACCAGCGCTGACGTGCTGAACCAGTTGAAGACAGGCCTTGGTGATCACGGCAAGGTCATCAAGTCGCAGACGCAATCCACCATGCACATGGGCAGCAACTGGGTTGGTAGCTTGACGATGAACAACGAGAACGGTTACATGGTGAAGGCCGACGCAAGCCTATCGGTCGACATCACGGGACCGGGCGCGAATCCTTTAGATCATCCGATAACGCTGACTCCTGGCTGGACCTGGATTGGCTATCCCTGCGCTGGCACGATGACCGTCAGCGATGCTTTGGCCAACTTCACGCCACAGGCCAGCGACGTAATCAAGGGACAGAATGCCTCTTCGATGTACATGGCAGGCTCGTGGCGCGGTGCGCTCACCCTCACGCCTGGCATCGGCTTGATGTATAAGTCGAACAGCAACAGCAACAAGACGCTCACCTACGCCACGCCAAGCAAAATGACGGAAGCCGAAGCCAAGCCCATTGAGACTCACTGGGATGCCAATTACAGCGCCTACCCGACCAACATGACGGTCTTGGCCGTCGTTGAGTTGGATGGCGAAGAGCTGAACAGCGAACAATACGAGCTTGCCGCTTTCGCCAACGGTGAATGCCGTGGTAGCGTGGCCATGATGTACGTTGAGCCTCTTGACCGTTACATGGCTTTGTTGACCATCTCTGGCGAGGAAGCCGACAATCTCCACTTCGGCCTTTACAACTCCGAGACAGGGGAGGAATGCTTTGCCACAGACGAAACCCTGACCTACGAGACGGATGCCATCATCGGCAGCCCTGACGAGCCGTTTATCATCCGCTTCCGCAACACGACAGGCGTGGACGAGTGGTCCAAGAGCCTGCAAGTCTTCCCGAACCCCGTGGAGCATGGCCAAACCATCAGCCTTGGCAAGACCGATGACATGGGTGAGATCCAGGTGGAAATCATCAATCCCCTTGGAAATGTGGTAAAGACGGTTCATGTACTATCTTCAAAGACCATCACTGTCCCGAACGTGGCTGGCGTTTACACGCTGAGAATCACTGTGGAAGGCAAGGGGACTTGCTATAGGAAGCTGATTGTCAGATAATTTGTAACTGTAGAGACGTGCCATGACACGTCTCTACAGTTTATGGATAGGATTTGTAGAGACGTAGCACGCTACGTCTCTACAGTTTTAATTGTCCTCAACGTTTTTCGGGAATCGTTTCCACATGTCGTATGGGCTACCTAACTGGTTCACAAAGGTTTGCCACATCCTTTCGGGTTGGACGCTGAAAAACTGCTTCGCGCTGATGTCGCTGATGAGCCACGAGTTTCTCACCAATTCCGAGACTAATTGCCCTGCATCCCAGCCAGCGTAGCCTAAGTAGAACCGAGTGTTGTCTTCATTGGCTATTCCGTTGGAAATCAATGTCTTGAGTGTCTCGGAATCGCCGCCCCAGAAGAGACCGTCCTTGATAGGACTCGACTCAGGAATGAGGCCTCCCAAAGTGTGGATGAAGAAAAGCTGGTTGTCGGCGACGGGTCCGCCCAAATAGACAGGTGCCTCAAAATCAGGGAATTCGTCAACGACATGGTTCACACTCACGTTCAGTGTCTTGTTGATGATGACGCCGAAAGAGCCTTCGCTTTCTTCATGGTCGACGAGCAAGATGACCGAGCGACCAAAGTGGAAATCGTTCATTAACGGCTCGGAAATCAGGATGTTACCTTGTTTCGGCTCCAAGGAATTGCTGTGTATGACGAATCGTTTTCCTAAATCCATAGCGCAAAAATAGACTTTTTGGACGATATTCGCGCCATAATTCGTAATTTTGTGCCACAAAATCGCAAATCGTGAAACGCACCGACAATCAATCCAAATTTGACGCCTTGCGCGAGGAATTCGCCACTTTCACCTTCGAGAAGCAGACGGTGACGTGCGAAAATGGCCGCCTTTCCCTGGCTTTCGACTTCAGCCTTGACGACCGCTATCATTTCCGCCCGACCCTCGACATCCCTGCGCGACCCTTCTTTGATTGGGACGGCGTCTCCGCCGAGCAGTTGGAGGCTTTGGCCTTCCAAATTGGCATGACGGAGTTGGTGAGCTATTGGAAAATCGCCTGCCCGAAAAGGGTGGTAGTGAAGCCGTTCGCACTTACTGAGTCACAAAAAGCGTTTTGGAAAAAGTTGTATTACAACGGTTTGGGTGAGTTTCTTTATTTGAATGACATTACGGTTTCGGAAGCGGATTTGATGGAGATTGTGTCTCAGCTGCCCATAGATTCCAATTCCTATTGCCTATCCGATGCGCGGAATGACATGTGGAATGTATGGTTCGAAGAGCGTACTTTGGTGCCCGTGGGCGGTGGCAAGGATTCTGTGGTCACGTTGGAGTGTCTGCGCAACAAAATGCCTGTCATCCCGTTGATTGTGAACCCGCGCGGCGCGACGCTGGACTGCGTCAAGACGGCGGGTTACGGCGAAAACGACTTTATCGTCATCAACCGCACTCTAGACCCTACGATGCTGAAACTCAATGCGGAAGGCTATTTGAACGGTCATACGCCCTTTTCGGCCTTGCTGGCTTTCATCAGCGTTTTGGTGGCTTTCGGAAGCCATTCCAAATACATCGCGCTCTCGAACGAAAACAGCGCGAACGAAGCCACCGTGCCGGGGACGAATATCAACCACCAATACAGCAAGTCCATCGAGTTTGAGCGCGATTTCAGGAATTATGTGGCTGTGAATCTGAGTGATAAAGTTCAATATTTCAGCTTCTTGCGCCCGTTGAGCGAGTTGCAGATTGCCAGTTTGTTCGCCCAATGCGAGGCCTATCACCCCGTGTTCCGCAGCTGCAACGTGGGCAGCAAAACGGATTCTTGGTGCGGCCATTGCCCCAAGTGCCTGTTCACGTGGATTATCCTTTCGCCTTTCCTCTCACGGGAGAAACTGACCTCCATTTTCGGCAAGGACTTGATGGCGGATGCTTCGTTGCGCCCGATTTTCGAGGAGTTGAACGGCACGGCACCCGTCAAGCCGTTCGAGTGTGTGGGGACGGTGGAGGAGGTGCAGGCCTGCATTAAGGCTGCGGGCATTTCGACAAGCTCAATGACCGCTTTGGATGCTAAGGCCCCTGAGCCTGTCGAAGGGCCGACTGTAGAAGAAATCCTTTCCCGTTTCAATAACGAGCATTTCCTTCCCGAAAAGTTTGTGAAGATATTAAAAACGGCTTTAAGTGAGGGCATAGAAACTTCGACGTCACTGCCCATAAATTCCTTCCATTCCACAGCTCTTGCTGGTAATAGTGGGTTTGACGTGCTACTGAATCGGTTACGCGGAAAACGTATCCTGATTCTCGGCTTCGGACGCGAGGGGAAATCCACTTGGCGTTTTTTGCAGAAATACCTGCCTGAGGCCGTCGTAGCGGTGGCCGACAAAAACGCGATGGATGGTGTAAAACATTCTGGAAGTCAATATCTTGAAGCGATGTATGACTATGACATTGTCATCAAGACACCGGGGATTTCGCTCAAGGACTTCGACACAAAAGGGGTAGAGATTACCTCGCAGACCGACCTGTTTCTCAGCCAGTTCCACACGCAGACTATCGGTATTTCGGGCACCAAGGGCAAAAGCACGACTACGAGCTTGATTTATCACTTGCTGAAGTCCTCGGGTCGCGATGCCATCCTGACGGGCAACATTGGAATCCCTTGTTTCGACATCATGGAGGAAATCAAGCCCGATTCCATTGTGGTTTACGAACTCTCGGCGCACCAATTGGAGTTTGTGCACAACAGCCCGCGAGTGGGTGTGCTGCTCAACGTGTTTGAGGAGCATCTCGACCATTTTGGCACTTTTGAACGCTATAAGTCGGCGAAACTCAATCTCTTGCGGTTTATGGGTGAAAACGACACCGCCATCATTCACGATGCTTTGCTTAATGATACATTGGATTTGTTTGTCAACAGCAAGGTGTTTTCCCTGTTTGACTTTGACGATGTCATCGACCAGACGGCCTTGCCACTGAAGGGCGAGCATAACTATCTGAATGTCAAGGCGGCACTACTGGCTTGCGATGCCTACGGTGTGGATTATCGCGAGTTGATACCTTATTTGTATACCTTCAAACCGTTGGAGCACCGTTTGGAGTTGGTGGGCACTTTCAGTGGGGTGACCTTTGTCAATGACAGCATCTCCACCATCCCACAGGCAACGATTTCTGCGTGTCAGGCTTTGCAACGTGTTGATTTCCTTTTGCTTGGTGGCTTCGACCGCGGCATTGATTACCAGCCTTTAGCGGATTATCTGAGGGCGAATTCCGTGCCGCACCTGTTGTTCACGGGCAAGGCAGGGGAGAGGATGATGCACTTGATGGACGGCGTTTCGGCAGGCTCAATGACCATGAGATCTAAGGCCCCTGAGCCTGTCGAAGGGCCAACTTTGGTCCAATATTTAAACATGGAAGAAGCCTTTGCCTACATCTCGACTCATGCCCAGCCTGGCGACGTTTGTCTGCTTTCGCCCGCTGCTTCCAGCTACGACCAATACAAGAACTTCGAGGAGCGTGGACAAAAGTTCAAGCGTTTGGCGCAAACCTTTGAAAGACAATGAAAAAGAAAAGCCGTTTGGATGTCCAAACGGCTTTTGCTTTGATGTATAAGACGTCGTTTACCATTCAACGGCCATACGTTGCAAGGGCATGGTCATGCAGCGTGCGCCGCCGCCGCCGCGTGAAAGCTCGTTGCCTTCGAAAGCGATGACGCATTTCTTGATGTTCTCAAGGTTGATTTTCCCGTTGACCACATCGGCAGCCGTGACGACGTTGAAACCAGCATCGTTGATGGCTTGCAGGGTGTGTTGGTTGCGTCCGTAGCCGAGGAACTTTCCGGGAGCGAGGCAGAAGAAGTTGCATCCGCTGTGCCATTGCTCGCGCGGGCCAAAGGTATCATCTCCACCGCCACAGAAGATAGGCTCGAGGTCAAGCCCAATGCCCTTGAGTGCCTCAATGAGGTTTGGGACTTCCTTGCCAACGGCTTTCTGCCCGTCGATGGTGATGTGGAAGGTCTTGAAAGCGTTGTTCATAATGACTGGCTCGTAGGCCATGCACTTGTCGACATCGAGCATGGTGAAAACCATGTCAAGGTGGATGAACGACTCAGGCTGGAGCGGCAACTCCTGGAAAATCAGGTGCTTTACGCCTGGACGTGTCTTCAGGTGCTCGACCAAGGCCTCCACGCCGTGCATATTGGTACGCGAGCCCAAGCCGCAGATGACCACATCGTCGCGGATGATTTGCACGTCGCCGCCTTCCACCGTGCCGATGCCGTGGATGTCGTATTTCAGCACTGGATTGATGACTTTGGTCTCAAACATGGGGTGGAAGTTGTAAATGGCATCCAGAATCATGCCTTCCCTCATCCTCACTGTCGAGGCCATGCTGCTGATCATCACGCTGTCGAACATGGAAAACGAAGCGTCGCGCATGAAAAACAGGTTGGGCAACGGCAGCAGGGCGTATTTCTCCTTGTTGATGTAAGTGATGTCCTTCAGATGGACGCCTTCAATCAGTTGGAGCGCCAACTCTTTGGGCTCCAGCGACTTCAGGTAGCTGCCGATGAAGGAGTTGTTTTCAGCCTTGCAGATGCGATCGACCAAGGCGTATTTGATAGTGTCGTTTTTCAGAATGTCTGCCAGCAGGTCTTTCACCTCGTGGACTTGGGTGGCCTTTTGCAGCACCCTCTTGAAATAACTGTATTCCTTTTGTGCGACTTGCAGGTTCAGGATGTCGCTGAACAAATAAACGTGTGCGTCTTCGGGGGTCATATTCTCCACCTCGTAGCCAGGGGTATGGACGAGGACATGCTGGAGCTTCCCAATTTCTGAATTTACATTGACTGTGATTGGATTGGAATCCATAAAAACCGTTTTGGTGAAACAAAATAGAGCGAGGTCTTCGCCTCAACTCCGATATCGCCGCAAAAGTAATAAAAAACTTGCGATTGTCGCCGAAAATTTGGAAAAACTTTTTTATCGGACGCTCATTCGGGAAGGGCCACGTCAGCATCGAGGTTGTAGGCCCGAAATTGCAACTTGCTGGGCTGTCGGATGTTGAGAAACATGGTCTCGCAGGAGTTTCCGCCCCAATTCCCGACAAGGGTGGGCTCGGCGGTCAGGACTTTCAGCTCTTTCAGATAGTCTTCTCGTGAAATAGCGTAGGCGCCGAGACTTTTCAGGTGGCTCGTTTCCTGTTGGCAATCAATGAGTTTGAAGTCGTGCTCGACCAAGAAGTGGTGCAGATGGTAAAACGCCACCTTGGAGGCGTCGGTCGCGGTGTGGAACATAGACTCGCCGAAAAACACCTTGCCGATGGCGATGCCGTATAGCCCACCGACGAGCTCATTATCTTCGTAGGTCTCAAACGAATGCGCGTAACCGAGTTCGTGCAGGCGGCAATAGGCGTCCACCATCTCGTCCACAATCCAGGTGCCGTCTTGGTCTTTGCGTGGCGTTTGGGCGCAATGCAGCATCACCTCCCGAAAATGGGTGTCGATGCGGACCTCAAACCGCCCTTTTTTCAGCTTGTGCCTCAGCGACTTGCTGACTTTCATCTCGCCTGGGCGGATAATCAATCTCGGGTCGAGCGACCACCACAAAAGAGGTTCATCGTCGCTGTACCAAGGGAAAATGCCGTTGGCATAGGCCACGATGAGACGTTCGGGCGAAAGGTCGCCGCCAAAGGCCAAAAGCCCTTCCTCGTTGGCGCGGTCTGCGGGCGGGAAGAAACAGTCGTCGTCGTTGAGTTGGTATAAAATGTTCATCGCGTTCAAATGACGCGCAAAAATAGGGAATTTATTCCATATTCTGCATTCCGCATTGTGCATTACTTTTTTCTCTATTTTTGTGCCTTCAAACAAGACAAGATGCCGCGATATTTCATCCACATGGCCTACAACGGCAGCCGCTACCACGGTTACCAGATTCAGCCGCACTCCCCGAGCGTGCAGCAGACGGTAGAGCAATGTTTGAGCCTCAAATTGGGGCAAACGATTTCCATCACGGGCTGTGGAAGGACGGATACGGGTGTCCATGCACGCAACTATTACGCCCATTTCGATCTGGAGCAAGCCTTGGGAAAGCCAGAAGTGCTTGCCAATCAGATGAATGCGTTTCTGCCAGAGGACATAGTCATCTACCGCATTTGGCAAGTTGCGCCCGACTTTCATGCCCGTTTTGATGCTGTTTCGCGCACTTATCATTATTACATCACGCGCACGAAAAACCCCTTCCACACGCATGATGCCTATTACCTCTACGGTGACCTTGACATTGAAAAAATGCAGGAAGCGGCCAATCTCCTCTTTGAGTATGAGGACTTTACAAGCTTCTCGAAAGTCCATACCCAAGTGAAGACCAACAACTGCAAAATCATGGAGGCGCGCTGTTTGGAGGAGGATGGTCTGCTCGTGTTCCGCATCAAGGCGGACAGGTTTTTGCGCAATATGGTGCGGGCCATCGTGGGCACGCTGTTGGAGATAGGGAAGGGGCGCATGACCTTGGAGGAGTTTCGTGCCGTCATCGAGCGCAAGGACCGCTGTGAGGCCGGGACTTCCGTGCCAGCCCATGCACTTTTTTTGGAGGAAGTGGATTATGGACACAATTTAAGTCATTGCGAGGAGGGTACGACGATGCAATCCGGAGATTGTCACGCTTCGATTGCAATGACGAGCACCCAACTAAATAACTAAACAACTAAACAACTGACAACTAATACAAACTATGTTCCAAAAACTCATCCGATTCTGTGTCAAACTTGTTCAGAAATACCTGCCTGAACCTTTCATTTTTGCCGTCATTTTGACCTTGTTGGCCTTCATCATCGCTATGCCGATTTGCCGTCAAACTCCGTTGGAGGTGGTCGAGCATTGGGGCAACGGTGTGTGGTCGCTGCTGGCCTTTGCCATGCAGATGGCGCTTGTGTTGGTCAGCGGATCGGCGTTGGCGGCGGCACCGTCCATCAAGCGGGGAATCAGCGCATTGGCAGCCAAACCTAAGACGCCCGCGGGAGCCATCGCTTTGGTGACGGGTATCTCGGCTTTGGCCTGTTGGCTCAACTGGGGTTTTGGTCTCATCGTGGGTGTCATCTTCGCCAAGGAAATCGCGAAGAAGCTGAAAGGTGTTGATTATCGGCTACTTATCGCGTCGGCGTATAGTGGTTTCGTGGTGTGGCACGCCGGCCTGTCAGGTTCCATCCCGCTGACCATGGCCACGCCTGGTTCCAATTTGGAAAAAGTCACCCAAGGTGCGCTAACCCAGCCCGTTCCCATCGGGCAGACCATCCTCGCGCCGCAAAACCTGATTATGGTGGCGGTGGTCATCGTGGCCATTGTGGTGGTCAATTCGCTGATGCATCCAAAAGAGAATCAAGTGGTTGCAATTGAGCCTTCTCTGCTTTATGAGGAGGAACCCGCCCCGACTCCCAAGGCCACGACCCCCGCTGAGAGGCTGGAGCACAGCCGCATCCTCTCGTGGATTATCTCGCTGTTGGGCTTGTCGTACCTTGTCATACACCTATTTATTAATGGCGGTTCCTTCGACCTCGGCTCGGTCATCATGCTGTTCTTGTTTTTGGGCATCATTTTGCACGGCACGCCCTTGGCCTATGTGAAGGCTTTCGGCAAGTCGGTGAGCGGCGCGGCAGGCATTGTGCTTCAATTCCCGTTCTATGCAGGCATCATGGGCATCATCACGGGTGTGGGAGCCTCAGGCATCTGCTTGGGCGAAGTCATCAGTAATGCTTGTGTATCTATCTCAACGCCAAAGACTTATCCGCTGTTCACCTTCTTTTGCGCGGCCATCCTGAATATGTTTGTGCCTTCTGGTGGTGGCCACTGGGCCATTCAAGCCCCGATTATGTTCACTGCGGGAGCGGCTTTGGGCGTAGCGCCAGGCTTGACGGGCATGGCCATTTCGTGGGGCGATGCCTGGACCAACCTCATCCAGCCTTTCTGGGCATTGCCGGCCTTGGCCATCGCCAAGCTCAATGCAAAGGACATCATGGGCTTTTGCATCATCGACCTGTTTGTCACAGGGTTGATTATCTGTGCGGGTTTGCTGCTTTGGGCATGAGGCCTCAGAAGCTGTCCATGCCGTCCCATTCCACGAGGTCGTGGCGCACGTAGCCCTCTTTTCCTTTGATCAGGATTTTGTACCAGCCTTGGGTCTTGCCCAAGCAGGGGTAGGTTTGGGGCATTTCTCCCTTGGGGCATGAGATTTGGATGAAGGCCGGCGCTTCGAGGCTGGGTTGCGTCCTCACATTGACATTGGTGCGATGGGTGTAGACAACGCCTTGGCCGTTTTTGGCGTAGAAAGTCACGACGGTGTTTCCGGCCATCGGGACCTCGATGTCGTCCTGCACGGAGACGGTATAGGTGGTCTCGTTGGTGCTCACATACCTCCCGACGATATTCCCTTGGTCGTCGACGACCATTTTCATGTGGCTGGGCGAAGCGGCCTTGATGTTGGGGTCGCCGTCGTCTTCGTCGACGATGTCGGTTTCCAATTCAGTCGGAGTCACGGCAAGTTCATTGGGTTGTTCAGTTAGCGTGGCAGTCTTGTCGCCTCTGCTTCCACACGCGCAGCAGGCGAAGCCTATAGCAATCGAGAGTGCGGCTGTATACCAAAATCTTTTCATAAGACAATTGTGTTAATGCGTTTTCGTCCGACAAATGTACGAAGAAATCGGCAATCTGCAAGCAAAATGGCCATAATTGTGCCGACAAACGAAAAAAGCAAGGCTTTCGTTAACCTTGCTTTTCGAGTAGCGGGGATGAGAATTGAACTCATGACCTCCGGGTTATGAATCCGACGCTCTAACCAACTGAGCTACCCCGCCGTCTTTCGGGGCGCAAAATTAGATAAAATTTCAATACAGCAAGCAAAAAAGTGAAAAAAAAGTTCAGCACCGAAAAAAAGCCCTTTTTGATCCCAATTTTGGTACGGTTTTTGAAAAAATGGAAAAATTGTTTCAAAAATTCAAAGATTTGACGAACAAACAATAATAATTACTAATTTTGCAACAATTTTAAAACCATTCAAAAATGAAGAAAGTTATTTACCTGCTTGGCATCATGCTCCTCATGGCAGGAGTGGCCAAGGCGCAAGACACCAAAACTCAAAACGGACCAGAGATCGAATTTGAAAAAGTGGTTCATGACTATGGCAACGTGCCTTACAACGGCAATGGCGAATGCGAGTTCCGCTTCACCAACACGGGCAACGAGCCCCTGATTGTGCAAAAGCCCAAGTCGAGCTGTGGCTGCACGATTCCGTCGTGGCCCAACGAGCCCATCCTCCCTGGAGAGTCGGATGTCATCAAGGTGACTTACAAGACCAACCGAGTGGGACAGATCAACAAGACCGTGACCGTGACTTCCAATGCCGTGAAGAACTCGACCGTGGTGCTTCGCATCAAGGGAACCGTCATGGAGCAGCCCACAGAGGTGATGCCGTCCAAAAGCAACAACGTTGGTAGCGGATCGCCCGTCAACAACAACTAATTGAGTCAAATTAATCTTATGCAAATACCAAAAGGCCGTCTAATCAATATGTTAGATGGCCGTTTTTAAAACCAATCGCTTATGCCACAAATTTCGAAAAAAGGCTTGGAACTGCCGCAATCGGCCATCCGTAAGCTCGTTCCTTTCGCCGATGCCGCCAAAGAACGCGGTATCCATGTCTATCACCTCAACATCGGCCAGCCTGACATCGAGACGCCCAAGGGCGCCCTGGCAGCCTTGGCCGACAAAGCTCGTGAGCTGCCCGACAGCAAGGGTGTGCTGGAGTACAGCCACTCGGCTGGTATCCCGAGCTATCGCCGTGCCCTGTGCAACTACTATCATCCCCACGGCATTGACGTCACGCCGAACCAAATCATCGTCACCACGGGCGGCAGCGAGGCCCTTCAGATGGCCTTCACCGTATGCCTCAACCCCGGCGATGAAATCATCATCCCAGAGCCTTACTACACCAACTACAACACCTTCGCCAAACTGTGCGATGCCAAGATTGTCACCATTCCCAGCGACATCAAGACGGGTTTTGCCTTGCCGCCTATTGAGGACTTCGAGAAGGCCATCACGCCGCGCACCAAGGCCATCATGATCTGCAACCCCAACAACCCCACGGGTTATCTTTACACCCATGAAGAGCTGCTGAAGGTGGCTGGTTTGGTCAAGAAATACGACCTGTATCTCTTCGCCGATGAGGTCTATCGCGAGTTCTGCTACGACGGTCATAAGCACTTCAGCGTCATGCAATTGGAAGGCTTGGAGCGCAACACCATCCTCTTCGACTCGGTCTCGAAGCGCTACAGCGCCTGCGGTGCCCGTGTGGGTTGCATGGTGACTCGCAACAGCGAGGTCTATGCCATCGCCATGCGTCTGGCTCAGGCCCGTCTGTCGCCGCCGAGCTTCGGCCAGATCTTTGCCGAGGCTGCCGTCAACACGCCGCAAGAGTACTTCGATGGCGTGTACAATGAGTACATCGCCCGCCGCAACGTCATCGTTGAGGGCATCAACAAGATTCCGGGCTGCTTCTGCCCGATGCCCAAGGGTGCCTTCTACACCGTCATCGACCTGCCCATCGACGACAGTGACAAGTTCTGCCAGTGGCTGCTCACCGACTTCAGCTACAACGGCGCGACGGTCATGCTGGCTCCGGCCACAGGCTTCTATGTCGACCCCGAGAAGGGACGCCATCAGGCCCGCATCACCTACTGCCTCTGCATCGACGACCTGAAGGCCGCCATCAAGTGCCTCGAGGAAGCCTTGAGGGTGTATCCTGGAAGGACAAAATAAGACGGAAATACCGAATGTTTAAAACGCCGCCGAGCTTGCTTGGCGGCGTTTTTTTAATGGGATACCAAGGCAAAATATGGAAAAAAGTGTTATTTTTGCGTCATGAATCTGTCGATGAATCAGACTATGGCAAAACAGAATAAACCCAATAAGAAACAAGAGAAATCCATGGAAGCGGCCCTGTGGGAGTCGTGCAACAAGTTGCGCGGTGCCGTGGAGCCAGCCGAATATAAACATGTGGTGTTGAGCCTCATCTTCCTCAAATATGCGGGCGACCGTTTTGAGCAACGCAAGCAGGAACTCATCGAGCAGGGGCTGAAAGAATACATCGATACGGTGGAGTTCTATACGGCAGAGAATGTGTTCTACCTGCCGGAAGGATGCCGCTGGTCGTTTATCATGCAGAACGCCAAGCAGCCGAATATCTTCCAGATTATCGATGATGCGCTCTCCAATATTGAGAAGAAGAACAAACAGTTGGCAGGGGCACTTCCCAACAACTACTACTCCAACCTGGGTTTGGACAAGACCAAGTTCGCCTCGCTACTCGATGAAATCAACACGCTGGAAACCGTAAAGGATTCGGAAAACGACCTCATCGGGCGTGTGTATGAATATTTCCTTGGCAAGTTCGCCATTGCAGAAGGCAAGGGCAAGGGAGAGTATTACACGCCAAAGTCGGTAGTGAACCTCATCGCCGAGATGATTGAGCCTTACGATGGCAAGATCTATGATCCCTGCTGCGGTTCGGGCGGCATGTTTGTGCAGTCAATGAAGTTCGTGAAGGCACACCACGGCAACCAAAAGAACGTGAGCGTGTATGGGCAGGAGAACACCAACACCACTTTCAAGCTGGCGCGCATGAACCTGGCCATCCGCGGCATCTCGGCTGACATCAAACAGGGCGACACCTTCCATAACGACCAGCACAAAGACCTGAAAGCGGATTATATCATGGCCAATCCTCCCTTCAACCAGAAGGATTGGCGCGAAGACAACCAACTCACCGACGACCCGCGCTGGCGTGGCTATGACATTCCACCCACTTCGAACGCCAACTACGGCTGGATTTTGAACATCCTCTCCAAATTGTCCACTAACGGCGTGGCAGGTTTCCTGCTTGCCAACGGCGCTTTGAGTGCCGACGGAACAGAGTTGGCTATCCGCCGCAAACTCATTGCGGACGACAAGGTGGAAGCCATCATCATCTTGCCCCGCAACATGTTCTATTCCACTGACATCAGCGTGACGTTGTGGATCTTGAACAACAACAAGAAGGCGCATGTGGCAATGAAGAACGGCGAGGAAATCCATTATCGCGACCGCGAAAATGAAATCCTCTTTATGGACCTGCGACAGATGGGCGTGCCTTTCGAAAAGAAATATGTGGAGTTGGACCAGGATACGCGCGACACCGTCACCCGCACGTATCACAATTGGCAAAGGGTGCCCTCCGTAGAGACGCACGGTCGTGCGTCTCTACCCGAATACCAAAACGTCCCCGAATTCTGTTATTCCACCACCCGTGATGAAATCGAGCAGAAAGGCTGGAGCCTCGTGCCCAGCAAATACATCGAGTTCCGCAACCGCGATGAGCAAATAGACTTCGACACCAAGATGCGCGAGTTGCAAACCGATATGCGGGAGTTGTTGCAGCAGGAGGAAAAGAGTAAAGGAGAATTGACAATACTCTTTGAGAAGTTAGGGTACGGCCTCTAAAATTGAAAAAATCTTGCTAATTTTGCAAAAACTTGCAAGAATTTGCAAGAATTTGAGATTTATTTTGTATCTTTGCACCCTGAGAATAAAAGAAATGTTATGATAGAACGGCCGCCAAAGGTAGATGATCGGGATTTAATGGGAGCATTGTTTGAGAAACATAGTCCAGAGATAGAAAATCTCATAGACAAAATCAATGCGGATTATTTGTATTGGGACAAGGTGAAGTATAAACCTCTGCCAGAGGGGTATACTCCACAGATGTTATGGACGTATGTGAAAGCATCAAGGGTGAGAAGGGCCATTACCGTGTGGGACAAATACGATATCATTTTGTGCATCACAAGTCAGATGCAGCGGATGTGTCATGACTTTGACATGAAGTTTGGCAGCTTTTGGGAAGCCGACAATGAACCTCAAAGCCCAGAAAAGAAATACTACCTATCGAGTTCGTTGATGGAGGAGGCTATTTATTCCAGTAAAATGGAGGGTGCTTCCACTACTCGGGTAGTTGCCAAGGAGATGCTGAGGAAGAAAAAGTCGCCTCAAAACAAAGCGCAACAGATGATTGCCAACAACTATGCGACCATCCAATATATAGTTGAACACAAAGACGAACCTCTGACAGAGGAAGGACTGCTGTATATTCACAAGTTGATGACGGAAAAGACGTTGGACAATCCTGATGATGCCGGTCGTTTTAGGACAAACGACAATGTGGTTGTGGCTGATATGGTTGAAGGGGATGTCGTTTATACCCCACCTACTTTCGAGGATATTCCCGAGTTCGTGGCTGATTTGTGCGACTTTTTCAATAACGATAACCCGCGCACCTTTATCCATCCTATCATCAAAGGCATCATCATACATTTCATGTTGGCCTACATGCACCCCTTTGTGGATGGCAATGGGCGTACAGCGCGTGCGTTGTTCTATTGGTATATGCTGAAAGAGAACTACAAGCTGACGGAATACATGTCCATATCAAGGGTGATCGCAAAATCGAAAACCAGCTACGAGAAATCGTTCCGCTATACGGAAAACGACGACAACGACATGGGCTATTTTGTGGCCTATAATCTGAGGGCATTGGAAATCTCTTTCCAACAACTTCGCGACTATATCCAGCGGAAGCAACGGGAGAAAAAGGCGGCCAATGCATTTATGTTGGCGGGGAACATCAACCAGCGGCAGGCTTTGGTGCTGCAAAGACTGGCGGAAGAACCGGACACCATCTTTACGGTAAAAGACGTACAAGAATTGTTCTCCGTGTCTTCGATGACGGCAAGGAAAGACCTCGCCGATTTGGTGCAACAGGGCTATCTCGCAGAAATTGCAATCAATAAGGTTACACGTGGATACATAAAAAAGTAAAAAGGATAAAGGATGAGCATTGACTCCAATTGTGATGCCTCATATAATGGAACTCCAGTAAACAATAAATGATTGATAAACACTTAAAAAATAGAAACGAATATGGAAATACTATTAGATCTTGACATTTGTGAAGGATTATCGTGTTACGACAATCTTGAACTCTCTGAATCAGACAAAAATGAGATAAAGAAAAGAACTGAATTAGACAATGTAAATGAATTAGACATAGTAAATATTGGACCTGGCGCTGATTTGATGGTTCTTTTACTTGTTCTAACGATTGGTTATAGAATACTAACAAAAGGCGCAGAGATTAACGACGGAATAGACGGTTGGATTGAAATTGGAAAAAAACTTCAGAAGTTGTTCCGTCGAAAGAAAATTGTTTCGATTGATATGGATGGTGCCACAGCTTTGGCAATTGAACTTATTGCACAAAAAGAAAACATTGACAAATTAGAGAAGTTACAAGAAGATACTGTGAATCTCGTCGATGTTTCTGGAATGATTCCTGATAACCGAGGATTGAGTAAAAAGCCACATAATTATTACATTCAGGCTTATCGAGTCAATGATGAAGATGTTTATGTTATTGGGATTAAATCAACCGGTGAGGCTGAGATTATAAAGCATTTTGGATTCAACCCTTATGGAATTATGGAAGTTGAATAATGTTGTCAAGATTTGTTTAGTTTATCAATGGAACACCACCGTTTAGGCGACTATATCAGAGAGGTGAATGTCCGTAACCGAGATTTGAAGGTTACGAACTTGCTGGGTTTGAGCATTGAGAAGAAATTTATTCTGTCCATTGCCAACACCATTGGCACGGATATGTCAGTATACAAAATCATCAAAAAGAATCAGTTTGCATACGTTCCTGTCACGTCGCGTAACGGGGATAAAATCACCATTGCATTGCTGGACGAGGAGAAGGCCATTATTTCACAGGCCTATACGGTTTTTGAAATTGTATCCGTAGAGGCGGGCGGCAATGTGGAAACGGGCGGTAATGTTGGGACGCACGGCGATGTAGAGACGCACGGCCGTGCGTCTCTACGAACCCCAATATTGCCCGAATATTTGATGATGTGGTTCCGCCGTCCCGAATTTGACCGTTATGCCCGTTTCCATTCCCATGGCAGCGCCCGTGAGGTGTTCGATTGGGATGAATTGTGCAATGTGATGTTGCCTATCCCTACCATCGCCCGCCAGCGTGAAATCGTGGCGGAATACGAGACGCTTTCCAGCCGCATCCGCCTCAACGAGCAGATGATTGAGAAGCTGGAAGCCACCGCGCAGGCGTTGTATCGCAAGATGTTCGTGGATGGCGTGGATATGGAGCATCTGCCGGAGGGGTGGAGAAACGGGAGACTGTCTGAAATTGCAAGTATAATAATGGGACAATCGCCTGATGGCGAAACATATAATTTGGAAGGTGAAGGAACCATCTTTTATCAGGGAAGAACAGATTTTGGCAGAAGATTTCCTACTGCGCGAGTATATACTACGAACCCTACAAGATATGCCAAAGAAGGCGATGTGCTGTTAAGTGTTAGGGCACCTGTTGGTGATATCAATATTGCATCACATGATTGTTGTATTGGTCGTGGTCTTGCTTCGTTAAGGAGTAAAGATAGCTGCCAAAGCTATTTATTCTATCAATTGCAGAATTTGTCAGATGTCTTTAATGTTTCTGATGATGAGGGTACAATCTTTGGCAGTATAAACAAAGATGATTTGTACAACATCGAAATTGTTGTTCCAACTCTGAAAGAAATGCAAGTGTTTGAAGGTTATGCATCGGATATTGACAAGGAGATTGAATTAAAAGACAAAGAAATAAATATATTAACGGAATTACAGTCTTTGCTTTTGGCGAGGATGGGGAAATAAAAAAATAAGAAGAAATATGAATGCATTAGAAACTACGATAAACATTACAATATCATTGTTGGCTGGAGCCGCCGGTGGTTTTGGCATATTCAAGTTTTTAGGTAAAAAATGGGTAGAGAATTGGTTTGCCAAAGATTTAAAAAGATATGAACATAAATTAGACGTTCTTAAAATCAAAGATGAAATTAAATTCAACATTTTGCATAAAGAGCGTATAGATATAATAAAGAAACTCTATCAAATGTTTTTTGATTTGAATGAATCTGTTTTGCTGATAATGATGCCGACTGAATTACAAAAGGGCCTTCAAGTCAAAGAAAATGATTTATTAAATGGACTTAGGCTGAAATCGCATAAGGTTCAAATGTATTTATCGTCAAATGATATTTATATTCCCAAAATATTAGTGGATAGAATTGCTGGAGTATGTTATACATTTGAATCTATTACAAAAAGTGTTATGAAAGATAATTCTGATGAAAACAAGAAAAGACTTGATGATTTTTACATTGAAAAAGTAAGACCATTATTAGAGGATATGAAAAATGAGTTTCGGGTATTATTAGGAGTTGAATTCTATGATAATGAGGTGTTAAAAAAGTGAAATGAAAAATGATTAGTGTCTTTGCTTTTGGCGAGGATGGGGAAATAAAAAGAATAACATGGGAAATGTATTTATCATAGGAAATGGTTTTGACCTTGATTTAGGGCTGCCAACAAAGTATTCTGATTTTGCCAAGTCAGAATATTGGCCTATTGCACCAAAAAAAATGATTCTTAATGATAATGTACAAAGCAATAGCGGGGTATTTAGAATAAATGCTACGGTTGATGCGCCTAAGCTAGAAGAAGCCATTGAGACTGCAAGAAGCAAAGAAACATGGTTTGACCTTGAAAAAGAATTGCTGGAATATGCCATGCAATATGAACCAGGAACTTCAAATTATTCTCATTTTAGTCGGGAAACGCCAAATAAAATAAAAAACAATGTGGACTATTTTAATAAGTTGCGTGTTTCATTAAATGAATACATTTTAGAGGTTCAAAGAAATCAAGCAGTTTGCAAAGATTGTACAGCAAATAGTGTGCTCAATGCAGTTATTGGAAACGGATTTTTTGAAAATATTTATTCGTTCAATTATACAGATTTGAATTCAATAGTAAAACAGCTAGGTATTACCAAAGATGTCAAGTATTCTCATCTTCATGGAAATGTTTTGGATAAATCGATAATTCTTGGTGTTGATGAAACAAAACTTAGAAAAGGATATGAATGTTTTCATAAATCATCAAGTAGATATTATCGCTCTCACGATTTATACAATTCTTTGGCTGCTGCAAGAGAAATTGTGATTTTTGGTTTATCGTTTGGTAGTATTGATTATAGTTATTTTGATAGGTTTTTTAAGCAAATTTCAGAAGGAAAATCAATTACAGATGATCAGAAGCAGTATATCACTGTTTTTACTAAAGATGATAGTTCTAGATTGGGTATTATTACAAATATGAGGAATATGGGCATTAATATTCAGCGTTTGTATGCTCAATCTCATTTCCAGATAATTTGTACTTCGGATGATGGAGAGAGAAAGGAATTGGATGATTTTTATAGGAGATTAGAAGAGGATAGTCATGTATCCATATAAACATAAGGTATAGTGGATTAATGGAAAAAGAACAAGAATGGACATTTGTAAATGACAGAGAAATTCAGAAATAAATATAGAATACCGTCAAATCGTTTGCGGGGATGGGATTATGCCAGCAGCGGGCATTATTACATTACCATTGTCACCGCTGGCCGTAATAGGATATTCGGGGATATTGTGAATGGAGAAATGATATTGAACGATTTGGGGCAAATTGTTTATGATGAATTTTTCAAATCATTTGAAACGAAACAGAATACCGACACATTTCAGAATATATTGTCCGTAATCCAATAGAATGGAAGGAAGATACGTTATACAATAAATGAACAAGATGCCAGATTTCAACGATCATAAGGACAGATATCTGAATTTTGACGATTATATACGCCAAGGAGAACCCGCGCAACGCGAGCGTGCCGATGCTTGGCGTGTGGCCATCGGCTTGCAGGCCGTCGACGGACTGACGACATCGGAATACCTGCAAGAGACCGCCCGCCGAAACATCGAAGGAGAAATCACCATCGACGAGGCCCGCGAGCTCGTCAAGCAGTATTACATCACCAAGACCAAACGCGATGCCGACGATGACGACAAAGAGGAAGCCGACAAGGTGTCGGGTAATATCTCCAAACTGCTTCAAACCGATGCCTTCACCTTTAGCGTGGCAGGTTTCGCCGCCATCCATCGGGCCATCTTCGAGGGCGTGTTCAAACATGCCGGTCAATTCCGGGAATACGATATCTCAAAGAAGGAATGGGTGTTGAAGGGCGATAGCGTGGTGTATGCTCACTGGCAGGACATCCGCATGACCTTGCAATACGACTTGGATCAGGAACGGCAGTTTGTCTATGCCGGGTTGGAGAAAAACAAAATGGTGGAGCATGTCACTCGCTTCGTGGCAGGCCTATGGGAGATCCATCCCTTCGGCGAAGGCAACACCCGCACCACGGCTATCTTCGCTATCAAATACCTGCGTTCTTTGGGTTTTACTGTCAACAACGACCTCTTCGAGCAACACTCATGGTATTTCCGCAATGCCCTTGTCCGTGCCAACTATAAGAACGCCGTGAAAGGCATCGACTATTCGCCCGTCTATTTGGAGCGTTTCTTCCGTAACTTGTTGCTTGGCGAACAATGGGACCTGCGCAACCGCTATCTGCATATCCATCCGACAGCGGAATGGAGCGTGCAACCCAATCTGGCAGCCCTGACAAGTACAGGACAAGCACCCAACAAGTTACCCAACAAGTTACCCAACAAGTTCGAAACGGATAATCTGTATATCAAGAGGTTAGTTGCTATTATTGGTGACAAGGAAATAACAGTTAAAGAGATGATGGCAGAGGCTGGACTTAAAGACAGAGTGAGTTTCCTAAACCTCTATCTCACCCCGGCCATCAAGGACAAATATGTCCGTATGCTCTATCCCGACCGTCCTAACCACCCTCGCCAAAAATACCAGCTGACGGTGAAAGGACTGGCCTTATATAATGAACTAATGAAAAGAAATTGACCTATGCCGTACTTCAACGAAAGCCAATTGGAACAGTCCATCATCAGTCTGCTGCAAGAGCAAGGCTATGATTACGCCAAAGGGGAGGAGATTGTGCGCGACCTCGACGATGTGGTGCTGCGCGACGACCTCGCCCAGTATCTGCGCGACCGCTACAAGAATGACGGCATCACGGATACGGAAGTCGAGGCGGCCATCCGTGTCATCATGCAGAAACATGGCGGCACCCTCTACGCCGAAAACAAGCAGACCCTCAACCTGCTGATGGATGGCTTCTCGCTGAAACGCGAAGACCCCACCAAGCAAAACCTCTATATCTATCCCATCGCTTTTGATTAAGCCAACCAGAAACATAACATCTTCAAAGTGGTGAACCAGTTCGACATCGTGGGTTACCAACACCGCATCCCCGATGCCATCATCTTCCTCAATGGCCTGCCCGTGGTCGTGTTTGAGTTCAAGAACGCCCTCAAGCAGAACACCACCATCGAAGATGCCTACAAGCAACTCACCATCCGTTACCGCAGAGACATACCTGCTTTGTTCAAGTACACCGCTTTCATCGTCATCTCCGATGGTGTGAACAACAAGTTTGGCACGCTCTACACCCCATACGAGTTCTTCTACGCTTGGCGCAAGGTGAACGCCAAAGACAAGGGCTGCGACGGCATTAACTCCTTGAAGACAATGATAGCCGGCCTCTTCCGTAAGGACCGCCTTGTCGACATCATCCATCACTTCATCTATTTCCCCGACACTTCGAAAGATGAGAAGAAGTTCATCTGCCGCTATCCACAGTACTTCGCCGCCCGTTCGCTCTATCAGAACATCCTGAACCATAGCAAACTCAATCCTGGTGGCGACGGCAAAGGCGGCACTTATTTCGGCGCTACAGGTTGTGGCAAGTCGCTCACCATGCTCTTCCTATCGCGCCTGCTGATGAAGAGCAAAGCACTGTGCAGCCCCACCATCATTCTCATCACCGACCGCACCGATTTGGATGACCAGCTCTCGCGTCTGCTGCTCAACGCCAAGCAGTTTGTGGGCGACAGCGTGATAGAGCAGGTGGAGAGTCGCGAGGACTTGAAAGACAAGTTGCAAGGACGTACTAGTGGCGGTGTGTTCCTTACTACCATACAGAAATTCTCGAAGGACATCAACCTGCTTTCTAACCGTGCCAACATCATCTGCATCAGCGATGAAGCCCATCGCTCGCAAACCGGCCTGGAAGAGAAGGTGGAGATCACCGACAAGGGCGTGAAACGCTCATACGGTTTTGCTAAATATTTACGTGATTCGCTGCCCAATGCCACATACGTTGGCTTTACGGGTACGCCTATTGATGCCACGCTGGACGTTTTTGGCGCCGTGGTGGATGAGTACTCCATGATAGAGGCCGTGGAGGACGGCATCACCAAGACCATCATGTACGAGGGCCGTGCCTCGCATGTGTTTGCCGACAGCGAACTCATCAAGCAGATTGAAGTTTACTACGACAAATGCGCTGAGGAAGGTTCATCGGAATACCAAATCGAAGAGAGCAAGAAGGCGATGACGCAGATGAGCGTGCTGCTCAACAGTCCCGACCTCATCCATCGTCTGGCGGTCGATTTCTTGCAGCATTATGAACGTCGTGTGGAAGAAGGCAGCACGGTGAAGGGGAAGGCGATGATTGTTTGCGCCACCCGCGAGATAGCCTTTGCCATCTATAAGGAGATTGTCGCCATGCGGCCCGAATGGGCAGAGGTGAAGATTTGTGGCGACGGTGAAGAGCTGACCAAAGAGGAGGCAGAGAAAATCAAACCCATTGAGAAAATCAAGTTGGTCTGCATCCGTCAGAAGGACGACGACCCCGAATTGTACAATCTATTGGGCACAGATGAGGAACGCAAGAAACTTGACCTGCAGTTCAAGGAAGAGAAGTCGAACTTCAAGATTGCCATCGTGGTGGACATGTGGATCACGGGCTTCGACGTACCTTGTTTGGACACGATGTACTGCTACAAGCCGTTGCAGATGCACACGCTGATACAAACCGTCAGCCGCGTGAACCGCAACTACCCGGGCAAGGACAAGGGCCTGATTGTGGATTATCTGGGCATCAAGAAGAAGTTCAACCAGGCGATGAGGAAATATGCCAACGGTGGTCAAAATGAGACGCCGGTGGAAACCATCGACGCCGCCGTGAAGATGTTCAAGGATGAGTTGGATCTGTTGCGTCGTATGTTCACCGGATTCGACTACTCGAAGTTCTTTACAGGAACACCGCTTGAACAGTTGGACACGTTGCAGCAGGCCGCCGAACGGATGCAACAGACCGAAGAGACGGAGAAGCGTTTCATGAAGCACACGCTTATCATGAAATCAGCCTACAACATGTGCAACAACGACGAACGCATCACAAAGGAGGAAGTCAACGACGTGCATTTCTTCACAGGTGTGCGCTCCGTCATCTACAAGACCACCACAGGCGAGTCACCCGACGCCACCCAGATGAACCGTTACGTGCTGAAGCTCGTCAACGAAGCTCTGATTTCGGAAGAGGTGGTAGCCATCAACTCCATGCGCCTCGACAATACCGAGCAGATCGACATGCTTGCTACGCAATATATGGAGAAGCTGAAACGCTTACCCTACCAAAATACCAAGGTCAAGCTGATGGAGCAGCTGTTGAAGCGTGTCATCGATAGCGTGAAGAAGGTGAACAAGGTGAAAGCCGTTAGTTTCACTGACCGCTTGAATGATATTATCGACAAATACAACGACCGTTCCGATGACATTGTGCTGGCCGACGAAATCATTACCGAGGTGGCGAAACAACTGGCTGACTTGTTTGAAGAAATCAAGAAAGACCGCGTGTTGCCCGATGGTATCCCCAATATTGAGGTGAAAGCCTTCTATGACATCTTGAAATCCGTGGCCGAGAGGTATGGTTTCTTGGATGAATACACCGAGGAACAATATATCGCCCTTGCCAAAGACGTGAAAGAGGTGGTGGACGACAAGACCCAATACATTGACTGGGACAAGAAAGCCGACATCAAAGCTCAGCTGAAGGTGCAAATCATCCTCACGTTAGCCAAGCACAAATACCCGCCCGCGACACGTGACGATGTCTTCAAAGCCATCTTTGAGCAGGCCGAAAATTTCAAGAAAAATAGGTCTGGATTTGTTATGGAAGAGTTAAGCGAGAACCCCAATATATTCGAGGATGAGAAAAAAACAACTTCTTGCAAGGTGGTTCCCTATCCAACAAATGAAGAAGTCGGAGACCTCCTGATGGCAGCAGAGGAACCGCCCTTTGACTTGAATCCCTAAATGAGGTTTATACCTTAGACATCACAGTATTCCTTCCAGCGCCGCCCTAAACTCAGGCATCGGACAATGCGTGTCGCGCTCGACGATAAGTGTCTTGAGACCGGCAAAAGGCCTGATTAGTGCTTCTATCTCCTTGAGGGTGCGCTCTTTGCCGAAATAGGCAGGTGCGAAACATTCCCAAAAACGGATGGAGGTGGCTTTGTCCATGTGGAAGGTCTCGCGGATGAAACTCTCCTTGGACAGACAGCAGCAAAGATACACCATGCCCACATCGAAAAGGGGATTGCCGTAGCAGAAGTCTCCGAGGTCGATGAAATAGCGTTGGTCGTCGGTGAAGATGGCGTTGGAGAACTGAAGGTCGCCGTGGATGGCCGTATCCGTGTCAGGGACGTCGGCGATGAATTTCCCCAGTTTGTCCTTTTCGGACATGGTGAAGAAGGGGTTTTCGGCCAAAAGACTGTAATAGCGCTCTTTCATGCTCTCAAACTGTGTGGTGTCCACATGGGTGGCGTGCAACTGAAGGCACATCTGCGCAAACTCCTCGGCGTATTGTTGCACCTTTTCGGGGTGGTCGCCCGTGGCACGCGAGAACGACACCTTCCCGCTGATGCGGCGGAAGCGAATGCCGTAGCGGCCATCCTCAGTCACTACATATTCGCCGGGCTCGGGCGTGGGGATGCCCATGTCATACACCTTGCGGGCGAGTTTCATCTCGTCCAAGGGTTGCTGTACCTTGCCGGGGAAATAGAGTTTGAGCATGATGGAAGGGTCGGTCTTGTGGTCGTAGCTTTCGCCGTTGGCGCCGCCGCCGCTGAGGATGTAGTCGTTCAATGAGATTTTGAGGGCTTCCATAGTGGATGGGTTGGATTTCGCTTGCAAAGATAGAAAAAAGTGACAAAAGTTGTTTTGTTTGGTAAATTTCGTAATTTTGCTGCCAATATAATTAAGGTGTGATGAAAAACAAGTCGTTTTCAAGCAGGATGAGTTGGAAAATCATCGGCATTGTGACGGTTATCTCCTTAGTGGCACAAATTGCGACGGCTGTGGTTTCGCAAATCATCATTGCTAAGGAGATGGTGCGCACTCCCGAATTGGACAAGCATCCATGGGAGATCCTGCATTATTCGCCACACATGCATATTGCCTTGATTGTCATCATATTGTCGAGTTTTGCAGTGATGTTTTTTGTTTGTCGTCGCGTCATCAGCCGTATGTCGCGCCCTGTCGAGCTCATGGAGTCGGACATCATCTTGGCCCGCAAAATCCAGATGGGGATGCTGCGCAAGGACTTCCCGCCGTATATTTATGCCTTGCTTGAACCCGCAAGGGAAGTGGGCGGCGACCTGTACGGCTTCCACCAGAAAGGCGATCAGCTCTATTTCTCCATCGGCGACGTGTCGGGCAAGGGTGTGCCTGCCTCTTTGGTAATGGCCATCACTAGCGCCATCTTGCGCTTTGTGGTGGAGTTGGACATGCCGTTGGACGAGACACTGGTCCGCATCAACAATAGCTTCGCCGCAACCAACCGCACCGGGATGTTCGCGACGCTGTTTGTCGCCCGCATCGACCTCAAGACGGGCCACATGGACTATTGCAATGCGGGTCATAATTCAATCCTCATCATCCCACCCGATGCCGAGCCTTATTTCTTGAAGAGCAAGCCCAATATTGCCATCGGAATGTTTGAGAACTTCGCTTACGAAGCTGAACAGTTTGATATAAAGCCCAATACGCGCCTCGTTGCCTACACTGATGGTGTCACCGAGGCCGAGAGAAGCGACTTGAGCCAGTATGGCAATGGACGGTTGATGGCATGGGCGAAAAACCTTGTTGAGACGGGTCAAAGCACGTCTTTGCAGGAAAAGGACATCGTGGAAAGCCTCTACGCCTCCGTGAAGACATTCGTTAATGGAAACGCCCAAAATGACGACATCACGATTGCAAGTATAAAGCTAAGTCCCAAAGAAATGGTGGATAACAGCCAAACGGTGAAGCAAAGCGAAACCTCTGCGCAAAAAATAATCAATTCAAATGTTGAAATAATGACAAAAAAACGATTCAATCCGATAGTGGACAAGACCAGCGAGATCGTCGAGTATTTGATGGCCTCGCCTGACATGCCCACCGATGAGGCGTTGCGCTTCAAGATAGGCCTTTCCGTAGAGGAAGCCGTCGAAAACGTGGTGCGCTATGCCTACGATGGCGGCATCGGCTGGTTGGAAGCCGGGACCGATTTGAACCACGACTCGCTTGTGCTCACCATCGAGCTTCGCGATGCGGGGATGCCTTTCAATCCTTTGGAGAAGCCAGACCCTGACATCAACCTGCCAGCCAACGAGCGCGAAGTCGGCGGACTCGGCATCTTCCTCTGCAAGAAGCTGATGGATAGCATCAGCTACCGTTACGAGGACGGAAATAACGTTCTCATAATGAAGAAGAAGTTAGTAAATCCCGTAGGGACAACGGATAATAAGCAGGCGGTGTAGCACAGCGAAACCCCAGAAAAATACAACAAATTGGAAATATGGAAGTAAAAATAACCCACAACGAAGGCAAGACCTTCGTGAAACTTAACGGACGCATCGACAGCACAAGCGCTGAACAGTTCCAAAAAGACATCAATCCACTGATGGAAGGCTCAGATCCCGACATCGACATCGATTGCACGGGCATGACCTATACCTCTTCGCAGGGCTTGCGTATGATCCTCCTGCTGCAAAAGAGCGTCATGGCACGCGGCGGCAAGTTGGTGATGCGCAACATGAACCCCTTGGTGAAGGAAGTGTTTGACATCACAGGATTCTCCAACATCATCACCATCCTCTAAAACGGTCGCATCATGAAACTCGACATGCACTGTGAGATGATGCTCGAGGCGTATCACGCTGAGATTCAGCTGTTTGAGAAGATGAAGACGGTCGTCTTGGAACGTCTGCAAAAATGCCTTGACGACAACAAAATCCTCGTGGCTGGTCTGGAAGCCCGCATCAAGACAGAGCAGAGCCTCGCTGGAAAACTGGAGCTGAAAGGCTACAAATATCGTTCGTTGGACGACATCACCGACATTGTCGGCGCCCGCATCATTACCTTCTACAGCGATGAGGTGGACCTCATTTCGGCTCTTGTGGAGCAGATGTTTGAGATTGATTGGGCCAACTCGGTCGACAAGCGCAAGATGCTGGAGATTGACCGTTTTGGCTACATGTCGCTTCATTACATCTGTCGTATCCCTGAAGCGATGTACAAGGACCCCGACATGCCCAAGCTCAACCAAATCCGCTTCGAATTGCAGATGCGCAGCACATTGCAACATGTTTGGGCCAACATGTACCACGACATGGGCTACAAGAGTGAGGTTGAAATCCCCATTGAGTATCAGCGCAATATGAGCCGTTTGGCGGGTATGTTGGAACTCGCCGATGAGCAGTTCAGTCGCATCCGGAAGGAAATCAACGACTACCGACGCAACGTGCAATCCTTGGTGGCTAACGGCAATTTCGACGAGGTGATGCTCAACGGCGACACCTTCCGCAGTTACCTCGAACTGAAACCCTTCAACCGTCTTGTCAACAAGATTGCCGCCATCAACCAGGCTGAGGTCTTTGAGGACAGCCTCATGCCTTATTACAATGTGTTGCGGTTGATGGGCATGAAAACCATCGGCGACTTGGTGCGCATGATCAACAACTGCAGCGAAGGCGCCTTCCAAATTGCGCTGTTGCAACTGGCTGGCACGGGCTTGGACATCGTCGCCTATTCCGTCGCACTGCAAAACCTCTGCATCGTCTATATCCTCCAGCAAGGCTTCGGCGAGGCTGGCTTGCAGCGTCTCTTCGCCGCCCTTTACGGCGAGAGCGACTACAATGTTCAACGCGCCAAGCGCATTTATGATCAGGCTAAGAGAATCAACTTAATCGGCAAGAAATCATGAACAACCCATTGGAAACCAGCCTGTTTGACAAGGCAGTGAAGTTCGCCACAGAAGCGCATAGTGGCACCGAGCGGCGCGGGAAAGGCTATCCATACATCATACACCCCATGGAGGCCGCTGCCATTGTGGCCACCATCACCAACGACCAGGAGATGTTGGCCGCCGCCATCCTTCACGACACCGTGGAAGACACCGACGTGACCATTGAGCAAATCCGTGAAATGTTTGGCGATCGGGTGGCGGCCCTTGTCCAGCACGAGACCGCTCCCATGGACAGATCCCTGACATGGCGTGAACGCAAAACGATTCAGGTTCAGCAACTTGAGTCGGCACCATACGACAGCAAAGTGGTGGCACTTGGCGACAAGCTTTCCAATATGAGCGGTATCGCTTTGGATTACCGTAAGGTTGGAGACAAGGTTTGGAGTCTTTTCCATACACCCAAAGGCAAGCCCGATGTGGAATGGTATTACCGTTCCTTGGCAAAAGCCTTGTGTGAGCTTTCGGAGACGACGGCTTATCAGGAGTTCGTCAGGTTGCTGGAGGAGACTTTCGGATAGTGGTCGCCGATTTGATGGATAAAAAGTCCTATCTTATTGAAAAATCAATAGTTCCTTGTGATTTTTTTTTATTTTTTTCAATGATTTTGCTTGCGAGTCATAAATTGTTGTATATTTGCACTCACAAACCTAAAATTTAACTACTTATGAAAAAATTATCAGTATTTCTGATGCTTGCCGTCTCAATGATGATGGCGAGCTATTGTGCTTTTGCTCAAGAAGTTACAATTACGTTAGACCCAGGATGGACTTGGATAAGCTATCCAAGATGTGACTCAATGGCGACCGGTGCTGTCTTGCAATCCATTCCGCCGAGGCCTCAGGATATGATAAAGTCACAGACCAACTCTGCTTTATATTTGGGTGGCCAATGGCGTGGTGGAATGCAGCAGATGGTTCCTGGTTTAGGATTGATGTACATGTCAAATCGGCAGGAGTCTGTTACCTTCGTGATTCCCGCCAACGTTGTTTCATCAACGGAGATTGTCTTGAATCCAGGTTGGACTTGGGTGAGCTACCCAAGAGTTGACACCTTGAATATTACGGAAGCCCTCCAGTCCATTGTGCCGAAAACGGGTGATATGATTAAATCCCAGAGCAGTTCCGCTGTGTTTATGAATGGTCATTGGTATGGAGGTCTGCAACAATTGATACCAGGAAAAGGCCTGATGTACAAGTCTGGTAGACAAGAAGATGTCAGCTTTATCTTTGGAGCACCTTCCATCCCGACTGTCGTTACCAATCCTGTGGCGGAGATCCTCCAGACGACAGCTACTGCGTATGGCGAAGTGACCAACGATGGCGGTTCGACAGTGGCCGAACGCGGCATTTGCTGGAGCTTGGAACAAGAACCCGACATGGACGACAATGTTATCAACTGTGGTTCGGGAACAGGTAGCTTCACGGCAAGTTTGACGGGCATGACCCCAGAAACAACATATTATGTACGTTCCTATGCCATCAATGATTTGGGTTTGGCATACGGCGATGAGGTGAGTTTCACTACCTTGAGGGTCTTTACTGTTCCGGAAGTGATGACTGCCGACGTGATGGGAATCACGCCGAACACTGCCGTTGGTGGCGGTGAAGTGACGGACGACGGTGGTACTCCTGTTACCGAGCGAGGCATCTGCTGGAGCTTGAATTCGGAACCGACCATTGACGACAATTATGCCAGCAGCGGCGAGGGAATGGGCAGCTATACGGTGGCCATGTCCGAACTGACCGAACTGACGACCTATTATGTGCGTGCCTATGCTATCAACGAAGTAGGCATCAGCTACGGCGAAGAAGTGAGTTTCACCACGACTGAGTCGATTGTTGTCCCCGAAGGAGCTATCGCAGGTCTGTTCTCGGTGAGTGATACGTTACAGGTGTTTTTCTCGCAAGGCAACATGCAGTACCAAGCCAGCACCAACACATGGCGTTTTGCTGAAAACCAGTACGATATCATCGGCTTAAACAACAATCACATCTCAGAAACCTATGATGGCTGGATTGACTTGTTCGGCTGGGGCACAAGCGGTTACGCTCATGGTGCGGTTGCTTATCAGCCTTGGGCGACGAGCCAAACGGATTCGCATTATAGTGCCTATGGAAATGCCAACTATAACCTTGATGACCAAACGGGTATGGCCGACTGGGGCTACAATGCCATCAGCAATGGCGGCAACGAAGAGAACCTATGGCGTACGATGACCAACAGCGAGTGGAATTACGTCTTCAATTTGCGCGCTACGGCTTCGGGCATCCGTTTCGCCAAAGCGACGGTGAACGACGTAAAGGGCGTTATCCTGTTGCCCGACAACTGGAGCAGTGCGACCTATGCCCTGAATTCAACGAACAACGCTGGAAGGGTGGAGTATAATGCCAATGTGATTTCCGCCTCCGATTGGATGACCTTGCAGGATGCGGGCGCGGTATTCCTGCCAGCAGCTGGCAACCGTTCAGAAAAGACAGTCATGGGTTACAGCGTTCCCAACAACCAAGCTGCCAGCGGTTATTATTGGACTTCCGTACACGATGGCTCTGACGGTGCTTATGACATCAATTTCATCAGATTCGGCATCATGACGAATGTCACGAACTACCGCAACGCGGGATTGTCGGTTCGTGTGGTTCACCCCGTTGAATAAAGACCAGAATCTTTATAGTGTTATAGTTTTGATAATGATGGAAATGCCGCTGAGCTTGCTTGGCGGCATTTTTTTAGTATATCAAATACTTGCCCCGAATGGCCTCGAACGCCTCAATATCCTTCTTCCATGAGTCGCGGATCTGCGCTGCAGTTTTCCCGCTCTCAATGTCCTTTTGCAGTTGCTTGTCGCCCGAAAGAAGGCGGAAATAGTTGGTGAAGAAACTTTCGTCCTTCAGTTGCTGATAGGCCTCAATGACCCAATCCAGATGGAGTTGGTTGTCGTTGTATACGTAGTCGTGGGCAAAGTCAACCAGGTTCTCGCCACGGCAGCGCTGGCCTTCAAGAAGGGGCTTGGAGGCTCCGCCCTTGCTTTTTGGCGTGAACGTGTAGCTACCCCGCATGTTGGGATGGCCGTAAACCTGGAATGGCGTTTCTGTGCCGCGTCCCACGCTGACGATGCTGCCTTCGAAGAAGCAAAGGGTGGGATAGAGGTACACCGATTCCCAATTGGGCAGGTTGGGTGAGGGCTTCACAGGCAGTTCGTAGATGGCGTTGCGGTGGTATTCCTTCATGGGTATCACGGTGAGGTCGCAGCGGATGCCGTCTTTCAGCCAGCCTTCGCCGTTCACCATCTTGGCGTATTCCCCGATGGTCATGCCATAGACCACAGGGACTTGATGCAAGCCTACAAACGACTGGTTTTCAGGCTTCAACACAGGACCGTCCACATAAAACCCATTCGGATTGGGGCGGTCGAGGACGATGACGGGAATGCCGTTTTCTGCGGCGGCTTCCATGACGTAGCTCATGGTGGAAATATAGGTGTAGAAACGCACGCCGACATCCTGTAAGTCGAAGAGAATGAGGTCGATGCCTTGGAGCATTTCGGGTGTGGGTTTCTTGTTTTTGCCGTAAAGCGAAACAATAGGGAGACCGGTTTTCTCATCCTTGCCGCTGCTCACCTTGGCGCCGGCATCGGCGGTGCCACGGAAACCATGTTCGGGTGTGTAGATCTTTCTCACATCGACGCCCAAAGCAAGCATGGTGTCCACCAGATGTGTCTCACCGATGATGCTGGTTTGGTTGCCTACCACACCTACTCGTTTCCCTTGGATAAACGACAGATAATCATCGATTTGCATGGCTGCGGAGACATAATGTTCCTTGTCAATCAGCGTGATGGCGGGCTGGTCGTCGATTTTAAAGATTTGTGCCTTGGCTTGGGGCAGGAATGCCAGCACGAGCAAGGCAAAAGAAAGGAAGATTCGTTTCATTTGGGTCAAAATTTTATGCAAAGGTATGGAAAATAGTACAAAAGTCGAGCCAAAAACCGTTATCCAATTCCGTACTTTTCCGACAACATCTCCAACAATTCATCCGCTTGGGCCATGAATTGGGCGGCATCGTCCTTCCAATCTGGATAATCGTCCAATTTACCTTTTCCGCGTAAGGCATTCATCTTGCTGAGGAAGGTGGTGTCGCGTTCCAGTTGGGTGAACATGGGAAGCATCTTGTGGCAAAGCGATTGAGCTTCAATGAATTTGTCCTCTTCAATTAAAGCGTTCATTGAAACTAAATCATCGGTCGTGGATTGCACAAAAACATTCAAGACACTCCTGATGGCTTCATCATCGTTGTCCATGGTTTGGCAAAAGACGGGGAAGTCGTCGCAGAGTTGGGAGGTCTCTTTTTCTTCGGATTCACTTGAAGTAATACTACCGAATAATGATTTCAACTGATTGATATTAAATGGTTTCTGTAAGAATCCATCAAAGCCTTCTTCATGGGCTTTTTCGGTGGTGTATTCGATGCGGCCTGTCATCAGGAGGACGGGTATGGTGGTGCAAGCTTCCTTGAAAAGGTACAATATGTCGTTTCCAGTCATGGCTCCCATTTCTCGGTCGGTCAGAATGTAATCATAATCAGCAATTTGCGTCAAAGCGCTTTCGATGTCGCTTTTGGAGGTGCAGGGAATGGCATTGTGCCCTAAACGGTTGATCATGTTTCCAATGACGGAGAGCAGGGTGTTGTCATCGTCAACAACCAAGATATTGAGTTTCTTTTTGTTGTCAACAGTTACTTCATCTGTTTTATCAATATTATGAATCTCTTCAACAGGGATTCTCACCTCGAATTGCGTGCCTTTCCCGACTTCAGATTCAAGGCTGATTTCTCCGTCAAGCAAATCAATCAAACCTTTGACGACGGTCATCCCATAGCCGGTACCGTCGGCAAACTGGTTGTAGCTCTCAATGCGCGTGAACGGCTTGAAAACATCTTCCATTTTGTCTTTGGGGATGCCCATACCTGTATCGATAATGTTGAATACTAATAAATTGCGTCCCATCCTCGCGTTGAAGGTCACGCTGCCTTCCAAGGTGTACTTGATGCCGTTTGAAATCAAGTTGGTCAGGATCTGCCTGATTTTCAGTTTGTCGGTGTTGATGAAAGAGCCTTGCGGAATGCTGTTTTCGTAGTTAAATTGTAGGTTCTTATGTTGTGCGATAGGGGCAAACATCTCCGCGATTTCGGTGCAGAGTTGGCCAATGTCGAAGGTTTCCTTGCTGACTTGCAGCTTGCCTTGTTCGAGGCTGGAATACTCCAAGAGGTTGTTCAACAGGTTGAGGATGTGGTCGGCGGATTGTTGTATCGAGTTGATTTCCTTTTCGTTATCTTTGTTGTTGAGCAATTCCACATATCCCATGATGGACCCTAAAGGCGCCTTGATGTCGTGCGAGACGGCGAGCAACAACTTATGACGGCTTTCCATGATTTCCTCGGTTTTTTTCTTGGCTTCCTCGGCGGCACGCCTAGCTCTATAACCCTTGTTTACATCACTGATAATCAGTATGATGAATATGATTATTAAAAGTAAAGTCACTGCTCCGATGAGGATGGAGGTCTGCATGTTTTCGTGGATGAGGGCTTCGCTTCTCTCAATCTCGGCGACGGTGGAGTTGAGTATTTCCTCATTGAGGTGGATCAACAAAGTGGAAATCTGCTCCGAGAGCTGGTTGTCGGCCTTGACGAGTTCCTGCGTCTTTTTCTCGTATTCCTTGATTTTGCTCCAATATTCCGCTTTGGCTCTGTCGGAAAGTATTCTAAGGTCAGCGAGGATGTTGACCGTGTCGGGGCGCTGCTGTTGTATGCGCAGGGTGTCGCTGCGTTCGATAGAGATGTGGACGAGGCTGTCTTCCTCGACGCCTGGGTTGAACACCTTGCCGAGGCGATTCCAGAAGCCCTTTTTCTCGGTTTTCGGCACCCTGATAATGGTGTCTTTCGATACCGTGGTGACCACGATTTCCTCCTTGGGCTGTGGCGGGATGTAATCGTCGATAGTGCGGTCGAATTCGGCCAAAGGGTTGAAGTCGTGGAACTGTCGCGAGAGTTCGTTGCTGATTCTACCCTTGCTGTTGATGAGTCTTGTTATCTCGACGACCATCGCCTTGTTGTCTTCGCTGATTTCAATGGTCATGAGCGAATCGGCCTGTACCTTGATCTCGTTCTTGTAGGCGTTGAATTGGCGCTTGTATTTGGCTTGTTCGGTGAAAGCATATAGGTTGGCCGCATTTTGGGCGCCGTGCACGTTTTGGGTGAACAGGTTGACCCAGTTGAGGGCGTCATGCTGCATCTTGATGTTGGAGCGTTGGCTCTCGATGTCGTTGCGTAGGTTGAAGATGTAATAGAACATGGCGGCGCATAGAGCCAACACGAAAGTGTAGGTGATGACCACTTTCCAACTGGTTCTGCTCCCGCTCGGGTAATCGTTTCGGCTTTTCTTCGACATGACGGCGCAAAAATAAAACTTTTTCCTAAATTTGCCGCAAATTCAATCAAGAGACCTATGACTAAAAAGAAGCTGTTATTTTTGCTCGCCTTATTAGCGATAGTTTTTTACTTCCTCCTTCGCAATCGACCGAATGAAGGGGCTGAACGGGCTGAAACGCCTAAGGCCGTTGGTGAAACAGAGGTGAACATCCTCACAGTGAACGACATGCACGCTGCCGTGGACCAGTTCCCGAAGTTTGCAGGAATGGTCGACAGTCTGCGCTCCGTTTACCCTGATTTGCTGCTCTTTTCGGCGGGCGACAATCGCACTGGCAATCCCGTCAACGATCGGTATCAGCCAACGAACTATCCCATGATTGCCTTGATGAACAAGGTCGGCTTCGATCTCAGCGCAGTGGGCAACCACGAATGGGATGCCAACGTAGAGCCTTTGCAGGCTGACATCGAGCGGGCCGATTTCCCCTTTCTTTGCGCCAATGTTTTCGTTCCCGATGCAGTGAAACTTGACGTGAAGCCTTTTGCGGTCATTGAGAATCAAGGTATTAAACTGGCTGTCGTGGGCATGATTGAGGTTAGGACCAACGGGCTTCCGGGCGCACATCCCGACAGTTTCAAAAAGCTGCGTTTCAAACGCGCTGAAAAGGTGTTGCCGGAGTACAAATACCTTAAGAATCAGGCAAATGCCTTTATCTTGCTTTCGCATTGTGGCTTTGAGGACGACCTCCAACTGGCCCAGGCCAACCCTTGGATTGATGTCATCGTCGGAGGCCATAGCCACACCTTGATCGAGCATCCCACCGAGACCAACGGCGTGCTGGTCACGCAATCGGGGTCCTACCTGAAAAAAGCCACCCTCGTGAAGCTGAAATTCAAGGAAGGCAAGCTCGTTGGAAAGGAGGCTGTCGTGTTGGATATCAAATCATCACGCCGCGAGAATGCCGAAGTGGGGAAGATGGTGGCCGAATTTAACGATGCACCTGCCTTGAATGAGGCCATTGCCATCGCCAAGACCAAGTTTGAAACCCGTGACGAGATCGGCTACATGATTGCCGATGCCATACGCGAGGGAAGTGGCGCTGACTTTGCCCTGGAAAACAAGGGAGGATTGCGCGTCAATTACCTCAAGAAAGGCCCTATCACGGTGAAAGATGTTTACACCATCGATCCCTTCAACAATGAAGTCGTTGTGTATCAGATGACTGGGGCGCAGTTGAAGAAGCTCATCGTCAATACCTACAAGAAAAGCGCCTATCCGCCCTTCGTGTCGGGCATGAGATGCAAGATTACGGACGACGGCAGGGACATCAGCGTTTTTATCACCCCAGACCACGGCACGTTCTCCACCAAGACTATATATAAGGTGGCCTTCAACAGTTATTTGGCCTCCACGATTAACATAGAAAGCGTTGATGAAGGACAAAGCCTTTTCAAGACCACAGAGGAAATGCTGATTGATTTTTTGAGAAAATATAAAACCGTTGATTATCAGGGAGTTGTTAGAATGGAATAAAAATCTTTTTGCACGGTTGAATCTGATTTTGTAATTTTGCCGCTCGAATTTTGAAATTTGGAATCGAAAAAGAGATGAAGAAAGCATTATCGGTTTTTGCAATTGCCTTGTTATTAGCAAGTTGCGGACCAAAGAAAAAGGAAGTTCAACTGATAGACGCTGGCAATTTCAACAAGGAAGTAAACGGCAAGCAAGTGTCGCTTTATACCATGCACAATGGTTCACTCACGATGCAGGTCACCAATTATGGCGGTAGGGTGGTTGCCCTTTGGGTTCCCGACCGTCGCGGTAGCTATGAGGATGTCGTTTTGGGCTACGACCATATCGACAAATATTTGGACAACCCTGGCGAGCGTTATCTCGGCGCTGTGGTCGGACGTTGCGCTAACCGCATCTCCAACGGCTCGTTTACGCTGAATGGCGTTGAGTATCAATTGCCTAAGAACGACGGTGAGAACACGCTCCACGGGGGACTCATCGGTGCTGACATGATGGTTTGGGACGTGGTTTCGGCCAACGACAGCGTGATTCAGATGCATGCCTTGTTCCCTGATGGCATGGACGGTTTCCCAGGCAACCTTGATATGACCATGACTTACACCTTGACGCACGACAACCAGTTCCAAATCAGATACAAAGCCACCACGGATGCGCCCACGTTGTGCAATTTCTCCAACCATTCCATATTCAACCTGAAGGGTGAGGGCAACGGCACCATTCTTGACCAGCAACTGCAAATCAATTCGCGCTATATGACCGCTATCAACGAGCAGATTCTGACCACGGGCAAGTTCTCCGGTGTGAAAAACACGCCGTTCGATTTCCGTGAGAAGCATCTCATTGGCGAACGCATCAACGATGATGATCAGCAGCTTGTCAACGCCAAGGGCTACGACCACAACTGGATTGTCGACAAGAGCGACCCGAAGATTTACTCATGGTGCGCCACGCTGATTGATCCTGCCAGTGGCCGTCAGATGGAAGTCTGGAGCGACCAGGTGGGACTGCAGTTCTACAGTGGCAACTTTTTCGATGGCAAGTGTGTGGGCAAATGGGGCAAGCCGTTGAACTATCGCGAAGGCTTGGCCTTGGAAACGCAGTATTTCCCGGACGCCATCAATCATGAGGCCTTGGCACCGTTCCCGATTTTGGAACCCGGCCAGGAGTACAAACAGATTTGCACCTATAAGTTCTCCGTACTGCCGAAAGAGAAGAAAAGAAAATGATAGGGATTTTTTTTGTTTCGCCTCGTGTCCGTCGGATGCGAGGTTTTTTTTATTTTTGCCGTATCAAAACAGAGACTTATGCTGAAATTCAAATGTCCGCTGATTGCGGTGTCCGACATGGAACGATCCATCGGTTTTTATGAGGAAGTTATCGGCGACCGAGTCGCGATGGACTTCGGCGCGAATGTGCAATTTGAAGGCGGCTTTGCCCTTCAGGAGATGACGACGTGGAAGTCGATGATCCACACGGGAAGCGTGCGCCGCAAGAACAACGCCTCGGAGCTGTATTTCGAGGAGGACGATTTTGACGGTTTTGTCAAGCATCTGAAAGGGTTTCCCGAAATCCAATATGTGCACGGCGTGGAGGAAATGCCTTGGGGACAGCGCATCGTCCGCTTTTATGACCCTGATTTCCATATCATTGAAGTCGGGGAGGCGATGGATGAGGTCATCAAGAAACTGCTGAAATCGGGCATGACGGTCGAGCAGGTGTCGGAGAAATCGCAGTACCCCATCGAGTACGTCAAGCGCTTTGCCAAATGAACTACCTTTCCGTCAATTCCATTTCCAAGTCGTTCGGTATCAAGACTTTGTTTGCCGATGTGAGCTTTGGCATCGAGAAAGGCGACAAGACCGCCTTGATTGCCACCAATGGCTCGGGCAAGTCAACCATGCTGAAGATTCTGGTAGGGAAAGAATCGCCCGACACGGGCACCATCACCTATGCCAACGACTTGAAAATCGGCTATTTAGAGCAGCTACCGATCTATCCGTCGGGATGCCGTATCAGCGACCTGCTCGACGACCTCAGCGAGGAGCAGCACCTGAAGGCACGGCAATATTTGACTCGCTTCGCGCTCAACGACTTGGACCAGTCGGTTGACGAGCTTTCGGGCGGACAGGTGAAGCGTTTGGCTTTGGCTTTGGTGCTGCTACATGAGCCTGATTTCCTGATCCTTGACGAGCCTACCAACCACTTGGACGTGGAGATGGTGGAATGGTTGGAGAAGTTCCTCACCCAGTCCAACATGACCCTGCTTATGGTCACTCACGACCGTTATTTCCTTGATAGAGTGTGCAATAAGATTTTTGAACTCTACCAAGGCGTGATGTATACCCACAAGGGCAATTTCGATTATTATGTGCAGAAAAGCCGCGAGCGCGAGGAAGTGAAACGAGCCACGGCGGAACGCAATAGCCAGCTTTTGAAGCACGAATTGGAATGGATGCGCAGCACACCGCAAGCCCGCACCACCAAGTCAAAGAGCCGCATCGATGCTTTTTATGACCTGAAGGAACGGAGCAAGTATCAGGAGGAGGACAACCGCCTTGAGTTTGGCCTCAACATGCAACGCTTGGGTGGCAAAATACTGGAAATGAGCAATGTGTCGAAGTCATACGGCGAGCTTTCCGTGTTGCGCGACTTCGATTATGTCTTCAAGCGTGGCGAGCGCATCGGCCTGATTGGAAAGAATGGGGTGGGGAAGTCGACTTTCCTGAACCTGATCACCGGCAGCGTCTTGCCCGACCGAGGCCGCATCAAGACGGGGGAGACGGTGAGCTATGGCTATTACCGCCAGGAAGGCATACAGTTCGACGAAGGCAAGAGCGTGATCGACACCTTGCGCGACATCGCCGAGGTGGTCAATTACGGCAAGGACAGGGTCTATACCGCCGACCAGCTCCTAGCGCATTTCATGTTTCCCCACAAGATGCACCGTCAGCCCGTGGCCCTGCTCAGCGGCGGCGAGAAACGTCGGCTCTATCTTTTGACCGTTTTGGTGCAGAACCCCAACTTCCTCATCCTTGACGAGCCGACTAACGACTTGGATTTGTTGACCTTGCAGAAGTTGGAAGACTTCTTGCAAGGCTACAGAGGCTGCCTTCTGGTGGTCTCCCATGACCGTTTCTTTATGGATCAAGTTGTTGACCAACTCTTTGTCTTTCAAGGCGATGGAAACGTCAAAGGCTTCATGGGCAACTATTCCCAATACAAAGACTATTTGGATGCCAAGTTGCGGGAAGAACGGCAGGAGAAGACGTCGCAGAGGAAGGAGGAGGAACGTCCCGCAAAGCAGCGCGAGAAGGTGAAACGCTCCTTCAAGGAACAGCGCGAATACGAAGGTCTGACCCAGGAAATGGCCGACCTTGAGGCCGAAAAACAGGCCTTGACAGAGGCCTTGAACACGGAAACCGACTACCAGCGACTGCATGAGATGGGCAACCGCCTGCAGGAAATCAAGGACTTGCTCGACGAGAAGGAATTGCGCTGGTTAGAGTTGGATGAAATTGGAGGTTAAATAACTTAAAAATATGAAAATCAATCGAATAATCATTGCTTTTGCCCTTTTGGTAGGGCTTTGTGCCTGCAACAGCGGGGAGGTGGACTACAAGCTCGCGACGGTGTATCTTGGGAAGACCGAAGGCAGCAACTTCTTCTCTCAAGGCGACGTGAACATTTGTGCAGACAACAATTTCAACCTGTTCAACACGGGCAGCGACAAGGTGGAGTTTGCTTTTGTCAAGGACTTGGTGTATCGCCTGAGCATGGTCAACAGGATTCCCGAAAACGGCTGGACGGACACCATCCAGCACATTAATTTGCAGGATGGCTATGTGGGACGCCTGCTCTTGGACGACGGCAGCTACGAGTATTGCCGTTTTTGCGTCTATACCATTGACTATAATGCCGATGCCGACCAGTTCATCCTGTTCAAGTATCAGAGCAATTTCTCGGAATAAGAGGCTTTTTTCACACCTTTGCATTTCACATTGTCGAATCCTCGATTTCAACGAAGCAAAATCTTGAAATTCAATAATCTTAATACTAAATTACTATGAAAAGAATGTTTCTGTTGCTTGCCGCCGCTCTTATCTGCGGTGCAAGCTTACTTACCTCCTGTAAGAAAAACCCGACAGCGGGTATCGCCATGATCGCCAAGAATGGTCAAAGCGACTATTGGCGCCAAGTAGAGAGTGCCTTCCAAAATGCCTGTAAGGAAAAGGGCCTCGATGCCTATTATTACGCTACTACGGCAGGGAATGCCTACGAGGAGCAGATTGCCGCCGTGGAAAGCATTAGAATGCTCGACAGCAAGAAACTGAAGGGCATCATCTTCGCTCCGATTTACGGCATGGACGGTGAGAGCGCTGAGGCTGAGGTGGCCGCCCTCGCCAGAGAACGTGGCATTCCTGTTATCATCATTGAATCACCTGTCAAGACCAACAGCCCGTTGGCTGAACGTCCTTATTTCGGCACCGACAACACGGCCGCCGGCAAGGCCTTGGCCAACAAAGTCCCGGTCGACCGCATGGTCGCCTTCACGAGGACGGACAACCCCAGCATAGAGCGTGCCGAAGCCTTCCAGACCCTGAAGCCCAACGCTGTTATCTATCCTGTCAACGATCAAGTCGTCAACGTGGTGCAGGCCTTGCTGAATGATTACGACGATTTTGTGTTCTTCAACGGCAAAGACCTCATGGATGTCCTCCGTATACTCAAGGCAGCTGGCAAGAACGTGTATACCTTCGACGTGTACGGCGAGTTCCTCGACGAGCTGATCGCAGGTAACGCTTATTTTAAGGGTATCATGACGCAGAACAACTTCCTCATGACCCGCAAGGCCGTGGATGCCGTGCTTGACAACGCCACCCAAGGCGATATGGTGCCGACCTTCTACATCACCAAGGACAACCTTGACGACCCCATCGTGCTGCCGTTCATGGAGTTCTATGGGAAGAGGAAGTAAACAAACATAGTAGAAAAACCAAAAAAAGCACCCCAAACGGGGTGCTTTTTTTGATGCTCAATCCATAGAGACGATGTACGCACCGTCTCTACAAACGATTGGATTTAGAAGCTGAACCTGAGGTTCAGAGCGGCTGACCAGGTGGAATAGGTGCTGGCGTAGACGCTCCAAGTCGGGTCGGTGAACTGGTAAGTGTACGGGCTTTCTTCCGTGCCCTTGCCGTTGAGCTTCAGGATGTCGCTGCTGCTCAGGCGCTGCATGTTGCCCCAGCCTCTCCAGAACAGGTTGGCGATGTTCTTCACGTCGACGCCGGCGCTGATGCTCGCACCACCCTTGAACTTGTAGGTTCTCTCATACTTGAAGTTGAAGGTGTGTCTCCAAGGAGCGATGGCACCGCCACGCTCGGCATAGTGACCACGGTGTGTGCTCAAGTACTTGTCGGCCTTGATGAAGTCGTTGAAGGCAGCCTTGTTGTCCTCAGAGGTGAAAGGCATGTTGGCCAGTTCGCTCTCAGTGGGGATGTAGATCAAGCTGTTGGAGCCGCCGTCGCCATTGACGTTGCTGGTCATCGTATAGCTGTAGCGGGTGTAGCTGTAGCCGCCGATGTAGCAGTGGTTGTAGCCTTCATAGTACAGACCGATGGTCTCGTTGGTGTGTTGGCCGGTGTTCCAGTTCCAACCCACGTTGAGGAGGATACGGTTAGGCGACACGTAGCTGCTGTAGCCCAGTTCGTGGACGTTGGAGCCGTTCACGCCGAAAGCGTTGGTGTTGTAAGCCGAAGTGACTTGGTCGCCGATGGCGTCGGTCACGTTCTTGCCTTCAGCGTAGGTGTAGGCAGCCATGAGGTCGAGACCGAAGTTGAAGCGCTTGCTCAACTGGCCAGTGACGCTGTAGTAGTAACCGTTCTTGTCGGTGTTGGTGATATAATAAGGAGTGACATCCTTGCCGAGGCTGTTCTTGATGCCTTCGCTCTTCCACTTGATTCTCTCGTCAGGTTCGCCGGGGAGTTGGATGGTACCATCCTCAACGATGCCGAGCTTGGTGACGGCCACGGAGGTGATGTCCTTATTGTAGATGCCTTCCACAGTGGCCTTGATGCCACCAGGGATTTCGATGTCGGCAGCCAAGCTGCTCTTCCAGGTCTGGGGCATACGGAGGTTCTTGTCCATGATGGTGGTGGACTGGGGAGCCGGCAGGTCGCCCGTCAGCAGCAGGTCGGAGTTGTTGTTGATGATTTCGTTGGGGTTGCTGTAGAAGCCAATTTGGGTCTCTTCGTTGCTGTTGATGTATTGGTTCTGGAGGCAGTTGGAGTTACCCACGGTGGAGACGATCCACACGAAAGGCAGACGGCCAGTGTAAAGGCCCGTACCGCCACGGATGATGTACTTACGCTCGCCATTGAGGTCCCAGTTGAAGCCCAGACGGGGTGAGAAGTTCACGCGGGCCTTAGGCATATCAGCGGTCGACATACCGTACATGGTGTTGCGTTCGCCGTCGGCGATGCTGTGGTGAATGGTGGAGGTGGTGCCATCTTCGTTGGTGACGGTCTCATCCCAACCATTGAGGAACTCGGCATTGGTGTTGTAAGCGGCAATCGAAGGATACCACGGCACTTCAACGCGGAGACCAGCGGTCAGACGGAAGTTCTCGGTGATGGTCATCTCGTCCTGGGCGTAAGCCGAACCTTGCATGTAGTTGAAGGAAGGATACACTTGCTGGTGTTTGGGGTTGTTACCGTATGTGATGGCGAAAGCGCGCGGGTTGGCATTGTTGACGAAGTCGTCCCAGCTGTTGTAGACATAGTAGCCAGCGCCGCCTTGCATGAAGCCGTTCTTGGTGTTGTCGAACTCATACTGGAGACCGAAGGTGAGGTTGTGGATGCCGGTGAGGAGGCTCACTTCATCGGTGACGACGGCGGTGTTCACTTCACGGAGGTTGCCATAGGTGAACGGGTCGGGACCGAAGGAGGTGTAGACGGCAGGAGTTTCGGCAACGCCGTCGCCATCGGTGTCGACGTTTTCAAGAATATCGACAGTGGGGAAGAGGTCGCCCACGAAGCTGCGGGGCTCATACTGGCGCGAATAAGTGGCACGCAACATGTTGTTGGCGCGGCCGCTCAGGAAGCTGTGGTTCCATTCGGCAGCCACCGAGCTGAAGTTCTGCTCTTGGAAGTAACGGTTGCTCTCGAAGTAGAGGGCGTATTCGGAAGTACGGCCGTAAGTGTTACGGTTGTATACCGAGCTCGACAGAGGGTTGATGGAGCTTGAAGGAGCAGTGGAATACTTGTTCTTCACCAAGCTGTAACGGATGTTGAACTTGTCGTTGGCACCGGCGTTCCAGTCCAAACGGGCGAGCAACTTGTAGTCAGGCGTGCTGGCGCTGTAGTTCTGGTAGCGACCGGGGTCGTAACCGTACTTGGTCATCAGGTAGCTCTTGATTTCGTCCATCTTCTCGACGGTAGGACGGTTGTACTGAGTGCTGCCGCCGTATTCGTCATCTTCTCTCTCACGGGCAAAGCTGGTTTGACCGGGGTCAACGTCGCTTTGGTACTCGAAGTTCACGAAGAAGAACAACTTGTCCTTCACGATGGGGCCGCCGACGCTGATACCAGCGGTGTTGTCCAACGATTTGGCGAGCTTCAGGTTGTCGGGGAAGTTGCCGAACTCGTCCTTCTTGCCGAACTTGGTGCCGATGAGACCGTCGTTGGTGAAGTAGTCATACACGCTGACGTGCCATTGGTTGGTACCGCTCTTGGTGACTGCGTTGATGGCGCCACCGGTGAAGCCGCTCTGACGGACGTCGAAGGGCGTAATGTTGATGGTCATGGCCTCGATGGCGTCCAAAGAGATGGGACTACCACCAGCAGGCAGGTTGCCGCCGATACCGAAGGCGTTGTTGAACGCGGCACCGTCAACGGTGACGTAGGACGAGCGGTAGTTGCCGCCGCCGATAGCCAGACCGTTGGAGGTGTTGGCGGCCTGAGGCGTCAGGGCCAGCACGTCGTTCAAGCTACGCGTGATGGTGGGCAGGGCCTCGATCTGCTCGGTGCTCACCGCAGTGGTGGCACCAGCACGGTCGCTGTCCATGCCGTTGCTGATGGCATCGGCTGCGACGACGACTTCGCCCAAGCCGATGGCTTCTTCGTTCAGGCGGACGTTCAAAATCTTGGTCTCACCGAGGGTGGCGGTAACACCTTCTTGAACGACTGTCTGGAAACCGACCATGCGATACTCGATCTTGTAAGGACCGCCAGGACGGATGTTGAGCAAACGGTAGTTGCCGTTCGCATCGGCCACAGCGTAATACTGTGCGCCTGAGGGAGTGTGAGTAGCAACAACAGTGGCACCCGGAAGAACACCCTTCTTGTTGTCAGTGATCTTACCGCTGATGCTTGATGATGTTACTTGAGCCATCATTGCGATGGAGGCAATCATTGCCAGGAAAAAAGTAAGTAACTTTTTCATAAAATAATAATTTAAGTTAGTAATTTGGATTTATTTGATTGATTATCATTTACAAAACACCACATACTGGTCCCTAAAACCGATGCAAATATAAAGGTTTCCCCTATACGCTCAATTCTTTTTGGGGCAACAATTTCACTTTTTTCAGAAAAAGAAATCAACATGGATTGTTTATAACTTGATAACCCTTTGTCCGATAATTTGTTGGTGCAAAAAAATGACCTTTTCGCTGCCACCTATTTAATATTAATGTCGCCCCTTTTCGAAATATTTTCTATTTTTGCCTCAACAAAAAGGAAGCAAATATGAGAAAAACCATCGTTTTTGTTTTTATAACAATAGCTTTTTCAATGTTTTACGCCTGCCGAAACGGGCATTCCAAGGTCTATTCGGGCTTGGAGAAGGAAGTGACCTTTATTGAAAACCAGATTTTGGAGACCGACAGCTGCGACGACTTGCAGATGCTGAATTTCAGCATCTTGGGCCTGAGGTCCGATATCGAGAACGCCAGCATCGGGCAGGCGGTCACCCAAGTCGAATCCGAAGGCCTGACCGGCATGGTCGACCGGCTGGAGCGCCTATGGCAGAACAAGTGGAACGACCTCCGCTGCGATGCCGAATTCACGGAGGATGACGAGCTGTATTCCTCGAGCGATGATGATTACGCCATGTAGCCCTTCTGCTGGCGCGATTTGTAATGAACCTATAATTATTTGAGTCATGGCATTCTTTTATCGGAAAAACCCAAAGAAATTCAACTACATACCCCGCTATTACGACCCCGAAAAAGAGGCGTGGGAGCAGAAAAAGGCCGAGTTGGGCTATGATGCCAAGCTGAGCCACGAAGAGCAATTTCGCGCCCAGATGCGCCGGAGTTGGGGCGTCAAGAAAGAGGAGGAGAGCAAGGCCGAACAGCGCGCCAAGCTGATCAGGAGGATACTGCTCGGCGTGTTTGTGGCCTTCCTTTTCTATTTCATTTTCTGCACCCCGCTGATGACCAATATCGTTAGCGGCATGATGGGGAAATAGTGTCGTTAAAGCCATGTTAGATGTGATAAAACTGCTGCCCGACAGCGTCGCCAACCAGATTGCGGCAGGGGAGGTGATACAACGTCCTGCCTCGGCCGTCAAGGAGCTGATGGAGAACGCCTTGGATGCTGGCGCCACCCAAATCGACTTGGTGGTGAAAGATGCCGGCAAGTCGCTCATCATGGTCATCGACAACGGCTGCGGCATGTCGGAGACCGATGCGCGCCTATGCTTCGAGCGTCATGCTACCTCAAAAATCTCGAAGGCGGAGGACCTCTTCGCCATCCGCACGATGGGCTTCCGTGGCGAGGCTTTGGCCAGCATCGCGGCCATCGCGCAGGTGGAGCTGAAGACGCGGCGCAAGGAAGACGAAGTGGGCACCAAGATCGTCAACGAGGGCTCGGTGGTCAAAGAGCAAAGCCTAATTCCGATGGCGGTGGGCACGACTTTCAGCGTCAAGAACCTGTTTTTCAACGTCCCCGCGCGGCGCAACTTCCTCAAGTCGCCGCAGGCCGAGATGCGCCACATCGTGGAGGAGTTCACCCGCGTCACGCTGATGAACCCCGAAGTCGCTTTCACCCTGACTGCCGACGGCAAGGAGCTATATCACCTGTATTCCGGCAACCTCAAGCAGCGCATCATGGGCTTGTTCGGCAATAGCTACGAGTCGAAGCTGCTGCCTGTCAATCAGGATTCGGAGAAGGTGCGCATCCACGGCTATATCGTCAAGGCTGAGCATGCCCGAAAGACGCGTGGCGAGCAGTATTTCTTTGTGAACAAGCGTTTTATCAAGCACGCCTATCTGCATCACGCTATCGAGAACGCCTTCATGGAGATGATTCCCAAGGATTGTTTTCCAGGCTATTTTCTCAATATTGAAGTCGACCCAGCCGATATTGACATCAACATCCATCCGACCAAGACCGAGGTCAACTTCTTGGATGTCAAGCTGGTGTATGCCGTCCTTCATGCCGCCGTGCGCAAGGCTATCGGGCAGCACAACCTCTCGTCGACCATAGACTTCAGTGAGTCGCCCGACCTGAACATCGACTTCGGCGAGGTGGCCAAGGCATCACGGCCATTGGTGATGCCCAACGTGCCTATTGATGCGAGTTACAACCCCTTTAGGGAAACGGCTTCAAATCAGGAGTTTAAGCAGAGATGGAACGACTTTCCGCAACATCGCGACAAGCCTTCTGGCGACTGGCGGCAACTCTATGGCGAGCGCGTGGATTTGACTAAGGAGATTGAGACCGAAGTGGAGGAAACGCCGTCCAACACCCAATTTTTGCAGGTGAACCAATCGTATATCGTCACCACGGTGAAGTCGGGCATCTTGCTGATTGACCAGCACTTGGCACACATGCGAGTGCTGTTTGAGAAGTACCTGAAGCAGATGGAGAACCACAACGGCGTTTCGCAGCAAGAGCTGTTCCCGCAAGCCATGACACTCAACCTGAATGACGCCTCACTGCTAAAGGAATTGTTGCCTGAGTTGGAGAACCTTGGCTTTGTCTTGGAACAAGCCAACCCCACGACTTTCATGGTCAACGGCACGCCTTCTGACTCGGCGGGCTGCGACGCGGTGGCGCTATTGGAAAAGATTTTGGACAACTACAAAATAAACCGCACGGATTTGCAGTTAGACAGAAAATTGAATTTGGCCAAGACTCTGGCCGCGCAACTGTCCCTCAAGGCGCAAGCCCGACTTTCCGAGCTGGAGATGCAGAACCTTGTGGATCAGTTGTTTGCGTGCAATGTGTCCGAGGTCGCGCCGAATGGGAAGAAGATTTATGTGATAATGAGCGTGGAAGACATTATGAATAGGTTTTTAAACAGTTAAACAATCAACAATAACAAATGAACGAACAATTTAGCCCAACGGGATTCAAGGTGTTGCCAACGGTAGTAAAAAACCTGTTGATTATCAATATTCTGATGTTTTTGGCGACCGTTACTCTGCCTCGCTTCAATATTGATTTGTCCGACATTCTCGGCCTACATTTCTTCAAGGCGTCTGGATTCAGGGTCTACCAGATCTTCACCTACATGTTCATGCATGCCAACTTCAGCCACCTGTTTTTCAACATGTTCGCCCTCTGGATGTTCGGCAACACACTTGAAAACATCTGGGGTTCAAAGCGTTTCCTGTTGTTCTACATTGTGTGCGGCATCGGCGCTGGACTGTGTCAGGAGCTGGTGCAATACATCCAATATGCCACCACTTTGGCCGACTATGCCAACGTGAACGTGGGCGGACAAATCATTCCCATGGATGCTTACCTCAACATGATGACCACCGTGGGCGCCTCGGGAGCCATCTACGGCTTGCTGCTTGCCTTTGGCATGATGTTTCCTAACTCGATGATTTACTTCTACTTCCTGATTCCCATAAAGGCCAAGTGGTTTGTCATAGGGTATGCAGTTTTGGAGCTGGTGCTTGGCTTTTTCGACCACGGCAACATCGCGCATTTTGCCCACCTCGGCGGCATGTTGTTCGGTTTAGGACTCATCTTGTATTGGAAGAAAAACGGCATGAACGGCCCCAACTTTGATTTGAAGAAATGGAAGGGATGGTTCTGGAGTATGAAGGAAAAGATGGGCAGCAAGCGAAAGAAATACACGCCATACGAGGAAATCAAGGACGAGCCGCGGGTGCCGCGCGACGATGGAGAATACAACCGTCAACGTGCTGAAAAAGAACGTGATGTGGATGCCATCTTGGACAAGATTTCCAAGAGCGGCTATGGCAGTCTGACCGATGAGGAAAAGGAGTTTTTGTTCAAAAACAGCAAGTGACATGGCAAGGAGTGAAAGAGGTTTTTTCGGGAAACTGATAGTGTTTATCTTGGCACTTTTGGCCTTTATAGGGCTGATAGCCATGGCTTTAAGCGTTGCCAATCCCTACCTTGACCCGAAACAGTTCATTTGGACTTCGTTCTTTGGCTTGGCGTTTTGGGAGATTTTCGCTTTTAATTTGTTGATATTCATAGCGTTACTGCTTTTGTGGTCGCGCAAGGCTTGGATTACGGTCTTGGCTTTGGTGGTGGCTATTCCTGGCGTTCGGAAATCCTATTCTTTAGGCAAGCCCGTGAATGAATTGGCGAGCTTCAGGGTGATGAGTTATAACGTACACCGTTTCAACCATGTTGATGGAAAAACGGATACGGAAAGTTTTGCATATCAAGTCATTAATAATGTGCGCGAACAGAATCCCGATGTACTTTGTTGTCAGGAGTTTGCGGCCTATGAGAAAGGCGTGTCGCGTTCAAAATGCATTGAAAACTTTGCGCAAGGTGCTGGATTCCAGCATATTTATTACAATAGAAAGAGCAGTTTCGCCGGTAATGTCGTTTTCTCCAAGTATCCGCTAACCAAGGTGATGTCCGATACTGGATTGGGTAAGGAAATCACCTCGGGCGTTTTGGTGGCCGTCGATGCGGGAGAGAAGGGAAGGTTTTATGTGTCCAATCTACACTTGGTTTCCTATAACATCACGGACGGGGAAATCGATATCTTGACCAATTCCACCGAATTACGCAACCAGTTTGACACGGTGGGCATGTCGGTGGCGCGAAAGCTGAAATATGCCTTCGAGAAACGCAGCGAAGAAATGTCGGAGGTGTTGGAATCCGTGGCCCAGTTGGACGGCCCAATCATCATGTGCGGCGACTTCAACGACACGCCGCTTTCCTACACCTACAGGCAGATGCAAAAGGCGGGTTTCGTGGATTCGTTCACGAAGGTGGGACGCGGCATCAAGCCAACCTATGCCGGAAAGCTTCCTTTGATGCGTATTGACTACATTTGGGGAAACGACAATGTAAAACCATTGAATTTCAAAAGAATACGTTATAAGGCATCGGATCATTATCCGGTGGTTTTGGATTTTAAAATTAACAATATGGGCGGATATGTAGGTTCGCCCCTACAAAACACAACAATATGACTTTGATAAAATCAATATCCGGCATTCGCGGCACTATCGGCGGGCAGCCGGGCGACAACCTCACGCCGATTGACATGGTGAAATTCACTGCGGCATTCGTGAAATTTGTGCAACACAGAGGCACCCAACGCCCCAAAATCGTGGTGGGTCGCGATGCGCGCCTTTCGGGATTCCTTGTGAATCAGGTGGTTTGCGGCACTTTGCAAGCCATGGGCGCCGATGTTTTGGATATCGGCCTGAGTACCACACCGACGACCGAAATCGCCGTCACGGGCCTGAAAGCTGATGCAGGCATCATCCTGACGGCCAGCCACAATCCTGCCCAGTGGAACGCACTGAAACTCCTCAACGAGAAAGGCGAGTTCATCTCTGCCGCTGAAGGCGCTTGGCTTTTAGACGTGGCTGCTAAGGATGATTTCGAGTTTGTTCCGATTGAGCAAATTGGTAGCTATCAGCAAGTTGACGGCTGGATGGACAGACACGTTGAAATGGTTTGCCAACTACCTTTGGTCAACAAGGACGTCATCGCAAAGGCCAACTTCAAGGTGGCGGTTGATGCGGTCAACTCGACGGGTGGCATCGCCATCCCGAAGATGCTGCGGGCTCTCGGCGTGAAGGAAGTACTCGAACTCAACTGCGAGCCGACGGGCAAATTCGCCCATACACCTGAGCCTTTGGCTCAAAACCTGACCGACATTTGCCGTTACGTCAAGGAGCAGGGCTGCGACTTCGGCGTGGTCGTGGATCCCGACGTGGACCGTCTCGTCTTCGTCAAGGAGGACGGCGAACTGTTCGGCGAGGAGTACACTTTGGTCTCAGTGGCCGACTTCATCCTGAAGCACACGCCTGGCCCGACGGTCAGCAACCTATCTTCAACCAGAGCGTTACGTGATGTGACGCAAAAGCATGGACAACAATACTTTGCCGCTGCTGTTGGCGAGGTCAACGTAGTGGAGAAGATGAAGGAAGTCGGCGCGGTCATCGGCGGCGAGGGCAACGGTGGCGTCATTTATCCCGAATTGCACTATGGTCGTGATGCGCTCGTCGGGACGGCCTTGTTCCTGACCCAATTGGCCGAGAAGAAAGTGAAATGCTCCGAGCTGAAAAAGGAATATCCGGCCTATTTCATGTCGAAGAACAAGATTCAACTGACGCCCACCACCGACGTGGACGGTATTTTGGCCAAGTTCGCGGAAAAGTTCAAGAACGAGCAGGTGACCACCATCGATGGCGTGAAAATCGACTTCGCTGAGGGTTGGGTGCATCTGCGTAAGTCGAATACCGAGCCTATTATCCGCATCTATTCCGAAGGCAAGACCGAAACTGAAGCTGAGCGCTTCGCTGACATGATTCTTGCCGAAGCAAAAAAGATGGTGTGAGATTCTGGTTGTAAACCTCTCATTTACAGCTTCCAAACCGCCTCTACTTTGAGGTCGGTCTTGTGATTGCCTTCAATCAGCGTCAGGCCGCTGCCGATTTCGTCTCGGTCAGTGTAGATGAAGCTGCCAATGCGGGCATAAAGTGTCAGGTTCTTAAACGGGCTCCATTTCCCCAAAAGATAGACGCGCATTCCCTTGCCGTAAAGTGCTGGTACTGAGAACGAATACAGAATATCGTTCTCGTAGGCGTACACACGCGAATCATAGTCGTCGGTGTCGAAAATGGCATATCGGAATGTGAGGCTAAAGGGCTTGTTTTCAGGCTTGTAAGCTATGTCTTGGCAAATGAAAAAGCCCTGACTGTTACTGCCATCCTCGTTGCGGTAGTGGGCATATTCAGCTTTGTTGCTGAAAACGAGGCCGTTGGCAAAGCCATAGTTGATGTTGAACCGCACAGAATTCTTGGTGTAGAAGATAGGGTAGTGGCTGAAAACCATGCCGTCTGTGCTGTTTTTCATCTTGGTTTTCGAGCGGATTTGTAGGTAGGCGGTGGTGCGGCGGTTGAAGCTATGGCTGAGGCGCAGGTAATAGTCGTGGCCCCAACTCGGCGAGTACACCTGTGAGGTCAGCCAAGTGAATTTGAAATAGTCGGCATAGGCGAGGATATTCCAATAGGGCGCAGGTGCGACGTCTACACCGAGGTAAATGCCACGTTGTCCTTGGTTGCGGCTGCCTTCGCCAAAGGCATTGGAAAACAGGTTCTGGTAGGCCTTGCCGTAGTCGCGGTAAACCAAAGTGAAATTGAGGTAACCCGTCGGTTTTACACTCATTCCAATTAAACCTGCAAAACGGCTTAAGGGTGCTGAACCCACCCTTGCGGTGCTGTCAGTATTGAAACTCATTGCTCCTTCGCCAAAGAAGGCGAACTTGCCCTTAACAAACTTGAAATCAATGCTTTGGTTGGTGAGTTGACGCCCTTGGAAATAGAATTGGTTGTAGTTCGAGGGGTTCAACAACAAGGCAGCGCTGAGCCATGTGTGGTGCAGCGTGTAGCCAATTTCGAAGTGCGGGACGGCATAGCTCAGATGTCCGCCCACGACTTGCTGTCGGATAGCGTGACGGTCGAGCAACTCGCCGATAGTGCGGTGATAACCAGTCTCTTGCAAGCTGCTGATGTATTCCGCTGCATCGAGGGTGTCTGTCACAGTGACGTTGGCGTCAACCATGCGATTGGAGTAGAAGACGGTGCCTCTGAACGGTCCGCCGCCAAGCGTGACAGCTGCACCACGCATGAAGGAATACTCTGAGGCTGAGGCTTTTGGCGTGATGCCGCGACCTTGTTTCATCACGCTGCTACCTGTCACGACTTTGCCGTAATTCATGCCTGTCCACATCGTAAGTCCCTGACCGAAAGACAGGTGATAGTCGCCCAAAGCGGCGGCTTTCACAATGCCTAAGTCCTTGGCATAGAGGTGAAAACCGATATAGTCGAAGCCGCGATGGAATTTGTTGCCCAACAGCGCCTTGATTGTATCGCTCACATTGTCAGTGAAAAACATCTCGCCAGGGTCTTTTTCCAACACCAACCCCGCACGAATCCTGTTCCTATAATTATAGGTGTATTTCAATTGGTAGCGTTGCGGGCTGCCCAAATAGCGTGAGTTGGGCTTGGCCAAGAGCGCGGAGTCGCTGATAGGGTCGTAACCTGCCTGATGCTCAAGGATTTGCTCGTAGCGTCCTACGATTTGATGCTTGCCGTAACGCGCCATCTTGCTAAACGTAATCTTGTCACGGCTGTTGTCCTTCCCAACATAGACGATGGGCGCGATGATGCTGAGGGTCTGCACGTCGAAACCTTCCACCATTTCCAACTCCTCAAGAAACAGAAAATCACCGTAATAGCGGCGGTATTTCTTGAGTTCCTCAAACTGAAAAACGTTGATGAGGCGCAGCTCCAAAAGCTCAACGACATCGTCGCTGTTCAGGTTGATGGGATTCTCCACGAAAAAGATGTATTGGTCCAAAAGATCCTCATAATCAGCGTCTTCGTTACTGTCTTCGGCCAAACGTTCCACTTGCTCGATGAGCAGCTCGTTCAAGGCATCGGTGCTGAGCGTGTCGATGGCGATTTGCGCCTTCGCGAAAAGGCAGAAACTTAGGGCTACTATGGTGAGAATCAGTCGTTTCATGCTCATTTACCTATGCTGAAGATCATGCCGATTTGGATGGATGCGCCAAGTACCTGATGCAGTTGGGCCGCCACGTCGATGCGGGCGAAACGGATTTCATAACCGAGGCCGAAGGTGAGCAGGCCTGGGTTGGTCTGCACGCCGGCGCGGAGGTAGAAGTTCCTCAAGGCCTCGTATTCCAAGCCGCCACGCAAGCTAACGCCCTCATGTTCAGTGTTTTTCTCGATTTCGCACTGACCGACAAAGTTCTTCGTGAACTGATAAGCCAAGCCGAAACGGAATACTAAGGGCAACTTCTCTTGGTTGATGGTCTGTTTCAAACGAAAACTTACGGGATTGAAAATGTAAGTTCCAAGTCGCAGCTTTTCAGTGACTTGCGACTGAATGCCCAACTCAAATGTCACAGCGCTCTGTTTGCCGTAGTTTTCGCCGATGTTGAGCAGCAGATAGTCTAACTGCAGCCCGATTTGCAGGTAAGGGCCGAAGTCCTTGGCGTAGGCCAGACCGAACTTGTTTTCGCTATATTTTGAAGACCCGAACTGGTTGAAACTCACCCCTAAGCACCCAAACTTGACGGGTACGGCCAAGGCGACGCTTTTGTATGCCGTTTCGGGCAAGAACCAGCGGTTTTCGTAGTACAGGCCGATGCTGAATTTGTTCAAATACGCCATGCCTGCAGGGTTGTTTTGCATGGCCCACAGCCCGCGTGAGGCTACTGAACTGCCCCCCATTGCCGCAGCCCGTCCACCGATAGGGCTGATGAAGTCGTGGGCAAATAGGTTGAATGTCAGTGCGATAAATGTTATTAAGAGTAGAGGTTTCTTCATAGAATGGATTTTAATGGTGCAAATTTAGTGGAGTTTTCCATAAATTCAAAATATTTGACTCGAAAAGCCAAAATTTTCCTATTTTCGCAAACTAAATCGAACCTTATGACATACGTACTTATCGCTGTAGCCCTTCTTTTGATGCTCATCGGCTTGGTGGGTGCCATCGTGCCTGGCATAGCTGGACCGCCCTTTAGTTTTTTGGGCTTGTTGGCCGTTTCTTTTGTCGATGGAGTGAGCCATTCCACTGATTTTCTAGTGGTTATGGGTGTGATTGCAGGCATTGTCTTTGCCTTGGATTATGTGGTACCTGCATGGGGGACAAAAAAGTTGGGCGGCACCAAAGCGGGTGTGCGTGGCAGCACCATCGGCCTGATTTTGGGCTTGCTGGTCACCATGGTGTTCCCGATAGGTTTCATTGCGGTACTACTTGGGCCGTTCATAGGGGCGTACATTGGTGAGAAATCGGCAGGCACCGACGACCACAAAGCATGGAAGGCGGCATTAGGCTCTTTCGTCGGATTTTTGGTCGGGACGGGGCTAAAGGTAATCTACGCTTGCGTGTGTATCTATTTCATTGTTAAGGATTTAATTGGCTTGATATGAGGCAACTTGAAGACATGGCGAAGCATATTCGCGAGATGATTCTGACGGCCTTGACGGAGGCTGGCTCGGGACATACAGGCGGTTCTCTTGACTTGGTGGACATCTTTACAGTGTTGTATTTCAATCATTTGCGCCACGACCCAGAGAATCCAAATTGGGAAGGCCGTGACAAGGTGGTGCTTTCCATCGGTCACACGGCACCAGTGTTGTATGCGACTTTGGCGGCAGCAGGTTATTTCCCTGAAGATGAGATGCTAACATTGCGCAAATTAGGCAGTCGATTGCAAGGACATCCCAGTTATGAGTTCCGTTTGCCGGGTTTGGAGACTTGCTCGGGAAGCCTCGGACAAGGTCTTGGCGTGGCCCTCGGCATGGCTTTGGCGGCCAAGATGGACGGTCCATCGACAGGCACAGGGACCGTGAACCGCGTTTTCTGCATCATGGGCGACGGCGAGCAGCAGGAGGGAAGCGTGTGGGAGACGGCGATGGCGGCGGCGCACCACGAAGCGGATAACCTTTGCGCCATCATCGACCGCAACCGCCTCCAGATCGATGGTGGCACTGAAAAAGTGATGGCCATCGACCCGCTGAAAGACAAGTGGTTGGCCTTTGGCTGGCATGTCATCGAAATCGATGGACACGACATGAGCCAAATCAAAATGGCACTGGAAATGGCTGATAAAGAGCAAGGTAGGCCGACGGTCATCATCGCCGACACCATCATGGGCAAGGGTGTGAAGAGCATTGAAAACAACAACCAATGGCATGGAAAAGTGCCTACCAAGGAGCAATTGCCGAGTTTTATTGAAGAAATACATAAATAAAGACGGCGTTTCAACAAGCTCAACGACCTTAGGTCACTGAGCTGTCGAAAGGCCGATATTAGGCTTATGAACTACACCAACAAAGGAAACAAACCTACAAAAACTGGCTTCGGCGAGGGCGTTCTCGCTGCAGCCCACCAAGATAGCAGAGTGATCGGCTTGGGTGCCGACATCACCGCCTCTGTGGGCATGAATCTCTTTGCAGAGGAATTCCCCAACCGCTTCATTTCCATGGGTATAGCCGAACAGGATGCTGTTGCCACAGCTGCCGGCTTGGCCTTGAGCGGCAAGATTCCCGTGTTCAGCACTTACGGTGTTTTTGCGGCGCATAGGGCCAACGACCAAATTCGTATCTCGGTGTGTTACAACAACGTGCATGTTGTTATCGGTGGTGCCCATGCGGGCGTTTCGGTCGGGCCGGACGGAGCCACGCACCAAGCCTTGGAGGACATCGCCACCATGCGTGTGCTGCCCAATATGACGGTTATCTCGCCTTGTGACGCCACACAAGCCAAAATCGCCACTGAAAAAGCCATTCTTGAAAGTAATGGCCCCGTGTATGTCCGCTTCGGTCGTGAGCCAGTACCTGATTTTACCGCTGAAAATCAAGAGTTTGAGATAGAGAAGGCCCAACTGATGCGTGAAGGCACCGACATAACCCTTGTCGCTACGGGTCACGAGGTCTGGGAGGCTTTGGAAGCTGCCAAGACACTCGAACGAAGAGGTGTTTCGGCTCGCGTCATCAACATGCATACTATCAAGCCCTTGGATGGTGAGATTTTGCAGAAAGCCGCCGCTGAGACGCGCATGATTTTCACCGTAGAGGAGCATCAAATCGCAGGTGGCTTGGGCGGTGCAGTTTCTGAGTTTCTTGCTGAGAATCACCCCATTCGTGTGATTCGCATCGGCATGAATGACCGTTTCGGCGAGTCAGGGCAAGCTGCTGCATTGATGCACAAATTTGGCCTCGACGCTGAAGGGATTGCCAATCGTGTCCTAAAGGAATGGAAATGAAAAAAGGTGCTTTTCAGCACCTTTTTCATTCAACAATGCATCGGCTTCAGTAAGTCATTCACCGTCTTGACAGGATTGAAGGTCTCAATCGGCACTTCGACGAAGACCGTGATCCAGTCGGCCATGGCACCGTTCCAGAGGCCGGGGAGTTCCAAGGCGCGCAATTCGCGGCCGTCCTTCGACTTGTTGGAGATGAAACCCGTGTTGGGGTCGACATAATCGGTCAGTTGGAAGGCCTCGCCCTTGTAGTTCCAGCAGCCGCACACAAGGTCGACAGGGTTGAAGTGGGTGGAAGCACGGAAGATGGCTTCCTGTTGCGCGTTGCCGTGGTCAATTTGCGATGACTCAATGATTTGCAGTGACACCACATCATCGTCGTTCTTTACCCAGAAGGGACCTCCGCCAGGTTCGCCCTCGTTCTTCACCATGCCGCAGATGCGCATCGGGCGGTTGAGCTTATCGTACAGATAATCAATCTTTTCGATGCTGCTATAGTCCTTCACGAAGTCGGGAATGTCAATCATCAGCTCGGTTTGGGCGAAACGGGTGATTTCCTCCAATTCCTCATCGATGGCAAAGCCGCTGTCGAGCAACTCGAGGTACTCGAAAGTCTTTTGTTGCAGGCGGAGCAGCAGCCCGGCCAGCACCTTTTTATATATAATGGTCATCGCGGCCTTGGTCTCAGGCACGATGTTGTCAATGTTCTTGATGAATACGATTTCTTCGCCGAGGTCGTTGAGGTTCTCGATGAGCGCGCCGTGTCCGCCTGGGCGGAACAGCAGCTTGCCGTCAGCCTCGCGGAACAGCTCGCCATTGGCATCGATGGCGACGGTGTCGGTGGAGGGCTTTTGGCACGAGAAAGTGATGTCGTAGCGCACGCCGTATTTCTCTTCGTAGCTGTCTTTCAGGCCGTTGATGGTCGCTTTGAAAGGTGCTTCATGCTCGGGCGAGACGGTGAAATGTAGTTTGGCGACACCCTCGTTGTCGGTGGCGTATTTTGCAGCCTCGAACAGATGCTCTTCTAAGGCAAGTCGGTCGAAATCAGGGTAATGGTGGAACTTCAGCAGGGCCTTGGGCAGCTTGCCATAGGCCAAGCCATCAGCCTCAAGCAAGGCTTTCACGATGTCCACCTTGCGGCCTTGTTGCAGCAATGTGTCGATGTCGAAACCGTAAAGCTTTTTCGTGGCTTTGTTCAGGTCGCTGAAAAAGGCGAAACTGTGGATGTGGGCGAAGAAAATGTCCGTGAACTTGGTTTCCTCAGCGGTCTCGATGAAGGTGAACAGGTCCTTGAACATGCGCGATGCCGCGCCCGAGGCAGGGACGAACTTCGTGAACTGGTAGAACTCCTTGTCGGCGTCGAAAGTCTGGGTCATGGTGTCGATTTGCTCCGGATCTAAGCGCAGAATGCCGTCGCCGATGGTGGCCGAGCGTATCAGTTGGACGTATTTTGTGCCCCTTTTGAGTTGGGCAACTTGCTGTAACACTTGATTTTCGGTGATGTTTCTTTCCGAGAGTTGTTTGAGGTCTTTTTCTGTAAGCATAGCATTTGAATTTAAACGCTTCAAAAATAGTAAATTAAGAGATACGGTGAAAAAAATGATCAAAATTTTTCAAAAAATGGTTGCGGTAACGAAAAAAGCTGTATCTTTGCCGCCGATTTGAAGCCCAGGTGGTGAAATTGGTAGACACGCCACTTTGAGGGGGTGGTGCCGATTACGGCATGCAAGTTCGACTCTTGTCCTGGGCACAATCACCAAGCCCCGATGGCGGAATTGGTAGACGCGTACG
>Ga0310690_10000519_pt1 | contig 80264 bp, 59 predicted proteins | sample AusTroGonzalo_MG_2_FD_207661 | JGI IMG/M metagenome (GOLD analysis project Ga0310690, IMG submission 207661) | Bovine rumen microbial communities from tropical cattle in Woodstock, Queensland, Australia - Gonzalo_04 (v2) (version 2) | ecosystem: Host-associated > Mammals > Digestive system >...
ATAGGCGCATAGTTAGGAAGAACGAGGAGGCAGGGCTGTTACCTCCTATCGTACAAACAGAGGATGGGCTGAGGGTTACGCATTATGCGGATGTGAGCGCCCAGGTGCAGGCTATGGGACTTGAAGAGCGTTCTATTCCCGTATTAGAACAGGTGCTAAAGAATCATCGTGTGACCAATGGTGAGGTTCAGAAAATGCTTGGTGTGAGCAGGGCTACTGCCATGAGGCTACTTCAGAAGCTGGATGGAGTGTTGGAACCTGTCGGGCAAGGTGCTGGTGGATTCTATCGGATACGTAATTATTAATTGCATCATAATTGCATCATGAATGGCTCATGGTTCAGAACCCAAGGTATATGTTTAATATTGTAAATAGCTGTGATTTAATTGAATGTATTAAAGAATCGCTAGTGCTGAATTGCATCACAATTGCATCATAAAAGGCTCTTTAGAAAAATAAAAACACAATAATAACAATGAAGAATATCTTAGTGACGGGTGGTGCCGGGTTTATCGGCAGCAACCTGATAAAGCGTTTGTTTAAGGACGTGAAGGGCGCAACGATTGTGAACATCGATAATATGAATGCCTATTACGATGTATCTCTTAAAGATTATCGTTTGAAGGAACTTGAAACTTTGGTTCCTGAAGGGGTGAACTATAAGTTTGTAAAAGGCTCGATTGCAGACAAGGCTTTGGTGGATAAACTCTTTGAGGATTATAAGTTCGATGTGGTGGTGAACCTTGCTGCACAAGCGGGAGTCCGCTACAGCATTGAGAATCCCGATGTGTATATCGAAAGCAACATCATTGGGTTCTATAACATCTTGGAGGCGTGCCGTCACAACCCCGTGGAACATCTTGTGTACGCTTCCAGCAGCTCCGTGTACGGCGGCAACAAGAAGGTGCCGTTTGCGGTGGAGGACAGGGTGGATAACCCCGTATCGCTCTATGCCGCCACCAAGAAGAGCAACGAGCTGTTTGCCCACTGCTATTCGAAGCTCTACAACATCCCCAGCACAGGCTTGCGTTTCTTCACCGTATATGGCCCTGCCGGTCGTCCCGACATGGCTTACTTCGGCTTTACCAACAAACTGCTGCGTGGCGAAACCATCCAGATCTACAACTACGGCAACTGCCGTCGCGACTTCACCTACGTTGACGACATTGTGGAGGGCATCGTGCGCGTGATGGCCAAGGCACCAGAGAAGAAGAATGGCGAAGACGGCCTGCCGATACCGCCATACGCAGTCTATAATATTGGTGGAGGTCAGCCAGAGAACCTGCTGGACTTTGTGCAGACCTTGCAAGAGGAGCTGCTCCGTGCCGGTGTGCTGCCACAAGACTATGACTTCGAGGCGCATAAGCAATTGGTGCCCATGCAGCCTGGTGATGTGCCTACTACGTATGCGGATGCTACTGCGTTGGAAAGAGACTTCGGGTTTACACCGAAGATTACGCTGAGAGAAGGGCTGAGGAAGTTTGCGGAGTGGTATGCGGCGTATTATAAAGTTTAGAGTTTAGGGTTTAGAGTTGAGAGTCAGTTGGAAAGTTGAGAGTTTAAAAGTTTAAGAAGTTTTGGAGATTCTGCATCAAGTGCGGAATGAGGTTTAAAGAGAATAATAACAACTAAATATAGAACAATAATGAAAAAAGCATTGATCACTGGCGTAACCGGTCAGGACGGGTCATACCTTTCGGAATTTTTATTGGAAAAAGGTTATGAGGTCCATGGCATCATCCGTCGTAGTTCGGTTGACTTCCGTGAGCGCATTGCACACCTTGAAGGGAAACCCCACTTCCACCTGCATTATGCCGACCTGGGCGACTCCATGTCGATCGTGAAAGTGGTGGACAAGGTGCGTCCCGACGAAATATACAACCTGGCGGCACAAAGCCATGTACAGGTATCGTTCGACAGCCCTGAGTTCACTGCCGATGTTGATGCCACGGGCGTGCTGCGTGTGCTGGAGGCCGTGCGCGCCTGCCATCTGGAGAGCACCTGCCGTGTATATCAGGCATCCACCTCGGAGCTTTACGGCAAGGTGGAGGAGGTGCCGCAGAACGAGAACACCCCGTTCCACCCGTATTCACCGTATGCCGTGGCCAAACTCTACGGATTCTGGATTGTGAAGGAATACCGTGAGGCTTACAATATGTTCTGCTGCTCGGGTATTCTCTTCAACCACGAGTCGGAACGCCGTGGCGAAACTTTCGTCACCCGCAAGATCACGCTGGCCGCTGCCCGTATCAGCCAAGGCTTGCAGGATTGCCTCTACTTGGGCAACCTCGACAGTTTGCGTGACTGGGGCTATGCCAAGGACTATGTGGAGTGCATGTGGCTCATCCTGCAGAACAAAGAACCGGAAGATTTCGTAATCGCTACAGGTGTGCGGCACAGTGTGCGTGAGTTCACCGACTTGGCCTTCCGCTATTCAGGCATTGAGCTCGAATTCAGAGGCGAGGGTGTGAACGAGGTAGGCGTATGTGTGAAGGACAATAGGCCAACGGCCAATGGCCAAGAGCTAAAGTCGCTTGTCGGCAAAACCCTGGTTGCTGTGTCGAAAGACTTCTTCCGTCCGACCGACGTCGTGAATCTATTGGGCGATCCCACCAAGGCTATGGCAAATTTGGGTTGGAACCCTTCAAAGACCTCGTTTGAACAGCTGGTGAAGCTCATGGTGGAGCATGATGTGGCGAAAGTAGCCGCTGAGGGTGCAGCAACCAAAGTCCGCACTAACCTCGCAGAGTACCTTGAAAAAGGCATCGTCAAATAAAGTGTAAAGTTGAGAGTTTAGAGTGCTTAGTATGGAGCTGAATTCTAAGATATATGTGGCGGGACATCGTGGCATGGTAGGAAGTGCCATCGTCCGAGAACTGCAAAGACAAGGCTATAACAATATCATTACAAGAACGCACAAGGAACTGGATCTCACTCGTCAGGAAGCGGTGGAGAAGTTCTTTGCCGAGGAGAAGCCTGAGTATGTGTTTTTGGCGGCAGCCAAGGTGGGTGGCATCGTGGCCAACCAATCGGCCTTGGCCGACTTCATGTACGACAACATGATTCTGGAGATGAATGTCATCCATGCGGCATGGAAGAACGGCTGCAAGAAGCTGGAGTTTCTCGGCAGCAGCTGCATCTATCCCCGTATGGCTCCGCAGCCTATGCCCGAAAGTTGCCTGCTGACCAGCGAGTTGGAAAAAACCAATGAGGCATACGCTTTGGCCAAGATCAGTGGCCTGAAATACTGCGAGTACCTCAATCGCCAGTACGGCACCGACTACATCAGCGTGATGCCAACCAACCTCTATGGTTCCAACGACAACTACCATCCTGAGCACAGCCACGTGCTACCAGCACTGATACGCCGTTTCCATGAGGCGAAAGAGGCTGGCTTGGAGAGCGTCACATGCTGGGGCGACGGCAGCCCACTGCGCGAGTTCCTCTATGTGGATGACCTCGCCAACCTTTGTGTGTTCCTGATGAACAACTACAGTGGCAATGAGACCGTGAACGCTGGCACTGGTAAGGAACTTACCATTAAGGCTTTGACCGAATTGGTGGCCAAAGTGGTGGGCTACAAAGGTCGCATAAAGTGGGACACTACCCGCCCGAACGGCACTCCTCGCAAGCTGCTCGACGTATCCAAAGCCGCCAAACTGGGATGGTCGTACAAGACTGAGCTGGAAGACGGCATCCGCCTCAGCTATGAGGACTTCCTGAATAACCCGATGCGTGCTGAACGATGAGCAAGAAAGTTTTTGTTTCGGGTTGTTATGATTTGCTTCACAGCGGGCATGTCGAGTTCTTTCGCCAGGCCTCGCAATACGGCGACCTGTACGTTGGGATAGGCTCTGATGCTACCATTTTGGAGTATAAGCATCACAAAACCGTCTATTCTGAACAGGAACGCCTCTTCATGGTCAAGAGCATCCGATATGTGAAGGACGCTTTCATCAACGCCGGCAACGGAATAATGGATTTTATCCCGACTGTCGATGCGCTGAAACCTGACATTCTCGTGGTCAACGCCGATGGCGACAAAGAGGAAAAACGCCAGTTTTGCAAAGAACGCGGCATAGAATACGTGGTTTTGAGCCGCGACCCGCACGAAGGCCTCGCAGCCCGCAGCTCCACCGACTTGAAAAAGGTGGATAGTCGCATCCCGACACGTCTCGACATCGCCGGAACATGGATCGACCAGCCATACGTGAGTTGCTTCGCTCCTGGATGGGCCATCACCATCTCGCTGGAGCCGAATTTTGAGGTTCGCGAACGCTGCGGACTGAGCACCTCCACTCGTAACGTCATCAAACGAATATGGCCGTATCAGCTGCCGAACATGGACCCTGAGACCTTGGCGCGACTGGTGTTTTGCTTCGAAAACCACCCCGAGCGCGAGGATGGCATCATAAGCGGAGCGCAGGACGCAATAGGTATCTGCGTGCCTGGATTGTGCCGACATTATTACGACAACCATTTCTGGCCTGAAAAGATAGAGAGTTGTAATGATGAAGATATACTTCAATGGATTGAGAATCATCTTGTTATGATTCCGATGGAGCCTCGCAAGCCAGATTGTTCGGTTGTCGATGGCAAAGACATCAACGAGCCGAAAGTGAAGGCTCTCGCCGATGCCGCCGACCGCTGCTGGAATGCCATCATGCACAAGAATCTGCAGGCATTTGCGGAGGCTTACCGCGAAAGCTTCAACGCGCAAACCGCAATGTTTCCTGCGATGATTCAAGGATGCGTGCAGAGCTATATCGACGAATATAAAGATAAGGTTTTGGCCTATAAAATGCCTGGCGCTGGCGGTGGTGGCTACCTTGCCTGTGTGGTGGAGGATGCCGAGGCGTTTGCCGCCAAAAATCCCGAAGCGATAAGACTGACAATTCGCCGCGCTAGCTTGTAGTAACTTTGGCTTTTGGCCATTGGCTCTGCTTTTAAGGTTGAAACACAACTTCAAATAGCTAAAATACGTAAATACTTGACTGAAGAAGTTTATGAAGAATTAGTGAAACAACTTCAGTCGGAAGAAAGACAGATTAACACCTTTATTTCAAAACTTAGATGAAAAGCCAACGGCCAATAGCTAACAGCCAACGTTTTCTGGAAAAGAAATACTTGTTGCCATTCGTGGTTATCACGTGCCTCTTTGCACTGTGGGGCTTTGCCAACGACATCACCAACCCAATGGTGGCTGCCTTCCAAACCTTGATGGAGCTGCCAGCGGCAAAAGCAAGTCTGATACAGTTCGCATTTTACGGAGGCTATGCCACGATGGCCATTCCTGCGGCACTCTTCATCCGCAAATATAGCTACAAAAGCGGCATCCTGTTGGGCTTGGCTTTGTATGCCGTGGGAGCATTCTTGTTTATCCCAGCTGCCGCTAAGCAGAGTTTCACTTTCTTCTGCTTCTCGTTGTACATCTTGACCTTTGGCTTGGCGTTCTTGGAAACTACAGCCAATCCGTTTATTTTGTCGCTGGGTTCTAAAGAGAATGCAACAAGGCGATTGAATATGGCGCAAGCCTTCAACCCTGTGGGCAGCCTGAGCGGAATGGCAGTAGCATCACTGATTGTATTGCCTAATCTTTTGAGCGACAAGCGAGATGCAGCAGGGAACATCATCTTCCCGATGCTGAGTGAGGCGGAGAAAGCAGAGATCCGTTTGCATGATTTGTCGGTGATTCGTGACCCGTATGTGGCACTGGGGTGTGTGGTGCTGGTGATGTTTGTCGTCATTTCTTTGGTCAGAGTCCCTCACACGGAAAGCACAGAAAAGTCTTCGTCAAAAGGAACACTTGGCCGCTTGTGGAGGAATAAAGTCTATCGCGAAGGGGTGATTGCTCAAGTGTTTTACGTAGCGGCTCAAATTATGGTCTGGACGTTCATCATCCAGTATGCTGACAATTTGGGTATCAGCAAAGCCACTGCACAGAACTACAACATCATCGCCATGTGCCTGTTCTTGGGTGGTCGTTTTCTCTCCACTTGGCTGATGAAATACACCGACGGAAGGCGATTGCTGACCATTTTTGGCATTGGTGCGGCTGTTTGCTCCTTGGGTGCCATTCTGATAGTGGGCAAAGCAGGCTTGTTCAGCTTGGTAGGCATCAGCCTCTTCATGAGCTTGATGTTCCCCACCATCTATGGAACTGCATTAGAGAAAGTTAACCTTGAGGATGCTTCCTTGGGAGCAGCCTTCTTGGTAATGGCCATCGTGGGTGGCGCGCTGATGCCCCCATTGCAAGGCATGATCATCGACTGCGGCACCATTGCCGGGCATCCAGCCGTGAATGTCAGTTACTGCTTGCCTTTACTCTGTTTCATAATTGTAACGATTTATGGCTTGAGGTCTCGCAAGGTATCTTAAACTCTTAAACCTCTTAAACCTCTTAAACCTCTTAAACACTGCGAAGCATGAAACGCTATTGCCAAACGCTAACCCTCGTTGATGACGAGGAAATGATAAAGAAATACTGTGAGGTGCATCAGCACGTGTGGCCCGAAATCATCGCTGGTCAGCGAGAGGTCGGCATCCTCGATATGCAGATATTTAGAAAAGGTAGAAGTCTCTTCATGATTTGCGACACCGTTGATGACTTTGATTGGCAACGCGACATGGCACGCCTCGCAACACTTCCCCGACAAGCCGAATGGGAATCCTACGTGAGCCAATTCCAAGGTTGCAAGGCCGATGCCCGCAGTGACGAGAAGTGGCAGATGATGGAGAAAATATTCGATTCAAAAATACAGAAAACCAATAAAACCTAAATATTAGGTGAAAGAAATTCGTATTTTTGCAAATTAGTACTTGTTTGTTATTAAGAGTAAAATACAATAAATCAACGTACAATGAGCGTCTTCAAAGACAAAACCCTCCTGATTACCGGAGGTACAGGCAGTTTCGGCAATGCAGTGCTGAATCGTTTTTTGAGAACCGACATCGGCGAAATCCGTATTTTCAGCCGTGACGAGAAGAAACAGGACGATATGCGCCATGACTTTCAGGCTCGCATGCCAGAAGTTGCCAATAAGATTAAATTCTACATCGGCGACGTGCGCAACAAGAGCACGCTGAAATACGCCATGAAGGGCGTGGACTATGTATTCCATGCCGCTGCACTGAAGCAGGTGCCTTCGTGCGAGTTCTTCCCCATGGAGGCTGTGAAAACCAATGTGATAGGTACCGACAATACGCTTGATGCCGCCATCGACGCAGGCGTGAAGTGCGTGATCTGCCTCTCGACTGACAAGGCCGCCTATCCCATCAACGCCATGGGCATCACCAAGGCTGTTGAGGAGAAGATTGCCGTGGCCAAGAGCCGTCTCTCGGGTGATACTAAGATTTGCTGCACCCGCTATGGCAATGTGATGTGCTCCAGAGGATCTGTGATTCCGTTGTGGATAGATCAGATTCGCAAAGGCAACCCGATTACCCTGACCGAGCCTAAGATGACCCGCTTTATCATGAGCTTGGAGGAGGCCGTTGATCTGGTACTGTTTGCCTTTGAGAACGGTAAGAATGGCGACATCCTCGTGCAGAAAGCCCCTGCCTGCACCATCCAGACCCAGGCCGAAGCCGTTTGTGAGCTATTTGGTGGCAAGAAAGAGGAGATTAAGGTTATCGGCATTCGCCATGGCGAGAAGATGTACGAAACCCTGCTTACCAAAGAGGAGGCCGCCAAGGCTATCGATATGGGCAACTTCTATGCCGTCCCTGCCGACAACCGCGACTTGAACTACGACAAGTATTTCAAGGAAGGCGACGTGAAGCGTGCCGAAATCGAGGAGTTCAACAGCAACAACACCTACCGCCTGAACCTCGAGGAAACAAAGGCCAAGATCGCCTCGCTGACTTATATCCAAAACGAATTGAATGGTATCCCAAATTTGGTATAACCATGAAGATATTAGTTACTGGCGCAAAAGGCTTCGTTGGCAAGAACCTTTGCGCTCAATTGAATAACATCAAGGACGGCAAGGCGCGTTGCTATGGCGACGTGCAGATTGAGGCCGTTTATGAGTACGACTTGGATTCCACTCCTGAGGAACTGGATGCCTGGTGCAAGGATTGCGACTTTGTGTTCAATCTTGCCGGCGTGAATCGTCCGCAGAATCAAGAGGAGTTTATGCAAGGCAACTTTGGCTTTGCCAGCACTTTGCTCGACACCTTGAAGAAACATGGGAATAAGTGTCCTGTGATGCTGTCGTCATCGCAGCAGGCTTCGTTGACAGGCCGTTTTGGCAACAGCGAATATGGCCGCAGCAAAAAGGCTGGAGAAGATTTGTTCTTGGATTACAGCAAGGAAACAGGTGCCAAAGTGTTTGTGTACCGCTTCCCGAATCTTTTCGGCAAATGGTGCCGCCCGAACTATAACTCGGCTGTGGCCACCTTCTGCAACGCCTTCGCCAACGACCTGCCTTACACCGTGAACGATCCATCGGTGGAATTGGAACTACTGTATATTGATGACTTGGTGGACGAAATGATAGCCTGCCTGAAAGGGGAGGAGCATCATTGCGAGTTTGAAGGTTTGGAGGTGCTGCCTCATGTTGATGGTCGTTATTGTTACGTCCCAACCACCCATAAAATTACCTTGGGCGGTATTGTTGACTTGCTGAAATCGTTTGCCGCTCAGCCGCAGACCTTGATGATTCCTGAGATCCCTACCAACAGCTTTGCCAAGAAGCTATACAGTACCTATTTGAGCTATCTCCCCAAGGAGAAAGTGGCTTTCCCGTTGAAGATGAACGTTGACGACCGTGGCTCGTTTACCGAATTGGTCCATACGTTGAATTGTGGCCAGGTTTCAATTAATATTTCCAAGCCCGGCATCACCAAAGGTCAACATTGGCACAACACCAAATGGGAGTTCTTCATTGTGGTCTCTGGCCACGGATTGATCCAGGAACGTAAGCTCGGCTCGGATGAGATCATCGAATTCGAAGTGTCGGGCAACAACATCCAGTGCATCCACATGCTTCCAGGCTATACTCACAACATCATCAACCTTTCCGAAACCGAGAACCTCGTCACAGTGATGTACTGCAACGAGATATTTGATCCCAATAAACCTGATACGTTCTTTGAAAAGGTTTAAGAGTATAATGGTTTATATATATAGCCAAAGGCTCTTGTGGTGAAGTTCGTTCACAGCTCATTAGGGCTAACGACGTGGCCAAAAATACAAATAATGGAGTTAAACCTCTTAAACTCTTAAACATTTGAAACATCTTAAACAACAGATTAGATATGGCTTCATTTAAGAATAACGGGAAGCTGAAGCTTCTCATCATAGTTGGCACGCGCCCCGAAATTATCCGCCTTGCCGCGGTTATCAACAAGTGCCGCCAATATTTCGATTGCCTTTTGGCTCATACCGGTCAGAACTACGACTACAACCTCAACGGTGTCTTCTTCAAAGATTTGAAGCTCGCCGATCCTGACGTTTACATGGATGCTGTGGGTGACGACCTCGGTGCCACCATGGGCAACATCATCGACAAGAGTTACAAGCTGATGGTGGAAGTGAAACCTGATGCAGTGCTGGTGTTGGGTGATACTAACTCATGTTTGAGCGTGATTGGTGCCAAGCGCCTCCACATCCCGATCTTCCACATGGAAGCTGGCAACCGCTGCAAGGACGAATGTCTGCCAGAGGAGACCAACCGCCGCATCGTGGATATCATCAGCGATGTGAACATGGCCTACAGTGAGCACGCCCGTCGCTACCTGGCTGATACCGGTTTGCCGAAGGAACGAACGTATGTGACAGGCTCACCGATGGCTGAAGTGTTGCATAACAATTTGGCTGAGATTGAGGCTTCAGATATTCACGCTCGACTTGGCTTGGAAAAAGGCAAATACATCCTGCTTTCAGCCCACCGTGAGGAAAACATCGACACCGAGAAGAACTTTATGTCATTGTTCACCGCCATCAACAAAATGGCAGAGAAGTATGACATGCCGATACTCTATAGCTGCCACCCACGTTCACGAAAACGTCTCGAGGCTAGCGGCTTTAAACTCGATCCTCGTGTCATCCAACACGAGCCTTTGGGCTTCCATGACTACAACTGCCTCCAGATGAACGCCTTCTGTGTCGTATCAGACTCAGGAACTCTGCCTGAAGAGAGCAGCTTCTTCACTTCGGTTGGTCATCCTTTCCCGGCAGTCTGCATCCGCACCAGCACTGAGCGCCCTGAAGCATTAGATAAAGGCTGCTTCGTGTTGAGTGGAATTGACACCGTTGGCCTCTTGCAGAGCGTTGACGTGGCTGTAGAATTGATCAAAGATGGTCACCACGGCATCCCTGTTCCAGATTATGTGGATGAGAATGTCAGCACTAAGGTGGTGAGGATCATCCAAAGCTACGTCGGCGTAGTGAACAAGATGGTTTGGAGAAAGTTCTAAATAGAATCGTGTCGTAGTAGAGCCAAGGAAACGGTGGTGCATGGAGTTTTTCTATCCCAACCGCACTAATATGATGTGGGAAATCTTTGGGGAGGTGTTCTTCAATGATAGTCAAAGGCTGGTGGATGCCGAGCATAAGACGTTCCGACTCATGGAGATCCAAGCGCTCCTCAACGAGAAAGGAATCGCTATTTTCGACACTGCCACAGCTGTGAGGAGGCTTTCAGGCAATGCTTCCGACAAAGACCTGCAAATCGTTGAAAAGACTGATGTTCCTGCACTACTGGAACACATTCCCCTTTGCCATGACATCGTTTGTACTGGACAGAAAAGCTTTTCGGTTTTGACAGATGATTACGGCGTTGAGATGCCCCAAATGGGAGAGTATAATGTATTTAGCATCAACGATCGACAGATGCGCCTGTGGCGGATGCCCTCTTCGTCGCGCGCTTATCCCATGCCGCTTAAAGAGAAAGCTGTTTACTATCAACGCATGATGGAAATGGTGTTGGCAGTTAGCGGATAATATGTATCTTTGCAGCCTAATCGCGTGAAAATGAAAGTCAACCACCGCATCCACCTTTGTCTCGCCAAGATGTCGCCTGACGGCATGGAGCAACGCTACATTCAGGAAGCCTTTGATACCAACTGGGTGGCGCCGCTTGGACCAAACGTGGATGCGTTTGAAAAAGCACTTGAGGCATATATTGGAGGTGATAGGCGTGTTGCTGCGTTGAGCTCGTGTACGGCCGCCATCCATGTGGCATTGACTCTTCTTGGCGTGCAGCGAGGCGACGAAGTCATCTGCCAAAGTTTTTCGTTCTGCGCCAGTTCCAATCCAGTTGTGTACTGCGGTGCCAAGCCTGTCTTTGTCGATTCTGATGAAGAGACTTGGAACATGTCGCCTGAATTGCTCGAAGAAGCCGTCAAAGACCGTATCGCCAAAACGGGCCGCAAGCCCAAGGCCATCATCGTTGTCGATCTCTACGGGATGCCGGCCAATTGGGAGGCTATAGAAGAAATCGCCAAAAGATACGGGATTCCTGTGATTGAGGATGCCGCCAACGCCTTGGGTTCAACCTATAAAGGCCATCCTTGTGGAACTTTCGGCGATATCGCTACGTTCTCTTTCAACGGTAACAAGATGATCACGACCAGCGGGGGAGGAGCCATCGTTTGCAAAGATCCCGAAACCAAACAAAAGGCTATTTTCTTGGCGACTCAAGCTAAAGAGCCGTATCTCCATTACGAACACAAGGTTGTCGGCTACAACTACCGCATGAGTAACATCTCAGCTGGAATCGGCCGGGGTCAGATGACGGTGCTCGAAGACCACATTCGTCATCATAAACACATTCACGAGCTTTATCAGGAGCTGTTCGAAAACGCTGAAGACATTGAGAAACAAAGCAACCTAAATACTGATTACGACTCCAACTATTGGCTCTCGACCATCCTTTTCAAAAAGCAGATTGACACCGAAGCCTTCTGCATTGAGCTTGACAAAGTCGGTATCGAAGCCCGCCCTCTGTGGAAGCCGATGCACCTGCAGCCGGTGTTCAAAGGCGCTCCGACATATATTAATGGTGTAAGCGAAAGGCTTTACAAGACGGGAATCTGCCTGCCCTCGGGACCTTGGGTGAGCGATGAGGATGTGAGGTTTATTGTTGATACTATAAAAATTGCAATTTTGCGTTGAAAACTATAAACGAATGATAGACAGGGTGATAGGTGTTTGAAAAGGTCGCTCAACGGGAATGTTACATTAATTTTTTAAAAAAAAATAGGAATAAAATTTGCATGTAACAAAATAATTTGTACCTTTGCAAGGTCATTCTGACGTAACATCAATAATTTCAGGCTTATAAAATATTGTGGTAATTAAGAATGACCCCCAAGTCGGCACCTTTCGGTGCCGACTTTTTTTGTTGTAACCCATGGATTTAGCGTTCGATCAGGGCATCGATCTGGGGAAGGATCTCTCCGGACTTGCCTTGGATATAGACATCGGAGATGTAGTTGGTGTAAGTCGAAGGCTCCATGTTGATCTCAATGATCTTGGCACCATGGCGCTTTGCAATGCCGGGGATCATGTTGGCTGGACTCACCTGCCCCGAAGTGCCGATAATGATGAAAGCATCACAATTCTCAGCGGCTCGTACGGAGCCGTAATAGGCTTCCTCAGGGATGCCCTCTCCGAAGAAGATGAAATCGGGCTTCAGTAGTCCACCACAATTCAGACAGTGGGGTGGCGTGTCGGTCATCGGGATGCCAGTGGCAGAGAACTTCTCGCCGCATTTGCTGCAGACAAAACGCGACATGTTGCCATGGAACTCGTAAATGTGCTTGTTACCTGCCACTGAATGAAGGTCGTCGATGTTTTGGGTGATCACGCAACTCAAACGCCCTTCCTTCTCCCATTTGGCCAGGACTTCATGACCTGGGTTGGGGCGCAACTTGGCACTGTTGAAAAAGTTGTAGAACACTTCACGGATGATGTTCCACGACTCCTGCGTGTGCCGGTAGTAAAACTCGATGTCAAGCGAGTTGGGGTCGTACTTGTTCCAAATGCCACCTTCACCCCTGAAAGGCGGAATGCCACTTTCAGCCGACATGCCGGCGCCAGTGAACCCAACAATGTTTTTGGCTCCCGATAAGATGCGGGCAGCTTCCTTGATTTTGTCGTCCATTTGTATCTCGAGTCTGGTCATGCAAAAGTAACTTTTTTTTTGAAATGTTACATAAAATTTGGAAATATTAATTATTATACATATATTTGTTGATCAAATTAATTTAGATATGAAATATTGCATTTTATTGATAATGATGTTCTTATCGCCGCCACCCGACACTGTGACGGTGGCTTTTTGGAACCTTGAAAATTTTTTCGATCCCTTTGTGGACTCTACTCGCGTTTACAATGAATATACCGAAAACGGCGGCCAGCACTGGACCAAGACGCGTTTTTACACCAAGCGTAACAATCTGTACAAGGCCATATTGGCATTTTCAAAGTCGCAGGCTATCGGCATCATGGGCTTGTGCGAGGTGGAGAACGACTTTGTGCTAAACGCCTTGTTTGCCCAAACACCTTTGAAACGCTATAATTACCGCTGGGTTCATTACGAGGGTCCTGACCGAAGGGGAATTGATCCGGCTATCGTCTATTCAAAAGACATCTTTCAACTGATTTATAGTGAGGCGATTCCATTTAGGAATCCCAACAACACTACGATGGTCTCAAGGGATATCCTATACGCCAAATTCTTTGATTACCAATCCGATACGCTCCATTGTCTTGTAAACCATTGGCCATCAAAGTACCGAGGGGAGCTGGAGACGGTGGAAGCGCGCAACTGTGCCGCAAGAATTGTAAGGCGGAAGGTGGACTCCATCATTGCAGTGGTGCCCGATGCCAAGATCATTATTATGGGCGATTTCAATGATACGCCCGATGCGCCCTGCATCCGTCAGGTGTTGGGTGCAAAACATCTGTCGGAAATGGGGGAAGGTGACCTGTTGGTCAATATGTTTGCCAAAGCAAGTGACCTGGGTTTCAAAGGGACGCTAAAGTATCAGGAATCGTGGTCGATATTCGATCAAATTATTGTTAGTAAATCATTGATAAACAATGATTCATTATATTGTACTTCAAGTGATGCTCAAATTATTCATGAACCCATGTTGCTGACCGAGGACGACACTTATCACGGGGTAAAACTATTTAGGACTTACCTTGGACCGAAGTATCAAGGTGGCTTCAGCGATCATCTGCCAGTCGTGCTCCAGTTGCGGTATTCGCGCAAACATCCTTGAAGTCGCAGAAATGGCATGGCTTGACTTTGGCGTCCTTCGGCTGGGTAAACGGCTGGTTGGGATCGAGTAACGATGCGAGGACCTCGCTCAGAAGCTTGTCCATCGTGGCGATAAAGTCGTTGCTCAGGTCAGGATTGTCGATCTTTAGGTCGAAGCAGATGCGTTGGTGTTTCAAGCCAAACAGAGCGGCGTTGACCATTTCAGGTTTCACTTCGGGGTGCTCTTTGAGGTATAAGTACTTGTAAATCAGCAGTTGCATGGCTTTCTCGGGGATGTCGGCAACGCTATTGATCTCACTGGGCACCTTGACTTCGCTCTCCTTTAGGATACCGGTTTTGTAATCGATGATCCTGACGATACCATCGTGACGGTCGATGCGGTCGGCTTTTCCTGCGATGGTGCATTGTATTCCATTGACGGTGAGGGTGGTATGCAGTGTTTGCTCCACGCCAAGGATGTAAAGCTCGTGCTTTTGTAGGTCGGCCTCCTCGTACTTGAGGTAGTTGTTGATCAACTTGTCGATGGTCAATCGGTTGAGGTAGTTGTAGCCGATATCAGGCAGACCTTGGTCGAAGATCTCATTGATGGTTTGCTGAAGGATTTGGGCTACGGAGGACTTTATTTGATTAACAAACAATTCTTTATTAATCAAAGTATTACAATTGCTTATATAAAGCTTTTCTAGAGTATTGTGAACAATGCTTCCGATGACGTTGTTTTGGGTCTCTTCTTCCGCGTGACGGTCCTCAATGCGCATGATGTACTTCAGGAAAAAACGCATCGGGCATTGGATGAAGGCCGACAGCGAGGTGGGAGCCAAGGCATTCCGGGTGTTGTCGGTCTGGACTTTTTGCAGCAACCTATCCATGACTTCGTTGGTCTTGTTGGCCACAAGAAGGTCGGGAGCAAAAGGCTTCTCTGTCCGGTTGCCAAAGACCTCTTCATAGAGCTCGACCTTGGGATTGCGTTTGGCCAGCTCGTACTTGAGCTGCAGCAGGAATCGGCTGGGTTCACCTCCCGATTCGGCATCGCTGGCGTTATAGATGAAATACATGCGGTTGGCCCCTTGCAACTGCCGGTAGAAGTGGTAGGCATAAACGGCCTGTTTCTCCTGATAACCAGGTAGATGACATTCCGTACGGATGTAATAGGGGATGAAGCTGGCGTTGGTCTTGTCAGTAGGCAGCACGCCCTCGTTGACGCCGATCATGTACAACGTGTCGAAGTCGAGGTTGCGGGCCTCCAGCAGCCCCATGAGTTGCAGGCCGTCAGTGGAACTGCAGTTGAGCTTGATGCTGGTATTGCTCGACACCAAGCGGTAGAGGATCTCCCATTCTTCAAGGCTGTTGACGTCATGGTGATGGTTCTCCAAAATATCCTTCAGCCGGTTGATGGCCTTGCCGGTCTCGCTGATTTGGTTGAGCAAAAATAGCTTGGTGTTGCTTTCGTCCGACGATTGTAACTTGTTGGCTATGAACGCTAAAAGCGTGGTTAGCGACGACTCCAACAGTAGTTTCATGAACTGGCAAAGATCCTCGCTTTGGCAATAGCTTTCAAAATCGGATGTTTTGTAAATGAAAATCGATTTTTCAATGATATGAGCTTTATAAGCGTCCAATTCGCTGATTTCCTGTTTGTTGAAAACCGTTTTGATCAACTCGAGATTCAGGATGCGGAGGATCGGCCAGAGGTACCAGCCTTCGTCTCTTACCTTGCGACCTTTGCGGCGGAGGGTGAAGTAAGCCGATACGAGATGACTCAATGAGGTTTGGCGCAATGGATAGCCCATGGAGACCTTCACGGCGTGGTATCGAGGATCGTCAGGAATGGCGTTCAGCACGGGAATCATCAGGTTTTCATCAGCCAAAATCACGGCGATATTTACCTGATGTTCTACTTGAAGTAAACTTTGTAACGCTTTGGATTGTATTGTGTTACCTGTAACTCCAACAAGGTGTATCTCTTTGGGGTCGGAGAGGAGGCTGTCGGAAAAGACGGTAGGCTTCCAAGGCACGTCTCTCTGGATATAGCGGCGGGCAAAAAAACCTGCTTCGTTGTTCGCATCCTCGACATAGTATCGGTCAAAATCCCAGATGACTTCAGCCAGACCATTGCGGTAGAGCTTGTCGATGATGCGTTGCTCGGTGGTGGTGAGGGCGTTGAATCCGGCAAAGATGATCTTACGATGGTTGACCAGTCCAACCAATTCTGGATCGTCAAGGTTGGCTAACTTTCTGGTAATCATTCCGTAATAGCCTTTCCCTTGATTGTCGAGATGTTCCCTTAGCTTGACGTAGTAGGTCTGGAGGCTTTTGAAAAAGTCGAGGTACTGTTGCTCCTTTTGGGTAATGGCTTCGTCGAGGCGCCAGGTGCCGATCTTTTTCTCTTCGTAAACGAACGAAAACAGGTGGTCGGCATCCACGTCGTACTGGTCGATCTCGTCAAAGTCCTTGGCCATCTGTACGGCCATGCTCCCAAACAGGCTGATGTCGGTATCGGTTTGTTGGATTTCGGCATTGATGCTGATGAGTTCGAACAGCATGTCGATATTATCAACTAGCTGAATACCACTCCATTGCGTCATGGCTTCCTCAATGGAAAGCATCTGAGGCAGCCAAATGTCCTCGTCATAGATTTCCCTGAACCTTGAACGGAGGTAGAATGCGGCGCGTTTGTTGGGAAATACGACCGTAAGTTCCTCGTTTTTAAGGTTATAATGGGTTTTAATATGCTCGGCGAGGCCGTTGATAAAGTTACTATTCATATACCCTCGCAATGACGGTGTTAATCTTGTCGAAGTCTTCAATCTTACCAATGTCAAACCAAAATCCAGGATGAATCTCTTGGGAGCGAATCCGGTATTGGGAAGCCAACTCCAAATACATGTCAATGATGCTGTATCGCTGCAAAGGAAAAGCTTCGAAAATGGTTGAATTGAAGATGTGTATTCCGTTAAAAGCTAGTTCTTTATATTTTTCTTTTATTCCATTGACCCACTTGAAAGAACCGTCGTTCAGATTCCTCCAGCCGATCAAAAGTTGATCTGAGTCGAACAGCAATTTACGTGTGGTTTGGCGGTCCTGGGTGAGCAGCCAGGCATCATCATGGGAACGGATAAAGCCATCGTAGTAGGCGCAAAGATCGATGTCGCTCAGAATATCCACATTGTGGACTAAAACTGCCTGAGAATCATGAAAATAGGGTAGTGCCTGAACAATGCCGCCGCCCGTATCCATCAAGGCACCGCGCTCATCGGAGATATAGATGTCAGCGTCAAAATGGTATTTTTCGATGAAGTCGATAATCTGATCGCCAAAGTGATGTATGTTGACCACGATGGTGTCAAAACCATGGCCAATCAAATTTTCGATATTCCACTGAAGGAGGGGCTTTCCGGCCAACTCGACGAGGGCTTTGGGCTTGTCTTTGGTCAACTCCTTGAGCCGTGTGCCCAATCCGGCGGCAAGGATCATGGCGGTTCTACTCATGGATATGCTGTTCGATATGGTTAATTCTCACGTTTACAGTTGGATAGGTGGCCTTGATCCATTCGGCGACGGTCTGGGCGAAAAATACGGAGCGGTGCTGTCCCCCAGTGCATCCGAACGAGACCATCAGATTGTTGAAATGCCGTTCCAGATAGTTGTCAATGCTTTGACTGACGATGCCTTTTACATGCTCCAAAAACTCGTGGGTCTGAGGCTTTTCGGTCAGATATTCAGCCACTTCCCAATCCCGCCCCGTCTTGGTTTTGAACTGAGGTTCACGTCCAGGGTTGGGTAGTGCCCTGCAATCAAACACAAAACCGCCGCCATTGCCGCTGAAATCATCAGGGTAGCCTTTTTTGAAGGAGAAGCTGTTGACAGTGACGGTGAGTTGAGAGTTGAGAGGTGAGAGATAAGAGAGAGATAAGAGATAAGAGTTTGGTGTTGAGAGTTGGGAGATTATTCCTTGGAGTTCGGGGTAATCGATCAAGGGGTATTTTTCGTTCCATACCTTGAGTTCGTTCAAGGCGTAAGGGATGCTCTCGATGAAATGGGCTTTCTTCTGTATTAATCCGCGAAAACCATAAGCACCGAGCACCTGTAACAGCCTGAGATACACGAAATAAGGATAGTATCGGTCGAACTCAATGGTCGCTGGATTGAGATAAGCAGACAAGGCTTGTTTGTAATGTTCCAGCAGTTCATCGCGCAAAGACTGTGGCATCTGAGCTTTCACTTGATAAAGCAACGACACTACGTCATATTGCAACGGACCTCTTCTTCCACCTTGATAATCGATGAAATAAGGCTTTCCGTGGTCAACCATGATGTTCCTCGACTGGAAATCGCGATACATGAAATAGTCGCTTTGGGCCTGGCCGATGAAGTCGGCGAAACGGTTGAACTCGGCCTTCAATCGGGTCTCGTTGAAGACAATCTCGGCATGGGGCTTCACGAAGTAATACTTGAAATAGTCGAGGTCGTCCATCACGGCGGGCTTGTCGAAACAAGGCATGGGATAGACCCTGCTATAGTCCAGTCCTTGATGGCCTTCGATCTGGAATCGCACCAGTTGTTCCAGCACCTGACGCAGCAATGCGATCGTCGGTTCATCGTATGCCCCCGTTGTCAAGGCCTTTTGAATATGCTGAAAAAGCGTCACGTCGCCATGGTCGGTCTGTAGATAACAATTGCGTTCCTCGTTGATAGCCAGTAATTTAGGTACGCTGAGGCCGATCTTTCCGAAATGTTCGGTCAGATAGAAAAAAGCCTCGTTTTCCTCAATGTTGGCGTTGTAAGTACCTATCAATGAGCCGTTTTCGGTGATAACACGATAGTATTTCCTTGCTGATCCCGACTCGGCAATCGGCCTGATGTCAACAGGAGTGGCACCCAGGGATTGTGTGAGTTGGGCTAAAACAGTCTGGATATCGAAATTTGGCATGGGTTTGAATCAAAAATTAGGTTTACAAAGATACGAAACAATTTTTTTGAAAAAAGAGTTGCTTTCTGCTTTTTATTCTTAAATTTGCCTCGCAATTGTGAACTTCATAATCGGGACGCAAGTCTTGATAATACTAAAACGAATTAAAATGGAAAACAAAGAGCTTATGGCCATTGATGCCAATGAGAAAATGAGAATCGTTGAATTGAACCAGTCTTCAATTCTTCCAGGCACTATTATTATCGAAAAGAAACCTCAAGAGATGATTCCTCAGGACGAGGAGCTTCCGGAGATTGTTACTGACGAGGAGCTGCTTGAAGATGAAGAGGCTGCCGATGTGGAACTTGATATCGAAGGAAAGACCAAGGATGAGTTGGCCGCCATGCTCGAAGAGATTGTCCAGGAACCTGATGTAACCAAGATCAAGGACAAAGTCACAGCCATCCGCGTTCGTTTTATGCAACTCAACAAGGAGGATCAGGACAAGGAGTTTGAGGCCTTCCTCGAAGGCGGTGGCGACAAGGAGGCTTTCCAACACGTTGCTGATGACGCCGAGAATCGCTTCAACGCCGCTTTTGGCATTTTCAAGGCCAACCGCGCCAAGCAAAATGAGCTGCTGGATGCCCAAAAGGTTGAGAACCTTGCCCAAAAACAGGCCATCCTTGAAGAACTCAAGCAGTTGATCGCATCGGAAGAGACGCTGAAGAAGACCTATGACGACTTCCGCGCCCTGCAAGACAAATGGAAGACCATCGGCCAAGTGCCTGCCACTGAGAACGCCAACCTTTGGAATACCTATCACTTCCTGGTGGAGAAGTTCTTCGACAAGGTCAACATCAACCGCGAGCTGCGTGACCTCGATATGAAGAAGAACCTCGACGCCAAGATCGTGCTTTGCGAGAAGGCCGAGGAACTGATGGACGAGAAGTCGATGGCCAAGGCGTTCAAGAGTCTCCAGAAACTCCATGAGGAGTGGAAGGAGATCGGCCCCGTGCCACAAGACAAGAAAGACGAGATTTGGGAACGCTTCAAGGCTGCCACCGATAAGATCAACGCCATCCGCCGCGAACATTACGCAAAGATCCAGGAGGAACAAAACGCCAATCTGGAGACCAAGACTGCGCTTTGCGAAAAGGCCGAGGAGCTTCTCGCTGAGGAAAACGCCACCATCAACGCTTGGCAGAAGAGATCAGAGGAACTCAGCGAGCTGTTCAAGGTGTGGAAGACCGTGGGTTCCGCTCCGAAGAAACAAAATGAAGACATCTGGGCTCGCTTCAAAGGCACGATGGATACCTTCTTCGCCAAGAAGAAAGAATTCTTCGCTTCGTTGAAAGACAAGCAGACCGAGAACCTTGAACGCAAGATCAACCTCTGCATTGAGGCCGAAGGACTGCAAGAATCCACTGAGTGGAAGAAGGCTACCGAGCGTTTCAAGAAGATGCAGGAGGAGTGGAAGACCATCGGTCCCGTGCCGAAGCGTCATGCCGACAAGATCTGGAAACGTTTCCGCGCCGCCTGCGACACCTTCTTCGGTCGCAAAGCCGAACATTTCGGCGGCCTCAAGGAAGAGGAATCGGCTAATCTTGCCGCCAAGCAAGCCCTTGTTGAGGAAATCAAGAACTTCGAGCTGAAACCAAGCCGCAATGAGAACATGGATGCCATCAAGGCGCTCCAGAAACGTTGGATCGAGATCGGGCATGTGCCGATGAAATACAAGGACAGCATCAACTCCGAATACCGAAATGCCATCGATGCCCTCTTCGACAAGATGAGGAGCAACCAGAACGAGATCACCACCAACGAGTACAAGGAGATGGTTGAGCTTATGAAGGACGATCCGGAGTCGGGCGACAAGATGCGTCGCGAGAAGACCAACCTCGCTAACAAGATCCAGAAGCTTCGTGATGAGATCAGCGTGCTCGAAAATAATATCGGCTTCTTCTCCAATAGCAAGAACTCAGAGCTGATGAAGGCTGAGTACGAAAAGAAGATCAACAAGGCCAAGAACGACCTGAAGGTGTTGGAAGCAAAGCTGAAGATCATTAATGATTAAGCTAACATCCTTTGGAGAATCCCATGGCGTTGCCATAGGTGGGGTTATCGAAGGTTGTCCCGCCGGCATCAAGCTTGACCTGAATATCATCAAAGACGATCTGACCCGTCGGGCTACAGGTAAGACCTCATCGGAATCCCAACGCAGGGAATCCGATGAGGTTGAGTTTTTATCAGGCCTGCTTGACGGCGTGACGTTAGGCACTCCGATTGCTTTCATGGTGCGCAATACTGATGCACGATCTGAGGATTATGCCGATCTGAAAGACGTTTACCGGCCTTCCCATGCCGATTTTACCTATCAAGCTAAATACGGCATCCGCGACTGGCGGGGCGGTGGCAGGGCCTCGGCTCGCACCATGTTGCCATACGTGGTGGCTGGTGCCATCGCCAAGCAGCTGTTGGCACCGCATGGCATCAAGATAACCGCCGATGTGCAAAGCGTTGGAGGGGAGACGGATCCTTTGGAAATTGAGGCTTTGTTGAAACAATGCCGCGAAGAGGGTGACACCGTGGGCGGCATCGTCCATGGCAACATCACGGGGCTTCCAGCGGGTTTGGGAGAGCCTTTGGACGACAAGTTCCAAGCTTGTCTGGCCAAGGCCATGTTTACCATCCCAGCCGTCAAAGGCTTCGAGTATGGCGACGGCTTCGCCATGGCCTCCATGCGTGGCTCCGAAGCCAATGATCAGATGTCCACCGTGGTCTTTCTTAGCAATCATTCCGGAGGAATCCTCGGCGGCATCACCAATGGTGAAGAGGTCTTCTTCAACGTGGCCTTCAAACCCATACCGACCTTGGGTCGTGGCAACCGACACGATGTCTGCGCTCTTCCAAGGGCAGCGGTCATAGTTGAGGCTATGGCAGCTCTCACTGTGGTAAGGTTTATGCCATAGCCCCAGTCGTATTTCTTAGAAGCTAAATCTCATATTCAGTGCTGCCGACCAAGTGGAGATCACGCCGGCATAGTCACTCCAAACGGGCTTGGTGAACTGGTATTTGCCGTTTTTCCAAGCGATGATGTCGCTGTTGTCAAGTTGCTTGAGGTTACCCCAGCTCCTGTTGAGGAGATTGGCAAAGTTCCTTACATCCACACCAATGCTCAAGGCTTCGCCAGTACAGAACTTGTACGAGGTCTCAAACTTGAGGTTGATCGTGTGTGTCCAAGGAGCGGTGACACCACCACGTTCGGCATAACTGCCACGGTTGGCACTCAGGTATTTGTCGCCGTTGATGAAGACTTCGAAAGCGTCACGGTTTTCCTCGCTGACGAAAGGCATCACGAAATCGCCGTTGGCATCCTTGGCATACAGCTCTTCATGGAGCGGGATGTAAGCCAGGCTGTGGGCACCGCCGTCGCCGTTGACGTTGCTTGACATGGTATAGCTGTAGCGGCAATAGCTGTAACTGCCAACATAACAGAGATTATAGCCTTCGTAATAGCAGTTGAGGGTTTGGTTGATGTGTTTGCCGATGCTCCAGGTCCAACCGGCGTTGAGGAGTACCCTGTTGGGTGACACATAGGAGCTGTAGCCCACCTCGTGGGTGTTGCTTCCATGCACGCCGAAGGTGTTGTTTGAGTAGGAGCTCATGACCTGGTCGCTGATGCCGTCGGTAACGTTCTTGCCGCATGAGTAGGTGTAGGCAGCCATCAGGTTGAGGCCACAGTCGTATTTCTTTGAAAGTTGTCCGCCAATGGCATAGTAATAGCCGTTATCCGCAGTGTTGGTGATGTAATATGGAGTGACTTCTTTTCCAATTGAATTAACAATGCCTTCGCTGGTCCAATGGGCGCGTTTTGTTGGCTCACCCGGCAGCTGGATGGATTCGTCTTGGATGATACCGAGTCGGGTTACGGCCACCGAGGTGACATCCTTGCTATAGATGCCCTCAATGCTGGCGTTGACTCCATTTGAAAGATGGGCATCCAAAGTCATTGACGATTTCCACGTCTGGGGCATCTTGAGGTTCTTGTCGAGGATGGTGGCTATTTGCGAGGCGGGCATGTCGCCAACCATGAGCTTGTCGCTGTTGTTGGCAATGATGTCATTGACCTGGCTATAGAATCCAATCGGGGTATTGTACGTGACGTAGGCGTTTTGGGCCACGTTGCTGTTGCTTACCGTGGTGACGATCCAGACCAAGGGAAGACGTCCGGTGTAGAGACCGCTTCCGCCACGGAGCACGAGCTTGTTGTCGCCTGTCATATCCCATTCAAAACCCATTCTTGGAGAATAGTCGATGCGAGCCTTGGGCATGTCGGCGGTAGAGAGGCCGTGGATAGTGTTGTCGCCTTTGGCGAGGTCTTCGAAATCCTTATTGACGTTGTAGGCGATGGAAGGGTAGTATGGGACTTCGAGGCGCAAACCGGCAGTCAGCTTGAATCGGTCGGAAAACGTCATCTCATCCTGCGCGTAAAGCGAATTCTGCATGAAATTGAACGAGGTCTCGGCCTGCTCGTGGTTCTCGTTGTTGCCGTAGGCTATGGTGAAAGCGGCAGGAGTGGCTTGGCTTGTAAAATCGTCCCAAGAGTTGTAAACATAATAGCCGGCACCACCTTGCATGAAGCGGTTGATGGTCTTGTCGAATTCAAACTGCAAACCTCCAACGATACGGTGGATTCCAGTGGCAAAGCTCAGCTCGTCAGTGGCGATGAAGGAATGAACGGTGCTTCCGGTGCCATAGGTAAAAGGATCGGGGCCAAAGGAAGTGTAAACGGCTTTGGTGCCGTCGGGGAGCGTTTCCAGGATATCGACCGTCGGGAACACATCGTGGGTCATGATTCGTGGCTCATGTTGATTGGAATAGACGGCACGAAGCGTGTTGTTGAGGCGGCCGAAAAGGAAGCGGCTGTTCAACTCAGCGGCAACCGAGCTGAAATTCTGCTGCTGGATGTAGTTGGAACTCTCAAAATAAAGGGAGTATTGCGAGCCGCGACCGTAGATGTTTTTGTTGTAAAGGCTGCTGCTGAGCGGTGTGATGGAATTTGACGGGGCGGCGAAGGTTTGGTGTCTCACCATGGAGTAACGCAGGTTGAGACGGTTGTCGTCGTTGATGTTCCAGTCCAAACGGGCCATCAGCTTGTAATCGGGAGCGCTGATGGAATAGTTTTGGTACTCGCCTGGATCGTAACTATAGGTATCGATGAGGTATTTTCTGATCTCGTTCATCTTAGCCACCGTTGGGCGGTTGTATTGCGTGCCGCCACCCCATTCGGCCGTCTCGTCCTGACGGGCATAACGCAGCTGTCCCGAGGCGACGTCGGCCTCATACTCGAAGTTGACGAAGTAGAACAGCTTGTTCTTCACGATGGGGCCGCCTACCGACACACCGGCGGTGTTGAGCAACGATCTTCCAAGCAACAGCTTGTCCGGATAGTTTCCTGACTCGTCCTTATGCCCGAAACGAGTGCCTGTCAACTTGTCGCTGGTGAAATAGTCGTAAACGCTGGCGTTCAGCTGGTTGGTGCCGCTTTTGGTCACTGCGTTGACCGACCCGCCGATAAAGCCGCTTTGCCTGACGTCGTAAGGTGCGACGCTGATGCTGACGGACTCGAGGGCGTCGAGGGTGATGGGGGTGCCGCCGGCTGGCAGGTTGCTGCCGATGCCGTAGGCATTGTGGAACGAGGCCCCGTCAACGGTGACGTAGGATTGGCGGAAGTTGCCGCCGCCGATGGCCAGGCCGAGTGACGTGCTGGCGGCATGTGGCGACAAGGCAAGCACGTCGTTGATGCTACGGGTGACGGTGGGCAAGGTGTTGATCTGCTCTGCGTCAACATTGGTGCTGCCGCCTTGGTTATGGTTGATTGATGGTGCGTCGGCTGAAACGGTGATCTCCATCAGGCTGATGTCCTCAATGTTCATTTTGACGTTGACTGACAGGTTCTCGCCAATGCCAAGCTTGATGTCGTCAATGTTTTGGGGTTGGAAACCCATCATGTGGAACGATAGGGTATAGGGACCGCCGGGACGCAGGTTTTGAAGCCTGTAGATGCCGTTCACGTCGGTTACGGCATGATAGATGGTGCCAGTGGAAACATCGGTGGCGGTCACCGTGGTTCCTTGCATGAGAGCGCCGCTTTCATTTTTTACAGTACCGTTGATGCTTGATGTGGTCACCTGAGCCATCATGGTGATGGAAGCAATGATTGCAGCCAAAAGTGTGAATAGTTTTTTCATAGTGAATGGTCTTTTTTCAAGCGGCAAAGATATCAAAACAACCCTTATTACCAATATTTTTTTTGAGCTTTTGTCGGAGCTATCAAAAAACTTTTTAATTTTGCCTGACTTAAAATTATTGCGCAATGAAAAAAACATTATTCGCTTTGGTCATGAGCATCATCATGATCGGCCTCGCTTCATGCGGTGGCAACAACAATCACTCAAAGGCATTCAATGAATCCAAGAAAGTTCTTGATGGCGTGATGGAAGCGGTTGAAAAAGCCAGCACTTGCGATGACCTCGACATGGCTGCTTTTGGCATCCTTGGCCTCCTCGGCGTGGAAGGCGTTGACGCTATCCCGGAAGCTGAACAGGAAGAACTCACCAAGTTGACCGAAAAGATCGACAAGGCTATGGAAAGCAAGAAGGCTGAACTCAACTGCAAAGACGACAGCTTGTTCGACTTTGACGATGAGGATGCTCCTGCTGACGAAGAAGTGGAGACAATGGAATAAGCTTATCTAAGCTCCATTTTTTTACTGATGCTACCTTCTGATGTTTTGATCATCAGGAGGTAGCATCCTTTTTTAAGGGACAGTTCCTTGACCGCTTCGATGTCTTTGGCGTGACCCACATGCTGGCCAAGGATGTTGAATACCTCCACGGAGAGAACCTCAGGTTCGATGTTGGATTCGGCAATGCCCAAGGGCATCATAAGGGTCAGTCCAACCACGCTGTCGCACTCGGGCATGGAATAAACGGTGGTGTAATAGCCGGGTTCGTGCAGGGAAATGCCATTGAAATCGTAATAGCCGGATTGGTTCAGGTAGTCTTCAATTAAGGTGAGAGAGGCGTTGCGCTCGTAAGCCCCGATATCGACACGGCCGTGCTGGACGCGTTGGCTGCCGTCAAGATCATAGGAGAAGCCTGGTAAACCTTCTTTGCCTCTATTGAGGCAGATGCTATTCGACTGGATGTGCCAATCAGCGTCGGTGTATTCTGCTCCCGTGCCTTCGGCAGGATTGGCGAAACGGACGAAGACGCCTGGCTCTTCGCCGTCGTTCTCGGCAGGGATGTCGATATTGCCTTCGCCGTCGATGCCGCCTTGAACGGCACAGTAGTAAAACCTTCCAACGCCGTGGTTTTGGTTGGGTTGGCCGTTGGCCTCGTTGCCCCATAGGATGCAGCTGGTGTAGGAGCTGTAGTTGTTTTCGTTGAACATGCCGCCACATGAATCCGCAGCTTGGTTCATGACGATGTCGCAGTTGACCATCGTGCATTTGCCACGGGCATAGATGCCGCCTCCGGCCATGTTGGCACTGTTGTTGCTGATGATGCAACCATGGATGACGGGCTGGTCGGTATTGAAAAGATAGATGCCGCCGCCTTTGGCCGTTGCCGTATTGTTGCTGATGACACAGTTGGTGATGGTGGAGCTGTTACGGTCGCATAGGCCGCCGCCCAGCGGGGCTGTGTTGCCCGTGATCACGCAATTCTCGAGTTTGGTCTGTTTGCTGGCGATGGCAGAGTTGATGTAAACGCCGCCGCCGCTGCCATTGGAGACGTTGTTGCGGATGATGCAGTTCGAGAGGGTGGTGTAGTCGTTCAGATACACCCCCGCACCCGATCCAGCCTGGCCGTTTTGGATGATGAAGCCGTCCCATAATGCCCTGGAGGCGGAGTTGAAAAAGTCGGGCTGGTTGAGCACACGCCGGGTGTTGGCACCATCAAGGATGGTGGCGTTGTTGACCCAGTCGCGGTCGGCGAGGTTGAAGTCGGGACCCTCGTCGCCGTTGAAACCGCCATAGACCATGTTGGAACCCGTGATGGTGAAAGCATTCAGGGGATCGGACTCATCGCCATAATAGGTTCCTTTTTTCACCCAGACCTTCGTAGCGCCATCGTTGGAGAGGAAGGTGGCATATTCGAGCTTGTTGGTGGCGTTGTCCCAAGAAGAGCCGTTGCCATCCCCATCGGCACTGACGTAGATGATGCCGTTTTCATCGGCATTGAGGTCCAACGGAACGATGTTGAACACTGCCGCTTGGTTGTTGTGATAGCCAGCAACGTCGTAGATCGCATAATAATCGTTGCCCGTACCGCTCCATCCAAGGTTGATATGGAAAAAGTCGTTTTCGTCATAGCCATCGAACACAAAGGCATGGCCTCCGCCACTGTCGCTGGATCCGGAATAATAAACGGGATGGGATTGGTCAAGCTCGGTTTTCAGCATGTCAATCCAGACGTCCTCTTCATATTTGTTCTTTTCACGGTATTTGGCACCGCAGTAGCCGAAATAGGAGCGGAGTGCCGTCTCCACGTCTTTTGAATAGGCACCGCTGCCGTCGGGACCGAAGTTCATGTTGACGCTCACGCCGCAGTGATACATCAGCAAAGCCACGGCTTTGGCGGGGTCGTTGGCCTGATAGCCGAGTTCGTTGGGCATGATGTCCCATTGATAGGTCGTTGCGCCGAAGTCGGCACTCTGTTCGCCGTAGTCGCTATGAACATAACTGTGCGAACCGTGGCCTGTGGTGGGATGGTTCCAATACTTCATGATTTGTGACATGGCGCATGCCACACAGCCGGCATAGCAGTGGCCGCCAGGGCCACCTCCCCACCATCCTCCTCCTGTTGCAGGAGCATAATAGTTGTATGGATAGTCTTGGTTCCAAAGAGTGGTGAGCAGTGGATCCACAGTGGTAGTGCTTCTTGCTGGGAAAAAGCCTTTCCGGGCATCATCCCATTGCTGCAAGACCTTGGCTTCGGGCTGGATGCCTTCCTCCATGGCAAAGTCGATCATCTCGCCGTAATGTGAGATCCATGATACATAGTTCTCGGGAGCGCCATCCAGCGAGGGGAAGGTCTCGTTGAGCGAATAACCCAAGACGGGAGGAAGTACGTTGCTGCCGGAGACCATCACGAAGCCGTGATCGCCAATATTGTAAACGTAGATGTTGTCGGCTTTGACTAAAGTAAGCGCCTCGCCTTCGAGGTTGAGTTTGGAGGAGGCAAACGCCTGCGCGATTTGGTAGGCTTTTTCTTGATTGACCTTCTCGGCTTTTTGGGACCATGAAGCTATTGAGAGGGCAAACAGCAATAAGGAGATGAACGTCAGTTTTTTCATAGTTGGAAAATTTTTGCAAATATAATAACATTGAATGGAAAAAATGTGTAATTTTGCACGCTTTTTTTAATAGATATGAAAATGATCAACATAACCTTCCCTGACAACAGTGTCAGACAGTATGAATCAGGAGTGACTCCGCTCGATATCGCCCAGAGCTTGAGCGAGGGATTGGCTCGTAACGTGCTCGCCGCCAATGTCAACGGCATGAAGTGGGATGCCATGCGCCCCATCAACGAGGATGCCACCATCCAGCTCTTCACTTGGAACGACCCCGAGGGCAAAGCCGCCATGTGGCACTCATCAGCCCACCTGATGGCTGCTGCCATCGAAGCACTTTATCCTGGCGTGAAGTTCGGCATAGGCCCTTCGGTTGACAATGGCTTCTACTATGACATCGATACCGGCGACATGACCCTGACTGAGGCCGATCTGGTCAACATCGAGAAGAAGATGCTGGAACTGGCTCGCGAGAAGCAATGCTTCGAGCGTGTGGAGGTGAGCAAGGCCGACGCCCTGAAGTATTTCACCGAGAAAGGCGATCCCTACAAGGTTGAGTTGATCAACGACCTCGAGGACGGTACCATCACTTACTACAAGAACGGTAACTTCACGGATCTCTGCCGTGGTCCCCATATCCCGAACACCAGCTTTATCAAGGCTGTGAAGCTGACTTCGCTGGCTGGTGCCTACTGGCGTGGCGACGAGAAGCGCAAGCAGCTCACCCGCGTCTATGGCATCACCTTCCCGAAGCAGAAGGAACTCGAAGAGTACCTCGTGCTGCTCGAAGAAGCCAAGAAGCGCGACCACCGCAAGCTCGGCCGTGAATTGGAACTCTTCATGTTCAGCGACATGGTGGGCAAAGGCCTTCCAATCTGGCTGCCCAAAGGCACTGAGCTTCGTCTCCGCCTGCAGGACTACCTGACCAAGATTCAGAAGGAATACGGCTACGAACAGGTGATCACCCCGCATATCGGTGGCAAGCAACTTTACGTCACCTCCGGACACTGGGATCACTACGGTGCCGACAGCTTCCGCCCGATCACCACGCCCGAGGAAGGCGAGGAGTACCTGCTGAAGCCGATGAACTGCCCTCACCACTGCATGATCTTCAAGAACAAACCGCGTTCATACAAGGACCTGCCGTTCCGCTGCGCTGAGTTCGGCACCGTGTATCGCTATGAGCAGAGCGGCGAGCTTCACGGCTTGACCCGCGTGCGTTCGTTCACCCAGGACGACGCTCACATCTTCTGCCGTCCCGACCAGGTGAAGGAAGAGTTCATCCGCGTGATGGAAATCATTGAGATCATCTTCAAGGCGCTGAACTTCCAGAACTTTGAAGCACAGATATCACTCCGCGACCCCAACGACCACGAGAAGTACGTTGGTACCGACGAGAACTGGGCAAAGGCTGAGGCCGCTATCCAAGAGGCTTGCGCCGAAAAGGGCCTGCCGGCTCATGTGGAATATGGCGAAGCCGCCTTCTATGGTCCCAAGCTCGACTTTATGGTGAAGGACGCCCTTGGCCGCAAGTGGCAGTTGGGTACCATCCAGGTGGACTACAACCTGCCTGAGCGTTTCGACCTGAGCTATATCGGTGCCGACAACGAGAAGCACCGTCCTGTGATGGTTCACCGCGCACCGTTCGGCTCCATGGAGCGTTTCGTGGCCGTACTGCTTGAGCATTGCGCCGGCGAGTTCCCGCTGTGGCTGGCTCCCGACCAGGTGATCATCCTGCCTGTGAGCGAAAAATATCTGAATTTTGCTGAAAAAGTGCAATCGTATCTGAAAAAGTCCGATATTCGCAGCCTCATTGACGAACGCAACGAGAAGATCGGTCGTAAGATCCGCGATGCCGAAATGAAGAAGTATCCCTACATGGTCATTGTGGGCGAAAAGGAAGAAGCCGAAGAGTCTGTCTCCGTCAGGGCTCACGGCCAGGTGGACATGGGATCGATGAGTCTTGAGGCCTTCGCCAAGATGATCAACGAAAAAGTAAAAGAGGAACAAAGCATCAGATGATGCATTAATAAATAAGGTGTTTAACAAAAGAATAGGAGATTAAAACAATAGCACAGCTCCCTAACAAAGGCAACAACGCGCCTCGCAACAACAAGAAAGGCGAAGACCAGCATCGGATCAACGAAGAGATCAAGGCTCCGATGGTGAGATTGGTCGGTGAAGGCATTGAAACCAACATTTATCCCGTGAGAGAGGCACTCCGTATTGCTGAAAGCATGGGTTTGGATATGGTGGAAATCTCTCCAGATGCGAATCCTCCGGTGTGTAAAGTGATGGATTACAAAAAGTTCGTCTTCGACCAGAAGAAAAAACAGAAGGAGATCAAGGCAAATGCCAGCAAGACGACGGTCAAGGAAATCCGCCTAGGACCCCAGACTGACGACCACGATTTCGAGTTCAAGCTCAACCATGCCAAGCGTTTCTTGCAAGACGGCAACAAGGTGAGGGTGGAAGTGCTCTTCAGAGGCCGTTCCATCGTCTATAAGGATCAAGGCGAGATCATGTTGCTCCGCTTTGCGCAAGAACTCGAGGAGACCGGAAAAGTGGAGATGATGCCGAAGTTGGAAGGCAAGCGCATGATGATGATGATTGCTCCTAAAAGCACCAAGAAATAAATGGAAACTCATTTTTAACTGTTAAAAATAAAATTGTAAGATGCCAAAAATGAAGACAAAGTCCGGCGCTAAGAAACGTTTCGAATTGACGGGCACCGGCAGAATCAAGAGGAAGCATGCTTATCATGGCCACATCCTGACCAAGAAGAGCCAGAAGAGAAAACGCAACCTGGACCACACTGCAATCGTTGAGAGAGCAGACGAAAAGGTTGTCAAACAAATGCTTCTCAAGTAAAATTAATTGTTTAACCTTTGTTGCAGCAGAAAAGATCCCGCAATGGGGCGGGGCGCTGAACGAAAAACTTACAAAACATGACAAGATCAGTCAATGCCGTTGCATCAAGAGCAAGGCGCAAGAAAATCCTCAAGAAGACCAAAGGTCAGTTCAGAACCAGAAAGAACGTCTGGACTGTGGCGAAAAACTCCTACGAAAAGGGACAAACCTACGCTTATCGCGACAGAAGGAACAAGAAGCGTGACTTCCGCAGCCTGTGGATCGTCCGTATCAACGCAGCCGTTCGCGAGTATGATATGTCGTACAGCGTGTTCATGGACAAGTTGAACAAGGCTGGTATCGAGATCAACCGTAAAGTGTTGGCCGACCTCGCTTTGAACAATCCTGAAGCTTTCAAGGCTATCGTTGAAAAGGTGAAATAAATCACGTTTCAATGATGATAAAAAGCGCGACCGTTATGATCGCGCTTTTTTATTTGAAAAAAAATGAAAAAACACTTGCCAATTAAAAAAATAGTAGTACCTTTGCCGCGCAAATCCAGCCCAGGTGGTGAAATTGGTAGACACGCTACTTTGAGGGGGTAGTGCCGATTACGGCATGCAAGTTCGACTCTTGTCCTGGGCACCAATCGTAAACAAATCAGACTCCTTAGCCCCGATGGCGGAATTGGTAGACGCGTACGTTTCAGGTGCGTATTTCGAGAGGAGTGCAGGTTCGACTCCTGTTCGGGGCACATCAGCAACCTAAAAGGGTTGCTTTTTTTACGTCAATACGAATAGAAAGCCGCGCTTTCGTCATTGCGAGGAGCGTAGCGACGAAGCAATCCACATCATGAAACACTCTAATCACTCCAAAGAGAACCCCTTGAAATTCAAGGTGCTTGAGCCATCACCACTGATGGAATTCATTATGAAGAAGATGGACGGCATTAGCCGCACCAAGGTGAAGCACATGCTGGCCAATGGTGTCGTCAACGTTGACGGGGAACGCACCACGCAGTTCGACTACGCCCTGCAACCCGGCATGACCGTTGAGATTGGCAAACCCACAGCCAAGGAACGCTTCTACAGCAAATGGCTCAAGATCATTTATGAAGACAAATGGCTGGTGGTGATCGACAAGAAGGAGGGACTGCTCACCAACAGCCCTGGCAAGGAACAAGAGACCGCACAAAGCATCCTTAACCAATACTTTACAGCCTCTCAACAGCGTTGTCGCGCCCATACCATCCATCGCCTCGATCGCGATACCTCGGGCCTGATGCTCTTCGCGAAGGACAAAAAGATTGCCATGAGTTTCGAGGAAAACTGGAAGGAGAAAGTCTATGATCGTCGCTATGTGGCGGTGTGCGAGGGTAGGGTGGAACCCCGTGAAGGCACAGTGGAATCGTGGCTTAAGGACAACAAGATGTTTGTCACCTATTCCAGCCCTACCGACAATGGGGGCAAATACGCCGTGACGCATTACCATGTGCTGATTAGCAACAATAAATATTCGCTGGTGGATTTTCATCTGGAGACCGGTCGCAAGAACCAGATCCGCGTTCATGCCCAGGATATCGGCCATCCCATTGTTGGCGACGAGAAATATGGTGCCACTGACAACTCCCTGGGTCGCCTTTGCCTCCACGCCTACAAGCTTTGCTTCGTCCATCCCACTACCGGCAAGGAGCACGAGTTCGAAACACCGTTCCCGAAGGTCTTCGAGAAGCCGTTTCCACAGCGATAACTATAAAAAACATACAAATAAAATCATAATATGAAAAGAAAGTGATTTTCAACGGCGATGCCTCCATTAACGATGCGGGATATAATACTATTCTATCAGATGGGCGTTTCAGGGCCTTTACCATCGATTTCCAGGTGAATCTATCCATGGATGTTGACGAGGTCGTTTGGTGCTTCAGGATCGCTGCAACGGTAAGCTTGATGTGAGCGGTTTGCCTAAAGGCATTTACGCCCTTATTGCTGATGGCCGAACGGTGAAATTCGTTAAGGAATAATCCTTGCCGGTTTCATGAAAGAAAAAAGGAGCGTCTGCTCCTTTTTTTTGTGTTATTCAAAAAATAATATATCTTTGCCATAGTAATTATTGAAAAGAAAAATCTTTGTAATACTATGGAAATCAATGAATTAAAACGGGTGACATCGCAGGTTCGCCGCGATATCATCCGTATGGTGCATGGTTGCCAATCGGGGCACCCGGGCGGATCGCTGGGAGCCACGGACCTGGTCACCGCCCTGTATTTCGACCAGATGCAGATCGACCCCGCCAACTTCCGAATGGATGGCAACGGCGAGGATATGTTCTTCCTCTCCAACGGGCACATCAGCCCGATGTTCTACAGCATTTTAGCCCGTAGAGGTTATTTCCCAGTGAGTGAATTGGCCACTTTCCGTAGGCTTGGCACTCGGCTGCAAGGCCATCCCACGACGGCCGAGGGGCTGCCGGGCGTGCGTATCGCATCCGGCTCCTTGGGTCAAGGCCTCTCGGTGGCTGTCGGAGCCGCCCAAGCCAAACGTCTTAACGGCGACAATCACCTTGTGTTTGTGCTGATGGGCGATGGCGAACAGGATGAGGGCCAAATTTGGGAAGCCGCCATGTATGCCGGTGCCAAGAAGATAGACAACCTCGTCGGCATCCTCGACTATAACAAGAAACAGATCGACGGTCCCACCGACGCGGTGATGAACCTCGGCGATATGCGCGCCAAATACGAGGCTTTCGGCTGGCAAGTCATCGAACTCAACGGCAATGACATGCAACAGGTGGTGGATGCCCTCAACCAAGCCCGAAAAGGCGCTTGCCAAGGCAAGCCGCAGCTGCTGCTGGCCCACACCGAAATGGGCATGGGCGTTGACTTCATGATGGGTACCCACAAATGGCACGGCACTCCGCCTAACGACGAGCAGGCCGCCAACGCTCTTTCACAACTTGAAGAAACATTGGGAGACTATTAAGTTGGGAGTTCGGAGTTAGCAGTTAGGAGTTACGCCCCGAAGGGGCAACAGCTATCAGCCCAGGGTTGGGCGAGCGAAGCGAGACCTACCCTGGGAAACAAAAAAACGAAAAAACATTAAATCATGAAATATCCAGATAATTTAGAAAAAAAAGATACCCGTTCGGGATTCGGTGCTGGCTTGCTTGAAGCGGGCCGCCGCAATCCCAAAGTCGTGGCCTTTTGCGCCGACCTCACCGGCTCATTGAAGATGGGCGACTTCGCCAAGGAATTTCCGGAGCGCTTCTTCCAAACCGGCATCGCCGAAGCCAACATGACCAACATGGCCGCCGGTATGGCTTTGAGCGGGTTTGTGCCATTTACTGGTACATTTGCGGCTTTTGCCACTGGCCGTGTGTATGACCAAATCCGCCAGTGCGTGGCCTATTCCAACAAGAACGTCAAGATTGCCGCTTCACATGCCGGCGTGACCCTTGGCGAGGATGGTGCTACCCACCAGATTTTGGAGGACATCGGCCTTATGAAGATGCTGCCCAACATGACTGTGATTGTACCTTGCGACTACAACCAGACCATGAACGCCACCATCGCGGCAGCCGAGTACGAAGGTCCCGTCTATCTCCGTTTCGGTCGGCCAAAGGTGCCGAACTTCACGCCTGCCGACCAGAAGTTCGAGATCGGGAAGGCCCAAATGTTGCAAGAGGGCACCGATGTCACCATCTTTGCCTGTGGTCACCTCGTTTGGAGAGCGATCCAAGCATTGCCTATCCTTCAGGAAATGGGCATCAATGCCGAGCTGATCAACATTCATACCATCAAGCCTTTGGATGTGGAAGCCGTGCTGAAGTCCGTGGCTAAGACCCGCTGCGTGGTCACAGCTGAGGAACATATGCGCAACGGCGGTCTGGGCGACAGTATCGCTCAGGTGCTGGCACTCAACAATCCAGTGCCTATGGAGATGGTTGCCGTCAACGATATGTTTGGGCAGAGCGGTACCCCTGATGAATTAATGAAAGCTTACCATCTAGACACCCCTGACATTGTGGAAGCTGTGAAAAAAGTAATTAAACGGAAATAAAATATTAATATAACTAAATATATGAAGAGAATAAATTTATATTTGTATATTTTAATTCTATTAATTGTTATTGGTATAACTTCGTGTTCGGAAAAAAAGGAAACCACTCCCAAGGCGGTCAATGTGATTTATATGATTGGCGACGGCATGGCGCTTCCTCAGGTGTTTGGCACCATGTTGGCTACTGGTGAGGAACTGGCTTTCAGCCAGTTCCCCTATATAGGAGTGGTGGACACCCGTTCGGCAAGCAACGACATCACCGACTCGGCTGCCGGCGGAACAGCCTTGGCTTGTGATAAAAAGACCAAAAACGGAATGGTGGGCATGGATGTCGATACGCTCCCGATGGCCACGGTTCTTGATGTGCTTGCCCAACAGGGCAAGGCTACTGGTATCGTGGTGACGTGCTACTCCGGCCACGCCACACCGGCTGACTTCTACGCTAAGGTTCCGAAACGCACCATGTATGAGGATATCGCCGTGCAAATGGCTGAGAGTGACAAGCTTAACGTGATGATCGCCGGCGGTCGCAAGCACTTTGTCAACCGCAAGGACAGCATCAACCTCCTGGAGCGCATGGAAAGCGAGCTGGGATGGAAGATTTATGACACTCTGGCCGATATCGACACCGCCTGCATGAAATATGCCGTGCTGGCCAACAACAGCCATATGCCTGTATATCCCGATCGTGGCGAGTTCCTTCCCGAAGGCGTGAAGACAGCCCTCAAGACCTTGGAACAAGACGAAGACGGTTTTTTCCTTATGGTGGAAGGCTCGCAGATCGACTTTGCCTGCCATGAACACGACTCGGCCTGGATGGTTAACGAGACGGTTGATTTCAGCAACGCGGTGCAGGTGGCTTTGGACTATGCCAAGACGCATGACAACACCCTTGTGGTGGTCACCGCAGACCATGAGACGGGAGGCCTCACCATGATCGACCGCAAAGGGAAATACACCAACGTGGAGTTTGAATATTCCACGGGCAGTCACACTTGCCTTCCCGTCATGATCTATGCTTACGGCCCCGGTGCCGAGCTGTTCACCGGCTGGATGCAAAACAACGAGGTCAAGGCAAAGATCCTGAAGGCCTGCTGCGTTGAACTTACAGCCCTTGAATCAGCCGCAGCTCAGGAGATCGCTCCAATTATTGGTAACTTCGATTCCAAAGCTTCGGAATAATCCTAGTAGCTTTCGGCCTTTCAGGCCGTTTAACTCTCCAAATAAGTATATCCATAAAGTCCTGACCTGTAGTTGGAAAGGAATTCTTTCCCTTCCTCGACGGAGATCTTGCCTTCCTTGACGCACTTGGTGACCCAGGTCTCCACGGTGCGAACCAGCTTCTTGGGACTGTATTGGACATATTCAAGCACGTCGGCAACGGTCTCGCCGTCAATGACTTGATCGATATAATAGCCCTTTTCATCCACTGAAACGTGAACGGCGTTGGTGTCGCCAAACAAATTGTGGAGGTCACCCAAAATCTCCTGATAGGCACCAACGAGGAACACGCCGATGTAGTAGTGCTCCTTGTCGTTGAAGCTATGCAACGGGATGGTATGCTGGGTTGACTTGGCCACAAAGTTGGTGATCTTGCCGTCGCTGTCGCAAGTGATGTCCTGCAAGGTGGCCAGATGGGTGGGATTCTCATCCAGGCGCTGGATCGGGATGATGGGGAAGAGTTGGTCGATGGCCCAGAGGTCGGGCAACGACTGGAACAGCGAGAAATTGCAGAAATACTTGTCGGCCAGTAATTTTGGCAACGAGGTAAAGTCCTCGGGAACGCGCTTCAGGCTGTTGGCGATATGGTTCACCTCACGGGCGATGCTCCAGAACAGACGCTCGATCTTGGCCCTTGACTTCAAATCCAAAAGGCCCAGGCTGAAGAGGTTGAGCGCTTCTTCGCGGATCTCCTGGGCATCGTGCCAGATCTCCAATGATGAGCTTTTGTTCAGCTCATCCCACGATTCGTAAAGCTCCTTGATCAGCTCATGGTCGTTTTCTTCAGGCTCTTCGTCATCGTCCCACTCGGGCAGGGAGGTCTTTTCAAGGACTTCGAAAATCAGCACGGAGTGGTGTGCCGTAAGGGCACGCCCCGACTCGCAAATGACGTTGGGGTGGGGAAGTTCGTTCTTTTCACAGGCATCCACGATGGTATAAATGGCATTGTTGGCATATTCCTGGATGCTGTAGTTGACAGAGCTGGGACTGCTGGAACTGGTGCCGTCGTAGTCTATGCCCAGTCCGCCACCCATGTCAACATATTCAATATGGTAGCCCATCTTGTAGAGCTGTACGTAGAATTGTGCCGCTTCGCGCAAGGCCACGTTGATCTTCTTGATCTTGCTGACCTGGCTACCGATATGGTAGTGAACGAGCTTCAAGCAGTCTTTCATGTCGTGTTCCTCAAGGAAATCGAGGGCTTCAAGCAATTCAGAGGAGGTGAGGCCGAATTTGCTGCCGTCGCCGCCCGATTCTTCCCATTTGCCCGCACCGGAACTCGCCAATTTGATGCGTACGCCAAGGTTTGGTGTCACTTTCATCCGTTTTGCGATCTTGGCTGCGGATTTGAGTTCGTTGAGCTTCTCGATGACGATGATGATCTTACGTCCCATCTTTTGGGCAAGCAAGGCCAACTCGATGAATTCCTCATCCTTGTAACCGTTGCATACGATGAGCGAGTCGGAGTCGGTGCCGAGGGCGAGGATGGCGTGAAGCTCAGGTTTGGAACCGGCTTCCAAGCCAATGTTGCACTTCTTGCCATGGCTCACAATCTCTTCAACCACAGGGCGCATCTGGTTTACCTTGATCGGCATCACCACGAAGTTCTGGCCGTTGAACTCATATTCCTTGGCCGCCTCCTTGAAGCAAGAGTCGATCTTGTTGATGCGGTCGTCGAGAATATCGGGAAAACGGATCAGCATGGGAGCCGAAACGTCCCTCAAAGCCAGTTCGTCAACCAATTCAGGAAGGTCAACGGAGGCACAGCCCTCTTTGGGTGTCACAGTCATGTGACCCTTCTCATTGATGGAGAAATAATTCCCGCCCCAGCCTTTCACATTGTAAAGGTCTTCGGAGTCTTCGATACGCCATTTTCTCATTGGATTAACTTTTTTTTACTAAATTTGCCTGCAAATCTATAAATAATTTTCATGTAATGAAAAGAACAGCCCTAATAGTTTTGTTTCTCTGGTACTCTATGGTGTCGTTCGGCCAGTCGGCCGACAGCCTGAAATCCATCATATACTACCATTTTGACAGGGATGAGTTCGTGGAGGTGGTGAATTATGCCAACAAGGCCATCGGCTATTATGAGTCGGAGAAGGACCTGTTCAACATGGCTGGCTGCTATAACATCCTTGGAGTGGCCTATCAGCGTTTGGGGCAGTTTGCCGAAGCCATCGACAGCTATAACCGCTGTTGTGATCTGGTGGAGGAGATCAGCAAGACCGATCCCGAAAACCCCATTTATCAAAGGAATATCCGCTATACCAAAAACAATATCGCCGAGATTTTTTGCAGTATGGGCGAATTCGACCAGGCGATGGCGATGTACCAATCCTGTATTGAGTCGTTGGGCGAGCCTCAAGACACAACCCAATTCTTGGATCTGGCCACCTATCTTTCCAATACGGCGAGTGTCATCATCAGCAAGTCGGAGAAATCAGGCCTTGATGAGGATGGGCCGCAGATCGAGGATGCCGTGGAGATGGCGGAACAATCCTTGGATTATTCGATGCGATATGGCGACCTGCCCATCAAGCGTCACATCAAGATGATGACTTTGGCAAAGGCTTATGCGGCGGTGGGAAGGAACGTGGAAGCCATCGAAATCGTCCAGGAGGGTCTTGCGATGTCGGAAAGTGAGGACGACATGTATTCAAGAACGGGTTTTCTGATCATGCTTGGTGATTACCAATCCACGCAAAAGGAGTATGCCAGTGCGGAGGCGACGTATGCCGAAGCCGCTACACTCGCACGCAAAGGTCGCTATCAAGAGAACGAGTATATTGCGTTGCTGGGTGCCTACCAAGCCGCAAAGCATTTCGACAAGGCCTTGGCACTGGATTATTTCGAGCAACATGTGACGATCAAGGACAGCATTTTCAATGAAGAGCAACAGATGCTGCTTCGTGAATACCAAGCGCGGTACGAGTTGATGGAAAAAGACCATCAGTTGGAAATCCAGCAGGAAAAGGCCAAGCGCAACCACCATCTTGTGGTGATGTTTTTGGTCGTGATCCTTTTGCTTGTGGTCATCTTCATCTTTGGTTTGGTTCTATATTCCAATAAAAGGAAGCAGAACAAGATGTTGAAACATGGCATGGAGATCAAGGACAACTTCCTTTCGGTGGTGTCGCACGATGTCAAGACCTCCATTATCGCCCAAAATATGGTTCTTGACCAGATGTACCAGCATTGCGGTTCCATGAGTGAGGAGGATCTGAAGAACTATTTGTTGGCGTTGAAAACATCTTCCGACGGGATGAAGGAAAAGCTGAACAACATTCTCCAATGGATCATCGGCGAGCTTGAGGTGGGTACGCCCGACAGCCATCCTGTTCGTTTCGGTCTGGCCGAATTGGTCAATTCCTGCATCAACTCCCAAACTGCCGAAATCATGGCCAAGGAGATCAAGGTGGTATTGGACATCGATCCTCAGCTGGAGTGCAATGACGACATGACCATGGTGAGTATCGTACTGCACAATCTCCTTTCGAACGCCGTTAAGTTCTCGAAACGGAAAGGGGAGGTGCTCGTCACGGCCAAGGACGATGGTGACAAGGTTTGGGTTGCCGTCACCGACCATGGCGTTGGCATCGAGGCCGAGAAGCTCAAAATGTTGATGGACGAGATAGTAAGGCCTTCACAAGGGACTGCAGGTGAGACTGGCACAGGACTTGGACTGTTGGTCTGCCGCCGTCTGTTGGCTCAAACAGGAGGGAAAATTGAAATTTACAGTGTTGTTGGTAAATCAACAACTGTTAAGTTTAGCATAAAAAAATAAAAATATAATGATAAACGAATCATTAATAAGGGTTTTGTTGGTCGAAGACCATCCGTTGTATAGGATGGGATTGAGGATGGCCTTGTCCTATTCGGGGTCAAAATGCAAGGTTATTGCCGAAGCTGAGAACGTGGTGAAAGCCAAGGAATTGATAGAGCAACGCGGCTCTGAAATCGATGTGATCCTGCTCGACTACTACCTTCCTGACGGCATCGGCCTGGACGTGGTTGAGGTAGCAACGAAAGACGCTCCCCAAGCCAAGATTCTGCTGATCTCCGCCGAGACCAAAAACCCGAACATCCAAAAGCTGTTGGATGCCGGCATCAACGGGTTCATCAGCAAGGATGTCACCTCCCAGGAACTCTGCCTGATCATTACCTCAGTCTATCATGGGCACGATTATTTCGACAAGAACGTCATCAGCCAAAGCGAAAACGGCCTCCATCAAAGCGACCAAACCGACACTCTTTCCCAAAGGGAAATCGATGTAATGGTTCTCTGTGCCAAGGGGATGACCGCCAAGCAGATCGCTGAACAGCTCAATATCAGCCCACGTACGGTTGAAAAGCATAAGGATCGCATTTTCAGCAAACTCTGCTTCAATTCCACCGTGGAACTGGTGAATTACGCCATCCGCAATGGGTTGGTATGAGGTTTTTCTTGTTGATAACTACTTATTCGATTACGTAAATCTACTTAAGTCTATTTTGATTTTAATGTGCAACTTTGTAAGTTGTATAAAAAAGTATGCACTAAATTAGCAATAGACATGAAAAAGACGATTCTTGCCTCCTATGAGGAACTGATCAAAAAGGCTATGAATTACGCCATCGAAAATGCCAACGATGCCGTGTATCCATGCCACCTTTTCAAGGCTCTGCTTCACAAGGACATGGGCATGGTCCCGTTCATTGAGGGTACCCTCGACAAAGACTATTATTATTTGTTGGAATGGGCAGATGCTGAGATCTCCATGACCCCCAAGGCATCGCGTCCGAACAGCGACCTTGACTTCAACGACGATTCGATCGCTGTGTTTGACATGGCCGATGACTATCGCGCCAGGTTTGGCCTCGAGGTTGCTGACAATTACTGCCTGCTTGCTGCTTTGACGACTCCAGGCGTGGGCTTCAACTTCAACCAGATGAAGAACCTCCCGATCAACGTCAACGAGGTTCTCGATGCCATGGGAGCTCCTGCCCCGAGCGAAGGCGGTGTTGCACAGGCAACGCCACAACTTTCACAAAATGCCAAGAAGACCCTCGGCAAGTACTGCATCAACAAAAACGAGTTGGTGGCAAGTGGACAGACCAACCCCGTGGTTGGCTTTGAGCGTGAGATCGCTTCATTCTTCGAGATCCTTGGCCGTAAAACCAAGTCGAATCTCCTCATTATAGGTGAGTCGGGCGTGGGTAAGACCGCCTTGGTCAACGGTTTTGTCACCCGTCTGCTCTCGGGCAACGTGCCGAACTTCCTCCTTGGTTCCGTCGTGTATGAACTTGACTTGGCTGCCTTGGCCAGCGGCGCAGTCAACAATATGGAGACCGAAGACCGCTTCAAGAGCGTCATTGGCGACTTGAAGGCCCTCGGCAACGCCATCCTCGTCATCGAAGGCTTGGACAAGATGATGGATAAGATGGGTGCCCTTCATGGTACGGGTGAACTGCTCAAGCAGGAACTTAACCGTGGTGGCTTGCTGGTCATCTGCACTTCTACCGTTGACGGTTTTACCAAGAATATCGAAACCGACAAGGAGATGGTTCGCAAGTTCGAAAAGTTGCAGATCGACGAACCTGACATGGATACTTGTTTCCGCATCGTGAAAGGAGCGGTCACTACTTTCGAGAAGTACCACAACCTCACCATTAAGGACGATGTCATCACTGAGGCCATCCGTCTTTCCAAACGATATATGACTGAGAAAGCCATGCCCGACTCGGTGTTCGACCTCATCGACCGTACCATGGCTCTCATCAAGACCATGAACGACGTTTCAGCCAACGACGTGGCCAACATCGAGGAAAAACTCAACCATCTGAAAGCCAACCCGGAAGGCTTGGAAGAGAAGAAACTCATGGTCGAACTCAACTGGCTGCATTACGAGATCATGAACAAGGTCAGCGTCCTGCTTATAGCACAGTTGGACGATGACACCGACTTCCTCAAGATTGATAGCAAGGAGAAACGCTTCGAATATCTCGATGGCATCATCGCCAAGCTCAAAGGCCTTGTGACAGGCAAGCGCGACGAGGTGCTGGCATCCGATCTCTTCGCCGTGGTGGCCAAGCAAACGGGTATCCCGTTGGGCAAGGTCCAGTCGAAGGAAAGGGAGCGTTTGGTCAACGCCGAGGAGATCCTCAAGAAGAGGGTCGTCGGTCAGGATCATGCCATCAAGATCATCCTCGACTCCGTGTTCGAGTCGCGTTCAGGCCTCAACAAGAAGGGTCAACCCATGGGCTCTTTCTTCTTCCTTGGACCCACCGGTACAGGTAAGACCGAGCTTTCGAAGGCACTGGCTGAGTTCCTGTTCCAGGATGAATCCTCGCTGATCCGTTTCGACATGTCGGAATTCAAGGAAGAGCACTCCGTCGCCCTGCTGTACGGAGCGCCTCCAGGATACGTCGGCTACGAAGAGGGCGGTCTGCTGGTCAACAAGATCCGTCAAAAACCATATTCTGTGGTGCTGTTCGATGAGATCGAGAAGGCTCACAAGTCGGTGTTCGACCTGTTCCTCCAGATCCTCGACGAAGGTAAGCTCCATGACCGTCTGGGCCGTGTCGGCGACTTCTCCAACGCCTTGATCCTGTTTACCTCCAACATCGGCAGCAAGTTCATCGTCGATTCGTTCGAGAAGGGTGTTATCCCTAAGAACAGCGATTTGATGACCATCATGCAGGATTACTTCCGTCCTGAGTTCCTGGGCCGTCTCACCGAGATCGTGCCGTTCTCGCCGATCACTCCTGCCACGGTCACCCGTATCTTCAGCATCCACCTGAAGGGACTGGTGAAGCTGTTGACCGAACAGAACATCAACTTCAAGATCGACGACGAGACCAAACAGGCCATTGCCATGCTGGACTTCAGCCCGCAATTCGGTGCACGTCCTATCATCGGTACCATCCGCAAGGAACTCCGCCGTCCGCTCTCCAAGCTGATCATTTCCGGCAAGCTCAAATCGGGCGATACCGTCGAAGTGAAGATGGATGAAGGCAAGGTGGCCTTCTATGTGAACGGCAATAAAGTCGAATATCAACTAAATTAAATAGTTTTAAAATTCAATTCATTTATTAATTAAATTTCAATTGTTATGGAAGAGAAAAATTTCATTTCAAAAGCCACCGATGAAGAATCGGGGAGTAATGTTAGTGCATTAGACACCAACAAGACTTTGTTCATTGACCAGTACACCACTGACGTTCAAAGCGAAGATCCCGAACTGTTTGAGGATGCCAAGACCATCGGCGACGTGTTCGACCACTTCAAGCCGGAAGTCGAAGTGAACTTCACCGATGCTGAAGGCGGTGTGGTGACCGAAAATCTGCATTTCAAGGAGATCAAGGACTTTGAGGCCAATGGCGGCAAAGGCAATCTTGTTGCCAACAGCGAGTTCCTTTCCAGTGAGAAATCACAGATGGACAGCTATGCCAAGGTTCGCAAGCAAATCGAGCAGAACAAGAAACTGCGCGACATCCTCAAGGATCCCAAGAGCAAGGAAGAACTCAAGGAATACTTGCAGTATCTGTTGAGCGAACTGAAAGAAAACGAATAATTAAGTATTAACAATTAAAAACTTGAATAATATGGCAGAACCTCAAGTACAGAAAGCTGCTGCAGCTGAAGCTCAGCAAGAGAAAAAGCAGGCTCCACAGCCAGCGCAGAACAGAGATGTTAACGAACTCCTGAAACAGTTCGGCGGATTCTCAGCCGTCAAGGGTGCCATCCCCGCAGCTGAGGACATGAACCCTACCAAGAAGGCCATCAAGGATGCTTTCCTGAAAGACAGCCGCAAGGCCGCCAAGCGCAAAGCCCTCGCTACCGAACTTGAAGCATGGCTCGACATCCTCAACGAGGAGAAGAGCTCGGCCACCGACTTGGTGGAGAGCTGCAAGGCCCAGGAAGAAAAACACCTCAAGGTGCTCACCCAGGGTATCACCGACGCCCTCGACTGCACCAAGAACCTTGAACGCAGCTACCGTGCCCTCGACGCCTTCTTCAAGAACAGCGGCGCCGAAAAGGTTGACAAGATCAAGATCATCAACTGCGCCAAGGATGCTATCACCGACAGCGACTCAAGCTTCGGCTCACAGGTTGACGACCTGCTGAAGCACGCCTTCGACCGTCTGAGCTTGAAGGACAGCTACAGCATCATGGTTATCCCTGGCGGTGTGTTCAAAGACAGAACCGACCTGCTCCGTTGGGCAAAGATGGCTCACAAGTACAGAACCCTTCTCGTTACCGACACCGCCCTCGAGGATGAAAACTCACTCGAAGACCTCCAGGAAGTGACCAAGGGCTTTGTTGACAGCGATGCCGCCCTCCAGAACGTCGTTATGGCTTGCAACTGGATCGTTGGCCGTGAAAGCGAGAAACTCAGCTACGACGAGCAGTATGAGGAAGCTTTCTACATCTCACCCGCTGGTGCTCTGGCTGGTATGATCTACGACGAGTCAAGCCCGATCTCACAAGGCCGCGCCGGTAAGAAGTACGGCACCGTGGCTGACACCAAGGGCGTGAAACTCGACCTCCTCAAGTCGGAAATCGCCACCCTCATGGACAACCACGTTGTTCCTATGGTGTTCTCAGAAGGCCGTGTCATGGCATTCAACAACAACACCCTGTACAATGGCGACCTTGACGCCATGATGGAATACCCGATCGTCCGCGTGTTCGACTGGGTCAAGAAGGTGTTGATGAACTTCGTCCATGAAATCGCCCTCGAAAACTGGGATCCTTACACCTCACCCAAGAAACTGAAAGACAAGATCCAGGAGTTCCTGAACCACTATCAGGGCTACCAGAACTTCTACTCGAAGTATAAACTCGGTGAACCTAAACAAGATCCTAAGACCAAGATCGTCACAGTTGACATCTCCATCACTCCATTCTTCGCTGCCAAGAACTTCGTCATTAAACTCGAGGCTGACAACAAGGACTACATGGGCGCTGAGACCTCTGTGGAAGGATAATCAAAGTAAAAACAACAATTCATTAACCAATTAAAACAATAATAAAATGGCTCAAACACCTGTAACATTGAAAGTCGATGGCCTCACCGATCGCGAGGTCATGATGGTAACCTATTCATTCAACCAAGCTGTTGATACTGAAGGCCAGATGGCCGGTATCCCAAGAGGTGGTCAAATCACCCTCCGCGTGAAGGCTTTGAACGACGGCAATCCGGATCTGCTGAACTGGATGATCGCCCCGAACCTTGCCAAGAACGGCGCCATTGAATTCAACGAGACCAAGTCAGGCAACCTGATGAAGAAAGTCGAGTTCACTGACGGCTACTGCATCAACTTCGTGGAGATGTGGGAAGACAAGATGGGACACTACGAGGAGATCGTACTGTCATGCCGTGAAATCAAGAACGGCTCTGTCACCTACACCAACCCGTGGGCATAATTTGTCGAACTTTGGGTGCAAGGCCGCAAGGCCTTGCACCCTATACCTATTATAATTATGGCACTAGCTGCAACACTGACCATTGAGAACCACACCTACACAGTGATGGAATGTGAATATGAGTTCACCCAAGCTGTGGATAAGACAGGCCGTCCTTCAGATCGCCCCCGTGGCGGACTCATCAACGTTGTCATCGTCTCACCCGACGATACCGATTTGACCATGCATGAGTGGATGCGTGACAAAAACACCACCAAGGACGGTAAAATCCTGTTTACGGTCAATAAGGACAACAAGGACCAACCCAAGAACCTCGCGTTCAAAGACGCCTATTGCGTGCGCCTTTATGAATACTTCAACAATAACAACTCGATCCAGATGTATATGAAAGTCAGCATCATGGCCGGAACAATCGTCTTCGGCGACAAGGATCAGTGTGAGTTTAAAATGATTGACTAAAACAAAGAAATAAGATGGCAATTCAGATCAATGACCTTCCTGAAATCACGATAAATGGTGAGAAACTGGAGGATTATGTTTTCACCGACATGATTCTCAATAAAGAACTGCTGAAACCAAACGAGTTTCGTTTCACCATGCGTAAAAAAGACCTGAGCAAATCCGCGTCGGATGTCGCCTTTGAACTATGCGACAAGCTGCTTGGTGCCAAGGTGGAGTGTAAGGTGAAGACGCTCCGCAGGAATGAGGAACAAGCTGAAACGGGTGAAGAACTCGCCTTCAAGGGAATCATCTTCAACGCCAATACCCAACGCGAGATCATGGGAAAGGGTGTGGTTGTGAATTGCGTCGCCTATAGCCCCGATTACCTGCTTATCGACAATCCCGACTGCGATTCGTGGGTTGACAAGAATCTCAAGGAGATTATCGAGGCCTCTATCAACGATTACAAGGGTGAGATTGAAACGCTCATCAACCCCAAGATGATCGATGCCATTCACTATACGGTGAAATACAAGGAGAACACCTATCAGTTCCTGTCGCGACTGGCGCAACGCTGGGGCGAGTTCTTCTATTTTGAGGACGGTAAGATGGTGTTCGGCAAAGTCCCACAGAGTGAGACCGTCAAGCTTTATCCCGACATCGACATCCTTGGCTACTATTATGACCTCAACTTGGAACAAACCGCCAAGTGGACGGCATTCTGGAACTATGAGAACGAAGCCGAAATGATGGATGATGGCGAGACCATGAAAGCCACCGACCCCAAGGATTCGCATAGCATGACGGAAATTGCCCTTAAACACTCCAACGAGATCTACAAGAAACAGATTACGGACATGCAGAACTCCGCAGTCCCGGAAAAGGCCGGATCGTTGGATGAATTGCAGGAAAACGTCAAGGCCGATTACTTCTATAAAAAAGCCAGGATGATGATGTGCAAGGGCGTCGCCAACCGCTCCGACCTGAAATTGGGAAGTGTCATTGAAATCAATGAATACATCGATACCGAAAGCGGAGTGGAACTCAAGGCCCATGAACCTTTGATGATCATCGGCATCAACTACAAATGGGATATCAACGGGCATTTCCAGTGTGAGTTCAGCGCCATGACTTCCGCCCTTGAATATCCTCCCTATATGAACACCGATCTCTATCCGGTGTCAGGTGTCCAACATGCCTTCATCATGGAAAACAACGACCCGGAGATGAATGCAGGCCGTGTTAAAGTGCAATTCATTTGGCAATTGGTCCACAATGAAACGACACCATGGATTAGAATGTCGCGCCTGTATGCAGGTGGCAGTAGGGGACTTCTCATTACCCCTGAAGTCGGCGACGAAGTGCTGGTGGGTTTTGTGAACAACAATGTTGAGAAGCCCTTTGTGATCGGTGCGGTTCATAACGGTGTAAACAAGCCGCCAAAGGCTTGGGATAGCTGCGACAATGTCATCAAAGGCTTCATCACCAAAAACCATATCATAGGAATCGTCGAGCCTGAAGACGGTAACGGTTATATTCGCATCACCGATAAGGAGCATCAGTATGACCTTGTCCTTGATGCCGATGCCAAGACCATCACGGTGAAATCGACAGGCGACATTCATTTTGAGGCCGAAAGGGACATCACTTTCAGGGCCAAGCATAACATTAACATGAGATCGGGACACCGATTGGTTGAAACGGTGGGAACGTCATTTGAACAGCATATTGGAAGTGACGCTTTGGTGGATATCGGAAACAACTATACCCGATTTGTGAAAGGCGAAAGCCAAATTGACACGGAAGGAAAATATACAAATACAGGAGGCTCTGACTTCTTCGAAGGGTTTAATGGTCACTGGCATATATTGTGTGATGATGATATCTATTTGTGGTCGAATAATGATAAGGTTCAAATTGGCGGCCAGAATGGGTTCATTGCAGGTTCACCGCAGACCACCACGCTAAAGAGCACCTCTCAACTTAATTTGGATGCACCAATGATTAATATAGGAAAGTAAGGATATGTCACAGTTCGTTTGTTCAACAGCAAATGTCAAGTGCATGTTCGGTGACGCAGCGGTGCCATTGAACATCTTGCCCACCAACAGGGTGTTTTTGAATAACAAACCCATGGGCACCATCATGGATAACCAAGCCCCGGTAACCATACCAAGCTTTGGCATGTGCAAATCCCTGGCTAACCCAGCTGTGGCCTCGGCCACGGCAGCCGCATTGGGCGTGCTGACACCCCAACCCTGCATGCCAGTGCCCACAGGCCCTTGGATTGTGGGAAACCCAAATGTGCTTATTAGAAACAACCCGGCCTTGATGATGACTGACAAGTGCATGTGCGCGTGGGGAGGTACGATCACCATCACCAGTACTGGACAATAAAAATTTAATATAATAAAATAAGGTATAAAAGAAATGCCAGCAGTAGTACAAACAGGAGCCAAATCATCCGATTCGGACAAAGACAAAATAGAGCTTCCAAAATCGACGTTTTTGGAGCTTGATGCCGATATCCGTCTGGCAATCAACATGATTGCGGCCCATGTCTATTGTATCGACGGAAGCGACCGGCCTTTTGATATCCCTGGCTTTGAAATCGTGAGCCAGAAGGAGGCCATGGATCTGCTTGGCGTTTCAAAAAAAGACATAAAAGAAAGCCTAAGCGGCATGGAATATGTGTTCGAGGACGACTTGTACAAGGTGTTCGAGCAAATCCATGGCACTGAAGTAAATGCATACGAGGAGGAGAAAAAGAAACAGGCCAAGGACGACAAAAAGCAAGATGACAAGGAAGAACCGAATGATGGCCAGATAGTCGGAGAAGCAACTCCCGAAAAGAAAAAGAGTTTCCTCCAAACCATGAAGGAAATCAAGTCGTTCGACGACATCAAGTCGGATCGGAATAAAGAGACCAAGGTCAAGATCCAAGACAAGAAAGAGAAGATCGTTTTCTGCGGTTCGTCGGAGATGAAGGACGAAGGCAAGAAACGCAAAGTGGTGATTCAAGGCGGCGGTTTCATTGCCGGCGACGGCTTCAAGGCAGCCATCTACAAACGTACTGGCAAGTTCAAGATGCTGAAGACGCCCAACTTGAATCCACAATACGGAGGGTTTAGCCCGGAAAACGTAAAATATGTGCTTGCCTTTGCAGGTACCGACTTCTCGTCTATTTGGTGCGACTGGGTCAAGACCAATCTGGCCCAAGCCATCCCATATTACGGAGTTTATCCCTTGCAATACCGCCTTGCTGTGCTGCTTGGCCTAAAGCTGGCCAAGGCCATCAAGGGTCATGAGTCGGATTGGCTCATCACGGGCCATTCATTGGGTGGAGGTTTGGCATCGGCCGCTTCCGTCGTGTCGGGCCTGCGCGCCATGACATTCAATCCTGCGGGACTCAACACGGTCAACCTGGCCAACTACCTTTATGAACTCAACCTCAGGAGCGACGTTACCCTCGCTGAGGCCATTGATTTCATGAACTATAAAAACCTCCAGCTAAGCTGCCGTTCGGATGTCAACAAAAAATACCTGAAGGTCATTGAAAAGGCAACCAACCAGAAAAAAGTCTGCATCTATAGATCAACGACCGATATCCTGACCAGCACGCAGGACAACATCAAAGGATCGAAGACCAACCTGTTTGAACTCCCGCAAAACCTGATGGCCGGCGTGAGTGAAAAACTCGCCGAAGCCTACGACAAGTTCATGAATGAAGTGATGCCGTTCATCGACAACGCCATCGACTATGCCAAGAAACTCTACGATGAGTTGATGGATCTTTATGAGCAAGCCAAGGCGATTGTGGACGAGATCATGAAGATGAAACAGGAACTGATCAGCACCGCTATCGACTTGTACAATCAGGCTTTGGCTACCTATGAGGAGCTGAAGAAAGAGATTGAAAAGTTGATGGAGGAGCCTAAGAAACTTTATGATCAAATCAAGGAGATCGTTGAACGCGCCAAGGAGATCGTTACTGATGTCAAGGACGAGATTATGGGCTTTGTGGAAGAAGTCAAGACCATGGTCAACGGTGCCGTGGAGACCACTCGACAGATGCTCCAGGGTCCCATGGATACCATCAAGGGTGTGGTCGAAGACATCAAGGGCCTAAAGGATCTTCCAAAGCAGCTGCTTGCGCCTGATGGCTTGATTGGCCAAATTGCCGCTATGATCCCTGACGAGATCAAGAATCTCCCGCAAACCATCAAAGAGACCGCCCAAGAACTCACTCAGGGTGTGAAGAGTACCTTGGAAGGGTTGAAGGAAGGTGTCAAGATGGTGACGGATGGCATGAAGGAAATGAGCGGTCAGATCGCGGAAACGATCACCGGATTGAAAGACACTGCCGTCTCTGTGATAGGGTCGGTATCAGATACGGTCACCAGCACCTTGGGCGACCTCTCACACGAAGTCTCCCAAACCGCCCAAACGCTACAGCAAACCGTCACCTCGGTGATCCAAGACGTGTCGCAGAGTGCCGTTCAGGTGGTCAATGAGGTCAAGGACGGTGCGACTGGGGCTATCCACGAAGTGAGTGGCGGCCTAAAGGATACTATAGGTGAGGTGTCAGGCGGAATCGCTGATTCTCTCCATGATATCGGCGGTGGTATGTCGGATGCTCTCCATGATGTTACCGGTGGCTTTACCGACACGCTCAATGATATTGGCGGTGGCTTATCTGATACCTTTGGCGACATTAAGGGTGGTATGTCGGATGCGCTCCACGACGTTACCGGAGGCTTGACTGACACGTTCCATGATATTGGTGGCGGTATGTCGGATGCGCTCCACGACGTTACCGGTGGCTTTACTGACACACTCAATGATATTGGCGGTGGCTTATCTGATACCTTTGGCGACATTAAGGGTGGTATGTCGGATGCACTCCACGACGTTACCGGAGGTTTTACCGATACCATCCAAGATTTCTCGGGTGGCGTATCCAGTGCTTTCAACGAAATTAAAGGCGGCGTTTCGGGTGCGTTCAACGAGGTTAAAGGCGGCGTTTCGGGTTTGGTTGGCGATGCCTCCAAGGAAGTCGGACAGATGGGCGGTCAGCTCTCCGAAGGATTGAGCAATCTGGTCAATGGCTTTGGTGACAATCTTCAAACGCTGACCAAGAATTTCTCGGAAATACCCCAAAGTTTCAATGAGTTAAGCAAAGGTGTCACAGAAGGTCTCAATACATTGGTCGATAATCTCGATAGCTTACCAAAGCAACTGTCGAGCGGTGCCGAGAGCCTGGTGGACGGCTTTAGCTCATTGGTGAACGATATCAATACTTTACCCAACGAACTCCTCAACAATTCACAAGGACTGTTGGATGGTGTCCAGAGCATGCTCAACAATGTCTCCGACCTGCCCAACCAGCTTTTGGGCAATTCCACCAACCTCCTTGACGGTGTTGGCGACATGGTCAAAGGCATCAGCGATATTCCTAGCAAACTGATGGGCGGTTCCAACGAGCTAATGCAGGGTTTGAACTCGGTGGTAGGGGAGATCGGCAAACTGCCCAAGGATGTCCTGGGTGCCGTTTCAGGCAACGTTGAGGGCGTGCTTGGCAACATGAACAATTTGGTTGGCAATCTTGGCAACCTGCCGAAGCAAGTCATTGGCCAGGCCAAGGATGTGTTCAAGGGATTGACGTCCACCATCGATAATATTGGCGGACTTCCCAACCAAATACTGGGTAAGTCGCAAGACTTGATCGGCAACGTGCAATCGCTGATTAAGGAAGCGGCTAGCATGTCGTCCGACATGGCTGGTTCGGCACAAAACCTGCTGCAACAGGCGCAATCGATGATCAGTTCCAACATCGATCTTCCGAACAACTTGCTGAAAAACTCATCCGATTTGATCAAAAACATTACCTCCAACTTAGGTGATGCCGGTAGTCAGATCGGTAACTTCTTCAGCGATTCGAAAGGCGTTCTGGATAACGTCACCAACTTGCTTGGCAATGTAGGCGATGCGATGGGCGATCCCTCATCCATCCTCAAAAACGCCGAGTCAATGGTCCAAAATATCACCAATTCGTTGGGCTCGGTTGGCGAGAATATTGCCGATGGACTCAATTCGGTGATTAACTCAGGCTTAGGCGGCCTCGGTGATATTGGTAGCAGCTTGAGTAGCGGTCTAAGCAGTGGCCTTAGTGGAATTGGAAGTGGTCTCAGTAGCGGCTTGAACAGTGTCGGTGAAACACTTACCGGCACACTTCAAAGCTTGATGAGCCAAGCCTCCAGCTCACTCAATCAGCTCTCGAATCTGCCCAACCAAATCCTCAACAACCTCACAGGTTCCTTGGGCGATATTGGCGGGGTGGTCAGTGGTTTGACCAGTGGCTTGAGCGATGGCTTGGGTGGCTTGACCAATGGCTTGACTGGTGGCCTGAGCGGCCTGACCGGCGGTATGACAAATCCGTTGAGTGGATTGACAACTGCCTTGGGAGGCATGCCGAATCCTTTCCAGATGAGCAGTGCCAGTGCCTTGTTGGGTGGAGCCAACAACTTGCTTAGCCAAGTTACGGCGGGGAACATGGGCTCCGGTGCAGGAGCCTTGTTGAACGGTGTCAACGCATTGGTAAGCCAGGCTGCCTCGCTGACTGGATCGGCACTTGGCAATCCCAATGAATTGCTGAGCGGCTTGAATGGCTTGGTAGGCAACTTGGGCAAGTTGCCCGGCGGCGCTTTGACCAACTTGCTGCCCAATCCCATGTCGCTGTTCGACGGCTTGAATAGCATCGTCGGCAACGCTTCGGGCTTGCCTGGACAATTGATAAAAGATGCCCAAGCCCAACTTGGAGGGTTGATTCCTGATTTGGAAAACATCCTGGGTATCCAAAGCGATTTGCTCAAGAATCCAGCGGAGATGCTCAACGATCTCACTTCCTTGTTGGACGAGACTTTCCCTGATCTTTCAGGCGTTATCGGTGACATCTCCGGCATCATCACCAATCCCACAAAACTACTCGATAAGGCTGGCGACTTGGTGAATCAAGCGTTGTCAAGCTTGAATATCCCCAACCCGCTTGGCGACATCAATCTTGATCCGCAGAAGCTGATGCAAGCCGCCCAGTCGGTCATGGACAAAGCCGCAGCCCTCACTGAAGTTGACAACCCGAAAGAGTTTGTCGATACACTATGCGACCTGATGGAGGAACTCATCAAAGTACCGGACGAGTTGTTCCCGGGGCTGCACATCAACGACACCATAGCCAAGTTGATCAACAACGTCAAGGACAAGCTGACGGAGGCTCTTGGTGAACAGCTCATGGACAAGCTGGGTGACTATCTTAACAAGATTTTGGAGTCGCCTGAGGATTTCTTTACCGATCCGCAGAACTTGCTCGACATAGCCAAAACCATACTCGACCAGTTCCCCGACCTGAAAGAAGCCCTTCAAAGGAAGATCACTGCCATCATTAATACCGTGCAGGAAAAGGTGACGGCCGTATTGAACAAGCTGGCCGACACCGCTGAGAAGATCATGTGCAAGTTCAATGAACTCATCGAAGTATTGCTCCGCTTCCTAAAGGATCCGATCAAATACCTTGGCGAAGAACTGGAAATGGAGGAGGTCGTTGATTATGTGAAGGACAAGGTGGAACATGTGGCTGAAAAGGTTCAGTCAACCTATGCCGATATTAAGAAGAACATCAAGAACCAGATCAGGAAAGTCTGGAATCAGGTGATGAAACTGATCCATACGGCACTCTCGAAGATCAAGGAGACGATGAACGTGTTCAACAAATACGTTGAAGGCTACAAAAATCCGTTGCTCATCCTTCGTAACGAGTTGGAGGAAGGCCAGGAGCAGGTGGTTGATTTCGTCAAGGAGGAGATCGCCGAGCTTCCTGATTTCTCCGACGATATGATGGATACGGCCAAGAACCTGATCAATTCGGTCAAGGAATTGATCAACAAAGCCAAGGAGATGTTCGACAACTTCTACAATTTCATCAACCAACCGAAAGGCTACGTTACCCAGATTGTGGAAGATTTGCTTGGCGACAACAAGACCTACCAGAACTTGAAGGCGAAATATGAGTCGGTGAAGCGCAAGATCGGTGAATACAAGGGAATTTACAATGTCATTAAAAACATACTGAACGGTTCCGACGACATCTTCAAGGAAGCCAAGGACGAGCTTGCCAAGGCCTTCGAGAGACTTAATAACGAAGATGGACGTTTGGATTACCTTGACAATTTGGGCTTGGCCGCATTGCAGAAGATCGGCGAGGCCAAGAAGGTGCTCACTGCGGTGAAGCGTATGCCGATGGGCATCAGTGCATCACTGAGGGGCGATATCAAGGCGGAACCCTTCCCGCCAAAGTCGTACGGCAACAGAATCGATGTGAATACAGAGAAATGGAGCCGTTACACCAATCCTAAGAACAACAAATACCTGACATTCACCGATGAATTGATGGGACATGGCATTTGGCTGGTAATGGACGGCCTCATGCTGAACCTCTATGGGGTGGATGATCAGTTGGTATTCTATCATGCCATGACCGACAACGCCTCGATAGAACGCAATATTCTGGAAGGGCAGTGGCGCTGGGGCGATGACGAGGATACCAAAATATATTACAAAGTGATCAAAACCAGCATCAAGGGAAAGGAAGAGACTGTGTATGGCCGTGCTGGTTTGCCTGATATTGACTTGAAGTGCCGAGGCAAGGAAAACGAGGGATACTTGAAGAATTACGAGAAAAAATCGACCCCGTATCAGGCCGGTGGCATGCCAGTCGGTAAAAAGATGGAATTCAAGAAGAAAAACACTATGGGCGATAAATTGGAAACCAAAGATGCCAAGGAGGAGAAGGAGGATATGAAGAGCCTGTTGATGTCCATCTCATGCGATAAAAAAGTTAGGGAAAAACTCATGGATTTGTATGGCGTTTAAAAGGAGTAAGAAGTGAAGGATCCTATCTACATATTGAGCTATCAAGTGACCAACTGCCTCGTTGACATCCGCGTCAACGACATGCAGGCCTTATTGCTTGAAGGCCTGGGTGAAAGCAGGGACGACGTCACCGTGAACCATCTTATCCCTGAATCGGGAAAGCAGGAAATCACTTTCCGTGTGGTGCCGCTGCTCCTGAAGACCAAACCTGGCGACAAGTTCGAGTTTGAAGCCACCCTGTCGCGCTTCTCTATCGATCGTGACAGGGATTTGAGGGTCAATAAGGAAGTGGATCTCATCCATTACCAATTCAACGACCTGCACAGCAAACCCAGACAAGAATTCAACGCCATGGTGCCCTACAAGCTTCGTTCGCCCAAGGGCTTTGAAGCACTGACTGTTGACGACCATTTGAAACGGATGGCGAGGGAGGCCTATGCAAACCTCAAGCAACAGCTGGATGCAGGCGACTATGACTATTTCCTGGAGACCTTGGCCAAACGCGACGAGGAGATGAATGAATGTATGTATTGGGGTCTTACCGAGGAGGAAAAGGCATCGAGGGTCATCGAATTGGCTGCCTTACTGCAAGATGGCTACACCCTGAACATGCCCAATCCCACCGATGTGTTGACCTCATACGGCTACGGAAAACTGGTGCGTTTTGTGCGTCCGGACTTTACCTCGGCATTTGTGCTGTCAAAGGGTTCCGAAGAATATAAAATTGATGTATATTTGCACATGGAATCCAATTCCGATGTGTTGACCATAATTTAAGATTAACAACGTGAAACTCAGTTTTTTATCAGATATTACCAAAACCGTTGAAAACACTTTCAAGAGTGCTGTCAACACCGTTGGCGACGTGATCAAGCAGGACACTTTTGTCAATGAGCTTGGTAACGCCTTGAACAAGTCGGTGGATACGGTCAACAATGCATTCAAATTGGCCGTATCGACACAGAAGGAACTGCGCGACACTGTTGAGAATGTCATCGACAAGGGAAGAAATGCATTGACCACGACAAGCTCCCTGGTGGCACAAAACGCACGACAGTATTTCACCTCCTTGAAACAAGAGGCGGTGAAGACGGTCAACATCGCCGAATGGACCAACAAGTTCGAACAGACCATATCGCACGATGTCATCGGCGAGGTGACCAAGTTCATGAACAACGGACAAAGTCAAATTGCCACTACCTTCAAGGACTTGAGCACTACCGCTTCGTCGTTTATGTCAGGCGTCCAGGAGATTTCAACCAACGTCACTACCGGAATGTCGAAGCTTGAACAAACGGCAGTCGGTTTTGGAACCCAGGCGATGAACACCGTTACCGGTTTTGGAACCCAAGTGGAGAAAGAAGCCATGAGGATTGGGACCCAAGCGATGAATTATGGAAATCAGGCGATGAATTATGGAAACCAAGCGATGAACGCCGTTACCTCTTTCGGAACCCAAGTGGAGAAAGAAGCCATGAAATTCGGAACACAGGCGATGAATTTCGGGACTCAGGCTATGGATACGGTTACCAGTTTCGGAAGCGATCTGGAGAAAGAGGTGATGGGTTTTGGAAAACAAATGGAGAATACAGTGACCAGTTTTGGGAATTCCCTTTATAAGGAAGGAAACTCCATCTACCAACAGGCGACCGGCATTGGAACCAAAGCGATGAAGTCAGTGGAATCGTTTGGCAACCAGGTTTACACCCAAGTCAACAGTTTCGGCACGTCCGCCTACAATACGGTAAACAAGGCAGTCACTGAGAATGTGAACAACATCACCCACATGTTCGATACGGGTATCGGCAAAGCGAAAAAAGGATTGGATGTCGTGAGCAGCTCAGTGATGAAGCAATTCAACACCTCAGTGAACAAGCTGAGTTCGTTGAGCACGAAAGCAGCCACCACGTACCAGCAAATCACGGGTAACGTGTCGGACAAAGTCCAGTCGGCGGCTGAGAAAGGGAAAAACGCCATACAGAACGGCATTGGAACCATTTGTTCATCAGCTGAATCCATCACAAACAATGTGAAGAACTCATCCATCGTGAAGGATCTTCAAAAGATGCCGGGTGAAGCGATTGGCTCCGTGACCAAGACGTTGTCAAAACTGTTTAAGTTATAGTTGAAAGTATTATTAAAACAAATATTATGAAGAGATTATTATTCATTTCAGTGTTGTTGATGATGACAACAGTTCTTTTTGGACAAACTGTCAAGATTATTTCGAATCCTATACGTCCATGTGCGGGAGACGAAGTGGTCTTTACCGCTGCGTTTGACTCATTGGGCGGTAGGTCTAACATTGAGTATAGGCTTTATCGTGATTCCGAGCGGTTGGCAGTTATTGATGTCCCGCATGACACTGTCACTTTCGATACCGTGACAACAGTCCCAGGAAACTACTATGTCAGAGCGACGTATCATGGAGAAAGGTACTATAGCGATACCATTGCGCTGGCTGCTCTGGAAAGCGAATTCTATGATACCACTTGTGCCGGAACACCTTATGAATGGAATCAGATGGTATGTGATACGACAGGCGATTACACATGGGTGTATTCCAGTGTCGTCACGGGTTGCGATAGCACGGTAACATTGCACCTCACGATCTTTGATCCCATCGAGTATTCATTCGATACCACTACGTGTGCCGGAGTGCCGCTCGAATGGAATGGGCAGGAGTATAGTGAGCCAGGTGAATACCAATATACCTATACGGCTGCCAATGGCTGCGATAGCTTGGTGACCATGCATTTGAAAGTGCTCCCTGTTCAAACCTCAATCCAAAAAGCATCCATTTGTCCTGGCTATTCCTACACTTGGAACGGACACGCCTATTATGAGGCTGGTACATATACCGCCACATTCACAGGTGTCAACGGCTGCGATAGCATCGTGACACTGGAGTTGGTTTTCAAACAGAAAGTGGAGATTGCCATTTCAGGCGATCCTTCCATATGCCATAACAACACCTCCGTATATACTGTGGACGAAATTGATAACGCTTCTTACGACTGGGTTGTCACCGGCGGTACGGTCACCGGTGGTGAAGGAACTCACAGCATCACCGTTTTGTGGGATGGCGACAAGGAAGGACAGGTCTTGGTCAACGTGGTGAACGGTGACGGATGCTCCGATTCCGACTCCATGGCGGTGAGTGTGAACTCCTACGTGGAGAAGTTGAACTCCATCCAAGTGAAAAAGACGAAGGAAGGATCCCAATATATGTTGATTTACAAGAATCCCGAGAGTGGGCTGAAATACCAATGGTACAAGGACGATGAGGCCATCGAAGGTGCCACTGGCCAATATTACATGGTTGAAGAGGGACTTCCTACGGGTATATATAAGGTATATGTGAGCCATAATGTGGACTCAGACGGCAATCTGTTCTGTGGGGCCTACACCGAAGCGGTGGAGATCGGAACTCAAAAAGCGGCCTTCTCCATTTTCCCGAATCCGGCAGGAGAGGGGTCTGAACTGTTCTTGGATGGCATCTACGAAAGCGTTACGGTGACCATCTATTCCATCGATGGCCGCATGATCCGCCAATTCAAGACCGAAACCAACGGCAAACTGCCCGTTTCATTGTCCAATGGATGCTATTTCGTTGAGATCATGGACGTTAACCATAACAAGCAAGTCGAAAAATTAATTATCAAATAAATAAAGAAAGGAACTAATTATGGAAGAGTATTTTTTGTTTTTAAGGTACAAAAACAAGACTATCAAGTTTAGAGTGAGCGACCCTACCACGGGTCTGGAAGTGTTGATGAACAACCTTCGCCAGGCTGTTGACAGCACAGGAGAACGCGTTTTCGACATGCCTGAAATGATCGACTACGTGCCGTCCGAGTATTTCTTCGGTAAAAAGGATGAAACCACAGGCCGTGACATCATCCTCCAGCCTAAAGTTGGCAAGACGGCCAAGACCCTGCTTGACTACAATGTGAAGTCGGGCGATACCTTGGAGATTATCTCGGATCCTATCGCAGGATAACTATTCCAAATTTTTATAAAGTGTTGTAATTTTATGGAAACCAGAGAAATAGATCAGTTTTTAGCCAAGCGTTGGATCGGTAGGAACCGAAGACTGATGCATGAATGGGAAGCGATTGACAAGCATTTCCGTGATGATCCCAACATCACCTATATCATTCGCAAACGCAATGCTGACGAACTGCCTATCCAATATGAAGTGATTTTGAAAGTCAAGTCGTTCTGTGGTGTCATGGATTCCGATGAGCAAGGCCTTTCCAAGCCCATTACCGCCGATGTGTTCCGTATGAGCATCAAAATCCCGAACAACTATCCGGCGGTGGATAGCAAGTTGGAATTCAAGTTTATCACCAAGGATGACCAAGGCAATGACATTCCTCATCCGTGGCATCCCAATATTCGCTATTTCGGCGACTTTGCAGGCCGTGTGTGTCTCAACACCCCGGCTTGTGGAACGTTTACCGATCTGGCATGGTATGTCGATCGCGTGATGTCATACCTCAGATATGAGAAATACCATGCACTCAACACACCTCCGTTCCCCGAGGACAACAAAGTGGCGGAATGGATTCTGGAACAAGCTGAACCTAATGGCTGGATTGAACAATTAAGAAACGAAAATCAATAATATCATGAAAAGACTATCATTAATACTATTAGCACTGATTGTTTTCCCGACGATGCTTTCGGCCCAATATAAAGTGAAAGCCGTCCATGAAGAACCTATTGACCTGAAAGTGGACATCCCAGGCTATAACGCCAATGTTCCCGTGGCATCAATGAATGTCAACTTCCTGTATGACCAGGAAAAAGAAACCCTGACTGTGCGTCTGAGCAAAGGCACCACCACTTGCGATTACAACAAGATTTGGCTTCCCCAGCATGACATCACGGTCAACGAGATGGGTAGCTATATGAAAAGCCGCGGCGTGAAACTCAAGAAGGCTCAGACCTTTTCCGACCAGGAAAACTTCCTGAACCTCTCAAGCCGTACCCTTTCAGCCTCCATTCAAGCCCAAGGCATGACTTTCAGCGGCGTATATGACCTTAAATCACCCAAGAAAGTCAAGAAACAATTGGATCATCAGATGGTTCCGCTCGATGGTGTCATGGAACTGGATCTCGTTTTCAACGTGACCCCCAAGGCAAAAAACGGCACCCTTATCCTGAAAAACCCCATCCCGATGAATCGTAAAGGCAGAAAGGGATATGCAGCTTTTGTGGCTGATGACCTGACCATCAACATTGAGTTTGGCCGCTGCAAAAACGCCGATGAACTGATCAATACCATCAAGGAGTACAATGCCATCTTCACGGTGGCAGAGGACAAACTGGTTGAACTGAAGAAGAGTCCTACAACCCAAAAGGGTTATTACAATTTTATCGTGAAGATGTATGATGAGATTGACCTCGACCGTTTTGAAAGCGCAACTTGTGATGAGGTGCAGCAGGGTTTTGGCCAACTCAAAAGAACCAAGCAGCGTATGGATGACATGATGCGTACAACGCCTCCGCCACCACCAACAAGCAATTGCAATGTGTCGTCACTCAATGCAGAGATTAAATCAACGACCACCAAGCTGAACAACATGGTGAACGACTGGTCGTTGGCTCCCGATGCTGCCACCAAAGCTGAGAAGAAAGCCGCTTTCGAAGCCGCAGTGCAGAAGTTTGACGGCAAGTTGAACGACCTGCCAAGCGACTGTAGGAACAAGCTCGATGCCAAGCTGCTGAAAAACTACGAATTTGTGAAGAAACTCGTCAAATAATTTGAATCATGAAAAAATTCTTCGGTATATGTTGCCTTTTGGGCATTATGGCTCTCCTCATGCCTTTGAGATCTGTTGCTCAAGACGATATCGCTGATTTTGTCAAGGAAGAGATGAATTCTTATTATAAGGATTTGGTGAAGCTTGACAATCAGATTGTTACCGCTGAAGACGCAGAACGGCTGGAGAATCGCTTTAAAAACCAACTCAAGTTGGTGGAATCATGCTACAATGACTACACCGAGATATTCCGTTACGACAGGAAACTGTATTCACTCTATGAGGAATACACCGACCTGTACCAACAGATCGGCAAACGTATCGATGACCTGAAAGCCGAGAAGACCAAACAGGAGCGTGTCGATAAGCTTAACGTCAAACTCAACCGTTACATGGAAACCTTGACGGCATTGGAACAAGCCGGTAACAGATGCGTCAACAACAAACGCCTCGACTCGCTCAATATCGTCAAGAAACAAGCGGAAGAGTGCTATGTGGAAGAAGCCACCGTCGATTACGGTGCCAACCGCGATTTCATTGACGAGGATGAAGCTCTCTCGCAACAATGGCGCAAGATCAAGGAAACTTATTCCCGTATCTCCGCCTTGGAAATCGTGAAAAGCAAGATCGACATGACCTTCATTCTCGAGATTGTCGGTGTGATTGCCGCCCTCGTGTTGATTGTCAATATCATTTCCACCAAGGTGAAAGCGGCCAAGGCACTGAAACCCAAGATGCCGAAAAAGGAAAGGAATAGAAAAGACCAAGAATTACCCTCAATTTGATGAACATGAAACACCGCATAATATTATTATGGTCAGTTTGGATGTTCCTCTCCCTGGGAGCGATGGCTCAACAGCCTACCATGGTTTACGATGGCAGCAAGCTTCGTATCAAGGTGCCTTCAGGATCGCTGCAATTTGAGAAGGATAGCATCGCCAACGAGGCGATTCGGAACAGCTTTGACTGGGAAGGCCGTAGCGACTGCCGTTTCATGGCCAGCCCCGAGGCATATGAGCTGAGGCCGGTGGGACTTTCAACCGATGACGAGGTAAGTGTGAAAGGCATCTATAATGGAGAACCCATTAGCATCCAGGTTGAAATGCGCCCTGTCGTCAAACCTGTTGCTCCAACGGGTGATGCTGCCAAGAAATCGGATTCGAAGATGCTGATTCTCATCATTGTGGTTGCCGCTTTAGTGGTGGTCGCTTTGATTGTCCTCATCATTAGGAAGAAGAGAAAAAAGGAACCCAAAGTTACATATGACCCAGGCGTGATCTCCATAATCAAAGACGAATCGGTCCAATATGAGCGTGGATTGAAACATGTCAAGGAACACCTGAACGAGTATCTGATCTTCGATATGGACATGGTGTTTGCCGACTCTACGATCAACAAGGTGTATCTTAACACTGGCCTGGTCAAGAAGTTGTACGAGTTCTTCAACAATTCACTGGAGGCTGACGGCCGCACCAATGAAACAGGCTGCTTCATTTTGGGCTGCTGGGATTTTGAAGAGGGGAAGGACAACCGTTACGATATCAGCCTTGAATACATGGTTGAGCCAGGTGATGACGCCGACTTTGGTGAATACAGCCTGAACTTTGGTAAAAAGATCAGCATCAATATGGCTTCGGTCATCGACAACCTGACCCAGAAGTCGAAGCGCGACTACTTGCTTACCTGCTGGATGCACTCGCATCCTGGATTGGGACTGTTCCTGTCGAACCAAGACCTCATCGTCCAGAAACAACTTGCCTATCCCGATCACCGCAACCGCCTCCTGGCTCTTGTCATAGACACCAATACTCCCGATCTGAAGGTGGGCTTCTTCGTTCCCAAGGCCGATGGCACCATGAACAACAAGGAAGATGTCAAGCGCTGGTTCTCGTTTGAGGAGATTTACCGCCAGGGTAGGGATCAAAGCCGTACCCGTGTCGAACAGCCTAAACCGGCCGTATCGCAGAACATGGATCTGGACTCGGATTATTTCAACCTGGCCTTGAAGGGAGATGCCATTCGTCATATGGGCTTTTCGGCTCATGCCGTCAATCAGATCGATACCACCTTGTATTCTTGTACTACAGGTGTGGTCGGCTATCTCTTCGGTGAGGAAAGGAACCGTTACCTTAAGGTCGATTGCTGCTTGGCATACGAAAACGAAGACACTTCCGGTTGCCTCATTTATGACGACAACTTTGATCAATCCCAGATCAACAAATATGGCGTGGATATCGCCAGTTGCAAGTTCTTTGTGAACTGTAACTCTCACGACATTATCACTATTTGGGTGAAAAATGGTGACGGCCAGTTTGAAAAGTCTGGCGAATCCACCTTGTCCCAAATGAAAGAATGGATTAGAAGAAAAAGAGTTTAAGATATGAAACGTTTATCATTGTTTGTTTTATTTTTGATGGCAGGCTTCATGTCAGCCTTTGCCCAGGTGGGCATGGAGTTCGGTACCGTTGAGTCCACCAAGGCCAACCGTTTTGTGGATTTCAAGCTGATGCAAGACGGCAAAAAAGTACCCTACTACGGGTTGCTTTCCGACGACTGCGTTTGTTATGAACTAGTGAATGGCGATACGATAGAGATTCGTATCGACAGTCTAGTTGATATCAGCAATAAGAAGTTGGTTTCCAATAACTTGACTATTGTTATTTTGGCTGACCAAGGCATGATTCTGAGCGAGGCGGATTATATGAAACTCAAGGAAGCCATCGTCTCGTTTGTTGATGCCCTGCCGGCTTATGTGAAGGTTTACATCGCCATGATGGGCACTGATGTTACTGAGACGGAACGTGTCTATGCCGGCGAGAGCATCCGCTCCTACGTCCGTCGCGACAATATGGCCGAACAATCGGAGGAGGAGAAGTCCATCTATGCTTCCATCATTTCCAAGATCCAGGAAATTGGCAATCTCGACGAGGACGACTGCTTCTATCCCGATGTCCTTCACAACCGTGAGCTTGGTTCCGATACGCTTTCTGACAAGATGCTCTTCATTCTTTCGGGTAAGGTGGAACAGGACGAGGATGAGAACTTCTTCCGCGACAAGCTTTTGTTCAACAATCCCGACTATCTGGAGATCCCTGAGAAGCTGAAGGCCATCTACTGTGTGTATTTTGGTGATTCGCTCGACCTCGTGATGGAAAACGAGTTCAAGTTCATGTGCCATCGTACGCCTGAAGGCCGTTTCTATTCCCATTTTGCGGTTGATTCCGTGAAGAATGTGTTGCTCGGTGCCATCGACTCCATCGCCATGGACTACCGTATGTATTATTCGGTGGGAGAGAAGGTCACCTACAATGGCCAACCGTTGGCATTGAACCTTAATATCAAGAAGGCCAAGGCACAAGGCATTAAGAATTATTCCTACGGTTCAACGCTGAATCCTATTACTCTTTCGCCGGTTGAAGTCAGCGGTGGCAAGACCAAGGGTAAAGGCTCCACTATTCTCTTTGGCCTGCTTTTGGGAATCCTTTTCATCGCCGTTGCCTATGCCGTCATGCAATTCCTCGTGCCATGGGTTCAATATAAGATTTTCCTCAAGAAATATGTGAAGAAGTTCAAACCCGGAACAGGCAAGAAAGAAGGGGATGACCTGGTGTTGCAACAATGCTATTACTGCAAGGACAATTTCCAGGAGGGCGACACCATTGTCACCAAATGCAAGCATACCGTTCATTGGGAGTGTTGGGAAGAAAACCACGACCGTTGCCCCGAGTACGGCCTGAATAGCTGTAAGGAAGGTATCTATTTCTATAATAGGAAGAACCTCATGGATGAGCGCAACTCGCCGTATTTCACCTCTTGGCTGCTCTATGGACTGGTAGGCGGCTTGATTTCGTGGATTCTCTTCAAACTCATTCCAAGTAACGGCTTCCTCGGCCATATCCTGAGCTGGATCGTTGGCCTCTTTGAAGGCGACAATGCACCTCTAGTGCTTCATGAGTATAACCAGAAGATTCAGCCGCTGCTGCTTTGTGGTGTCATCCTTGGCTTTGTCATTACTTTCCTCTTCAGCTACCTGATTGAGTTTAGGAAAAAGACCTGGAAGACCATCCTGTTCATCTTTGTAAGGGCTGCTGGCAATGCGCTGATTGGATGCTTTGCCTTCCTTCTCGGTGCAGTGGTGATCATTGCTCTTCACAAGTCCAGCAACTGCTGGTGGATCGACTGGGTGCCATGGCTTTTCTTCGGCATCAGTATAACTTGGCTGCTCTCACAGAAGACTGACATTGAGTTCAAGGAAGCCTTCATTGGCGGCTTGGTGTCGGTGGTGTTGAGCTTCGTGGCCATTTACTTGATCAACATGGAGGTCATCGGTATGTTTGGCTTCATGGTGTATGCAGCCGGTCTTGGCGCATCTATCGCTGTGGTTCACTTTACTTCCGAGAATTACTATCTGCACATCGAAGGTCCAACCAAGGAACGCGACATTGCCATCTACAAATGGATGAACGTTGCAGGTGGTTCCAACCATGTCACCATTGGCCGTTCGCCAAACTGCGTGATTGAAATGAACTGGGACAAGAGCGACCAAATCCGCGACAAGCAGGTGGAACTCTATATTGACAACGAATACCCATACTGCCTGGCTTTGACCGATGGCACTACCTATGGAAACGAGAACAGGGTACTCAAGGAAGGCGATTCCATCCTGCTCACCCACGGTAGCACCTTTACCATAGGCAACACCAAGTTTACCTATATCGAGAAGGACAAATAATAGAAAAACAATATGCATATGAGAAAGTTATTATTGATTCTTGTGATGACCGCTTTGGTCACAACGGCCTGGTCGCAGTCAAAGCTCTCTACCATCCGAGGCAAAACCAAGGATGGCAAAACTATCAAGGTGGAGTATTACCAAGGCAATGTGGAAGACTATATTGAATCGGTGAAATACCAAGTTGTGGATGAGCTGCAGTCCCAAGTCAAGGATCTCCAAGGCAGGGTGAAAACCCTTCAAGGCAAAGTGGACGATGCCAACAAGGAAATCGCCAACTTGAAGAAACAACAGTCAAACACAACGGGTAGCAACGATGCCGAGCTGAAACGCTTGCGCGACAATGTGGCTGAGAAAAGTGCTGAGATTGCCAACTTGAACAAGCAAATTGGTGACTTGCAGGCCGATATCATGGAACTCAACCGCCAACTGGATGCCAAAAAAACCAGCATTGACTCCTTACGTAGTAAGATTGCCGAGGGAACCAACAAACCCATTGCCGTCAATACCAACGATGCTGACATGCGCCGGCTTCGCGACAGTATCGTTTCGAAGGATGCGACCATCAAGAAGTTAAATGCTTCGCTGGCCAAGTGCGAAATGCAGGTGAATAAGCTGGAGAAGTCACTTCGTGAAAAACCTGAACCCCAAGCTGGCGTGATGGGTATGCCTGCCAAGGCTCCGGCCATCGGCCTTGCCGTCAACCTCGGACCTGCTTTCCTCAGGAACAGCTCGATGGATGACATTTGGGCAAAGGATGTCAACCTTGGCAAGTCGTTTGCCGTGTATTTCGAAACCGCCCGCCTGGCCGACAATTTCCCGCTTTCCATCCAAGCTGGTTTGGGCATTGGAAGTTACAAGATGTCGGGCAGGGTGAATAGCTACGATGCCATTGTCCATGGCTTCGAGGATGTGGATGGCGACACATGTACCGCTCATTATGCCATTACTGACATCAAGGAAAGCCTGTCCCTGACTTACCTGAACATCCCGATTAATTTCTGCATCGGACAACCTGCCAAGGATCGCGTCACGGGTTACTTCAAGCTTGGATTTACTCCAAGCATCAAGATCGGTGCCACTTTCGCGGGAGAAGGCAAGTATGCCTTGAACGCCGACTATTACCAATGGGGACTCCATCTTGATGACATCAACCATCTGGGTTATGGTTCGGGCTTCGATTGCTATACCGACGTCCAGCCTGAAGTCAATTCCTTTGTGCTATGGGGCGATGTGGCCTTTGGCCTCTATGTCCCGTTCAAAGGCTCGTCGGTGCTCCTCAACGCCGGTGTCAAGTTGGACATGATGCTGATGTCGGCAGGCAAGGCCGAGGCTCTCGACAATGGACTGTCGTTTAGTACCAATACCTGCAACCTGCTGATTGGTGGACCGAAGCTGTTCTGCCCGTCGGTTGAATTGGGACTGGTTTATTCCTTAAAGTAATGATCCACCATGGAAGACTTAAACACTACGATAGAGAAAGAATGGGGTAAAGAGGTCTTTGACCTGCTGTCATGGTACCAGATGGATCGTGTCAAGAACGCCAAGGTCATGGTGGTGGGTGCAGGAGCCTTGGGCAACGAGGTGCTCAAGAATCTCGCCCTGTTTGGAGTCGGCACTATTTTCATTGTGGATTTCGACACCATCGAATACACCAACCTGACCAGATCGGTGCTGTTCCGCGAGGAGGATGCCGACAAAGGCTATTTCAAGGCGGAAGTGGCAGCCAGAAAGATTAGGGAGATCAATCCGAACATCAAGGTCCATGCCATCGTAGGCCGCCTCGATTCGGATGTCGGTTTCGGCATCTACCGCAACATGGATGTGGTCATCGGCTGTCTCGACAGCCGATTGGCTCGACTTCAGCTCAACCGTCTCTGCATGAGGGCCAACATCCCATGGGTGGAAGGCGGTATTGAGAATCTGACGGGCAATGTTCGTGTGTTCAAGCCGGGTGAGTGTTGCTACGAATGTGGCCTGACCGAAACAGCCAAGCAGAACATCTTCCAAAAAATGTCATGTGCCGGTGTGGCCCATCGAAGCGAGAACATGGGACGTATCCCAACCACTCCTGTCATTGCGTCCATCATCGGAGCAGTGCAGGTGCAAGAGGCCATGAAGCAGATCCATAAGGAGGAGATTCAAAACGGGGTGTTCAGCACCCTGGTCAATAAATGGTTCCACTACGAGGGAATGCATAACAAGGCCGCTGTTTACGACTCCGGCTCTTGGAACGACGACTGTCCGTCGCATGAATGTTGGACCGATATCGTCAGGATTCCTTCATTGAGCGCAGGAACCGCTATCAAGGATGCCTTCCAGATGATCAAGGATACCCTTGATGTCAATCAGGTGGAGATTAACCTTCGTAATGACAAGTTTGTGGATATTATCATCAATAGGGTTGATAACCAGAGGTTTACGCCGATGCTGCCTGAGTCGAAGATTCCTGAGTACATCGACAACACCTACGAACTCTACACTTGCTCGCGTGCCGCCCTGAACCAAAATGCCTATGAGGACATCGATGCTGACTTCCCTTATCAGCGTTTGACACTCAAACAAATTGGAATCCCGCATTTCGACGTCATTCAGGTGACTACCGAAAAGGGAATGTATTACGTTGAACTTTCAGCCGATGAGTCGCTGTATTTTTAAATAAAACCAATGATCTTAAACCATAAATACATCAATATCCTGGACCTGAAAGCGGAGACATGGCTAGCCTGCTATTTCCCCGAAGTCAGCGAATGGATTGTGAATCACGGCAGTTACTTCTCTCGAAACTACGAAAACGACATCGAGTCGTGCAATTCGGAGATGAAAGAGATTGTCACGACGAGGAACGGTATTTATGAGCTGTTGCCCGAAAGGATTTTTTTCAGTGACAATGAACTTCATGCGCTGGAGCAACGCGAGCTGGCCAAGAAGGAACTGGAACTTAAGGAACAAAAGGATTTGATCAAGAAGTTCTTCCAACCCTTTGATTCCGCTTTCTTCAACAAGTCGCTTGAACTGGAACGGTTGGCGCAACACATGGAGGAGCATAGGATCGAAGACGTGTTGCGTAGGTTCTTCGATTACGACATCACCAAGGAGACCAACCCTTTCGTGAAACGCATTGCTCCGCTGCTCATCTACAGCTCGAAGCTCAGGGGTGACGTGGCCAAAATCGTCAAACTGCTGGCCGACCTCCTGGAATGTAAGGTGAATTTCGTCCAACGCGGCCCGTGCGTCCTGGTCTTCATCGTCCAAAAAGAAGGTCTGGACAGTAAAGGCTATCAGGATTATACCCTCCAATTGAAACCGCTGTTTGAATTCATTCAGTATTGGTTCCTCCCCATGGATATGTTTTGTGCCTATAAGGTAAAAGACTATTCCCAGCGTTTTGTCATTTCAGATGAAAAACCCATGGTTTTAGATTATAATACTCATATATAATTGATTGTATATTATTATTTAAAGTAAAATATGAATACAGATATTAGAATAGATTGGTATTCGGGCATGGAGATCACCCCTCAAACCTTTGTTGAGTTTGAGAATTCGATCGCCGAAAACAGGATGCTGATCCGTAGGATTGTCTCATCGAAAGTGTTTGGCGTGGTACCGAAGACAAAATTCAAAGTGGCCGCCGAAGTGGTTGGCAATGCTTTGTATGTCAGACAAATCAGTTGCAATGCCTTGTTGCCCTCGGGACAAGTGGTGGTGATTGAATCGGCTGAGGAGCAATGTTTTCCCATCGCTGAGAGGGAAGGCTGTGAGCTGTATTTCACCGTGGATCTGAAGGACGACCTTTCCCGTTTCGAGAGGGGAGGCCTCCGTTACTTGACCAATGCGTTCAACTATGCCTTCAAGACACTGCCTGAAATCAAGAAGGAGATGCCCTTGCTGAAACTGCTTGGCGGCAATAAGGTTTGGAACCTTTACAAGGATTACGTGCCGCCGATGATCTCCGTGCGAAGCTCCATCCATCTGATGGAACTGCTTGACGAAGTCAAACAAAGCGTACGCAAGGTCCTTGAGCACAACAACCTGCCAATCATGTCGGGTAGTCTAATGATCCGCGTCCTCAGCGACCAACTGTTCTCATTCCCCGTTGACGACACACCGCGTGACTTGGCCTCGATATGCGAAAAAATCGCTTCATTGCTGGGTTACGAACTGTATGGCAAACGCCCTGACATCAAGCCGTTCAACATGATTGATGCCGAGCAGTATTTCAATAGCTTTACTGCCTATGTTACCAACGCAGTCGTCGAGATGGACAACTTGAAGCCCAAGATGGTGGTCGAAGTACCGGATGAGCCTGAGGTTGATCCATTCTGCCCCATTATTTAGTCACTAAAACGACAATTGTTTGTTATGTACATCAAAAGTCCCATACGAATCAAATGCCCCATTTACGAGATGGATCAGCAAAGTACCAAGAAATCGATCGATCAGTTTCTTGACTTGTTGATATCTTCTCCCAAGTATTGCTGTATTGCTGATGAGGAATTCGGGTTTGCCCTGGAGGATTTCCATTATGAGTCGTTCAGCGTCGATAAGGCCAAATTCCTTGAAAACAAGGACAGCCCGCAGACAAAGGCGGGAATCAACGCCTTGTCGATGATACGCAACCCCCTGTATTCGAAGAGAATCATCGGGAATAGCAAGAATGAGGACACCTTTGCGAGAGAGCTTAAGCGTACTATCGACAGGTATGAGAAACGCTTGAAGGATGTCAGCGTGATGATGGACTTTCAGGAACACGGAAAGATGATCAGGATTCTCGTTGACGCAAAACTCAACGATGGGACCAACACAAGTTATGCTTACGAATTTAAAATGATAGTTTGGTAATGGCACAGGAATACGATATACAACGACAAGTGGATGCCTTGAGAATCAAGGTGTTAAACCAATGGAAAAGAGAAGGCAAATGGGATGGTGACAATCATAATGCCCCTTATTATGGCATCGAGAAAGATCCGTTGCTCACCGTTCTCCTCACCGCATTCGTCTTTCAGGCCAACGGTATTGACAATGAGATCCGTGAGATGAAGGACGGTTTCCTGGACGAGTTCGAGGACATGCTCCTTCCATATTACATCACGCAGGCCGTTCCCGCCATGTCGATGGTTGCAACGGCTAAACCCGCCGAATATACAGACGACCTTTATGTCGATAGCGAGGAGCCTTTCCTGGTGAAACGCGACACGATGAAAGTCAAGGAATACTATCCATTCCATCCTTTGTTCAAGGTGAAAGTGGTTGGCGCTACTGTTGCCGACGTGAAAAAGATGGAAGGTGAGAAATGGATGGTCGTGCTGAATGTCACCGACCGTGACGCCAGCCTCGGCTCCATGAGCTTCTATTTCGAAAACGTGGTCTTCCAGGATGTGAACCTTACATTCAACGCTGAGCGTGTCCCGTTGATCAAGCCTTGGGACTTTGAACGTTTCCCGATGAATCCGTGGTTCGAGTCCAAGAACATCCTTAACAATAAATCGCTGATTTACGGTGCCACGGAGATTTGGAGCGACCTTTGGGTTAGGCAGAATATCAATTATTTCATGGTTGACCCAAGCTACAACAAGACGTTCAACGGCACAGTCGCCAACTTGGTTTTTGAGTTCGGCGGCATAGCCCCCAACTTCACCTTAAGCCCTGACAACGTCATCCTGAACAGTTTCCCGGTGGTGAATGTGACCAAGAAAGACTTCACCCTGTCGGCTACCAACCCCATCGTGAAGCTCTCCGATGAGTCGGCTTATGCCCCGGATGGCGATTCCTACATGAAAGTGATCTCGGGCAATACGCCTGAGAATTCCCATCAGGACTTCTTTATGCATTTTGTCATGAATCCCGATACCCGTGAAAGCGATTTCGATAGCTTCTCACTGAGGCATTTCGGAGCGGAACGCTTCAATCTCGATGAGTTGATGCGACTGACGGCTATGTTGTCAAAACGTTATGAATCAGACTTCTATGCGTTCCAATCCGTGACGGGGCTCCAAAACAACGACCGTGCGCGCCGCCTTGATATCGTAGTGAAGGATATCTTGAATGTGGTGAAGGAGGTCGGGCTTCCACAGACCGGTGTCTATGCCATGCTCAAACGCAATGTGTCCTCCAGCTTTGCCCTTCATCTCTCAGGATTGTTTACCGATGGAGCCAATGCCAACGACATTGACCGTTTCTCTTCGGTGATGCCGCCCAAGGATTTCGACAAAAAGGAGACAAGGATGCTGATGAACACTGTCGGAGGCCGCGACGAGATTACCGACAAGGAAGAAAAGAAGTTGTTGGCCAAGTATTATTTCCAAACTACCGACCGCATTGTGACACGTGCTGACCTGAAGGCTTTCTGTATCCGTTTCATCACCCAATGGGGTATCTCAAGAAACGATATCCTGGGTGTTCCCACTACCGTCGAGTACCGCAAGGGAATTCCCGTGCAGCGTATTTTTGTACAGCTGAGAGCTGAAGGCGTGCGCCATAGGGAAGACCTCAGGTCGTTGGTCACCTGCCTGAAGAAGATGATCGCCGTCCGCAGTGCCAACGTGACTCCAATTGAACTGTTGATCCAACTGAAATAGCCCGTTTGAACCATCAACCTGTTTTTGAAAATGGACGCATTGGAAAAAAGAGAATTTGAGTTTTTCAAGGATCTCGGGGAATTCAAGATGATGAAATACCTCGAGGACATGAAAAATGCACTCAAGGACCAACAAAGTGAGCTGAAGGAAACTGTCAATCAAGCCACTTCCATGGCCACCATTAAGCCCATGATCATCAAACAGTTTAATGAACAAACATTAACGGCTATTCCTGCAGGCGTCATGCAAATTGCTTCGGGTGTGACCGAGAGCAAAAACCAGATGGTGAAGGAAGCCCAGGAGGCATACACGAAGGCCGAGGTTTTTTACAACGAACTGAAATCTTATTACGATTCGCTTCATGACGAGATCAAGAAGATCGATGTGAAGGATGAGCTGTCGGCCGTTACGGAGAACGCCCAAGAAGAAGTCACTAATCTTTACAAGGATGCCATTAAGAATGCCAACGACTTCGTTGACGATCTCAAGGATGAGGCGATGGGGCTTTATGATCAGGCTAAAGGCCTCTATGACGAAGCCAAAGGACTCTACGATCAAGCGAAAGGCATTTACGACGAGGCTGTTGACACTTATAACGAAGCCAAAGATACCGTTATTGATACGTATAACCAAGCAAAGGACACCGTTATTGATACCTATAACGACGCCAAGGATGCCGCCGTTGGAGCCTATAATGACGCCAAAGACTTTGCATATGACACCTATAATGACGCTAAGGACTTCGCTATGGATACCTATAACGACGCCAAAGACGCTGCTATTGGTGCCTATAATGATGCCAAAGACTTTGCATATGACACCTATAACGACGCTAAGGACTTCGCAATGGATACCTATAACGATGTCAAAGACGCTGCTGTTGGGGCTTATAACGAGGCTAAGGACACTGTGATGGGTGCGTATAACGACGCTAAAGATTTTGCTGTTGATACCTATAACGATGTCAAAGACGCTGCCGTTGGAGCTTATAACGAGGCTAAGGATACTGTGATTGGTGCTTACAATGACGCCAAGGACTTTGCATATGACACCTATAACGAAGCTAAGGATGCCGCGGTTGGAGCATATAACGAAGTTTCAGGTGCCGCTACTGAAGTCTATAATGAGGCTAAGGGTGCTGTAACAGGAGCTGTTAACGAAGTCACTGGTGCCGCTACCCAAGCCTATAACGAGGTTTCAGGTGCCGCTACCGAGGCCTATAACGAAGTTTCAGGTGCCGCTACCCAAGCTTATAATGAAGTTTCAGGTGCCGCTACCCAAGCTTATAATGAAGTTTCAGGTGCCGCTACCCAAGCTTATAATGAAGTTTCAGGTGCCGCTACTCAAGCCTATAATGAAGTGTCGGGTGCTGCTACTCAAGCCTATAATGAAGTTTCAGGGGCCGCTACCCAAGCCTATAATGAAGTTTCAGGGGCCGCTACCCAAGCCTATAATGAAGTGTCAGGTGCTGCTACCCAAGCTTATAACGAAGTATCAGGAGCTGCTACTGAAGCGTTCGGTGAAGTATCGGACTTTACCGAGGGCGTGATAGGTGATGTCGGTGATTCATTTAACACCATTGGTGAGTCGTTTGCCGACATGGGTGACACCATATCCGACTCGTTTGGCGATGCCATCCAAGACTTTTCGAATTTTCCTAATTTGGGACATTAAAGATCAGGAGAATAAACCATGGACGAACTCGAAAAAAAGAAATTTACACGGTTCAAGAAGATGGATGAAAAAGATCGGAAGGATTACCTGAAAGATCTTGAAGACCAGATGGACGATCTCTTAGATGGTGTAAAAGGCACGACCAAATCGGCGGCATCGTTCATGGCCAGGGTTCCTGTGATGATGAAGGATTTCAACGAACAATTGGTATCAGCGTTACCCAACGGATCAACCTATAAATTCGGCATGGATTTGGGCGATCTGAACAAGAGCCTCTCCCAAGCCGACCAAAAAGCATATACCAAACTCAAGATCTTCTATGAACAATTGAAGGCCTATATGGACACCGGCGTCGAGCAGTCGCAGGCAGTCGTCAACAAGGCCATAGGCGATGCCTCACAAGCCATCAGTGAAGCCGTAGCTGGCATCCAGGACAATGTCGATGGCATCGTGATGAAGATGGAGGATATCGTCAAGGAAATCCAAGGCCAGGTGGAGAATGTCGTTGATCAGGTCAAAGATGTCGTTGACGATGTGAAAGACAAGATACAGGAATTCGTTGAGGAAATGCGTCAGGCTTTCAAGGAGTTCATCGACAAAATCGTGGATGCCCTGATGGAGCTTGTCGAAAAAATCAAGGCTTTCTTTAACGGCGACATTAGTTTGTCGGATCTTTTTAACGGTGATCTGTCATGTTTCTCTGACATTGAAGGTTTTGAATTTGGCGACGAGGAGCTTGAATGGCAAAAGCAACAGATCGAAGAGGAGAACAAAGGCTTCGAGTTTGGCGACGAAGAGTTGGAATGGCAACTCCAACAGATTGAAGCGGAGAAAGGCTTTGAATTTGGTGATGAGGAGCTGGAATGGCAACTCCAACAGCCTGAGGAGACTCCGGCCAAAAAGAGCAGTAGTAAGGGTAAGAGCAACAAAGACAAGAAAGAGCCAAAGAAGGAAGAAACCATCGAAGGCAAAGAGAGTGAGACCATGAGCTATTATGATGTTGCATCCATGCCTGAGCAAACTTTCTCCTCCGATGTTTCAACTGACACTACCAAGAAAGAACCCGATGGATTGGTGGTAGCTCAACGGTTCGGCTCGGCAGCCGCATGGGAGTTTTTGGGTCAAGCAGCAGAGCTGATTCCTAAACTTGGAAAGGCTGGCGGACCTGCTGTCCTTGTGGTTCAAACATTACTCCAAAGGGGGTTCAAGGCGTTCAAAGACTCAGGTTACATGCCGAATAAAGAAGAACTGAGGTCGGTGTTGGGCGATTTTGTGGATTCTGAGTTGTTTGATGAACTGATGAAAACACCTGATCCGCCAAAATCGTTAACAGAAGCATTGGATCGCTTTGACGAAAAAGCTGATCACTGGTATGGGGAAGGAGGCTTGTTGAGCGGTGATGCCAATCAGATAACCCACAATGCCGGAACCGTCTTGGCAGAAGGAGGTTCAGCCCTCGGCGATTTGTATGAAGGTACTGTGCAAAGTTTTAATCAAAACGTGGTTCATGGTGTGAGTGATTTTGTAGCTGACAGTTTCCAGGGCACCATCTTGGAGACCCCAGCTGATATGGTCAGAGATACCGCTCAAACTATAGGTGACGGTATAGCCTATGTGCAAGGTGCCGTCGGCAATACATTTCTTTCAGGTGTTGGAGGTGCACTTGGCGCAGCTGCGGATGCAGGTACGTTTATTGGTGATGAAATCTCTGGTCTTATTTTGGGTAATTAAAACGCGATGCCGTGTTGTGAATTGACTATGAAAAATGTCGTTTTGTATCTTTTATTGTTGTTCCCAGCCTTGGCTTGGGCCCAAAAGGATTTGGTCATCGAAGGTCCCAACGACAAGGTCGCCCCAGTGACTTTGCAGGTGAAATCGGATTTCGACCAGGACAAAGGTGTACTGAAACTTATGATCACCGGTGACAACACCGATGAGTGTAACGCCCTTTGGCTCCTCGAGGATGCCACTCCCTTTGGCGCTTTGGAAAAGTATTTCAAGCAACATGACGACAAGCTCAAGATATCGAGTTTCGCCAAGGAACAGGTCAAATTCATGAACCTGGCTGACAAGAACGCCTTGCCAGTCGTCAACGTCAAGGGTGCCCAACTCGTCGGCAACCCTGTTGTGCAAACCAAAACCGGTGTCAAGGCTTCCATCCAAAAACAGATGCTTCCTTTGGACAATCGCTCCAGCCTGGAGATCGCTATGCAGGTGCAGGAAGGGGTGGAGCAAGTGGATCTTACACTCGTCAACCCATTGCTGCTGTACAACGACAATGGCAAGTACCAGTTGGCTTTCATCGGCAAGGATGCCACCATGAGTATCGATGTGAAAGTTGACCGTTGTGCGGCCAACGCATGCCTGCTCGACCAACTTAAGGAATACAACGCCATCTTTTCCAAGGGTGAAGCGACCTTGCTGGAAATGAAGAAGACCCAAAACACTTGCATAAACAAGGTGAAATCGCTGTTGGTCAGTGAATACACCCTGATCAATCTGAAGCGTTTTGAGAATACCAAATGCCAGGAAATCAACGATTCACTGGTGGCTCTCAAAAACCTGTTCGATAGGATCAACAACTTTGATACTTCGCATGAAACCGGCGGTGGTGGAGGTGTTGCCGGCAGTGCCGGACAAGCTGCAATGTCGGCAATGGACGACTGCAATGTGAAGAAGGTCAACGACGACCTGAAGTCCGCCGTGGTCAAGCTGAACACCTATGCCAACGACTGGATGTCAGCTACCGATCCCGCAGTGAAACAGGCCAAGAAGGTGGCTTTTGACGGTTTGGTCAAGGAAACCGATTCGGAAGTCAATGCACTTTCGCCCTCATGCAAGAAGAAGGTTGATGACACTGCGTTGAAAAACTTTGAAATGGCGAAGAAATTAATTAAGAATTAAAAGATAAAAGTTATGGCGATTTCAGCTTCATTTGAATTAAGGGAAACTCCAGGGTCGACGGCATCGGCTGTTTACGGGGCCGTGTTAAAATCCTATACGGTCATCGATTTGGATTATACATTGAAACGCTTACTCGACAAAACAGGACGTCCCTCATCGATAGCTACCATTGACTTCATTAAGCTTACTATCAGAGGAACCAAGGAAATTACGGCGAAATTTCATGAATGGATCCAAACTCCTGATAAACTGATGGATGGCGTCATTCAGATTTATGACTCAACAGGCTACGTTGCCGCCGTGGCTCAGGACGCTATGGGCGGAGAAACCATAGATGAGATGGATATGATAAGTGGGCTGGTCGCTGATGAAGTTGAGGATAACATGAGTGCGGTGTTGGACAATGCATCACACTATAGGGATGGCGAAAACAGCGAGGACATTTTCGACGAGATGGACCGTGCCCAGCTGTTGAGTTACATCGAATCTAAGGGTCTGGACATCAAGACCGACAGTAACACTTCGGATGAAACCCTCAGGGAAAGAATCCGTTACTATAACACGATCAGCAAGATGGATCTTGATCAACTGAAAGCCGAAGCGGAAAGCAAGGGGGTGTCGCTTCCTGAAACCCCACCTCCCACTATGCAAGACTATCTGAACAAACTGATTGAATATAACAACACTCAAACGGCAAGCGACGAGAACAATCCTGCCAAAGAAGCCGTATATAAAGCTGCCGACAAAGCGAAAAAAGCAGCTACGAAAACAGCCTCAAGCGCAGCTGACGCAATGGTGAAAAGCGTCCTCGAGTCGGCTCGCTCCATCACCATCAAGAACGCTTATTGCGTCAGTTTGAGAGAACATTTCCATAATGACCCCGACAACAAAGGTGCTTTAGACAACAACTACCCATGGATTCTGGAAATCGGCATTAAACCAGGCGGCCTGGAGGTCAACGGTGCCAACATTGGAGGCGTGTCAGCGAGCAATGTCGTATTCGAATTCTTCAAACCATAACTTGATAGGAGGACACGGCCATGACGATGAGCAAGATAAAACAGTTTGAAATAGTTGATGCCAATCTGGTTGGCGATGACTCAGTAAGTGCCTACATTGTGGAGGAAATCTCGTTGGAGAAAAAAATGCTGTGCCCTAACGAGCTGCGTTTCACCCTTCGCCGCAACAAGGTGGAGAGGACACAAAATACCATCCAGTTTTCCGTCGCTTCATACCTCTTGTCGAAAACCGTCAAGTGTACCATCGAGACCTCCCTGAAAGGCTTGAACCAGACCAACACCGGCTACTATAGTGTCCAATTCGAGGGGACTATCGTCTCTGCTGCCATGGAGAACTTGAACATCAATTGTGTTGCTCTCAGCAATGACTTTCTGCTGTCACTGATTCCCCATTGCAACTGTTTTGTCAATAAAACACTTCAAGAAATTGTTGACAGTGTCGTCTCAAACACCGTTAATAAAACGATTAATCCTAGCTACACCGCCAAAATCCCATACGTTGTACAATACAACGAAACCGACTATGAGTTTCTAGTGCGTCTCGCCAAACGCTATGGAGAGTTCTTCTATTTTGACCAAAAACACGGATTGGTTTTCGGCAATTTACCTGCTGATGCGGCAGTCAATCTAAATCGCATTGACGATTTTTTCACTGTCCAATATGAACTGGCATCCGGCAATCCCAACCATTCTTACGTCGCCAATCATTACCAAAAAGAGGGAATTCTCCGGTCGGAACTCAAAGATTATGGTTCAGGAAAAGCTAATGTAGCTAACCTTTTCGTTCATTCCAAAACTGCTTCAACAGAGGTTGAAAACGACCTTAACAACATCCCCCTTTACTACGATTACCCCAATCTGCTGCCTTCTGAGGAAAGTAAAACCTCTTTGAACGATGCCGGTGGACTTTGGAGCAAAAGTGAGTCCTCCAATTTTGTGATTTGCCGTTGTGCAACCTATCGGCCAGATCTTTATGTGGGATTACTTGTGCGGTTTTGTGAGGCAGCTGGAGGCGTCAACTATGACAACAGCCTCTTTGCAATCACTTCTGTGCGCCTGACTTTGGACTGCAACGGCTCACCAGTCAACGAAATCACCGCCATAGGTGGTGTCGTGTACGACAATAACATATCTTTTATCCCTCCTTATGTAGATGTCAACGCATATCCTAAGTCATCGGCTCAACGCGCCATTGTAGTTGACAACGTGGATCCCCAAAAGATGGGCCGTGTGAGAGTGTGCTTTGCTTGGCAGAATGTTATCAAAAACTCCGCGAGGAATGCCAGTAAGGACGATTACAAGGATTTTCCTTGGATCCGCATCGCCCAGCCCTACAGTGGTAGAGAAAAAGGCTGCTACATCCTTCCAGAAATAGGTGAGGAGGTGATGGTCGGCTTCGAGCACGACAATTTGGAGAAGCCCTTCGTTATCGGCACCTTGTTTAATAATACCAAACCAGAGGGACAAGAACAGATGCCGGATGAGACCTGGTGTGAGGTTGCCGGCGACCAGAAAGCCAACGAAGAAAACGAAGTGAAAGCCTTCCGAACCAAGAAAGGCCATACCATCGAGTTCCACGATACCAAGGACGGCGACGGCTTCATCCGCATCTATGGCAACGAAAAGAAAGACCAACCGAACTACGATATCATCCTTTCCACCGATAAAATCCAAAAACAAAACGGCGACCAGAAAGAGGATTATCAAACCAAGTGTGTTGACGAAAGCGCTGAAGCCGGGAAGGACATCAAAGAAAAAGAAGATTACAAGCTGGAGAAACTGCGTATCATGGTGCGGAGCAACGGCGGTGACATCATGCTCGATGCTGGCGATGGCGACATCATTATGAATGCCAAAAACATACGTACTCATACCACTGGTAACGTTACTTCATTAATCGAGGGAATGAACATCCTTAAAGTGAATGGGGCGCAATATGTTGATGTCAAATCGGCTTCGCTTATGGTACAAGAGAATCAGACCATTAAAGTCAAAGGTGACGACAAAGAGGAATATGCCAAGGAAGTTTCTCTCAGCGCCAAGAGCATTAAAACTGACACTTCAGGCGACACTGAACTCAAAGCCAGCGGCCAGTTGGTGGTGAATGCCACAAAGGAGGTAAAAATGAATTCCCAGACAGGGCTTCAACTGGAAAGCAGTTCCAAAG
>Ga0310690_10000520_pt1 | contig 80179 bp, 58 predicted proteins | sample AusTroGonzalo_MG_2_FD_207661 | JGI IMG/M metagenome (GOLD analysis project Ga0310690, IMG submission 207661) | Bovine rumen microbial communities from tropical cattle in Woodstock, Queensland, Australia - Gonzalo_04 (v2) (version 2) | ecosystem: Host-associated > Mammals > Digestive system >...
CAGTACCTTTGCACCCGCTTTCGAGATTTAAGCTACGGAGAGATGGGTGAGTGGCTTAAACCAACAGTTTGCTAAACTGTCGTACGGGTAACTGTACCGGGGGTTCGAATCCCCCTTTCTCCGCAAAAACGGGCAACCCGATGTGGTTGCCTTTTTTGTTTCAAAAAAGACACCGATATGCAGAATACAGAGATTGAGCGTAAGTTCCTTGTCAAGTCAGAGGCGTTCATGGCGCAAGCGACGACGAGTTATGACATCGAGCAGGGGTATCTGTGCAAAGAGCCGGAGAAGACTATACGTGTGCGCGTACGCGACACACGTGCGTTCCTTACTATTAAATCATCACAACTGCGCGAAGGCTTGGCTAAGTTCGAATGGGAGAAAGAGATTGAGTTGGATGACGCACGGGAATTGCTCAAACTGTGTCTGCCGGGCGCCATCAGTAAAACGCGCTATATCATCCCTGCGGCGGCATATGAGGGAGCAAAGCGTTGCTGGGAAGTAGATGTATTCCACGGTCGGCTGGAAGGACGGATATTGGCGGAGATTGAATTGGGGGACGAGCATGAACCGTTCGAGCGCCCCGAATGGCTGGGAGAAGAAGTAACGGGCTTACCGCAATATTACAATGCGAATATGTGATTACAGGGCTTGCAGCTCATAGCCCTGCGCTTGCAGCCACTCGATGGCTTGCGGCAAAACGGTTAACATCCGTTCGTTGGATTTGATACTGTCATGAAAATTGATGATCGATCCCGGACGGGTGTTTTGTTGTATATTGGCGAGCATCTGTTTGGGTGTGACGGAGGCATCATAGTCGCGCGTCAGGATATCCCAATAGATGAGCGTATAACCCTGCTTGACCAATGCACGACGCTGCCAGAGCCATGCTTTGCCATAAGGAGGACGAAATAATTTACGATTGGACGATTGACGAGGTACGATTGATTGACGATTGAATGCCTGCTCCCATGCAGCTACATTCGCCATATAGTCCTTAAAGGATGTTTTCCATCCTTTGAGGTGGTTGTAGGTATGGTTGCCGATGCTATGCCCCGCTTTCACGACTTGCTCAAACACCTCCGGGTGCTTGTCTATGTTCTCGCCCACCATGAAGAACGTCGCTTTAATGTTGTATTTCGCCAAAATAGCCAGCACTTTGGGTGTCACTTCGGGAATCGGGCCATCATCGAAGGTCAGATAAACAGCCCTACCCGTACGGAATACGCCGTACGGGTAGAGTCGTTGAAATATGGATTTGAAAATTACCATGCGAGAGACGAAGCTCCGAGGATAGCGGCGTCGCTGTCCTTGAGTACGGAAATGGAGATAGGTATCTTACCCTTCCAAATCGGCATCAGGTTCTCTTCGAATGCCTCACGAATCGGATCCATGATCCAGTGGCCGGATTTGGTCAAACCACCGAAGAGGATGATAGCCTCCGGGCTGGAGAAATGCACATAGTCAGCCAGTTTCTGACCGAGCAGATGACCCGTATAGTCAAAGATCTCTTTCGCTACGAGATCGCCCTTCTCTGCGGCGTCGAACACATCCTTGGAGGTGATATGATCGATGTCAGCCACGTTACGGAGCAAGGTAGGCTGCGTAGTAGCGGTAACGATCTCCTTGGCGGTACGCGCTACACCGGTAGCCGAAGCGTATGCTTCGATACAACCCTTCTGACCGCAGCCGCAGAGACGGCCGTTACCCGAATGATCAATCTTACAGTGACCCAACTCGCCTGCGAAGCCGTCATGGCCATACAGCAGTTTGCCGTCGATGACGATACCGGATCCCACACCTGTACCAAGCGTGATGACGATGAAGTTCTTCATACCGCGTGCCGAGCCGTAGATCATCTCGCCCTGCGCCGCAGCGTTTGCGTCATTGGTAACGGTACATTTAACACCCATACGCTCGCTGATCAGTTTTGCCAGAGGCACTACACCTTTCCACGGCAGATTCGGTGCATGCTCAATGCAACCCGAATAGAAATTACCGTTCGGCGCACCGCAACCGATACCTACGACGTCTGCGATCGTCAATCCTTCGTCCTCAATCAGGCGGTTAAGCCCTTTGCACAGCACATCACAGTAGTCGTCGATTTCGGGATACTGCTGTGTAGGAATTGAATTACTGCGAAGAACTTGTCCGTCTTCGTTTACCAAACCGAACTTGGTGCCTGTACCGCCCAAGTCGATACCTAAAGCGTATTTTTTCATGTTTTTAAAGATTATTATGTAAAAAGTTCAATACTCTGTTATGCATATGCGTGGCGTTATTGCCTTTGCGCAGGAAATGGTTGTCATCGGGATAGAACTGCATCTCAAATTGTTTGTCCGCCTTCACCAGTTCACCGATATACTGCCAAGTCTGTTGCGCATGTACATTGTCGTCTGCCGTGCCATGAATGATGAGCACTTTGCCTGTGAGATCAGCCGCACGAGGTAACAAGGAAGCCTGCTCGTAGCCGCGGTCGTTCACTTGAGGACGGCGCATGTAGCGCTCCGTATAAGCGCTGTCGTATAACTTCCAGTCGGTAACGGGAGCAATCGCTACGCCGGCCTTGAACGGATGGTTCTTTTGGCTCATCGTCATCAGCGTTTGGTATCCGCCGTAACTCCATCCGAGGATGGCTATCCGGGCGGCATCTATATCATCCCGTTGTCCCGCCCACAGTGCTGCAGCAATGAGATCTTCCGCTTCTTTGACACCGAGATTCATATACGTCTCGTTGCGCCATTCGCGACCGCGGCAGTCCGATCCGCGGCTATCCACGATCAGTACCGCGTAGCCCTCTTCCACCAATGCGTATTCGAATTTCTTACGCCAGCGATTGAGCACCCGCTGACTCTGTGGACCGGAATAATGCATGACGACTAATGGTGAAGGGTTATTGGTAGATGGCGAATGCAGGAGCATCGCTTCCAGTTCCTGGCCTTTGCCATTAGGGATCTTCAATAACTGCGGTTCGGGAAGCTGATTCGCCTTCCATGCCTCGCGTATGTCGGCATTGTCCTCGATCACGCGTTCCTCTTTCCACTTTCCGCCTTCCACTTTGCACAAACGATAGGTATGTGGCGTTTCGAAAGAGTGGTAGCAGAACACCGCTTTGCCGGCTTCTTTGTCGAAACGTGCCGACCACATGCCTTCGTCTTTGGTGAGTTGCGTGATCTCGCCTTTCTTGATATTCAGGGCGTATATATGCCGCGTAGCGGGTGTCGGAGCCGCTTGATAATAGAGCGTCTGCGTCTTCTCATTCACCGCATAGAGCGCCGTCACATCCATCCCTTCGGGTGTAAGCGCTTTCTGCTCGATGCCCTGCTTGCTATAGAGATACGCGCGACGCCAGCCGTCTTTCTCGCTCAGTACAACAATCCGTTCGTCTGCCAGCCACTGCCACTGGTCGAACAGCGTATAATCCACGAAATACTTCTTGCTCTCCTCCTTGTACAGCGGGTGCGAAACGGTCGATTTGGAGTTGCAGGTCAATACCTCCATCTTGGTCTGATCCCTATTGAGACGAAGCACTTGTAGCGTCTCGTTGTTCGTCCACCGAAGGCGCGGAAAATAGACATCGTCCTTGTCGCCGTTCACCTGCATGGTAAGAATCGCTTTGGTCGCCACGTCATAGACGCACACGCTTGCCTTCGCGTTGGGACAACCGGCTTTGGGATACCGGAGCGTGTCTGCCGTAGGATATTGCCCGTCGAGGAAGTTCTGCCATGCGAATGCCGGCACATCCGTCTCATCCAGGCGCACGAACGCCAACTGCTTCGAATCGGGCGACCATGCGAACAGCGATGTCGTGCCGAACTCCTCCTCGTACAGCCAATCGGCAACGCCGCTGATGATGTCGGGGTTCTCGTTCTTGGTCACTGCTACCTCTGTACCGAAATCCAGTTTGTGGATATAGAGATTGTTGTCTTTGGCAAACGCTACATACCGTCCGTTCGGGCTCATCTCCGCATCACGCACTTTGACCTCCGCGCCGAGCACTCCTTCGCCCAAACGCTTACGGGTCTTGCGCTGCGTATCGACTACAAACCAATCTGCCAATTCCGAACGACGGAAGATAGCCTCCTCGTTCTCGTACTCCAGACGATACCGCTGCGTATTCTCCGTACCGCTTGCCGCGGCGAGAATACTGTCCTGCTCCGCTACCGAAAGCGTTTTCGGATTGTAATCCCCCGCCAGAATGGCCGGAAGCACTGCTGCTATGATCAGTAAAAACTTCATTGTTTGCGCAATTCTTTATGTCCGTTTTTGAGCACTAATTTATACCCGCCGAAATGCATGAGGGTGGTCTCCGTTTGGTTCGGAGAACGCATTTCGTCATTGACCTGATGTATTCCTACTTCGCATTCGGGGTGACACGTATAGACCACGTCTGGTTTCTCACGTGCACAGAGCAGCAAGGTAAACGTCGAGCTCACATTATCCGTTTGAAATAAACCCGCAGATATATTGCCGTATCCGTCTGGAATGTCGGTAAAGAGGATGTAAGTCTTGTTCTTGATGATGGCATAGAAACCGGTGAACGCGTAGTCATGGAACACGAGCCATTTGCTCGCTTTTGATGCCAATTGGGCGCTGTTGTTATAGCCGATATACGTACCGGTAGCCACATGCTTGATGGTGGCGCTGTCGCAAGCGGCATTGAACTCAATCGCATAGCGCTGGTTCATATCCGTCGGATCGGCTACGGCATAACTCATTTTGCCATTTTGTGGCACGCCGGCGATAGCGTGACCTGTCTCGCCGTTCATGTAGATATACTCGCCTGACAGCAGCTCAATAACCGGTTCGTCCATCGCTATCGGATAATAGAGATAGGTCGCCCAAAGGGTCATATCGCTCTCCGGATAAACGGTTGTTCCCTCCGACACAATACCCAACGGCCGCTCGGAGAGGCTCCAGAATTCCGACTCCGACCACCCGACGAAATGCCAGTCTGCAGTGTCCGGTAATGCCGGCAACACAACTCCTGTTCCGCTTACGCTCTCGGTCAGTTGCGCGTATTCATAATTGCCGTTCATCAGCATTACTGTCCATAAAAGTATCAAGGCATGTACCATTTGTCATTTATGATTTTCAATTTTGGGTGCAAAGTTACGAAAAATTTTTGAATTATGCAAATAAAATTACACAAAAATGTGTCAGGTAAGGTTAAACCCACGTAGTGATATGCTTAAGACCTGCTTCCGCCCCCTTTGCGCCAAGTAGGAAAATTGAAAAAAAAGACGACCTTGAAAATGAGATCGTCTTTGATGTTAAGATGAATCGTTATCTGATTTCTTGTCCGAATATCCTCCGGAATTAGTTATGCAGGGGCTATGTCAGGTGCAGAGATAGAGCAGTAGTATCGTTATTGGGATATGTGCTGCAAGATTGTTTCGCAGATTTGCGGAGCAAGACGCTTATAGGCATCTACCGCTGCCTCATCAAAATCTGCCATATTCTTTCCACTCACTTTTAGATTCGTTTCAAAAACCCGCTGCGCATATGCACCTCTATCTATCATGATAGAGACCGTGACATCCGAGGAATAAAGCGTATAAGAGCCTACGGTAGACTTTTTCTGCGAACCTACGCTTCCATAGACTTGTATCGTCCAATTGGCATCGTTTGCAGCATTGACCAATCTATAACCGGCATCTGTCAGACAGCCTGCGACATCTCCACGCAAATCGGAATATGTATAGGAGGAAGTTAGTGCACTACACTCCAGAAATACTTTTGCGCGTTGTGAATGTGCAAACGGACAAAATGCAGCTAATAATAATGCTATGCAAAGAAATCTATTCATACCATTAGAAATTCATAGCAATGCCGAGGCTGTTTTGTCCTGCTGTGAGATTAAAAGTAAGCGGCATTGATGATGCACAAGTCTCATTAAATATTCGAACGGATTTCTTGCGCATTACATAGCCAATTGATAATAGAGGAATACTACCCACAGTTGCTATAGATCCCAAAGAAGTGAAAGGAACTCCGATTTCTGGCACGTCAAGAGCGGTCATTGTACCTCCTAAAACAATAAGACCTAAACCTCCGCCAAAACAAATCCAGCCACTCAATACCAATTTATTACCAACGTTGTATTTTCTATATGCTTGTGGACAGTTATAGCGCAAGAAAGTCGCGTATGCTTTTTTATCCATACTTTTTCCATCATACAGGTATTCTTTATTGCTGATGCGCACTAATTGTGGTATTTCTTTTGTTATTTTTGCTTTTTCAACAGTTTTTTCGTTTTGAGAAACGGATTGTTTTGGAGTTGATTGTTTTTTATACGCATTATTATCCCCTCTACCAAACAAAGTATTAGCCAAAGCTTCACAACCGATTTGCATTTCCTGTGAAGAGAGCCCCATGATTTTATTATCCGTTATTACCAGTTTAGCCGTTTCTACATTCAAAAGTTTTGCGGTAACGAAAATGTTGCCATCACCGGTCAAAGCACCTTCTGAAACCAGAATATACGAGACGCCTGTCATTTCACCTAATCGTTTAATCTGGTCATTGCTTACCATACCTGTGTTTTGGAATTCATGTTCTCTCATAATCGCATCAATGTCCGTGCGATCATACGCTTCATAGCCTGCCGTATTTGTAACAGCTTTTGCCAAATTGCTTCGAAGCATTAGTTTCTGGCTGTAATTCAATTTGCCTTCTTTGTCCACCACCTCCAAAATGGCGACTTGTTTCAATTGTGCAAATGCCATTACAACAGTTGAAAGCATCATACACACTAAAAAGAAAATTTTTTTCATACTTTGTAAAATATTAATTGTTAGTTAATTATATTCACATATAAAGAAAGCGTGAATGTTATCCACGCTTATTCCACAAACTTGAGGTTCCTGCAAGACCCTTCAACCAAGAATAAACAATAACGTCCACGCCCGATATGCTCACCCATCCCACCCACATGCGGGCGAGGACTGAATATTCATATCCACGAGGACATTTATTGCACTATCTTGCTTTGGGGTTGAGAAATTTTGCAGGATTTCAAGTTTCCAAAACAAGCGTCAACAAACGCCTTTTATTATGTCATTTACAAAGGGATAATCGCCCATGTATGATCGATTCAGGAATCGAAACAAGAGGGCGAGAAACCTTTGCGGGTGCAAAGGTACACAAAAAAAATGACATACGCAAATTTTATGTCATTTTTCTTTGTTTTTATTTCTTGTTTTGGCTTATTACGCTTTATCTGGCGCTCGCTTGAGCCTTATATTTTTTTGTGGAGTATAGCGGACTCGAGATTATCGTTCTAGGATGACGGTGTGTTATTCAGACTTCGGTCTAACCATTAGTGGTGGTAACATCTCGGCGATTCTATGGAAAGTAGCGACCACATCATCATAGTAGGGATTATCTTTGCGCATAATTAAACCTGCGTAATAATCCACCGACTTATATATGACAGACTCGCTATATAACCGGAAGTCGCTATTGTTAATATATTCTTTAAACCAATGTAGGTACAAACGATTACGCGCTGCTTGACGATGGTCGCGCGGGTCGCAGATATACAACATCACCATTGGTTCTTGACGGAAGAACTCTTCAATAACGGCAATGACCGTAGCCAGCACTTTCGGATCATTCGGTCCGTGCTGGTGATTGGCATTGCTAATATAGAAGTGATAAGCTCCATCAATAGAGAAGATATCGTCTGCATAGAAACCAACATCGTAGCACACATCGTTATCTGTCATGAAAGAAACAGACAAATCATTGATTGTCTCTACCTGATACGGAGCGATGCGGTTGATATTTTCAGCAGAGAGTTGTATCATGCTATCTGCCTTGCAGCCTTATCAATACGGATTTGTTCTTCCCATTCTTCGCGCAGATGAATCCACCTTTCAAATGCCGCTGCTGCCTCCTCCGGAGTGTTGAACTTTTTAAAAACAGGTCTGTCCATAATCGAATTTTCTATAACCTTTGCAACTTTAGGCTGCAAAGTTACACAAAAAAAATGACATATGCAAATTTTATGTCATTTTTCTTGATTTTTATCTTATTTTGGGTTATTTAACCTCTTGTCCCACAGCATTATAGGTCTTACCGTTACGCTCGATGAGGAGTTGGCCTTCACGGAGGATTTTATGGGTCTGTACTCTGTATTCGGTATTCTGTACTCCTTGCGGCTGGTAGCCGTCATCCATGGGAGATTTATGCATCATGGCGTACTGGAGGTACATCTCGAGCATGGTATATCCGCTCTCATGGAGGGTGTTGTTATCGGGCGTAAGAGGATCGCAGCCGTTAGCAGTTTCCCATTCATCGGGCATACCGTCCAAGTCAGTGTCCTCGAGCGGGAGGCTGGCGGTATAGGAATAGAAGCCTTCGGCATCATTGGGCGAATCGATCCAGCCGTTCTTATGTTCCTTGCTGCCGGTATAAGTGAGCGTACCGTTTCGCGCTTCGTCCACCAGACGCAATTCGACATGATCACGCGGGAAAGCCCCCACCGTATCGAGCACCGTCAGATAGGCGTCGGCAGCCGTTTCATACTCGCCTACTGCATAAGCCAATGCCTCAAAGTCATACTGTCCTTCCACGGAGTCCTCGCTGACCCAGTTATAGTAGTTGAGTTGCGGATGAATGAGCGTATCGACGCGGATCTCTTCCTTGGTATATTTCACCACTTTGACTCCTTGCCAGTTATCCTCGGTGATCGCATCGCTTCCTTCCATGACATTGCCGTCCACATACCATTGGCTGGGTGTCCACGAAGTAGCGCCGTCACGGGCATAATCGGACTGAAAGAAGAAACGCTCCTTCTTGGTATTATCGGTCGGTTTGTAGTAGTTATTGATAAAATTGACCTCGTGCGCGGCATTGAGTCCGTTGTATTCGGTGATTTTGGAGTTGCACTCTCCGCCGTAGCAGCCGTTGGAGCCGCCTTCGTAGTTATAGACGACGTTGTTGATATAGTCGATATAGACGACGTTATCGTTGTTGCGTGCGCCGTTGAAGCGGCAAGAGCGTTTGAGGTTGTTGGTCAGCAAGTTATGGTGGTACGTAGCCGGCGACCCGCCCCATTGGCATCCGTAGCCGCGTTTGCCTTTCGGGTTTCCGGCGTTATAAAGTCCTTCGTGCACGATACAATACTGGATGGTAAAGAAATGGCTGTCAAAAGCGTTCATGTTCTCCTCCGAAGACCAGCCGAAATCACAGTGGTCGAAGATAAAGTTCTCACAGTTCTCGGCTCCTACTGCATTGGCATTGAGGAAGTTACCGTTCGCGTCTTCGTTACCGACGCGGAAACGGATGTTGCGCACGATGAAGTTCGACGAGCCGCCGAAATTGACCTTGTTATGGGTAATAACAATGCCTACTCCGGGGGCAGTCTGTCCTGCCCAGGTGAAGTTGGAGCGACGGTTGAGGCGCAGATCTTTGACGAGACGTATCTCTCCCGTGACGGCAAAGCAGACGGTAATGGGTTCGTCCGGATACTGCTTCATCGCCCAACGCAATGAGCCGACAATCTCTCCGTTGGCATCATCTTCCAACGTAGTGACATAGACCACTTGTCCGCCTCTTCCGCCGGAGGTGTATTTGCCGAATCCCTCAGCGCCCGGGAAAGCGGGAAGAGAGTCGATAGTTGACAGTTGACAGTTGACAGTTATTGCACAGAGGCAGCAAAGGACTGCCAAAGCGAATCGTTTGGAACAGGAGCTGTGATACATATAGGTTCTTTTTTTACGGGATGAATAAATTCTATTTTGCGGGCGTGGAGACAAATTCCGCCATCAGGATTAGAGCGTTTGGCTCCGTATTTGAGATCCCCTTTAACGGGGCATCCGATAGCGGCGAGTTGGCACCGGATCTGATGATGCCGCCCGGTCTCAAGGTTAATCTCAAGGAGTGTGTAGTGCTCGCCACACACGAGCGTCTTATAGGTCAGTACCGCCTGTTTGGCTTCTTTGGCGCCGGGCTTGGCAATAAACGCTTTATTGAGTTGCTCATTGCGCGTAAGGTAGTTCTCCAGCCGTGCTTCGGGAACTTTCGGAGTGCCCTGAACTATTGCCCAATACGTTTTACGGATCTGCTCGTGGGATTTGAACATCTCATTGAGGCGCGTGAGGGCTTTGGAAGTACGGGCAAAGAGCACCACCCCACTCGTCGGACGATCGAGCCGATGCGTGACACCGAGGAAGACTTCACCGGGTTTGTCGTACTTGGTCTTGATGTACTCCTTCACCGTTTCGCTCAGCGGCGTATCCCCCGTCTTGTCTCCTTGCACGATCTCGTTGCAGGTCTTATTGACAGCGATAATATGGTTGTCTTCGTATAATACGGTCATTTCGATTGACAATTTCTCTGGCGAACGGCTTCGTAGATGAACACGCCTGCGGCAACGGAGACATTCAAACTCTCAATCACTCCGGTCATCGGCAGACGCACCTGATCGGTACATAGTTTGAGGTTCTCCTCGTAGATTCCCTTTTCCTCCGAACCCATTACGATGCAGGTCGGCACGGTCATATCGACCTCGGTGTAGTTGCGCTCTGTGTGCTCGGTAGCAGCCACTATACGCAGCCCACTCTCCTGCAGATAACGGAGCGCGTTTTGGAGATTCTCCACCTTGCAAACAGGAAGAGTGTGCAGCGCGCCTGCCGAAGCCTTGACTGCATCACCGTTGATAGCGGCGCTGCCGCGCGTACCTATAATTATCGCGTGAACGCCTGCGCATACGCATGTACGGGCGATAGCGCCGAAATTACGCACGTCTGTCACGCCGTCCAGCATCACCAGCAGCGGTGTCTGACCTTCGTCGTAGAGCGACTGCACGAGACTATCCAGCGGATAGAACTCAATCGGACTGAGGAAAGCAATCACGCCCTGATGGTTCTTGTCGGTGAACTGGTTGAGTTTCTCAACGGGCACTTTCTGCACCGGAGTACCGCTTCCATCCAGTTTGAGCAACAACTCCCTGCCTATCGCCGAACTCATATCGCGGCGAATCAGCACTTTGTCCAATGCCTTGCCAGCATCAACAGCTTCCATCACGGCACGGATACCGAAAATCATTTCTTTCTCCGGCGGGCGCTTGGTGTCATAGTTTTTCTTAATCATAATTATCGAATTTATGGTGCAAAGATACAACAAAAATTTGATATACGCAAATAAAAAACGCAAATTGTTTGGTCATTTCAAAAAAAAGTTGTATCTTTGCACCATGAAACGAAAAGAAGAGCAATTTGCGCCGATTTGGGAACTCAATCCCCTATGGGACACACTGACGGATGCGGAGTGCCGTTTGGTGGCCGACGAAGTAGAAACAGTGACGTACGAGAAGAACGAAATCATCCATTTGGACGGCGATGAATCGCGCTATATGTGGATGTTGCTTCGCGGCAAAGTGCGCATTTACAAAGAGGGCATCGGGCAACGCCAGCAGATCATTCGTTTGCTCAAGCCCTACGATATCTTCGGCTACCGCGCTTGTATCGCCGACGAGCCGTACAACTCCAGCGCAAGTGCTTTTGAGGACTGCGTCGTATATCGGTTGAGCAAAGAGAGTTTCACGCAACTGATTCGCGGTAACGGCGCGTTCTGCTATCAAGTGATGCTCACGATGGCTAAAGACTTGGCGATCTCCGAGATACAAACCGTCAACCTGACGCAGAAACATATCCGCGGGCGCTTGGCGGAGAGTCTGCTGCTCTTGCTCAAGAACTACGGCTACGAAGAGGACCGTGTGACCTTGGCGATGTTACTGCCGCGGGAAGACTTGGCGAACATGAGCAACATGACGACGAGCAATGCCATCCGAACGCTCAGCCAATTTGCACAGGAAGGGCTAATCGCCATCAACGGACGACGGATTCAGATTTTGAACGAACGGGAATTAGAACATATATCGCGCCTCGGATGAGACGCGATATTTTTTAGTCCATCATATTGCCCATATTGCTGGACATCTGCACCATCAGGTCGTATTCCTCGGGACTGAGGTCGTAGAAATAATAGTTGCGCGGATCTACCGCCGAGCCGTTGTACAGCACTTCATAATGGAGGTGCGGGCCGGTGGATTTGCCGGTGTTGCCGACCAGCGCAATCACATCACCACGTTTCACTTTCTTGCCCTTCTTGGCAAATAGCGTATGACAGTGCGCGTAACGCGTCGTGTAGCCGAAGCCGTGGTCGATCTCCACTGTCTGACCGTACCCCTGCCGCCAGCCGGAGAAAATAACCGTACCGTTACCCGTGGCAAAAATATCCGTACCGACCGGCGCAGAGAAATCCATTCCTTTGTGGAAACGGCGGATATGATAGACCGGATCCACACGCCAGCCGAAACCGGAAGCCATGCGTTTGAGATCCTTGTTGAGCACCGGTTGAATCGCAGGAATATTCTCCATTCGAACCTCCTGGTTCTTGGCGAGCTGCAGAATCTCGTCATACGAGCAAGCCTGCACATACAGCTCTTTCTCCAAAATATCCACCTTGCGCTGTATATCCGCCCCCAACTGCGTATTCGTCATGCGCGCCAGCGAATCGTAATACGAGATCTGCCGGGTAGCTCCCATGCGTGCGCTCAACGGAATAGGCTCGGCGCCCAAAATGGCGCGGTACAAGTTGTCATCGCGCTGCGAGAGATCGGCCATCACGATTTGCATCTGGTCCACCTGCTTCTCCAGCAATTCCATTTCGGCTGTGAGGTTGCGGTTATACTGCATCAGCGACGCCTCGCGGGGCGAAGGAAAAAAATAAAGGAAGGTATAGAAGAAGATCATTCCCAAACATATACCTCCGATGATATAGCCCCCCGAGCGGCGCAGCCAGTAACGGAAGCCGTGTTCGATACGCTCCAGTTGCAGCGTCTCGGGATTGATGCGATAATGTCTTTTGCGAATGGTTGAATTCATACTGTTATTTCTTATACCAGAAAAAATACTGGTTCTGTTGTTTCTTTTCTTCCGCCGAGCGCGCCACGTAAACGGGTTCGCCGGTATAGGGATTGATGCCGGTGTAGAACATCGTCGTCGAGAGCGTCATGGGCGTCGGCGTAAAATCCTGCACTTGCTCCGGACGATAATGCATCCGCTTCGTCTCGTCTGCCAATAACTGCATGTCGCGTTTCGTGCAACCCGGATGCGACGAGATGAAATACGGTATCAACTGCTGGTTCAGTCCTGCCTCTTTGTTGATACGCAGGAACAGGTCACGGAACCGCAGATAATTGCTCCAACTCGGCTTGCGCATCAGCTTGAGCACAGTATCCGAACAGTGCTCCGGTGCCACTTTGAGCCGCCCTGACACATGACGCGTGATGAGTTGGCGGGCGTACTCGTCGTTCATCAGGTCATACCGGATGCCGGAACCGACAAACGCATGCTTGACGTACGGCAACTTATCCACCGAGCGGTATATATCCAGAATCGGACCGAAGTCCTGATTGAGGTTCTTGCATATAGCCGGTTGCAGACAGCTGGCGCGGGCACATTTCTCGCAAAGGCTCATATCCTTACCGTGCATGCTATACATGTTCGCAGACGGACCGCCGAGGTCGGACAACACGCCATGCCAGTCGGGCAAACGGCTCAGACGCTCTATCTGCCGCATAATAGACGCTTTGCTGCGACTGACGATCTGCTTGCCTTGATGCGCCGAGATCGTACAAAACGAACAGCCGCCAAAACAGCCTCGGTGCATGCACACAGACCATTTGATCATATCGTACGCCGGAATCCGTTTGTCCTTGTACTTGGGGTGCGGCGCGTACTGGTACGGCAGGTCATAGATAGCATCCAGTTCTTCCGTCGTCATCGGCGGATAAGACGGATTCACCACCACGTATTGCTTCCCTACCCGTTGCACAAGCGTCGTCTGGTGTATCTTGTTCGACTCAATCTCCATGAGCCGGAAGTTCTCCGCATGCTTGCGCTTGTCACGCACCGCCTCTTCGTGCGAAGCCAAAAGGATGGCGTCTTCGGGTATCTCATTCTCATCCGTCGTCAGGTATGCCGTCTGCGGAACATTCGTCATTCGCCTTTCGCCTTTCGCCATTCGCTCCGCGATCTCCGTCATCGCTTTCTCCCCCATTCCGTACACCAGCATATCGGCTCCGCTGTCCACCAGAATAGACGGCATCAGTTTATCCTGCCAGTAATCGTAATGGGTCAGACGCCGCATAGACGCTTCTATACCGCCGATGATGACCGGCACATCCGGATAGAGTTGCTTCAAAATCCGACAATACGTGATCGTGCAATAATCCGGCCTCATACCCGCTTTTCCTTCCGGCGTATAGGCATCATCGGAACGTCTGCGCCGAGCTGCCGTGTAATGGTTCACCATCGAATCCATCGAACCCGCCGAAACGGCAAAATAGATCCGTGGCTTGCCGAATTTCTTGAAGTCGCGGAAGTCTCCATGCCAGTCGGGTTGCGGAACAATCGCTACACGAAAACCCGCCGCTTCCAGCACTCGCCCCAACACTGCCGCACCGAACGAAGGGTGATCGATATAGGCATCGCCCGTAAAAAAGACAATGTCCACTTCATCCCAGCCGCGCAGATCCGTCTCCTTGCGCGTGGTCGGCAGATATTTGAGCAAGTCAGCCATCAATCAATCTGCAAATCCAGCCGCTCTTTGAGTTGCGCCAACGCGGGGTTTTGCTCTACCATCAACTTGTATTTCTCTTCGGCAGTAAACGCCATTTGCTCCTGACTGAATTCCGCTTGCACCAGTTGTATGTGCAGCAGATCGTTGTGCAGTGCCTGCCGTAACTGACGCGCCAACTCGGGCATTGCTTTCCGCATCTGCGTCATCTGCCATGGGTTAGGCATCTGGATCTCCGCCGTCTGCTCATCAATCAGGCGCGGCACATAACTCTCTATCAACTCTTTCAGACGCGGTTCATCCTTATGACGGGCACTCAGACCAACCCACGCGTCTCTGAGTTGGTCAGCCGTAAAAGGGCGGTTCTGCTCCTCCTGTGGCTTGGGTGCTTCTTGCACAACAGGCGCTGCCGGTGCGCTCGGCGTCTCTTTCTTCGGACCGAAACCGAGACTGATGCTCGGCATTTTAGGCATCGTCGGCGCAGCAGCTGGTTTGGGAGCGGGTACCGGTTCTTGTTTTACCGGCTCTTGCTTGATCGGTTCTTGTTTTACCGGCTGCGGAGCCGCTTGTGCAGGGATATTTTGCGGAACACCGAGTTGGCATAACTTGACGAAAGCCAGCTCTACCGTCAGACGTTTATTACGCGCCGTACGGTAATTGATGTCGCAGGTGTTGAGTATATCCAGTGCCTGAAAAAGCCAAACCGGCATACAGCGTTGCGCCTGCTCCGCGTACCGTTGACGGATGGCATCGCCTGTCTCCAACAGCGGCAGCGTCTGCACATCCTTGCTCACCAGCACATCGCGCAGATGTTGCGCAAAACCCGTTACGAAATGCCCGGCATCGAATCCGTGGTTCAGTACATCGTTGAAGAGCAGCAACGCCTTCGCCACATTATGCGCCAGCGCGTTATCCACCAGCGAGAAATAATAGTCGGCGTTGAGCACGTTCAGCACCTCAATTGTGCGCTCGTACGTAATCGTGTTGCCGCAAAAAGCTACCAACTGGTCGAAGATCGACAAGGCATCTCGCATACCTCCATCCGCTTTTTGTGCCACCACATTGAGTGCTTCTTCGCTCACCGTAATGCCCTCGTTCGCCGCCACTTTCTGCAAGTACGCGATCGTGTCCGGCACCGTAATACGGTTGAAGTCATACACCTGACAACGGCTCAAAATCGTCGGCAGCACTTTGTGCTTCTCCGTCGTGGCAAGAATAAAAATGGCGTATGAAGGCGGCTCCTCCAGCGTCTTTAGCAAGGCATTGAACGCACCTGCCGACAGCATATGTACCTCGTCAATGATATAGACGGAGTACTTACCGATCTGCGGCGGTATGCGCACCTGGTCGATGAGCGAACGGATATCCTCGACAGAGTTATTGCTCGCCGCATCCAGCTCATGGATGTTGAACGACCGCTGCTCGTTGAAGGCGCGACACGACTCGCACTCGTTGCACGCGTCAAACCCGTTTTGCGGGTTCAGGCAGTTAATTGTCTTGGCGAAAATACGCGCACAGGTCGTTTTGCCGACTCCTCGCGGACCACAGAACAAATACGCATGCGCCAGATGATTCTGACGGATTGCGTTTTGCAGCGTCTGCGTAAGCGCCTGCTGACCTACCACCGACTCAAACGTCTGCGGCCTGTACTTCCGCGCCGAAACAATGTAATTTTCCATATTTAGTGTTTTTTATGTGCTATACTGTAAATATATTTCTCTTTCTCAATCGTCTCCAATGTCCATTGTCCATTGTCCAATATCGCTTGGAGTTGCTCGAACGACTCGATGCCTGTTCCTTCGCATTTGACCGCCGCCTCTTTCTGTGTCCACAGCCGCGTAAAGGTTCTGTCATCCATGCCTGCTCGCTCTTGGGGATTCATAACACGTTTGATCAAGTCTTCATCCGCTCGACGGATCCCTTCTATATCTATCCCCACCGGCTCGTCATCTACCGCCACCGCGATCCCTTCTTTGCAATGACTGATCGAGAAAAACGCCCCGCCTTCCAGAAACGGTTTCCCGTGTTCGTTGTAACTAAAATCCCGTAACCCGTAACCTATAACCTCTAACCCCTCTCGCACCATCAGCCAACTCTTCAAGCAGCAAAACTGACCGAACACATGTTTGTAACGCAACGCTTGTTCGCGCCGCTGTGCACTCACAAGTGGCAACATTCGCTGCACTTCCGCCTCCGTACACTCCTCCATATGATCAAAGACCTCTACTCTCATTCTTCAATCTTCAATCTTCAATCTTCAATCTTCATTCTTCAATCTTCAATTCCCTCCACTTCACCGTCAGATAGATCACTCTCGCTGCCAAATGCGCGAAATACGCGATATACAGCGCTTGCGCTCCTAAAAAACGGTATGTTGCCAAGTACCCTGCCACGAAAGCTACTGCCGCCCAAATCATGGCGTTGCGGATCGGAACACCCGCCGTCGCGCCCACATAGACACCATCCCACATGAACGCCAGCGCACTCACGATCGGCATTGCGATGAGCCATCCTATATAGCGCGTGGAGGCCTCAATGACCGCTGCATCATTCGTCATCACGGCAATGTTCCCTTTGCCCGTCACGGCGTACAAGATCGTGAACACAATCCCTACTCCGATGCTCCAGTTGAACAGCGTGCGGACGATCGATGTAAGGCCATTCGCCTTTCGCCTTTCGCCGTTCGCCTCTCCGTAGGCCTTGCCGACCAGCGCTTCTCCTGCATACGCAAAGCCGTCCACGAAGAACGAGAAGAACATAAACAGCTTCATCAATATACTGCTCACCGCCAGTTCTGTGTCGCCGTATTGGCTGGCAAGCGATGTATATCCCACATACACGATCATAAAGCACAACGACCGCACGAACAGGTTTCCGTTGAGCGCCATCATCCGCCTTACGTCAGGGCCTTGCATGGCACCTACCGCCTCTCGCAATCCGATGTGCACGATTCCGTATTTGAATACCATAATCAGCACCGCTAACAGCAAGCCGCTGTATTGTGCGATCAGCGTACCCCACGCTACTCCTACAACTCCCAGCGGTGTATATACCGCCAACACATAACTCGCTGCCATGTTCACTACGTTCACCAGTATATCGATTGCCATCGGACTGATTGTGTCCTGCATACCGATGAACCATCCCTTGAAGGCGAACAACATCAGCGTTGCCGGTGCCGCCCATATACGCACGAAGAAATACTCCCGCGCCACAGCAGCTACTTCTGCCGAACAGGGCACTACCGCCAATACCGCCTCCGCAAATATCCATTGGATCGCCCAGATGAGCAAGGCTGCCACAAGAGCTATATCCAGACTCTGCACCAATATCTTCCGGCATTCGCCCGTAACCCGTAACCCGGCTCCCGTAACCCGTAACCCGTCACCCGTAACCCCTCTTCCATACGCCTGTGCAGTCAGACCGCTGGTACCCACACGCAGGAATCCGAAGTTCCAATACAGCAAATCAAAGAGCATCGTGCCGATTGCAATCCCTCCTATCGCCGCAGCATCACTCAGATGTCCGACGATGGCGGTATCTACTATTCCGACCAGCGGAATGGTGATATTCGCCAATATACTCGGGATGGCGAGACGTAATATTTCTTTATTGATGTTCGTCACCTGTAACCCGTAACCTGTAACCCGTAACCTCTATAAGAACAACAATATCATTAATTGACCTGTCAGCACACGGAGGAACATGGTCAGCGGATAAACCGTCGAATAAGCCACTGCCGCACGGTCATTGACCGAACTCTGACTCGTCGCATACGCCAAAGCAGGAGGATCGGTCGTCGAACCTGCCATCAAACCCATCAGCGAGAAATAATCCAGTTTCAGCGCCTTACGCCCGATGATTCCGATGATGACGAGCGGCACTAAGGTGATCAGCACACCATAACCGATCCATACATAACCGCCGCCAACGAGCGTCGGGATGAACGTCTTGCCGGCACCAAAACCGACTGCCGCGAGGAACAACGCGATGCCTATTTCGCGGATCATCAGATTCGCCGAAGTCGTCGTATATGCCACGATATGCCATTTAGGACCGAAAGCGCCGATGAGTATTGCCACGATAAGCGAACCGCCCGCCAAACCCAACTTGAAGCCTTGCGACAAACCCGGGATAGCAATCGGCAGCGAACCCAATACCACGCCAAGCACGATGCCGAAGAAGATAGACGCCAAGTTCGGTGCATCGAGTTTCTTAGCGGAGTTACCGAAAGCTTGCGACATGCGCTCCACCGCTTCCTCTTCGCCCACTACGGTCAGACGGTCACCCAACTGCAGCCGCAGCTCCGGTTCTGCCAGCAGTTCGATACCCGCACGACGAATACGCGTGATCGTGATGCCGAACGCATCGCGGATCTTCAAGTCCATGATTCGCCGGCCGTTGAACTTCTGCTTCGTCACGATGATGTGTTTGCTCTGCAGGTGCACGTTCTTCTCTTTCTCTTCCCAGTTCACTTCCGTCTTCTGACCCAACAGCAGCACCGTCCGTTCGTTCTGCACATCCGTCACGATGCGCGCCTGGTCGCCCACATGAAGCAAGGTATCCGCATCGGGCATAAACTCATTGCCTTTCGTGTCTATCAATCGGCTCACCACCATCGTCACGTGCGTCAGCAGTTTCAAGTCGCGCACACGGATACCATCGACTTGCGGGTTCGTCAGCTCCAAATCAAAATGCGCCACTTTGCGCTCTTCCCCTTTCTCGGCCTTCACCTGCTCTTCCTCTTTGTCCAACTTGATGCGGAAGATCCACCGCATCAGCAGCAGACTGAAAATGATACCCACTACACCGAGCGGATACGCCAAGGCATAACCGGACGCCAGCACACTCGAGTCCATCTCCGGATGCATGTCAATCAGTGTCTGCTGCGCCGCACCCAAACCAGGCGTGTTCGTTACCGCACCGAACAGCACACCCGTCATTACCGCGATATCTTCACCGCTGATCACATGAATCAGATATGCCGTCAAGCAACCTAAGAACACCACGCCGAACGCCAGCAGGTTCATCTTCACTCCCCCTTGACCGAAAGACTGAAAGAAACCCGGACCTACTTGCAAACCTATCGAATAAACGAAAAGAATCAATCCGAAATCCTTGGCGAACGTCTCTACCAACGGATCCAGCGTCATACCGAAATGACTGCACGCGATTGCACAGAACAGGATCCATGTAATACCCAGCGTGATGCCTTTGAACTTCAACTTCGCCCCTAAGGTGATACCCACCGAGATAGCCAAAGCCAGCACTACAATCGAATGCGGTATTCCCGAGCCGAAAAACAAATTAGAGAGCCATTCCATACACGTTATACTCCTTATTGTTTTTTACGATGATCAGTTGTCCTTCGCGAATGAATTTCTCTACCTTGCAATTACAGGCATCGGTGTTATCCAGCCCGTCATGCGGTTCCTCGCCGGCACACCAGCCGAAACCTCCGCGCGCATTCGCCTTGCGCACTGTCGCACCCTCCGGAATCACTTCGTTCATCAGCGCTGAACCCAAATAGATAATAGCGCTTCCATCCGGAGCCTCAACCAGATACACCCCTTTGGAATCTATCTCATTCAAATCGCACACTACCTGCTCGGCGTCTTCCTTCGCCGTGCTGCTCCACTCGCCCAAGGTATAATCCATCGTAAACCGTGCTGCCTCTTCGGCGCTGAGGATTGTGTTCATCTGCTTGCTCGCCTCCTTGAACGTAAACGTCACATCATTCGTCTCCGGCGAGATTACATTCCCTTCTACATCCGTGGTGTTGAACTCGCCGAACAACTTCGGCAGCGCGTTCATCGCCTCTACTGTCCAGCGCTTGATGCCGTTTCCCGTCACCTCAAACGCACCGGCACTGAAATCAAACACCGTATTGAGGAACACGCATTGCGGTGCGTTGTTCCAACTGCGCCCGAGGCTCACCAAGCCGCACTCGCTCTGCACGCGCGTGTGCTCGAACACATACCCGCGGTCACTCGCGTCCGCATTGCTCGCCGTCAACGCGTCTGATCCGCTGCCGGATGTGTTACGCCTCTCGCAGTACAGCAAGTTGTCTTTGAAATACACGCTTCCGTCGCCGCAGATGAAATCGACTGTGCCGTGGATCTCGCAGGTCTCGAAGTACTTCACCGCTCCGATGAGGTTGCTGTAATAAGTATCCTGGTAACTGAGCAAACGTACGTTCTTGCAGATCGTCTGTGTGCCCTGATCCCAAAGCGCCACAGCACGGCCGTTGTTGTTCTTGTAATAATCCAGCGCGTTCTGGATCGTCAAGTCCTGCAAGTATGTGCCCTTCACGTTTTTCGCAATACGCAGCGTAGCTGTCTTGTCAATACTCTCCTTGCGGTAGTCGGGTGCGTTCTTGATGATGACGCCTTCCTTCGACTGACCGATGATAGATACGTTATGGGCGTTCACCGTCGTCAGCACCGTCTCTCCGAGGTCATACAGTCCGTTGGGCAGGAACACTTTGTCGCCGTCCTCCAACGTACGCATGGTCAGCAGCAGACTCGCTGCATCGCCTGCCGGCACGATCTTATAACCCGTCTCGCTCACCGGCATAAACTCCGTCACAAAATACAACGTCACGGCCTGTAAGCCGCTTTTCGGCATCTCTACGAACTCCGATCCTTCGTCTTGCGAGAACAAGTCTTGACCGTTACTCTTCTGCACGATGATGGTCTTCAAGCCGCCCAAATATAGCGTCACTTTACTATCATCCACATCAATCAGCTCATGGTCTTCGGGATAGAACGTCGGGGAAGTCAGGTTATAATCGAACACGCGCCCTGCGGCTGGTACTTCGATCGCAGTCACTTTCGCCTGAATCGTCGTGTTACCGGCAATGACATCGCCTATCTGCGCTTTCTTGTCGCTCGTGTAGAACCAGCCACGGAACTTGTCGCTCGCTGCTATCTCCGGCAGGTCAGCCTCCGTATAAGGGATCGCCTCCAGCGTCGCGCCTTCGACTGTCTCCACGCGCCCAAGCGTTTTGCCATTCTGGTCTTTGAAAATGATCTCGCATTCCGTCGGCTCGTCGCCCTGCCCTTCTTTGAACTGTATCTTCTGCAGCACCGTCTCCGTATTCAGCAAGCGCGTGATATAGATATTGTTCTGCTCCGCCGTCAGTTCAATCACCTGCGTACCGAGTTCTGTCTGTTCACCCGTCTCTGCTATCTTCGTCTCCGCTCTTGGGGTGTCATCGCTCCACGTATGCACTTGCAACGACGCTTTGTTCGTGCCGCTGCGAGGACCGAATGTCAGTTTCAACCGGCCGGCAACGGGTGCCTTCGTGAAATAACAATAACCGGAACTGTTCAGCTTGATACCGTTCAGACCGTTGTTCGTGCTCGGTGCGTCTGCTACTTTGCTTGCGTAGTACAAGCCGTTGTCGGGATTGCTGCTTGGAGCCGCTTCCGTGTAGTCCCACAGCAGGTCATTCTCACCTGCCGTCACAGCGAGACTCAATAGAGCCGTCGCCATCAAAAAGAAAAAACGTTTCATATCATCAGCCAATTTGGGCGCAAAGATACAAAAAATTTTCCACATACACAAGCGCGCGCGCATTTTTTCACAAAATTTTTATCCCCATAACCCGTAACCCGTAACCTGTAACCCGATTTTTTTACAAAAAAATTTGCATATATCAGAAAAAAATAGTATCTTTGCAGCAAATTTTAGTTGAACCCTTTAAAATTTTGTACTATGAACGTAACTATCAATGCCGTAAATTTCGAAATGGCAGACAAACTGGAGCAATTTATTGAGAAGAAAATGAATCGTTTCGAGCGTCACTTGGCGGGAGATGACAAGGTAGAGATCCGTATGTCGGTCATCAAGCCGCAGACGAATGCGAACAAGGAGGTCAAGATCCGTATCGCAGGTCTATTCGCAGAGAAAACCGCCGACACCTTTGAGGAAGCCATCGACGCATGTCTCTCCGCCCTCGAATCCCAACTCGAGCGCCGCAAAAACGCTTAATTCCATCCCTATAAAAAACAAAGGAGTGCCCCTCAGCACTCCTTTTTCAATCTCCAATCTTCAACCTTCAATCTCCATTCTTCTATCTTCAATCTTCACTCTTCAATCCGTAACCTCTTACCTTTTACCTTTTACCTTTTACCTCTTACCTTTTACCTTTTACCTCTTACCTTTTACCTCTTACCTTTTACCTCATTATACCTCTTCTCCACCTGGTTCCAATGGATGCTCAATGGATGCTCAATGGATGCCGAATGGATGCTCCACCCGACGTCACGCTATTCAAAGTACAATTTCCAAGTAAGAATTCGGCGTTCTTTAACCGCCTCTGAAAATCTGTTGCAAAGATACTGCTTTTTTTTGATATATGCAAGAATTTTTGCATTTTTTTGCGTTTTTATGAATTTATGCTCAATAGACATCATTTAACGCAAAAGAGCGCCCGAAGACGCTCTTTCACTATTATCTCTTACCTCTTACTTTTTACCTCACTTTTTGTCCGGTGACGGTAAAGACTTTGTCATCGCGGAGGATATAAACATTGCCGTTACGGATGAGTTTCTGCGCGGGATTAGCGGGGTTGGTATAAACCTCGGGCGCAGAAGAAGGCTCGTTGGCATGATAAACGGCTTGGAAGACAACCTTGTCATCAAAATCGCCGCCCACAACGATCCATTTGAGGAACACAAAGCCCGGGATCACCGGAGGCTCCGGCAGATAGAACTGCACCGAATAGGCATCGATTTCGCTATCGTCTGCTCCGCTGGTGAACAAGAGCGTATAGTCCTTCAAAGGTATTTTCTCATACAGTGCCGTTACAACCAAATCCTCTGTCACATTGCTGAAATCTTTGTCCCAGCCAACGAAAGTATATCCTCTGCGCGTAGGATTTTCCGGAGCGAGAGCCGCTTGCCCTTCTTCCACTACCTGTTGTGCGATGAGTTGGTTATCCCAATCCATGAAACTGACGGTGTATAATTTGATATCCGGCTGGTCTTTGTCATTGCGTTCTTCGATGAGTTTATAATACACGCCGAAGTTGTCGCCTTTGACCGCTAATCTATATCCGGCAGGGGTATTATCATAACCCGATTTAGGTCCGATCAGCACACGGATCTCGCCGTTCTTACCGGTGACAGTAGCTTTATAATAACCGTTTCCACACTCGTCGCTAACCGCACTTTCCGAATGCACTTTTGTCTTATAGCGCGCATTGATCATCGCCTTGATCTCGTCCTTGAAGGACACCCAATGCGGGAAGAAGACGCATGGGATGCCGGGCATCGAAAGCAGATAGGCATAGCATTGCAGCACCTTACCCGGGTTATTCATCGAGTTACCCAGTCCGCAGAACTCACTATTATCCCGCTGGAAAGTATCATGATTATCCAGGAATGTCACCGCATAACGGCTCTTGCCTTTGCCCTGCAAACCGACACCTTTCAAGGCGCAATAGTTATCCTGAGCGATACCGTTATTGAACGCATCGTACTTCATATTAAAGTCAAACGCCGTCGTATTCCATTCGGCATCGTTCAGACGCGATACCAACACATCAGGATTACCATCCCAATACTCCATGACGGAGAAATACGCATTCGCCTCTTTGTTGTAATCGTTGATATGACTGTTATGATAACCCTTACAGTAGTCGTAGCGGAAACCGTCGATCTTGATCGTGTTGCGCAGCCATTTGAGGTAAGCATTGAACATAGCTTGTACCTCCGGATTCGTATGATCCCAGTCGCGTCCTCCGTCGAAGTTGGCATCGCTGCCGTAGCCATCATCTTTGGCTCCGGTTGCTTTCCCTTGACAACTGCCGGCACTGGATGTCGTATTCACCTCATCCGTTTTGCAGATATAGCTGGCATCGGGATAGAACGTACCGTACTTACCGAAGTTATAAGAGTTGAAGTCACACCAGCTGGATCTATTGCCCGCATGGTTGATCACAATATCCGCTACCACTTTCGCGCCGTTCTCGTGAAGCACACCGATCAACTGCTTCAACTTAGCAGTTGTACCCCAGTCGCTATCCAAATCACTATAATTCAACGGCATATATCCCGTTCCTCCTGTTGACTTACTCATAGGCGGGAGCCAAACGAGGTCAAACCATTTGCCGATTTCCTCAGCGCTGGTGCCATTATTGGCATTGAGGTAGTCAATCCATTTAGTACGACCGTAGCCTTTGTCCTGATAACTATCCCAATAGAAAGCCTGCAGCATCACATCAGCACATTGCTCAGGCACGGCACTCGCATATACCGGTTCTTCTTCGGTGATATCGACTCCGGCGCTGCAATCCGAACCAGGACCGATATAGAGCTGATCGGATTGATATTTCAACTTGATGTAGAAATCATAGCAACCCGTAACAGACACATTATATCTGTCACCGTTACGCGTAAAACCTTTATCAGAAGAAGCGTCCAAATCGACCGCCCAAGCGGCTTCCGATTCCGCATCATACAATTGGCAATAGTCACCCGCATTGAGTTGCACGTGCGACAAATACTGCTCGAAACCTTGTCCATACGGATCCGATCCTTCATAAGTGGCAGCAAAATACATCTTGCCGTTCACCAAAATACCGTATTCAACCGCAAATACAGCGTTGACACAAGCCATAAGGGCGAGAAAAAGAGTAAAAAATTTTGTTTTCATTGCTCTTACCATTAATTATTTACAAATGCGCTGCAAAATTACTACTTTTTTTGCAAATGTGCAAATTTTTCTTGCACATATCAATTTTTTTTCGTAACTTTGCACCCGATTTGAAACCGAGGATGGATTTGACTGCTTGCAACCTCGTTAAAACAATGCTAAAAAAGAGACAAAAGCAGCCGTGTGGCTGCTTTTTTAGGTAAGAGGTAAAACGTAAAAGGTAAGAAGTAATAGATATGCACTATTTATTTACATCAGAATCGGTGTCGGAAGGACATCCGGATAAAGTGAGCGACCAGATATCGGACGCTATTTTGGATAATATGTTGGCATTGGATCCGCAGGCACATGTGGCATGTGAAACTCTTTGTACAACCGGGCAAGTAGTCATTGCCGGTGAAGTGACATGCAAGGCTTGGGTGGACATTCAGAAGATTGCGCGCAAAACGATAGCCGACATCGGTTACACGAAAGCGGAGTATAAATTCGAAGCAGAGAGTTGCGGAATCCTGAACGCACTGCACGCGCAGTCGCAGGACATCAACATGGGTGTCAGCCGCGCGAATGCAGAGGAGCAAGGCGCCGGTGACCAGGGCATGATGTTCGGTTACGCGACGGATGAAACGGATAACTATATGCCGCTCACGCTCGACTTGGCGCATACCTTAGTATATACGCTTGCGCGCATTCGCAAAGAAGGCAAGCAGATGACCTATCTTCGTCCGGATAGCAAGTCGCAGGTGACGCTCGAGTACGACGAGCAAAACCATCCGGTTCGCATTGATACAATCGTGCTTTCAACCCAACACGATGAAGGCGTAACGCCCGAGCAGATCAAGAAGGACATCATCGACATTCTCTTGCCGCGCGTAGCGACGCGTGACAGCCGTTACGGACATTTGCTGCATGAGTTCCTTGCGGACAAAAACGCGAAGTTGTTGGTTAACCCGACGGGTAATTTCGTGATCGGCGGTCCTCACGGTGACACCGGTCTGACAGGCCGTAAGATCATCGTGGACACCTACGGCGGTCGTGGCGCTCATGGCGGCGGTGCGTTCTCCGGCAAGGATCCCTCGAAAGTAGATCGTTCGGCGGCCTATGCCGCTCGTTGGATAGCGAAGCATCTCGTGGCGGCTGGTGTGGCACACGAAGCGTTGGTGCAGGTCAGCTACGCGATCGGTGTAGCAGAGCCCGTCTCTATCTATGTCAACACCTACGGCACGGCACAAGTAGCACTCAGCGATGCCGAAATAGCACAGATAGTAGCGAAGTTGTTCGACTTGCGTCCCGCCGCTATCATCCGCGCCCTCAAACTGACTCAACCGATGTACGAAGAGACCGCCAAATACGGGCACGTAGGCCGCACGAATGAAGTGGTCACCAAGACGTTCTTTGATTCAGACGGTAATACTTACACACGCGAAGTAGAATTATTCACATGGGAGAAACTGGACAGATTGACAGAAGTCAAAAGCGCCTTTGGGCTGTAATCAGTATCGTATTCAGCGCAGTCGTGCTGGATCAGGTCATCAAACTGCTTGTAGCCCGCAATTTTGCGCTTGGCGAGAGCCATGAGATCACCTCATGGTTTTGGTTGTGCTATGTAGAGAACAACGGCATGGCATTTGGTATCGAGTGGTTCTCCAAGTTGGCATTGACACTCTTTCGTCTGCTGGCGGTAGGGTTGCTTGGCTGGTACGTCAGCACGCTGGTGCGCAAACCCGAAGTACCGGACGGTTTCATCGCCTGCATCGCATTCATCATCGCCGGTGCATTAGGCAATATCATCGACTGCGTATTCTACGGCAAGCTCTTCGGCTACGCCGGATGGTTCTACGGGAGAGTGATTGACATGTTCTATTTCCCGCTCATCCATAACAGTGCAGGCGAAGTCATTTTCTTCCGGCCGGTGTTCAATTTCGCAGACAGTTGTATCACCTGTTCCGTGATCGTTATCCTGCTGTTCTATATGAAGCAGCTGAATCAGAAAGAATGAGTCGTGTTATCCGAAACATATTGATCCTTTGTCCTTTGTCCTTGCTCCTTTGTCTGACAGGCTGTCGTCCGAAGGGTATTCTGCATTCAGGGGAGATGCGGGAAGTACTGGTGGATCTGCATAAAACGGATGCTATGATCCAACTGGCAGGCGCACAGTTCGGTCATGAAGAAGCCAAGCGTATCTATTACGCGCAGGTGTTGGAAAAACACGGCATCACGCAAGCGGAATTCGATTCATCGCTTGTTTGGTACACTGCCCATCCTCAACTGTTTGACAAGATATATCCGAAAGTAATCGCCCAACTGAATGCCGAAGAGGAAGTGTTCCTTGCGCAGCACGAGCAGGACATGAGAGTGCATCCGGAAGGTATCACCGCCATCAAGAAAAAAAAGAAAGCGCAACGCACCTTCACGCAAGAACAAATGGACAGCACGTTATGGGTTGCACAACATGGCTATCCGTCTATGTGGAACATCCGCCCCACCCGAGTCTTAATGCATAATCCGGAAGATTAACTCCTTCCACAGATCAGAATCTTTGGCAGAAGGATTATTGATGCCTTTGAGTCGCGCATCCGTCTCGCGCAAGTATCCAATAATCAGAAATGTTTTACCGGCAGAATAGCGTTTTGCCGCCGTTTCGTAATCCCGCACGAAATAGGGGTTGATACCTAACTCTCTCGCTACGTTTGCCTGGCTCTTGTCCGGCAGATAGTGGTACATGAGGAGGTTCGAGAAGAACGTAAAGAGCGGCGCCATTTCACGGATCATGGGATGGTCTTTGCTGCTCGCGAAATACTGCGCTACACGGTTTGCACGCGCTACATCTCCGCGAATCAACGCTGCTTGCAACTCCATGATGTTATAATCCTTCGAGATGCCTATATTGCGCTCCACGAGTGCCGCATCGATCGTGTTGACGCCTTCCGGTCGCCCATCTATCAGTTTCTGCAACGCACCGACAATCGCCGACAGATCCGTGCCGAGATGGTCAGCGAGGATAGGTGCCACGCGAGGATCGATAGATACCTCCGGATGTTGTTGTCTGAAGTCTTGAATATAACTGCTTATCCAACGTTCAACCTCATAATCCCGCAGCTTGTCGGACTGCAACCATCCCACTTGCGGATGTTCGGCTGCTTTTTTCCATATACCCTGCCGCTTGTCGGGTTTGCCGTTATAGCAAATGACCAGCACTGTCTGCGGCATCAGATTATCGAGATACGCACCAAGTGCCTCCCATTTCTTGACCGCTTGTGCTTCACGCACGATGATTACTTTGCGTCCCCCCATCATTGCGAAACCGCGCGCTGCACCGATGACAGGCGCTATATCCGCTCCCTGAAGGTCTCTGCCATAAATGACCTGCTGGTCAAACTCCCGCGCCAACTCATCCAGCGCATTAGCCGCAATGAACTCATACACGCGATCCGCATAATACGGTTCTTCGCCGCACAGGATATACACCGGCAGATACTCATCCGCCTTCAGTGCACGCATAATATCATCAAACTTCTTTACCACTATGCACTATGGGTTTTGCGTGTCACGATAGAACGCATGGTCAAGAAGAAATACTTGATGTCCGTACGAATCGGATGCTCGAGGTACTCCGTGAGGTACTTGTCTTCGCTTGCGAACAACTCATCAAAGGTATCCGGATGATCGATATAGAACGGCGGAATCAATCCCGGCCGGCTCAATGTCCGTTTGTCCTGCAACCACTCGGGATAAGTCTCAAACATGGTCTTACTCAGCGGCCGCACGCCTACCAGTTTGACATCACCCTTGAACCAGTTGATGAGCATCGGCAGTTCGTCCAGCCAGTACTTGCGGAGGAACTTACCCCAGTTCGTGATACGCCAGTCGTCATTCGACTTGTCGGATATATCCATACCTCCGCGGGCGTCGAACACATATTTCTGAATATACTCGGCATACGGGTGCATGGTACGGAACTTGTAGAAATACTTGATTTCCTTGTTCTTACAGATACGCGGCAACTTGATGAGCGGGCCATAAACCTTCAGTTGTTCCTGCGGGTAGGGCTGCGATTTACGGTGCGCGAACACGTACTCGATATGTCCCATCGGCACTATCTCGTCCACTTCAAATCCGCAATAATAGAGTCGTCCGAGTACTTCTGTCTTGCTCAGCATACGCTTGCGACCTTTGTTGACGTCGTAGTACAAGCGGCTGGTGAGCATCAGGCGTGGCAACACGCGTTTTTGGAAGAAATAAAACGAGTAGAAAATCCAGCGGATGATCGGCGGGTATTTTCTCAGGAACTTCTGCTTCATATATTCCTGCGGGCGATAACAGCACACATACCTTCCTCCGTCCGGCAGTTTCTGGTTCACGATGCAGAAGCGGCGGTTGATACCCTTGGCATCATTGAGCAGCGTCAAATCAACCAAAGTGAGGTACTGATAATCCGGTATTTGCAGGAAAGCGAAGCGGTTTCTGTCGCATATAGCTTTGGTCTGCCGGCTATCCAGGCGTGCTTTCTCAAGCAACATCCTATAGTCTTCGTCTGTCGTGACAGATAATACCGACTGCCGTATAGAGCGCATGGAGGCAGTTGAACGGGGTTCATCGGCACGCGTAACGATTGCATTCCGACGTTTCTCGATCTGCATGGCAGGAACCGTCATGTTCGTGGCGTATTTCCAATAGTGCTCCATCAGCACGATCACTGTCTCTATTGCACCTACGACGAGAATCGTCCACATAGCCACGGCAGGCGACAGTTGCCACGGTGACTTAGGCAACACCCACCAGCACAATCCGATTAGAACACCTGCATCGGCCACCAAGGATAGCCAAGCCTGCCAGAACCAGGTTTCCTTATACGAGCGATATACTTGCAGCACGATCCCGATCACTATCCATAGTACGGTCAGTACGCCAAACAACGCCCAATACGCTTCGATGGAACTCTTCGCAGAAGCCCACCGCCATAGGATGCACAATGCGGATGCTATGACCCACACCAAGATATCAATCCCTACTCTTCTATACCAACCTTCTCGTATCATTCGCCTGTATAACGATTATTTTTACCATAAACGACCCATCTGTCCAGCGCTACCAGCACCGCCGGCACAAGGGTCAGTGTCAACACGATAGCAACGAATGCACCTACCGCCACGCAACCGACAATATTACTGATCATCAGGTCATCAACGAACAACGCCATCGCTCCCGGGCCGATCACCATGATTAGACCGGAAGTGAGGATCGTACGTATCGAACCGCGATAAGCGGCACACACTGCATCTACCGGCAACATCGTCTTGCGCCCCTCGCGGTAGTAATTGGCAAACAGGATACCGTAGTCAATTGTGGCTCCCATCAGGATAGCCTGCACGATGAGGTACGCGAGGTACAACATCTGTCCTGTTACCCAGCCGGCCACCATTACATTCACATACACCGCTGTCATCACCGCCACAACAAGGATCGTCGGCACGATGACCGAGCGGAACGTCAGTGCCACAATGAGGAAGATGGACAGGATAGTGAGCAAAGTCACTACCCCCATCTCATGGTCAAAACCTGCACGCATCTCGGCGTACATCACTGATTCGCCGACGTAGTAATGATCATGCGGCAAGCGGGCATCAGCCAATGCCGTAAGGGTATCCACGAACTCATACGTCTGCGGTGACTCGGCAGGCAGAGACGAGAGCACCACCAACAGCGAGTGATCCTCTTTGCGCAATTGTCCCAAACCGTCTTTCATCTGCGCTTTGATAGAAGAAGTCTGCGCGCTGATCGTATCGGGTAGTATATCTGCCAAACGCTCGTCATAGACCAATGTGTCGCATAGGTAGACGAGCAGCGGTTCAAAGCCCAGTTTGAGTGTATCGCAACGACTATTCACCGAGCCGTAGTAATCATACAACAGCGACATCTGTGCCGGTGTAACAGGCTCGGACTTGACATCCGACAGTTGCATCAACCGTGCCAGCTTATGCGCCATCTCTTCAGCGTTGTAGGTATTGCCGCCGAACACCAGTTCGGTGAACAACTCCGCTTGTTGGTCAGCACGGGACGGCGCATGGTGCTTGGGTGCCACGGGTTTCTCCTCTTTCTTTTGAGGCACTGCGGCGATTGCACGCGTTGTATCCGTACTGTGTAACGTGCTCTGCAACTCCGTTATCGAATTGATGATCGCTTCGGCGTTCAGCTCGCTCGGCTGCTTGGCAATGACTACTTTCGGTTCTTCTTTCTTCGGCGGATTAGCAATCGCCCACAGGTCTTCCTCGGTATGCTCTTCTATGCCGAACGCTTTGAGCAATATATTCAAGTCTCCGGCAGTGAGCGAAGCGTTCATGTTCGCCAGATCCATGAGGTTGGCGCGTTGTCCCAACAGCGTACGCTGCTCATCGGAGATCATACCTGCCAAGCCCGGTCGCTTGAACAGATCGTCCACCAGCAAATGCACATACTCCAGCGGACTGAGTTTCTTCGTGTGACCGGGTGCATAACCATATACCAAACGTGTCTGGATAGGTGTCGAACCGATGAAGACAGACATCTCGTTGACGGACATCGGCAAACGGATCGCCGCCGTATCGGTCAGTTTACGCATCTCGACGGTAGCAGCGGATGTCTGCTTGGCATTGAGTCGCTCGAGGAATGGAATAAGCGGTATTTTCTCTACCGTCACCTCCGGCATCTCGAGCGAATCGCCATCAGCAATAGTGACGGATGCCTGACTGATCGTCAGCGGCGCTATCGTCTCGCGCGGCAACGCAGGAACGGTATCCGGCATCGCCTCTATCGTATCCGTGCTTACCGGTTGCTCCGGTTGTTGCGGTGCGTGCTTTGCTTTCGGCTGCGCTTTCACGGGCTTGGGCTCCGGAGCCGGCACATCCAGCATCGACTGCAGATCCGCTATCTGCTTCTTCATGTCATTGTCGATATAATCGGCAAAGAGCGGATTCGAAGCCACATGCGTATGGAGGAAACGTGCTACATCGGGGAACGCCAAGCGTGCCTCCGTAGAGTCTTTCGACCGCATGTAATAAAGCAACTGCACCATCTCGGGATTCAGCATATCCAATGCCTCCGAAGGCACAGTCGTTCCCTCCGGCATAAAATCCTTGAAATCCGTCAGTAGCGACCGCACATGCTGCGCCATCTCGGACGGAGTAAGCGGCTGACTCATCAGGGTCGGATAACTGATTACAGACTGAATACCCGGTTGCGCCATCAGGCTATCGACTAAGTCATAGACCAGTTCTTCGTCTTGCGTATCATAAACAAGCACGAACGGATTCGGCGAAGGGAAGATCTCCTCTATGCGTGATTCCGCTTCTGCGGAGAAGAAGATCGTTGTTTGCGTGGACAGATACCACGAGCCGAAGAAGAGGATCAGCGCCCCTACTGCCATCGGTAGCTTATGCCGCGCCACGAAACGCGCCAAGCCGTCGGTAGGCGGCACGTATGCCACTTTCGCCGTTTTGTTGATCACCCGACGGAAGAGCATCATCAGAGACGGCATCACCGTGAACGTACAGATGAGCGAACAAACGACACCTTTCGCCAGCACGATTCCCATGTCTGCACCTATCTTAAGGCGCATGAAACAGAGCATCAGCAGTCCCACTACCGTCGTCAGCGCAGACGACAAGATAGACGGAGCCGCTTTCTGGATAGCGCGGTTAGCCGCAATAAAAGAGGTGCGTCTGTCGGTATGCTCGTCCTGCTCCTGCCGATAACGGTTCAGCAAGACGATACAGTAGTCTAACGACAGTACTGCCTGCAAGATAGAGCCGATGAAGTTCGTAGTGATGGAAACGGAAGGCAGCAACGCATTCGTTCCCATGTTCAGTATGATCGCCAAGCCGGCTGTAAAGAGAATAACTACCGGTTCGAACCATGACTGCGCCATCACAAACAGCACGACCATGATCAGCACAGCGGCGAAGATCATAACCGAGATAGGCGGAGTAGCGCCGTCCTGGCTGGTTTCAACTACGCAGTTACCTCCGAAACGGGTACTGATCTGCTTGCCGAGCGCTTTCTGATCCACCGACTTCGGCACATCGAGGTCAAAGACCGTATGGGCACTGTCGGTACTATAGCGGTGCGACACATCTCGCACATCCGGATAACCCTCGAGCAGCGTCCGGATACCGGGCACTTCGTTCGGACGCAGTCCATCAAACATGACATGCACATCCGTACCCGACATCTGCGCCGACGAGCCGAACTCGGACATAACAATCTCGAGTCCGCGCTTCATCTGCGAATCATCCGGCAGGTACTTGGTCATATCGGCATTGACGTTCACGTGGAACGTCATAATACCGCTGACTACCGCCAGAGCTACCGTCAATGCGAATAATATGTAATGAAAGCTGCGCTTCACCTATAACCTGTAACCCGTAACCCCTCTACTCAAACGCTCCCATGTGCAGCATGTTCACCTCTTTCGGGGTGAGGAAACGCCATTTGCCGCGACCTACATTCTTCTTGGTCAGACCTGCAAAAGACACACGGTCGAGGTTCACCACTTTGTAACCTACTTTCTCGAAGATACGGCGTACAACGCGGTTCTGACCCGAGTGGATCTCCAAACCGATATGCTTGCGGTCAGCTTTGGGGAACTCCAGTGCATCCGGAATGATACGCTCGTCGTCGAGTGTAACACCGGAGCGAACAATTGCCTCATCTACCTCCGTCAATTCACGGTCAAGGGTAACGGCATAAATCTTTTTCTTATGGAACTTCGGGTGCGTCAGTTTGGCTGCCAAGTCCCCATCGTTGGTCAGCAGCAGCACACCTGTCGTATTACGATCCAGACGACCTACCGGATAGATACGCTCGGCACAAGCGCTGCGTACGATATCAATGACGGTATGACGTTCCTGCGGGTCATCGGTAGTAGTAACGGTATTCTTGGGTTTGTTAAGCAGGATATAAACCTTGCGCTCACGACGAACCGGCTGATCGTGGAAACGGACATCGTCCGTCGGCAGTACCTTTACACCAAGGTTATCCACGGTGACACCATTAACGGTGATAACACCTGCCTGGATGAAATCATCCGCCTCACGACGCGAACAGATACCCGCATTCGCCAGGAACTTGTTCAAGCGAACCGGCTTGGTCGGATCTTCATGCTGCTCACGGTACGTAATTTGTTTGTGCTGGGAATACAATCCGTTGTTGCGTTTGGGCTTGCCGCCAAACGGCTTGTTGGGGCGCTCACGACGTTCGCCGTTGAATGAACGCTGCGGACGCTCTGCACGCTCGCTGTTAAACGGACGACGCGGACGCTCTGTACGCTCGCCGCTGTACGGATTCTCTCCAAAACCGAGGGGTTTAGGTGCACCTTCACGGTGGAAACGGGGACGAGCATTTACCGGCTCGCCTTCTCTACGAAAACGCGGTCTGGGACGGCGTTCTCCTTCATTGTTTGAATTAATCATTTCGACTTACAATTTACTTGTTACAATTTACATTTTCCGAAGTAACTCTCCCGAGTTACGTACGTGCGTCGCGCACGCGTTTAAATAAGGTGAAAAGGCAAAAGAAAAAACTTCCTTTCACCTTTAACCTTTCACCATTCACCTTTATCAGGCCTCAGCTTGCTCGATTGCCAATTTACCACGATAGTACCCACAGGACGGGCAAACAGTGTGGTAGATGTGCAATGCGCCGCAGTTCGGGCATGTTGCCAATGTAGGAGCCTTCACTACGTCATGGGTACGACGTTTCGCTTGTCTGGTGTGGCTTTGTCTTCTTTTAGGATGTGCCATAGTTATTCAATAATTTTCAATTTTCAACTTTCAATTTTCAATTATCTCATCGGGTTCCGGTTCGTCACATAGGTGATCATGGAGGAGAAGTTCCATTTGCTGGTTGCATTCACCCGGTTGGTGACTGTGAGCGATCGGAATATTGATACTTACAATTTCATAGGCGAGCCAAGTCAGATCAAGATCACTTTCCCGTAACCCGTAACCCGTAACCTGTAACCCCTCATCTTCTGAGAAGATTTCCTGCTCGTCATCTATTTCAAGGGGCATCGGGTCGAGGCATCTATCACACACAACAAATACAGTTCCATGAACCGCTATGTTGAGCTGATAGTCCTCCTCCCGGAGATTTAGCGTCGCTTTGCCTGCCACATGACCGCTCAGTATTTCTGACTTCTCGAGAGACTCGAAGAACGCATTATCCAACTGAATATCAAACTCATGCGTGCCTATCGGCAGGCGCCTCAAGTCGATCATATAGTGGTCTTTTTCGCTCATAGACGCAAAATCGGCTGCAAAATTACTGCTTTTTTTTGATATATGCAAGATTTTTAGTGAAAAATAATCGATTTTTTTCAAAAAAGAGACGTTTTCACTAAAAAAATTTTCTGTAACCCGTAACCTGTAACCCCTAACCTCTCTTAGCAAGCCTCAAATTGGCGGAGGAAGCGGACATCGTTCTCGGAGAACAGACGCAAGTCTTTTACGCGGTATTTGAGGTTCGTAATGCGCTCTACGCCCATACCGAAGGCATAACCGCTGTACTCCTTGCTGTCGATACCGCAGGCCTCCAATACGTTCGGATCCACCATCCCGCAGCCGAGGATCTCCACCCAACCGGTGCCTTTGCAGAACGAGCAGCCTTTACCGCCGCAGATATTACAACTGATATCCATCTCGGCGCTGGGTTCCGTGAACGGGAAGTACGACGGACGGAGACGGATCTTGGTCTCAGGACCGAACATCTCCTTCGAGAAATAGAGCAATGCCTCGCGCAGGTCAGCAAAGCTGACGTTCTTGTCGATATACAAACCTTCTACCTGATGGAAGAAGCAGTGCGCACGTGCCGAAATCGCCTCGTTGCGATATACCCTACCAGGACACAATACACGGATCGGCGGTTTCTGACTCGTCATCACACGTGTCTGCACGGAGGAAGTATGCGAACGAAGCAGCACATCCGTCGGTTTCTGTACACCCGCCTCTTTCTCGATGAAGAAGGTATCCTGCATGTCGCGTGCCGGATGTTCGGGTGCAAAGTTCAGCATGCCGTAAACATGCTTGTCGTCCTCCACTTCCGGTCCTTGCGCAATCGTGAAACCGATGCGTGAGAAGATATCCTCTATCTCTTCGCGCACCAGGGAGAGCGGATGACGCGTACCCAGCGCGATCGGATCAGGCGTACGGGTGAGGTCCAACTTGTCTGCCTCGGCCTGCTTTGCCTCAAACTGCTCTTTGAGTTCATTGATACGCCCTTCGGCTTCTTGACGAAGCTGGTTGAGCATCTGTCCCAACTCGCGTTTCTGATCATTAGGCACGGAACGGAACTCGTTGAACAAGGCGGTTATCTCGCCTTTCTTACTCAGGTATTTGATGCGCAGCGCTTCGAGTTCCTCGGCGTTGGCCGCTTTCATCTCGTTCACCTGCGCAAGCATGGATTGTATATTATCTTTTAAAGCCATAAAGCCATTTACGATTTGACGATTTACGATTTACGATTTGGAAATCGGGTGCAAAGGTACTGCTTTTTTTTGAATTATGCAAATATTTTTTACAATTGTTTGCCATTCACCCACACTTCACCGCCAGTATGAACAATTTGTCCGGCAGCTTTGATGCCGTCATCGTCGCAGGTGATACGCAGCGTGCCGCCCTGGATATAGACGTTTCCGCTGTCTTCGCCCTCATGGTCTGTCGTCTCACCGGTACTGCCAGCATCGGGATCGTCAAGATCGCATTGGATACCGTCATCACCGGCTGCGCTGATGGTGACAGTACCGCTCTCCATCAGGAAGTATTGGCTACAATTGATGCCGTCGCCTACCGCCGAGAGGATGTTGATCGTGGCGTTCTTAACGGAGAAATACTCGCCTGTCTTGATGGCATGTTTGAGGTTGCCATACACATTGAGCGTGCCGTACTGCTTGAACTCGGCATGGCCTTTGATGTACAACGCCCCTTTCTGCGAACCCGTCGAAGCGTCGCGAAGCGTGTTCGTCGTGCCGGTTAGCACTTTGATGTTGATGCGCTTGCCGTTTTGCACATGTAGCGCTGCGCCCGAATAGACCGGAGCGGCATTGGTCAGCGTCAGGTTATCCAGTTCGATGGTCGTTTTGAAAGAACCGGAGGTATAGAACTCGCCGTTGGAGGATGATCCGGAGAGGCGGTAAGTGATCTCCATCGCCAAGTCATCGCGTTGGGTGAATGACAAGTGCGCACCGCTTTGCGCCACGGTGATAAACTGTGCTATGTTGCCGGCTACCGTCACCGAAGCTGTCGTGCCCGCATAGACCACACTCACGGTACTGTCCTTGACCGCACTGTCATCGATGTACATCTGCGCCACATCGCTCAGGGCGAAGGTCTTTCCCATTACCGTCAGCGTCGTACCACCCACAAACTGCATCTCGCCTGCCTGCAAAGCAGGGAACTGCCACGTCACATTTCCTGTACGGATATTCAGTGTCTGCGCGAACGTCAGCGGGCAGAGGAGCGACAGCAGCATTCCAATGATTACAAACCGTTTCATCGTACTACGATTTTTTGAGATTGTTTACCGTTAGACAGGATATACTCTCCGGAAGAGAGTGCGTTCACGGCTTCCAGCATCGTGTTGTACTCCCCTATCTCAAGACCCATAACCGTGAACACGCGTACCGGCTCGTCGGATGCCAGCACGTTATCGATAGCGGTGAGCGTGTCGGAGAAGTGCATATGGGACAGTTCGGTCAGCACAAAAGAAGTTGTGCCCTCGTCGTTCTTCACTTCCAGCGTCGTGCCGCTGACCGTCATGGTGAGGTTCGCCACACTCAGTACGGTACTCGTTCCACTCGTGTTGGTAAATACCAAATAAGGAAAATCGGCTGCGCACAGCATGCCTGCGCACAATGCCGCTAAACAAACAGATAATACTCTTTTCATACCAATTATTTTAATGCTTCAACGAAGCGGTCAATTTTCTCTTTCGTCACATGTTGCATCACGACCACATGCGCCAGTTCGCCGCCGAAACGCTCATCGTAACCCAGCGCGAGGTTGTAGGTTCTATATACCTCAGGGGATGGCCGGCGGAAGAAGACGGTGTTGCTGAACTCGTTGCGCCAACATGGCCAGCCTATCTTCTCCAACTGCTGCTGCAAATAAACCGTACACTCCATCATCTGCGTAGCCTGCTGTACCCATTTGTCGTACCCTACTTTCTGAATCAGCCACCAGAACTTAAGCGGTTGCACCGCATCGCGCGAGCAGTTGATCATCTTCATGTTGCCGTTGAGGTAAGTGACGTTGAAATTGTGCTGATTGTCATATACCTCGCGGGTGCAGAGGAAGAGCCCCGAAGGCGAATCAATGCCGAAGAACTTATGTCCGCTAATGGCGATGGACTCGAAGTGCATCGCTTGGCTGCTAACCATTTTCCGATGCTCCGTAAAAGGCAGATACCCGCCGAAGAGCGCGGCATCTACATGGCGATAAACCGCCATTCCCGGGTGCTTGGCGAGCACTGCGTTCAGCGCCTCTATATCGTCTATCGCACCCTTGAACGTCGATCCCATGGCATAGACCATGAGGGCAGGACGAGTCGTATCCAATGCCTGCTCCAGTTCCTCGGGGATCATACGCCCCATGGCGTCGCTCTTGATGAGTTTGACCTCCAGATGTTGCAGGTCACACAAGCGCATGTTCGAGTAATGTGCTTCGTCAGACACATACACAATCGCAGGCTTGCCTGTACGGTTATACAGGTCGTTGGCTCCGAAATAGATACCGTGGTTATTACCATCCGTACCGCTGTGCGTCACGATGCCCCATACATTGTCCGGTGAAAAACCGTACAGGGGGGTAAAGAACTCGATCACTTCGCGTTCGAATGCCTGCGAAGACATGTTCCAGGGTTTATCGGTCATCGGGTCACCGGCGTTGTTGAGGTTGATCACATCCATTCCTGTGGACAGATACCACTCATAGAAATCGTGCAACGCGGAAACCTGGTTGACTGGATAGCCGAAATAGGTCTGCTGTCCCTCTTTCCAGATCTGCGTCCACTCGTTGAGTTTATCCATCCCGGACGACTGTGCCACCAAGCCCTGAATACCCAGAAGCAGTACCGCTATGATCATTGTCATCTTGCGCATTCTCATCAAGTTATTTATCATTAATTCGTTTATGATTTACAATTTGGGCACAAAGGTACTGCTTTTTTTTGATATATGCAAATTTTTTGCGTAATTTGTGATTATTGATACAATAAAGGTAACATCCATTCCCTATTCGTTACCTGGTCGCAACGTATCCCGCTATACCTTATATATACTTTGTATATATCCCGCGATTTTGAATTATTCGTCTTGTCCTCGTCTTCGGGGTTGTCTGCAAACGTGGTATATGTCATGTAATAAGGAAAAAAATAAAAAAAATGCGCGGGTGCTTGCATATATGAAAAATTATTTGTAATTTTGCCGCCGAATTGGAGAATACAATATATGAGTGTAACACATGAGGAATTAGTGAAGGCGTTGCAGACCTACTTCGGGTTTGACACGTTCAAGGGCAATCAGGAAGCGATCATCCGTAACGTAATGGAGGGCCATGACACGTTTGTGCTGATGCCGACGGGCGGTGGCAAGAGTCTGTGCTACCAGTTGCCGTCGTTGATCATGGACGGTGTGGCGATTGTGATCTCGCCGCTGATTGCGCTGATGAAGAACCAGGTAGATGCGATGCGCAATTACTCGGAAGAGGAAGGCGTGGCACATTTCATCAACTCGAGCCTCAGCCGTGGCGAGATCAATGCTGTCAAGGATGATGTGTTAGGCGGCAAGACGAAACTGCTGTACCTGGCACCGGAGAGTTTGCAGAAAGCGGAGAACGTGGATTTCCTAAAGGGTGTCAAGATCAGTTTCTACGCCGTAGATGAGGCGCATTGTATCTCGGAATGGGGGCATGACTTCCGTCCGGAGTATAGTCAGATCCGCAGCATGGTTCAGCGCATCGGCAAGGCACCCATTATTGCGTTGACCGCCACCGCCACACCAAAGGTGCAGAAGGACATTCAGAAGAACCTCGGCATGCCGGACGCGACTGTTTTCAAGAGCAGTTTCAACCGTCCGAACCTATACTATGAAGTACGCCCGAAGACGGCAGATGTGGATAAAGACTTGGTTCGCTTCATCCGCGGAATGGAGGGCAAGAGCGGTATTATATATTGTCTTGCGCGCAAGGAGGTAGAGGATTTGGCGGAGGTATTGAAAGTGAACGGTATCTCGGCGCGCGCCTACCATGCGGGAATGGACGCTGCGACACGTACCGCTAATCAGGATGCGTTCCTGATGGAAGAAGTGCAGGTGATCGTAGCGACGATAGCGTTCGGTATGGGTATCGACAAGCCGGATGTACGGTTTGTGGTACACTATGACATTCCGAAATCGCTGGAGGGATATTATCAGGAGACAGGTCGTGCGGGTCGTGACGGCGGTGAAGGTCAGTGTATATGCTACTACGCACCGGAAGACATCGAGCGTCTGCGCCGTTTTCAGAAAGACAAGACACCGAAAGAGATTGGCATCGGCAACCAGTTGCTGTTCGAGACGCAGAGTTATGCGGAGAGCACGATTTGCCGCCGCAAGTTGCTGCTACACTATTTCGGCGAGGAATATACGGAAGACAAATGCTGTAACTGCGACAACTGCCGCAAGACGTACAAGCAGGTAGATGCGAGCGAGTTGCTGCAGATTGCATTGGAGACGATCCAGCAGGTGAACGAGAAGCACAAAGCGGAGCATATCGTGGATATCCTGCACGGAAACCAGACAGCAGAAGTGATGAGTTACCACCACGACGAGCTGGAGAACTTCGGTGCAGCGAGCGATGAGGAAGAGAGTACCTTGCACGCTATCTTGCGTCAGGCGTTGCTCGTGGGCATGATCAAGAAAGATGTGGATAGTTACGGTGACTTGAAGCTGACCAAAGACGGACTTAAGTTCATCCGCAAACCCGGTAAGTTCGAAGTACCGATTGAGGTACACGACGAGGACGAGGATATGATGGACGGCATGGGCGCAACCTGTGCCGCAGCGGATGAAGTGCTGTTCGCTATCCTGAAAGATATCCGCCGCAAGACGGCGAAGAAGAACGATGTACCGCCGTTTGTCATATTCCAGGATCCGAGTCTGGAGGCGATGGCGACCACGTACCCGATCACGATGGAGGAATTGCTGACGATACCGGGCGTGGGTGTGGCCAAAGCGAAACGGTATGGCGACGAGTTCCTGCGCGTTATTAAGGAATACGTGGAAGAGAACGAGATCATCCGTCCGGACGATATGCGCATTCGTACCGTAGCGAAGAAATCGACGCGTAAGAAACAGATCATTCAGGCCATCGACCGGCGTGTCGATCTGGATGATTTGGCGGAGAGTTGCGGTATGTCGATGGAAGAGATGATGGACGAACTGGAGGCGATTGTGTTCAGCGGAACAAAGATTAACATCAATTACTTTATCAAAGAGGTAGTTGATCCGGACGAGGAAGCCGACATATACGAGTACTTCAAGAGCGCCGACGACGACAATATCAAAAAAGCGATGGAGGAACTGGGTGAGGATTACTACGATGAGATGCATGTGCGGCTTGTGCGGTTGAAGTTCCACTGTGACCTTGGTAATTAAAAATTAAGAATTAAGAATTAGTTTCTTGTGCAGAAGGGTGTAGTGGATTTCATAACGCTGGGGTGCTCGAAGAATCTGGTGGATGCGGAGCGTGTGATGCGGCAGTTGGAAGCTGCAGGGTGGCGGTGCGTGCATGACCCCGAAGAACCGAAAGGCGAGGTATGCGTGATCAACACCTGCGGATTTATCGGCGACGCCAAAGAAGAAAGCATCAACATGATTCTGCAAATGGCGGAGCGTAAGAAAAAGGGGAAGCTGCGGAAGTTGATCGTAATGGGATGCCTGAGCGAGCGGTATAGAGCAGAGTTGGAAGCGGAGTTGCCTGAGGTGGATGAATACTACGGGAAGTTTGATTATGAGGGGATGGTGGAGTATCTGAATACTCCGAATAATCAGATTAATCAGAATACTCGGAATTATGAGCGCAAGCTCACCACCCCATCTCATTATGCGTATTTGAAGATATCGGAGGGTTGCAACCGGATGTGCTCTTACTGCGCGATACCGCTGATCACGGGACGACATACAAGTAGGCCGAAGGAGGAGATCATCGCGGAAGTGAAATGGCTGGTGAGTCAGGGTGTCAAAGAGTTGAACGTCATTGCGCAGGATCTGAGCAGTTATGGGTTGGACTTAGGCGAAAGGAGACATATGCTGCCGGAGCTGATTGACGAGATCGCGCAGATAGAGGGAGTGGAATGGATACGATTGCATTACGCGTACCCGACGGATTTTCCGGAGGAGTTGTTAGAGGTGATGGCAAAGCACGCGAACGTATGCAAGTACCTGGATATCGCTTTGCAGCATTGCACGGATCATATGCTGAGTCTCATGCGGCGGCATATAACACGCGCCGAACAGGATGCGCTGATACGAAAGATACGCGAGAGAGTGCCGGGCATCTGCATCCGAACGACCCTGCTGGTAGGTCATCCGGGCGAGACGGAAGAGGATTTTGAGGAGCTAAAAGCGTGGGTGAAAGAGATGCGCTTTGACCGGATGGGCTGTTTTGCGTACTCGGACGAAGAAGGCACATATGCAAACAAACACTACACGGACGATGTGCCGCAAGACGTGAAAGAGGCACGTGTGGAGGAGTTAATGGCAATCCAGCAGGGAATCAGTGCGGAGTTGATGCAGGCATTTGTGGGCAAGACGGAAAAAGTGATCATCGACCGCAAAGAAGGCGACTACTGGATCGGCCGGACACAGTACGATAGCCCGGAGGTGGATTGTGAAGTGCTGATAGAGGTTACGGGTGAGAGGTTACAGGTTACGGGAGATTTCGTCGATGTAAAGATCACGAAAGCAGAAGAATTTGATTTATACGGAATAGCATGCTGACGAAAGATTTGATAGGAATGATTGCGGAGGCGTCAGGTCTAAGCAAGAAGAAAACAGAGCAACTGCTGAGCACGACGAATGCCATTATTCGCGAGAACTTGATGGCAGGCAAGTCGGTGCAGTTGCAGGGCTTGGGTGTGCTGGAACTGAAAGAGCGCAAAGAACGCACGATCATTCATCCCCGAACGGGCGAAAAGACTATTGTGCCCAGCAAGAACCAATTGGTTTTCAGACCCGTAGATGCTATCAAAGAAGAACTAAAAAAGCGCTAAAGGATGGCAGATAACAAACTTAGTTGGACAGAGTTACGGCGCACATTAGCGAGCCGTGCAGATGTGAGCGAGAAAGAAGCGAATGCCTTTCTGAATGCGTTCAACACGCAATTAATTGAGGCATTGAAGCAAGACAAGCAGTTGAAAATCAACGGCTTGGGCACTTTCCGTTTGCAAGCTGTAGCGGCACGTAAGAGCGTGAACGTAAACACCGGCGAGGAGATGACCATCGAGGGCTACAATAAGATTGCGTTTGTGCCCGAAGCGGGATTGAAAGAACTGGTGGAGAAAGGCGGACAAGAGATCGGCAGCACGGCAGTTGCGTTGGGGCTGATGGAGACGGAGAACGAACCGATGGATCCGATCAAGAAACTCGGGGTGCAGGCAGAGGAGATTGTTGGTATTCTGGGCGAGTTGGGACAGAGCCCGAGGAAAGTGGAAAGTGGAAAGTGGAAAGTGGAGAGCGTACAGACTGATAATGAGGTAGTAGAGCCGAAAGAGGAAGAACCGGTAGTAGAGCCTGATCCTGTTGAAGAACCTGTTGTGGAACCGAAACCGATTGTAGAGCCGGAGCCGGAGAAGCCGAAATACCATTTTATGCGTGATACACTGATATGCGTGGTGGTACTGCTGATGCTACTGCTCATAGGCTATTTCTTCCTGCGACACGAGTTGAGCACCTGGATGGATGAACTGGTGAAGGGGCAGCCGGAGACAGAGGTAGTACAGAGTACAGAAGAGAGCGTACAAAGTACAGAAGTAGTACAGATTACAGAAGAGAGCGTACAGACGGAGAGTGAGGAAGTAAAAGAGGTAGAGGCATGGCGTTTTGACGAGATACTGACAACGGAAGAGATCACGTACGGCAGCCGATTGAGTTGGATAGCCAAGAAACACTATGGCGATAAAGTCTATTGGCCGTATATCTACGAAGCCAACAAGGACAGGATTGACAATCCGAGTCGGATTCCTGTGGGTACGCCTATACGTGTGCCGAAACTAAGCGCAGCACAACGCGATACAACGGATATACGATTCATCAAGATACAAGAGGAAGCTTACGGGAAGATGAGAGAGTGAGGTAAGAGATAAGAGTGGAGAGTGAAGATTTTATACATATTGAAGGAGCAGACACGCACAATTTGAAGCATGTGTCGGTAGATATACCCCGCAACAAATTGGTGGTAATAACAGGTGTGAGCGGCAGCGGCAAGAGTTCGTTGGCGTTCGATACGCTGTATGCGGAAGGTCAGCGACGATATGTGGAGAGTCTGAGCGCCTATGCCCGCCAGTTCATGGGGCGGATGCAGAAACCGGAGGTGGAGAAGATAGAAGGCATACCGCCTGCTATCGCCATTCAGCAGAAAGTGAGCAGTCGTAATCCCCGTTCGACCGTTGGTACGGTGACGGAAATCTATGACTATTTAAAGCTTTTGTACGCGCGCGTAGGCAAGACGTACTCGCCCGTGAGCGGAGAAGAGGTGCGCAAGAACACGATCCGTGACGTGGTGGAATATATGGAGAGTCAGGCGCAAGGCACCCGTCTCTACCTGCTTAGTCCGATCGTGTTGCCCGAGAATAGGACGCTGCAAGAGCAACTGGCGTTGTGGCAAAGCCAGGGTTTTAGCCGCATGATGATAGACGGCGACACCGTCCGTTTAGATGACCATACATGGGAGAAAGCGGAAGGACATGAGGCGTATCTGCTGGTGGATCGTATCATCGTGGATCACGAGCAAGCGACCAGCAACCGCTTTGCTGACAGCGTACAGACTGCGTTCTTTGAAGGAAAAGGCGAATGCCGCATATGGGTCAATAAGAAAGAGAAAACATTCTCCGAACGCTTTGAGGCGGACGGCATACAGTTCATCGAGCCAAGCGAGCACTTGTTCGATTTCAATAACCCCGTAGGTGCATGCCCTGAATGTAAGGGCGTAGGCGTGGTGATGGGTATAGATGAGGACTTAGTCGTGCCGGACAAATCGAAGTCGATATACGGGCAAGCGATAGGATGCTGGCAGAGCGAGAAGACGCGCCCGTGGCTGGATGCACTCATCTATAATGCGGATAAGTTCGATTTCCCGATTCACACCCCATACTACGCGCTGACACCGGAACAGAAACACCTGATTTGGACGGGAAACGAGTGGTTCAGAGGACTCAATGACTTCTTCCATGAACTGGAAGAGCAGCAATACAGCAAACTCCAATACCGCGTCATGTTAGCGCGGTACAAAGGTCGGACTACTTGCCCGATGTGTCATGGTCTGCACTTGCGTCGCGAAGCGGAGTACGTGCTGGTGAACGGAAAGAGTATTCAGCAGTTATGCTCGATGCCGCTTTCGGACTTGCAGGAGTGGTTCGCCAAGATTGAATTGACGGACATCGAGCGGCAAACAGCCGATATGCTGCTGCAAGAGATCAACAGCCGTTTGCAGTTCATGCAGGATGTAGGACTGAGTTATTTGACGCTGAATAGGCAGAGCAATACTTTGTCGGGCGGAGAGAGTCAGCGTATCAACTTGGCGAAGTCGCTGGGCAGTAGTCTGGTGGGATCGCTGTACGTGCTGGATGAACCGTCAATAGGTCTGCATCCCCGCGACACAGAGCGGCTGATACATGTGTTGAAAGAGTTGCGCGATTTGGGCAACACGATTGTGGTGGTGGAGCATGACGAAGATATCATCGCTGCAGCCGACCACATCATCGAGATAGGCCCGGATGCCGGCCGGCATGGAGGCGAGATCGTGTATGAGGGCGCGCCACGCCCGGAGATGTTTACGTTCACCATTCCGGATCAACGGCGTCACTGGAGCAATTATATTGAGATTGAAGGGGCATGTGAGAATAACCTCAAAGACCTGACGGTGCGCTTTCCGCTGCATGTGATGACCGTAGTGACAGGTGTGAGCGGTAGCGGCAAGTCGAGCCTGGTAAGCAAAGTGCTCTACCCTGCCCTCAAGAAACATTACGGCGGTGTATTCGCGGAACACACAGGCGATTTCGGACATCTGCGCGGGAGTCTGCATCTGATGCATGATGTGGAGTTTGTGGATCAAAATCCGTTGAGTCGCAGCAGCCGCAGTAACCCTGTCACCTACCTCAAAGCGTACGATGAAATACGCCGTTTGTATGCCGAGCAGCCGCTGTCCAGACAGTTAGGATTGACACCTGCGCATTTCAGCTTCAATACGCCTGGCGGTCGCTGTGAGACGTGTCAGGGCGAAGGAACAATAACGATTGAGATGCAGTTCATGGCCGATCTGGTATTGGAGTGCGAGCAGTGCCACGGACGACGTTTCAAACAAGATATATTAGACGTGCACTACCGCGGTAAGTCAATATACGATATCCTGTGTATGACCGTTAATCAGGCGGTGGAGTTCTTCAGCGAAGATCCCGAGTGCACGAAGATCGTCAAACGACTCAAGCCGCTGCAAGACGTCGGAATCGGATACGTGCAGCTGGGACAAAGCAGCAGTACACTGTCCGGCGGAGAGAGCCAGCGCGTCAAGTTGGCATCATTCCTGGCACAGGAAGACGGCAAGCCGACCGTTTTTGTGTTCGATGAACCGACCACAGGCTTGCATCACCGCGATATAGACGTGCTGCTCAAGGCACTGAACCGCCTCATCAGCAAAGGACATACCGTCATCATTATCGAGCATAATCCGGCTGTCATATTGGCCGCAGATCATGTCATCGATTTAGGACCGGAAGGCGGCAAAGAAGGAGGAAATATCGTTTGTACCGGTACGCCGGAAGATATAGCACAATGCAAAGAAAGTTTCACAGGCAAGTATCTTGCCACAATTATTAATAATCATGAAAGATAGTTTAAAAGAAGTACGTCATTCAGACATGTTTTCGCATCTGCCACAGATGAGTTATATGCCCCGCTGGGGTGTATTGTTGCTGGATTTGGTGTTATGCAGCATCGCTTTTTGGTTCAGTGTATGGGTAGGTAGCGGTTTTTTCAACTATGCGCTTTACCAACAGACCGTATCCATCGGGGTACAATTCCTGATTGTGATGTTTGTGCAACTGCTGTCCTTCTGGGCGTTTCACACCTATTCGGGCATCTTGCGTTACTCCACGTTTATTGATGTAGCGAAGGCTTTGTTGTCCACTCTGGTAGCAGGTATTGTACTCATTGTCATCAACTTGACGATGCACTATCTGTTAGGTCACCATCCGGTGATGAATTCTGTCATTGTCATCTATATGCCGGTTGCATTCGTATTGTTGTTCACGCTCCGCGTAGGTGTCAAGACGATTAATGAAGTCGCACAACGCAGTTCCGGCACCCCGCGCGTGATGATTTACGGTACGCAATCAGCAGGTGTGGCGATTGCGAAAATGCTTCGTTCTTCGGACAACGCACCGTATCGCCCGGTAGGGTTCATCAGCGATGAGGGAGAACCGTCCGGCTACGACCTGGCAGGCTTACGCGTTCGCCCATTAGGAGACAAACTATTCAAATGGATGGATCAGCGCCGTATCAAGCATGTGATTGTGTCGCCGATGAAAATGCGGGAGATTAACCCTGCTACGGATCTGCAGGTGTTCATCGACCATAACATCCACATCCTGACCACACCGTATTTCACACAATTTGACAATGTGGATGCGATTGATGCGCAGCGTATCGGTCGAATTGATGCCATTAAGATTGAGGATCTGCTGGAGCGACCGCAGATAGAGATCGACACGGATAACGTACGGCAGATCTTACACAAAAAAGTGGTATTAGTAAGCGGTGCTGCCGGTAGTATCGGTAGTGAACTGGTTCGTCAAGTGCAGAAATACGAGCCGCAAGTGACCATCTTGCTGGAAATGGCGGAATCGCCGCTGCATGACCTGTTCCTGGAATTGCAGAAACAATTCCCCGAATCACGGTTTATTCCGGTGATTGCAGACGTGCGCAATCGTTGGCGTATCGAGCAGATTTTCGGAGAAATGCGCCCGGATGTAGTCTATCACGCAGCCGCTTACAAGCATGTGCCGCTGATGGAGAGTTTCCCATTGGAGGCTATTCGCGCAAACGTATTAGGCACTAAGAACATGGCAGATATGGCGGTCAAATACGGTGTACAGCGCTTTGTGATGATTTCCACGGACAAAGCCGTCAACCCCACCAATATCATGGGCGCCAGCAAACGTATCGCGGAGATCTACGTACAATCACTCTTCTATAAACTGCATAAGGAGAACCCGAACTGCACGAAGTTCATCACCACGCGTTTCGGTAACGTGCTGGGCAGTAACGGCTCTGTCATCCCGTACTTCCGCAAGCAGATTGCAGCCGGAGGGCCGGTGACTGTAACGCACCCGAATATCATCCGTTATTTCATGACGATTCCGGAGGCTTGCTGTTTGGTAATGGAAGCCAGCACGTTGGGCAACGGAGGCGAAATCTTCGTCTTCGATATGGGTAAGCCGGTGAAGATTCTCGATCTGGCGCGCAACATGATCCGTTTGGCAGGTTATACGCCGAACAAAGACATCGACATCGTATTCACCGGTTTGCGTCCGGGAGAGAAACTATACGAGGAACTGCTCAACCAGAAAGAACTGACGCTGCCGACCAGCAACAGCAAGATTATGATTGCGCGTGTACGCGAGTTCGACTACGACGAAGTAAGCAAGCAGATCGATGACCTCATCGCTACTACTACTACTACTACTACTACTACGGCAAATCCTGTAACCTCGTCGCAGAGCAGGAACTTCACGACCGTCAAGCTGATGAAGCAGTTAGTGCCTGAGTTCGTAAGCAACAACTCCATCTACGAGCAGCTGGATGCCTAAATGGACATTCTGTACGCACATAGTTACCTGATCGGGCTGGTCAGTTTTGCTCTCGGCTGGGCGTTTATGCCGGTAGTGGTTCGTATCGCGAAAGCCAAAGGATTCGTCGTACGTCCTAACAAACGTATGACCCATGAAGGAGACGTACCCAATATCGGAGGATTGAACATCTGCTTCAGTTTTATGATTGCGTACCTGCTTTTCACGCCGCTGGAGCAAAATCAGTTCTTCCTCATCGGCCTGTTTGCCATCATGGTCATCGGGTTCATCGATGATGTGCTGGTGTTGCGTCCTTCCGCAAAACTGTTTGGAGAAACGCTCGCCGGTATAGCGCTGATCGGCTTTGCCGACATGCGGATCACACACCTGCACGGCTTGTTCGGTATAGCGGAAATAGGCATCGTCCCAAGTTATATTCTGTCGCTGATCGTCTTGCTGACCATTATCAATGCCATCAACCTCATAGATGGCGTGGACGGCTTGGCAAGCGGTTTGGGTATTGTCTATTGCCTGTTCTTCGCGCTGTATTTCGGTCTGACAGGCGAACAGAGGTGGGCAACTATAGCCATTTGTATGATAGGTGTGCTGGCGGTGTTCTTCCTGTATAATGTGTTCGGACATCGCGATAAGATTTTCATGGGCGACTCTGGTAGCCTGCTTTTGGGATACCTGTTGACAGCGTTCGTGTTCCATTTCTGCGAGATTAACGCGTACCACCAAGTGCCCGAAGCGCTGCATATGAACGCCGCACCTGTGGTTGCAATCTGCGTGCTGACGGTGCCCGTTTTCGATTGCATACGCGTTTTCCTGACACGTATCAAACAGCATCGTTGTCCTTTTGATGCGGACACTAACCATATTCACCACTTGTTGCTCCGCACGGGACTCAATCACATCCAGACGACCTGTGTGCTGCTTAGTGCCAGCCTTCTGTTTATCGGCTTAGGGATCCTGGGACGCAACTGGAATATGTGGGTGTTGCTCATAAACGATTTCGCTTTAGCTACTGCCCTGACGATGATTTTGTGGCATGTAATTAACAAGAAACTATACGGCGATCATGGTAACAGTTGAGCATTTGAGTATGGAGTTCTCGTCACGTCCCGTGTTGGATGACGTCACTTTCCTTATCAACCGTAAGGAGCGTATCGCGTTGGTGGGCAAGAACGGCGCAGGCAAAACGACCCTGCTGCGACTCATCGCAGGCGAATACCAGCCTACCTCCGGTCGTATCTCCAAAGAAACGGACATGACGATTGGTTACCTGCCACAGATGATGCTCTTCCATGATGACCGTTCGCTTCGCGATGAAGTAATGACTGTCTTTCATGGAGAAGACGAAGCACGGTTCATCGCCGAGATGGATCGAACCGTCATTGGTCTCGGCTTCGAGCGCAAAGACTTTGAGCGTCCGTGCTCCGAGTTCTCCGGAGGCTGGCGTATGCGTATTGAGTTGGCAAAGATCCTGCTCCGGCATCCGGACTTACTCCTGCTGGACGAGCCGACGAACCATCTGGACATCGAGTCTATTCAATGGTTAGAAGACTTCCTCAAATCCAGCCCTTCGGCAGTACTCATGGTCAGCCACGACCGCGCCTTCATCGACAATGTATGTCCGCGCACGATAGAAATAACGCTCGGACGTATCTATGACTATAACGTCAACTACAGCCATTTCGTCGAACTTCGCAAGGAACGCCATGAGCAACAAGTGCGTGCTTACCAGAATCAGCAGAAGATGATTCAGGATACAGAAGAGTTCATCGAACGTTTCCGGTACAAGGCTACCAAAGCTGTACAAGTGCAGAGTCGTATCAAGCAACTGGAAAAACTTGAACGGCTTGAAGTGGATCTCGAAGATACCTCTCGTCTCAACCTGCGTTTCCCGCCTGCTCCGCGGAGCGGAGACTTCCCGCTGATCGTGGAAGACCTGCGCAAAGACTTCGGCGAACATAACGTCTTCCATGACGTGACATTCACCATCCATAGAGGAGAAAAAGTGGCATTCGTCGGCAAGAACGGCGAAGGAAAAACAACACTCGTGCGTTGTATCATGGGGCAACTGGACTACCTGGGCACACTCAAGATAGGTCACAACGTCAAGATAGGCTATTTCGCACAGAATCAAGCGGCTCTACTCGACGAGAACAAGACGGTTTTCGAGACCATCGACTACGTCGCAGTCGGAGACATCCGCACGAAAATACGCGACATCCTCGGTGCTTTCATGTTCGGCGGCGAAGCATCCGACAAGAAAGTCAAAGTCCTTTCTGGAGGCGAACGAAGTCGTTTGGCGATGATTCGTTTGCTCCTCGAACCCTGCAACCTCCTCATACTCGATGAGCCGACCAATCACTTGGACATGCCGTCCAAAGATGTGCTCAAAGCCGCCTTGCAGGACTTCAACGGAACAGTCATCTGTGTCAGCCACGATCGAGATTTCCTCAACGGACTCGTCACCAAGGTCTATGAATTCGGCGGCGGCCGCGTACGCGAACACCTCGGAGGCATATACGATTTCCTGCAAAAAAAGAAACTGACCAATCTGGAGGAACTGAACCGTAAATCACCTGGTCGGAACGACGGTCAAACGACGGTCAAACGACGGTCAAACGACAGTCAAAGCCAAGGTCAGGCTACTCTCGCCCCGATCTCAGGCGCTCAAGACTACGCCGCACAGAAAGCCGCAGCTGCAGAAAAACGAAAGAAAGAGAAACAAATAGTTGAGACGGAGGCCGAGATTGCACGATTGGAAGGAGAACAAGCGAAAATGGAAGAGTTATTGTCGGTACCCGAAAACCAGACACCCGACAACTTCCAGAAATACGAATCCGTTAAACATCAAATAGAACAAAAACTATACGAATGGGAGATATTAAGCGAATAGAGGAATATATCCTTACTTGGCTCTGCTACGGAGACGAAGAAGCTGCCAAACGCGTAGCATACACAGACGACGAGAAAGCGTTGGAGACGCACGATGTCATCATCATTCCTAATGGTCATTTGGGAAAGGATTTGATTGTGCCGGATCTGAAAAAACCGGAAGTGGAACAGCCTTCCAAGGACAAATCCATCATCCGGACAGATATTGTCTATGCCGTTTTCTTCTTCACCTCCCGTGCTGAAGAACTGCTCAATCAGCAACGCGACGAACACGGACGTTTTGCCGCACGTCTCTCCGTTTTGCAGCAGAAGAGTCGCCTGCAAATCCCGCGTCTGGATGAATACGCACGTCTGGTTCTCAAACAACTGCAATTACCCTTACCCGCTCCCGGATTCGGACATATTTACCTCACGCATGACATAGATGCAATCGCTCAATACCGTTCCATACGCGGCGCGTTGGGTGGTATCAAACGCGGGGAAAGCAAACAAGTATGGGCTTCCTTGCGCGACATACACAATGATCCGTTATATACCTTCCCCTGGCTCATCGAACAGGACGCAAAAGTGCCGGACGCAGATGCCATCTATTTCGTCAAACGCACGAATGGCAAAGGCTTCGACTACCCGCAATATCGCTTGTGGGGACGCGATTTCAAACGGCTCAAACATATGTTGCGGCATCATAACGTGTATCTTGGCGTGCATGGCAGTTATTACGGGTCTATTCCGAAAATCCAATACAGCAAAATGTTCCGCGCACATTTCCTACGCAGTTCCATTGAGCATATGCAACGCCTCGCGGATGCCGGTTACACGGATGATTTCACGATGGGATTTGCCGACCAGGCAGGTTTCCGCTTACAGACATGCCGCGCCGTACGATGGATCAACCCTGTCACCATGCAGTTGACCAATCTGACCCTGCACCCGCTCACCGTCATGGACTGCACGCTCAGCAACGAAAACTACATGAACTTGACGGAAGACGAGGCGTATTTCCTGTGCGAACGCCTGATCGCGAAAGTGAAACTGCATCATGGTGATCTTTGTCTCTTGTGGCACAACAGTATCATCAACGACAGCACTTATCATCGTTCCTTGTATCCCAAATTACTGACCCTGCTGAATGGAGAATAAGAATATACATATTTTAGTCATCTCCGACCCGCCTGCTGCGCCCGGTTACCTGCCCAGGCTACGCTACCTCTGCCGCTTTCTCGTGCAGAAGGGATACTGTGTTACCGTGCTGACAGAAGAGTATCAACCGCTTGATTTTGAGCACGAATACCCGATTCAAACCATTCGTATGTACAGCGGAAGTACGTTCGATTGGATGCTTAAAACGGCATGGACACTCCTTACCGATTGGCACAATGCAGCTTTTGCACGCAAGGCAATCAATCTGCTACAGGGACAGAAATTCGATGTCGTGCTTTGTACAGTTTTCTCCGACTTCCCCTTAGGAGCCGGACGACAGATCGCACAGTATTTTCATATACCGCTCTTATGCGACATTCGCGATTTGGACGAACAAGTGGACAACTCCAGTTATCAATACCACCACAAGAGCCGCTGGCTGATGCCTTTCCGGCGTTTGTATCGTGCTATTCACATCCGCAGACGGAACGAGGTATTGCGCACAGCAAATGCAGTAACGACCGTTTCTCCTTGGCACAAAGAGTTCATTTCGCAGTTTAATCCCAACGTCCATGTGGTCTATAACGGCTACGACGCGGCGCAGTTCTATCCGGAAGACATCGTTTCCGATGCCTTCAAAATCACCTATATCGGTTCCTTCTTTGAATGGCAAAAAGCAGGCTTGGAGAAAGTACAGCGCGCGATAAGTGAACTGAACATCCCTGTCGTACTGGATATACATACACCGCAGAACAAGACAGTAAATCATCAGGATTTGGGCAAAACGATACAGCAAAGCAGTATGATGCTGGTACTCACAAGCCCGAACACGCATGGTATGCTGACCACGAAATTTTACGAAGCGCTCGGTTGTTGCAAACCGATCCTGTGCGTGCCTTCGGATCAGGGTTCACTCGCAGAACTGATCAACTACACCCGCGCAGGCATTGCTACCGATAACATAGAGAAAATCAAAGCCTTCATTACGGAGATATACAACGAATGGAAGCAAAACGGTTTTACCCGTCAGCATCCGCTTCATCGCGAGCAATTCTCCCGCGAAACACAATGCGAACAATTAGAAACAATTATCTTATCTCTTATCCGCCATGATTAGTATTATTGTGCCCATATACAACGCCGAACAGTATCTGAACGCGTGTGTAGAAAGTCTGCTTAACCAAACGGTGAAGGATATTGAAGTGATACTGATTGACGACAGCAGTACGGACAGAAGCCTTGCAATCGCACAAGCATTCGCTGCGCAAGATTCGCGTGTCAAAGTACTGCAAGAATTTCATGCAGGACAATCTGTCGCACGCAATATGGGTATGGCACACGCGAGAGGAGAGTATATTGCCTTTGTCGATGCTGATGACCAGCTGGAGTTGGATTGGTGTGAACGTCATTTGGCGGTCATCGAAGGAGTGGACTACGTCCAGAGCGGTTACACACGCATATCGCCCGAAGGCAAGAGACTGAACTCGGGTTGCCTGCCTAAGCACCCCTACCAATTCACGTCCCCCTGCATGCGTTTGTATAAACTGCAAGCCATCTCACGTCTGCGTTTCTCACCCGGATTTATCTACGAAGATGTACTCTTCTCTACCGATCTGTGGCTAAGCGGCGCACGAAGCAAAATGATTGACCATACCGGCTACCTCTATACCCTCAATCCCAACAGTACTACTGCACATCCTCATCCGGATGCACAACGCAAAGTACTGCGGGCGCTGAATGAAAAAGCGAAGGGACAACCAATCAAAGGAAAATTGATTGTTTGGTACACCATGATTCGTTTAAAGCTCCACTTCTTGCTTCGCTGACAACGCGTTACCCTTAGTTTTTCGGATAATTGTGATAGTGATAAACAGCACTCTCGCCCATTTCCACCGTCATGTAAGCTTGTCCGTTCTCGGCGTCCTTCGTAGCATCTAACACAAGGTAATTAACGCCCTTGAAAATGACCGATTGACGGGCATGCTGATGACCACACCATACGTATTCAACGCCGTACTTTCCCAAAATAGAAGTCAGCTCATACGTCTCTTCAAGCGCATAATTACTCGTATGACCTTGCGATCCGTCCAGCTTCCACAAATGCGTATGCGTGAAAAGGATGATGCGGCGATACCCCTCCTTCGATTTTGCCTCCAGCAAATCCTTGAGCCATTTTGTCTGCTTGGTACCTAAATTGCCCTCTGCGGTATCCAGACAGATATACAGATCCAGCTTTTTTGACCCGTTATGGGTGTCAAACCAATACGCGGAAGTCTTGAAAAAACTGCGGTATATACTCCACTGTTTGAAATAAATATCGTGGTTGCCGGGCGTAGTAAAAATCGTATCCAGCCTACTCTGTCCGGGATAATGAAGTATACTGTCCACGCACGGGAAATTCTTTTGTGCATCAATCAAATCACCCAGATGAATCGCCAGCTTCGGCATCGGAGCATTCTTGTATTGTTGCACAAAATAATCCAGATTCTTATGCTCTTTACGGGTAATATGGCTGTCCGTACATACATAAACAACATAATCGTCTGACTGCATATCCAGATGCATCTCACCCACCGAATCATTATATTCCATCGACTCTGCAAAACGCGTATTGATCGTTTCGCCCTGCGGAGAGAACATACCTTTTATATCCAGCGAACTGTCTTCGTTCGCGCAAGAAACACTCAACATCAAAAGGCTCGATAATACGGCTCCTATATATACTTGCTTTTTCATACTCATCAGAATTTATAGGTGAAACCTGTGCGGAACGTAGCGCCGTAGAACGTTGCGTCCAAATGAAACATACCTGTCGGCTTGCATTGTGCCCAGAAATTCAACCGCCAATGCTCTGCCACGTCATAATAAGCACCGATAGAGAACAGCGGTTGCCACATACGCTCCATTTGGTAATCATCCACGTTACTGAACATAAACGAAAGATTCCAGGGATTAGCTTGCGGTCGGCAGAACACTTCCAAGCGGTACAGCAGATTGAACGGCTCGGCGACATAGGTCTCTTTGGAGTACCAACTCCGGTCCCAATCTCCCACCACACGACTGAACATACCGAGCGTCACCGACACATAGTCCATGCGGTAGCCTACTCCTATAGCAGCCGTGAAATCCGAAACACGATTGCGGGCAACGGCGCGGTAATATACATCTGTCTCTATGAACATCTCGCCTACCGGAACCTCAAATTTCGGGCGAAACTGAATGGCTCCGCTATATACATTCGCGGTGGACAACTGAATCTTCGCCTCCATCTCAAAATGCGGATTGAACGGCATAAGAGACTGAATGTCAAAGTTTCCGTGATGTCCCCACGTCGTGTTATAGCTGTACTCCCCCATCACGGAGAGTTGGTAGCAGCGCGGACCAAATCCCGGGTTGCCTGCCATGATCGGCAAAGCCGATACAAGCAATAAAACGAATAGAATTTTTCTCATTTTTATCGCAAAATTATAATTGTACTACTGTCAAACCTGCGCCGCCATGATTCACATCTCCGTCGCCGAAGTCCAGAGGCACTTGCCCGCGTTTGCGGCGCTGACGGTTCAAGTCATTGAGGTAGTCGCGCGTCAGTTGTTTGAGTGCGCCGGTTCCCGTGCCGTGCAGAATAGTCACTTCCCCTGCGCCTACCATCAGCGCGTCATCCATATAAGCGATCAGCCGCTCCGTCGCTTCATCAATACGCATGCCGCGGATATCCAGCGTGCGCTCAAACGCTAACGTGCGTGTGCGAACCGTACTGCGTACCGATGTATTACTTTTGACCGGAGCCTCCTTGCTCATTGCCTTTCCGAGGGAGCGAAGTTCGCTGAAATCCCGCATCACTTTCGCCGTCTTCGGGCTTTCGACTTTCGGCTTTTGACTTTCGACTTTTGTCTTCAATGCCTCCACTTTCTTGCGCGCCGCTTTGGTTTTTTCCTTATCAGCCTTCGCTTCTTTGATCTCACGTATAGTACGTTCGATGGTCGCATTCGATTGCTGCAACAACTGCTCAGCCTGCTGGCGTGCTTCGTCCAACATCTCGCGTTTCTTCTGTTTGATGCCGCTCATCTGCTCCTCGTACTGCGCAATCCGTTCTTCCAGCACTTTCTCTTTCTGCCTAATCGCCTGACGCTTGTTCTCCCAATAACGCTTGTCACGCGCGATATCCTGCAGCTGTTTGTCATAGTCTATATGTTCCTCGCCCACCAAATCAGTCGCGTACTGAATGATCGCTTCGCCTAATCCCGTCTGACGCGCTATCTCGATCGCAAAACTGCTACCCGCTTGACCTATAGACAGTTGGAACAGCGGCCGCATAGCTCCGCGGTCATACAGCATAGCGCCGTTCACCACTTCAGCCGTCTGTTCTGCAAAATGTTTGAGGTTCGTGTAATGAGTCGTAATAACGCCGAAACAGCCTTTCTGTACCAGCTCCCGCAACACAGCCTCAGCGATCGCACCGCCTATCAGCGGCTCCGTTCCCGTACCCATCTCATCAATCAGAATCAGCGTGCGGTCATCCGCTTGACGCACAAACGCGCGCATGTTTCTAAGGTGCGATGAATAAGTGGACAACTCGTCTTGTATCGACTGCTCGTCGCCTATATCAATCATCAGTTGCGCGAACAATCCTGCCCTGCTCTGCTCCGCCACAGGTACCAACAACCCGCATTGCAGCATGTATTGCAACAGCGCTACAGTCTTCAAGCACACCGATTTACCGCCTGCATTCGGACCGGAAATAACCAACACGCGGTTTTCGCCTTTCCGCAAACGAATCGACAGCGGCACAACGGTTTTCCCCTGCGGCATATAGTGCAGCCAAAGAACCGGATGGCGTGCCGCCGACCAATCTAACAACGGTTCATTGATCAACTCCGGACGAATCGCGTGAAGCGTTTCCGCCAACGATACCTTGGCACTCAAAAAATCCACTTCAGCCAACATCTTTTGGCTGCCGAGAATACTGTCCGTGTTCGGTCGCAACAGATCCGTCACCGCCTGCAAAATACGGATACGTTCGCGCCGCTCTGCGCCCTCCAACTCGCGGATATGATTATTGGCATCCACCACTTGTTGCGGCTCGATATACACCGTCTTGCCGGTCGCCGACTCGTCATGTACGATTCCGCCTATCTTGCGTTTGTAGCCGGGCGGAACAGGGATCACCAATCGCCCTTCGCGCAAAGTAGGTGTCGCGTCTGCATCAACCAAACCATCGGCCTTCGCCTGACGCAGAATAGAAGCTAACGTCCGGCCTACACTCCCCTGTAAATTCGCTATCTCGCGTCGGATACGCGCCAACTCCGGAGACGCATGGTCTGCCAACTTTCCGTACCGATCCAATACGCGGTCTATCTCTTTGACAATCTCCTGTAACCCGTAACCTGTAACCTGTAACCTGTAACCCGTAACCTGTAACCCCTTCAACAACGGGTACCGTTGTTCGTCCAACTCCCCAAAGAACCGCTCCAACTCCACCGCATATGCCAGCGTCTTGCGCAAATCATCCAATTCCGCTTCATCCAAAAACAGCCCCTCTATGCGGATTCGCGCAACTGCTTCCCGCATGTCATGGATATCTCCTCTCGGGAAAGTGAGCATAGGATCCGACTTCGCCTGTTTCATCTGATCCGTAAGCAGCAGCAAGTGCAGCACCTTCTCATAATCCGTCTCCATCTGCATGGCATCTACCCGCTCCCTACCCAAAGGCGAAGCGCAACGACGCAACAATTCCTCGCGGATAACAACGAAATCAATCTTCTGCTCTATATTACTCGGATAAAACCCCATAACCCGTAACCTGTAACCCGTAACCTCTCACCCAAGAATTCTACAATCCTTTATCGCCGGAGCTCCTACCGCCTCATTCAGCTTCTTCACCAACTCGAATCGGTTCTCAAACAGTTGTGCTTTGAGGGCTGCCGAATTGACATGAACCACCAGCAACCCGTTTTTCACCTCTACGCTGCGCGTCAGCTTGCGCACCGTCTCGCCCATCACCTGCGGCCACAACTCCTCAATCTGCACATCCAGTACAGACTGTTCAAGACCGCTCTCGCGCAGGAAAGAGACCAATGCCTCGCTGATGGACATCGAGTTAGAGATTGCCATCTTCCTTCACTTTGCGAAGATAAATCCGCTGACGAATCGTGAACGTACGGATATTCGGATCCAACTCGTTGTACAACTGTACAGCCTCAACCTTGACGCCCTCTTCTTGGCACAACTGCCACAAGGACTGTCCCGGATGCGACCAGGTATAGGTATTCACGCCTGTCGATTTCTTGGCACCAAGATAGATGCGGTCACCGACCTCCAACTCACGACCTAACGCGTCATTATCCTCACGCAGATCACGCTCGCGCACGTTCAGCCGGAAAGCTATATTCGAATACGTATCGCCTTCAAGCGCTACCACATATGGCACGCCGTTACATTTCTTCTTCGGATGTGACTCCATGAACTTGTCATGTTCCTCACGCGCCGTCAACGGTGCTACGTACGGTGGCTCCGGATCACGCGTAATAACCTTGATCGGCTCCGTTTTATGCACAACTTCCGCTTTCAGCGGACGTTTCTTCTTGCCGCCTTTAGCCAACGTATCCAAGCGGTAATCCTCAATCAGTTTGATCAACTTCGGCGCATACTGCTTATCCGTCGCATATCCGCACTCGCGCAAACGGTACGCCCAGCCCTCATAATCCTCAACCGCAATCTCAAAACAACTCGCATAACGGGGACGTTTCAAAAACAACGCGTGATCCTTGAATGACTCTGCGGCATTCGAATACTTGCGAAAACACTCGTTGCGCCGCTCTGCGTCATATTGATACGTACCGCCCGTCCAATCACTCGTGCACTTGATGCCGAAATGGTTTTTCGCACGTTTCGCCAACTCGCTTTGACCCGCAGCCGACTCCAACAACGCCTGCGCCATGATAATAGAGGCTGGTATTCCGAACTCCGACTGATTCTGAACAGCGGTCTCTTTCCACTGATCTATATAATCCAAATACGCTTGATTTTGGGTTTGTGCCGAAATGCCCATACTGATGACCAATACCACGGCAAAGATACTCTTTTTGCTCATACGACTTTACGATTTTTACAAATTTGAGTGCAAAATTACTAAAAAATTTGCATATATGCAAAAAAAGTAGTAATTTTGTGCGCAAAATAATGGTTTTTATGAAAAATAAGCTGGTTATAGCCCTTTTTGCAGGGATTGTGATACTCTTTTCCGCGTGCAAAAACGACGGCGTCGATTGCAAATACCATGCCGAGACTCTGGACTTGACGATCTTGCAGAAGGATTGGCAATTCGACGAAGATATAGAGGTCTTTTATTATCGCATGGAAGTGCCGGAAGTGACCAATTACGTGTACAACTACGGTACGTGGACGATCAACCGCGAATACAACAAGGGAACAAGAGATGCCTTCCAGGTAGCGTTGCCGATGACCGAATTCAAACCCGATACGCTCACGGACGGATCGGTCGTTTATTACACAAGACACATTGATTATGTGGTGTCTGTCGGATTTGTGGAGATTCAGTTAGCCAATTCCGACCATCTCTACGCGCCGGGAAATCCCGAAACAATGTATTTCCGAATGCAACTGGTTTATTAAAACGCCTATATACATAGTTGGACCCTGTAGCGCCGAAAGCCGCGAACAGGTGTTGCTTACCGCACGACTCATCAAGCAAGCTTGCGGTGACATTCCTTTTATTTTTCGCGCGGGCGTGTGGAAACCGCGCACGAGCCCATATACGTTTCAAGGGGTCGGCGAACAGGCGCTTGAATGGTTGCAGGAAGTAAAACAGACCTTCGGCATACCGGTTGCTACCGAAGTAGCCACGCCGGAACATGTTGAGAAAGCCTGCAAAGCCCAAATCGACTACCTCTGGATCGGTGCCCGCACAAGCGCTAACCCGATCGCCGTACAAGCACTCGCTAACGCCATACACGATGCCAAAGGCGTGCTGGTCAAAAATCCAGTTAATGCAGATCCGGCCTTATGGATCGGTAATATAGAGCGCCTGCAGAAAACAGGAATACCTGTCATCGCAGTTCTCCGCGGTTGCAACCACAAACCCAGCTGGTTTATGGCACACGCTTTGCGGCAAGCAAAGCCGGACATACCCATCCTCATCGACCCCAGCCACATAAGCGGAGACGCCACAAAAATACCCAAGCTCCTCAGCAAAGCGGCGGAACTCGAACTAAACGGTGCCATGATTGAAGTGCACCCGAATCCGAAGGAAGCCCTTTCCGATGCCAAACAGCAAATAACGCCTGATACACTACGGGATCTCGTACAGGTCTCGTCAGAGTTAGAAGCAGGTTTTAACCTGTGTGCTACCCCTCCGAGGGGTACCACTCTGGAATGGCTTCGTGCCGAAATTGATGAACTCGATGACACACTTTGGGAAACGATTGCGGCGCGAATGGACGTTAGCCGACGCATCGGAGAATGGAAAAAAGCGCATGGCGTAGCGCCCCTGCAACCCGAACGGGTCAAAATAATAAGCGAAAGACTAAAAAGCATAGGACAAGATTTGAATCTGTCGGCTGAATTTATGCAGCAAATCTGGGAATTAATACACGAAGAGAGTTTAAAGCAACAAGAATGAAAATTAAAATCTACATAACTTCTATATTGATGTGCTTCGCCGTGATGGTGATGGCGCAGGAAAATCCGCAACGTACGAGTATCTCGGGCGTTGTTGTCGATGCTGACACCGGCGAGACACTGCCCTTTGTACAGATATATTTCCTCAAATCGACCACTAACAAAGGTATGGTTCCTTCCGACATCGGTACTACTTCCGATGTGGACGGTAATTTCTCGATCAGTAATACAGCCGGCTACAACACGCTGCATTTCCAAATGATAGGCTTCAAAACGGAGATGTTGACGCTCCGCAAAGGCCAGAACCGCAAGGATGTGAAAGTCAAAATGACGCCCGACGTCTATGGCTTGCAGGATATTGTTGTAACGCCTAAAAACCGCAAACGCGACTATAAGCGCAAAGGTAATCCTGCCGTCGAACTCATCAAAAACGTCATCGCGAACAAAGAACAGCATTGCGTCAAGACCTCCGACCAATACACCGCCAAGACCTATTCGCGTATGTCTTTCGCGCTGGATAACATCAAAGTCAATTGGGAAAAACCCTTCTGGCGCACGTTCTCCTTCGTGCAGAAATACATAGACACTACCGGTGTGTACCCCAACGTCACCGTCTCGATCCGTGAGCACATCAGCGAGGAATATTACCAGCGCAAGCCGCACCGCGAAAAGAAAATACTGCAAAAAAAGCGTATTTTCGGTGTCGAAGACTTGGTTTCCACCGGTTCATTCCAGGAGAACATAAATGCCATCTTCAAAGACGTGGAGATTAACGACAATAGTATGAACCTCTTGTTCAACCGCTTTGTCTCTCCCCTCAGTTCAACGCTCGCCGTAACTTTCTACCAGTATTACATCATGGATACCATCATGGTAGATGGCTACCCCTGTATTGACCTCGCGTTCGTACCGGTTAACTCCGAAAGCTACGGCTTCACCGGACACCTCTACATCGTCAACGACTCAACCTTCCGAATCAAGAAATACGCCATTAACGTACCGCCGGACATCAACCTCAACTTCGTGAGCAACTACTCCGTCGAGCATAGCTACAAGCAGTTGGAGAACGGACTCTGGGCACCGGATCGAACGACGACGTACGCCAAGTTCTATATTTTCAACAACAAACGAGGTATGTTGGCGCGACAGACCAAGATATACACGGGATGGGATTTGGATACGCCGATTCCCAAGGAGACGTTCTCTGCCCTCACAGCCAATGAAGTGGAGACAAACGACTCTACTGCCCAACGTTTCGGCGCCGCAGCATGGGATACCTTGCGCCCCGAGCCCCTCACCAAATACGAGAGTTCGGTCTATGACTTGGTACAGGAAGTAACCGCGCAGCCTAAACTCGCCAGCATGATCGCTGCAGCCAATGCGATCACCACAGAGTTTGTCGCCACAACACCCGCTCGGGACTTGGATGAGAGTAAGTTCGACATAGGCCCGATCTACCAGTTCGTGAGCTGGAATATGCTGGAAGGCGTACGTGTGCGTTTCGGTGGTACATCTACCGCCAGACTCCACGATCAGTTCTTCTTCCGGGGCTACGCAGCCTTCGGTACCAAAGACTTGCGCCCGAAGTACAACGCGACATTCGTTTATACATTCGACAAGCATAAGAATCAACCGTACGACGGCCTTAGGCACCATCTCCAAATTAGCGCCCAATATGATGTCGAGGAACCCGGACAGCTGACCGATGTCATTCGCCGAGACCACATCTTGATGTCTATTCCGACAAGCAAGCCTACCTTGGGTTTCAACCAATATGTCTTCCACGCCAAATTGGAGTACATGAAAGAATGGCGCAATAAGTTCTCGATCAAGACCCATTTCGACTTCATGAACAACGAAGCTGCAGGTGCACTCAAATACGAGCGTGTCACTTGGAACATGAACCCCGATTCGACGTGGACAAAAACGACTTCCAACATCAGTTCGTACCGCGACTACGAAGGCTTCATTGAGTTCCGTTACTCGCCGGGAAGCCGCGTCTATATTGACCGTATGGGTTCAGAAAGCCCGTTCGCGCTGGAGAAAGACGCGCCTACTATCAAACTGACCCATTATGTCGGTTTCCTTGACGACCGCCATAACGGCGGTGACGGATTCATCTATAACCGCACCGAAATAATGTTCGACAAGCGTTTCTGGTTCTCTGCTTTCGGACACCTTGACTTGCGTATTCAGACAGGTATGATTTGGCAGAAAGTACCGTTCACGCGCCTCTATATCCCGCAGACCAGTACCAGTATCTTCCTCGCGCAACGCGCCTTCAACTTGATGAAACCGATGGAGTTCCTTATGGATGAATATGTGTCGCTCTTCGCTACCTATTACTTCAAAGGATGGATAATGAACCGCATACCGGGCATCAACAAACTCAAACTCCGTGGTGTCGTCAGCGTCGCTGCGATCTATGGTGGTCTGACCAAGAAGAACAACCCCTTCCTGGAAACAGGAACCGGCTTGTACGACTTCCCGCAGAATGCGGTCTTTGATAAAGACGGATACTGGGTAGCCGGCCGTACAACCTCGCCTATCGGTAAACTGCCGTACATTGAGATCACCGCCGGCTTCGAGAACATCTTCAAGTTCATCCGTATTGACTACGTTCGCCGTATCACCTATAACGACTACGGACTGCCCTGCCCTGCAGTAGATGCGGATGGGAATATTATCCGCGATGAAAACGGAGACCCGATAATGGGACGCCGCCGTATTCCTGCATGGGGACGGAACGGCGTAAAAATAACCTTTAGAATTGCCCTTTAATGAACACAGCCATGAAACGAGTTTTGTATTTAATCTGTGCTGCATGTGTCGCCTTAAGCACAACGGCACAAAAAAAAGACACGCAAATCCAATTGAAATTGGATGACGTAAAAGCGCAATTAGTGGAGTTTGATACGGAAACGAAATTAGACTCTTTAGACCAGGAGAAATTGCCTCGTCTGGTATCCGGTGGTGTGTTCGGTGGTGGAAACTTGAGTAATTTCATTATCACGCGAAATCACAAACCGATGAGTTCGTATATGCGTATCGGAGCAGAGGTCGGTGGATTCCTGGATTTCAGTCTGTCCAAACACTTTGCCATTCAGCCGCATGTCATCTTCACGGCACAGCAGAACTATTTCGCCGCTACGGATACTACGAACCGTCTCTGGTCGTTCGGAATGGAGATTCCCGTCTATTTCTTAGGGCGATTCGGTAATTTGGACAAAGGCTACATACAGTTCGGTGGAGGTATCTTCACTCACTTCACCTTTGCTTCCAACACCGGTAAATACAAAAGTGTGGATGATTTGGGCACACCGGTAGAGACCACCGAAACTACCGAATCATCTTCCAAGGCACCTGCCGTACCTGTTACCTCGTATGACTACAGCCGTCTATACTCGCTCCACAACAACCATTTCGGTGTCTGTGTCCTCGTCGGCTACGAGTGCCCGTTTGGCATGGTCATCAATCTCACATACAAAGTGAGCTTATCCGACATTGCCGGATTCTATAGTGAAATGAAAGGACAAGAAGTAGCGAACGCACTTATCTATCCGCAGTCCATCAGCCTCTGTATAGGCTACCGCTGGAAATAATTATTACGGATCATCTTATCGGACAACGAATACGCTTCATCCTCTTGGATGGGGCGTTTTTGTGTTCCATCCAACAGATTGATACCAAAGCCGCTCCAACGACTGTTCGCTGCGCCGACAAGCGAACGGTATGTCGGATAGATATCCATTTGGTAACAATCCTCCGTATAACGCGGATTCCCGGAAATCTTCGGCGAATAGATAATAAGCGGCAAACGGTCATCGCTCGGTGTCAATCCTAAACCGTGCTTGTCGGAATAACGCTGCATTTGTTGCCGCTTCTCATAGTGCAATATACGATGATCGCCGGTAATAACGATGGTATATTCCTGCATTTTCGGATCGGTTTCTATCTTGCGGATGAAATAGCCTAAACCCTCATCCAGTGCATTGAACCCGCGGATGAAATTATACATTACCCACGGCATGGATTTCGGCAATTCCAAATGACTATATTTCTCATTAATGAAAGGCGCGTGCGTGGACTGCGTAATACATTGGATATACTGATACCCGTCATCCACCAGGCTGTCCAGTTTCTGGAACAATATCGTGTCTATATCGCTATAACAAATCGTAGAATCATACCCGTAAGCGGGTGACATATGCGTCTGGTTCCATACGCAAGTGTCGTGCGGCAACAAACAAACAGCGCTGTCCGACGCCAACGTCATAATAGCCGGGTACCGGTTACGCCAATAGTGCAGACACGTGCCGCCTGCCGTAATGGGCAACAAACCTGTATTGACTAACATCTGACCGTCAGCCGAAGGAGCACCGACAATCTGCGTATGTACCTTGTCGGCATAGAAAACATGCTCGTTTTGCGTCAAGCGATACAAATTTGGCATAATCTCCGGAGTCAATACCCAATTTTCCAGACTCTCTAACAGCACAATGATCAACGGGCTGTCCAATTGACCGTCATCCTCTCCCTGCCAAAACTGTCCTGCACGCGCAATATCCTCCGCCGTCATAGGACGATTCGGCTGAATACCTTGAATCATCTGCCTATAGTCCGCTACGATATAGTACGGTGCATAAAGCACAGAAGTGGAAGCAACCGTTTTGGGGAAGTTCTGTCCATAGACATGCGTAGTACGTTCGCAGACCAGAGGCACAATACCTACTAGACAGCATACCAGCCACGAGCGCCAACTTCGCTCTGTCTTCTTTACATACAGAAAAATCAGGCAGAATAACGCGGTCAGACCATAGAAAAGCAAATCAATTCCCCACTCTATATAAATCAACACCGACCAGAAATAGCCGTGCAAGTTACCCGCCATGTTAAACGCTTCGCCATCCAGCAGAATATGGTTATTGCGCATATAGACGAGGTTTGCAATAAACCATGTATCAATCACTACGGATAGCAAAATCAACCATCGTTTGTCGCGCAATAGGAAGATAAAGGAGGCGAAGAACATCGCCGCTGCCAGTTTATATACCATACTCAGCAACGAGGGTTCAAAACTCCATTCGCGGAAAGCGAAATGGTCAAACAGGAGAGTCTTACCGAATACCATCAAGCTAAATACCCCGAAGATGATCCAATTGGCGCGATTTGATTTCATTTATACTTTTGCTATACAGAAACAACCAACAATGATTAAGAATACACCCAGCCACTGCATAAATCCCACTTGCTCATGGAAGATCAACCAGCCGGATAACATGCCGAAGATAAAGCCCAGACTCGTGAGCGGATAGACTTGCGAGAGCGGGTACTTATGCAACATCCACAGCCAGAACAGATTCGCTCCTATCATCAGCGCAACGGCGATCATCAGCCATGCATTGAGAATGACGTTATGCCAAATGAACGACCAGCTCCATTCCCAGCGCATCCCTTCCATCGCCAACTTAAGTGCTACTTGGCTGAACGCGAGCATCGCCGTCTGCAGTAGCATCAACAGAACCATTGTGATCATACGACAATACCATGTTTGATTTTATAACTCTCTTGGATATCTCTATACCGCAAAATCACTTCTTCGATTACATTCTCCCACGATCGCGAAATAGTGGTGGAGGCTTTCTCTCCCACCTTCTTGAGGACATCGGGATTTTGCATCAGATAAGCGATCCTGTCTGCATATTGCTGTACGTCATTCGGTGTCAGGAATCCGTTCACATTAGGCTTTATCACCTCTGCCGCCGTTGACTCTTGCAGCATCAATGCCGGCGTATGCATGGCAGCCGCTTCACGAACCACCAGCGGGGCATTGTCGTATAGCGAAGGGAACAGGAACAAATCCGCTGCTGCATCGATTCGTTTCAGACGCTCACGATCGTGAATATTACCCAGCAGCGTCACACGATCCTGCAAACCCAACAACTTCACCTTATGCCTGATCTCACGCACCGCGTAGCCCGTACCCACCATAAACAGTTGGAACGGTTTGTCTTTGATCAAGGCCAGAGCATCCAAAATAAATCCGATATTCTTCTCCCATATGTGTTGTCCCACAAAGAGGAGCATTGTCTCTTCGGGGAGCACACCCAATTCCTCGCGCATTTCCTTACGCATGGCTTCTATCTGATTAACCGGCGTATAGAAATCATTACCGTTCTCCACTACCTCGACGTGTCCCTTGAAACCGTATTCACGGAGTGTAGGTTCTACAGCTGCTTGCGGAATCCACACTTCATCCGCCAACTCGAAGAAACGGATAATATGCTTCACCATATAATCCACCACTTTCTCACTCTTCACATTGTGCTCAAAGTCCTGCCGGTACTTGGAATGGAAGGTAGCAATGAGCGGGATCTGCTGTTCCCGTGACGCACGCAACGCCAAATCGCCCGTCGTGAACGGACAATGCGCATGTACCAACTCAAAGTGAAGTTTTCGCCATTGTCTCCAGAAAGTAAGCGAAGAATACGGCAAACCCAAACGGTATGGGTGCCGGAAAGGAATAGGTATTGACGGATAGCGATAGATGGGATAAGGCGCTGCATTGATCACTTCTTTCGACTTAGGCGCATAAGGTGTCACCACTGCTACCTCGTGCCCCTTTTGATGCAACCAATAGGCATAATTTTGCGCCGTTAAACCAACGCCGTCCAGAATGGGCGGAAAATTGTCATTGAATATACCGTACATATGCGTATGTGTTTTTCGGCTGCAAAGGTACAAAAAAAATCCCACATACGCAAATTGTACACGGGATTTTTTCTATTTTATGCATTTTTTATTGCACAAAGAGTACTTTTCCTGACTTCACTTTCTTCGATCCGCTCTTCTCTATGAACGAATAGAAATAGATTTGATTCGGATTGACATTGATCAACATTCCGGAACTCGTGTCTGTCACATCCAGCAGCACGTCTCTGTCTTGTGCGTCTTTGCCGATTTGGACATCGTTCGGGTTGGCATCCTCCAATGTATTGATGCTAACCAAATGTCCCTCATTGTCATACAACGCGAAAGAAACACCCTTTCTGATGGTAGCCACGAACAGCTGCGTTGTGCCCGGCATACGTTTGATGAGCATATCATTCGAGGTAGGCGTAAGGGCATCGTTGATCTCCGATACCTTGAAATGGATGCGATAGATCTTCGTCGTCTCATCCTCAGCGATACAAGTGATTGCACAAGTATCTCCCGGCTGCACAATACGTATATCTTCCACTATCGCTCTCTCGGACGTAGCGACTGCCTCTATGGCAGGCACCATCGATCCTTCGCGCAACTGATAGGTATAGAACGTCACTTCGGGATCAAAGCCCTCCAATGCCACGCTATCCAGCATAATCATCTTCAAGGTAGCACAATTGTCCTTACCCGTCTTTTGGAAGATACGATAAGTGTTCTCCGTCTTCTCATCCTGCGCCACAACACGAATCTCTATAACGCCGTCTTCCGTTTCTTCTACCGCATAACTTGCTCTCGGATCACGCGTTACTACTTCTACATCCTTGATCGTATAGTACGCGGTACTGTCCGAACCGAACGGATGGGTAAACGTATAGTCTGTCTGTGCGCCGTCAAAGTCCTCGATACTCTCTCCGCGCAGACGAATATCTGACAGCAGGGCATCGTTGTTACGCGTGAAGCGGAACGTAATACTATACTCTGCCTCGTCGATACCGTTGGCGGCCGTTACCAGAATGAGCACTTTGATCTCCACTTTTGACAACTGCTGCTGCGTAATCTCCACGGTCTGCAAGGTATCCGCTTTCACCACTTCCACCTGCGGTGCCACAAACTCTGTCAACGCCGAGTCGTACGGCATCACTACCGTGTACTCGAACGTATCCGTATGGAAATAGAACAAGTCGTACGGCAGTTGTTTGTCTGCCTTGTTCTTCAGCACGATATTGTTCAGTTTGGTTACATCGGATTTGATGTACTCGAACACAAGCGTATAGGTGTTCGGCGTTCCGTCCTCTGCCCATACGTCTATGCGTACGGTGTCTGCCTCCACGTAGATCTCATAGATCTGTGCGTCTTCCTTCTTCACTACAGATACAACCGGAATAACGGCGCCCATAGGCAGTTCTACTTTGTAGTTCGAGCGCTCGGAGTCGAAGTTCGTCAGCGGTTTGTTCTCCAGCATAATCATATTCAGCGTCGCATCGGACGATAATTCTACCGGATAATGGATAATGTACGTACGCATAGCGCCAGTAGCAGCCGTAACGGAGATGAGGTGCTTGTAGCCCAACGATTTCACGCTCAGCGAATCCGGTGTCTGCGATACCACAACGGTCTGGTACTCATCGCCCTGAATAATATCTATCGTCGGTAACTTACCGCCTAACTCGGTTGCTTTGTCTGCGCTCAGCGTATAGTAATACTCCGTCTCAGTAGCACTGAAATCCGGCAGTTGCTTGTCGTCCACGAATATCATCTGCAGCGTATCTACATTCGATTTGAGAAGCGTATAGGAAATCGTGTACGTATTCTTCTTGCCGCTCTGCGCAGTGACATGCGTCTGATGAATACGGGTATGCTCCGTCGCCTCTACGGTCATCGAGTCAATCAGCGGCCATTTATTATCGCCCGGATAACGGTCGCCGTAACTGATCGTCGGGAAGACAGAACCTACCGGCAACTCACGCGTGTAGTAATACGTATGCGGGTCGAAGTTCGGCAGGGTATCCAACTCGTTCTCCAAGATCACTTCCAGCGTATCTGCCTCCGACGGACGGAACGTAACCGATACCGTGTACTGCGAACTGTAGATCGTGTCTTGTGCCACCACAGTGATCGTAGCTACCTTGGCGACCGTATCACTGACTACCATCACGGTGTCGCACATATTGTCCTCTGCCTCCGCTTTGATCTCCGGCCATTTCTGACCCATCGGCAACTCATACGTATAGAAATGCGTAGTAGGCTGGAAATTCTCCAAAGCCACACTGTTGATCTCTATCTTGCGCAAGTTCGCATTCGTGGACAGTTTCTCCTCGAAATAGAGCTTGTACGTGTTCGGAGTACCGTCCGCCGCCTTCACATCCAGGAAGATGGCATTGTCCTGCGGATTAGTCGTCACGGTCTGTCCGGCTTCCTTGAGTACCGCACTAACCATCGGCTTCGCTGCCTCGTACGGGATATAGATATGATACTCATTCTGCCCGGGTTCGAAGAGTCCCAAAGCAGGGTTAATATCCGCGTATTGGAAATGACGGAAATCTTCGTTGTCCAGCAATATATTCGCCAATTGGGCATCGCTCGACAAGCTCTCAATGAATACATCCACGATATAATCGGTGCTCGTACCATCTTCGGCTACCACATGCAGCGTATAACGGTCGTGGTTTGCATCCACTTCCTCTTTCTGAATCGGCTGTGTAACCTTCAGGAAACGGTCATCGGCCATATAGTCGATCTCTACCTCTTGGGTCTTCGACGAAACGGAGTAGTAATGACGTCCTGCCTCGAATTGGTCAATGGCTTCGCCGTTCACCACGATACCGGTCAGATCGGAGCAATGACTCTTCTCTGCCTCAATCGCCAGCAAGTACTCTTTGGTGTCGGTGTTCGTCTCATTGGTCACAATGATCTTCGTCTCATCGCCATCCACTTCTCCCGGAGTCAGTGTGATCGTTTGTCCTCTGCTGCCGGCCACATAACGGATAGACGGCATTCTCGGCAGCGCTGTCTTGGCGCCTTGCGGAGCAGGCAGAATCACCGTATAATCCGATGTATTCGGGTCGAAGCCGTCCAACACCTCATCGTCCACGTAGATGCCGGCGAGTGTAGCACTTAAGTCTTGTGTACGAACGACTCGCACAGTATAGGACTTCGTTGAACTGTCTTCTGCCGTCACCGTCGTCTGGTACTCTACTCCACCCTCAATAGGCGTAATGTTCATCGTCAACTGCTGCGACAGATCGGCCGGTACCACGGTAATAGTCGTCGTCGAATCGGCATACACTACCATCGGCGTACTGATGTCCGGATCAAAATCGCTCATCGGCTCGCCGTTCACCAGTATCTGCGCCAACTTGGCGTTGTTCGACTGCGAAGTCGGGTACGTCAGTTTATACGTATGACTTACACTACCCGTTACCTGCCATTCCATATAGGTCGGCGTCTGCACGAACACGACATCGTCTGTGTCATCCTGGCGGGTGAAGAGAACCGGACTCTGCGGCCGTGAACCTTCTGCGGTGTAGGTACTACCGCCCAAGTTATCCCACGGAATATCATCCTGCGTGAACTCTTTGATCTGTCCGCTGGTAGCAACGGTCGGTGCGTTCAGCGTGATCGTATAAGTCTTCGTCGTCACACCGTCTTCGGCAGTCACTTTCAGGCTGGCACCTGTAGCCGTGTATTTCAGATCTACGGTCTGCGCCTGCGGTGCACCGTCGCCTTCGCCTTTCTTGAAGAACGAGAGTATCGGCATTTGTGCCCCATCCACCGTATAGTCCGTCGTCTCGGGTGCAAAAGCAGGGTTCAGCACTACCGGATTGCCGGATTTATCCTCTGCCGTAATGGCATCCAGTACCGCATCACTGTGCAAGTTCTCACGGAATACATACACCGCGGTGTCGGCTTCCTGCTTCTCGTTCACTACAATGATCGTCAGCGTATTACCGCTCTTCGACACATCAAAACGCTGATGAATATTATGCGGAGTAATGGTTACCTCCGGCTGTTTCTTCGTGCCGTACGGCATCTCGACATACGTGGTATCGCCGGACACTGTCTGCGGGAAGGAAGCGAACTCAAGGTCATAACTCAGATCCTCTACCGGCGCACGTTTAAGTACCACATAATAGTGCGTGCTGTCCTTCGAGTTCTCGCCGTAGTTGATGACGCGCGCAGTCAACTCGCCGTCTTTCCATTCGCCGTCATGGAGCCATTCAATCACTTGCGCCTGATCAGGCGTCTTCTTGGTAAACTTCAAAGTCGGCTTTCCGAGAATCACATCCTTGTCGGTCAGCGTATAAGTGAATACGTTTCCGTCCTTTTGTGCGCCCTTACCATTGACCGTTGCCTTCGTCAATTCGGAGTTATACACCATACGCACATTACGTACCTGCAAGTCACTGCTCTTGGATTCGGAACCGTCATAGATGCTTAAACTATTGCCGTTTACCTCGCTGGCGCAGAGGAGAATATTCAGGTTCTGTACCGTAAAATTATAACTCAACGGCTGTGTAATCTTGCGCCATGCGCCGCCCAAGTCATCGTACGTACCGGATATATCGTGTTCGATCTCGTTCGTACCGTCTCCAAGTGCTATCCATGCGTTCCATGTATTGATACTGTACCGCATAATCGGCAGGTACTCGAACTCGAAAGCTTCCGGCGTATTACGATAGATCTTACCGGCGGCAGCTGAACGGGCAAAGCTGAATTTGGTTCCGCCGTTCTTCTGTACACCATCCGGCAAGCTGAGCGAACCCAAAGTCATAACGCCGGGCGATGAACTGTTCAACGCACCGCCGCGAATCGTCGAAAGTAACGCCTCTTTCTCGCTAATACGGTTTACTTCCTTACCGGTGTAATAAACGAAATGGGATACCGTAGCATCATAGTCAAAACCGGAGAATAAGTCTGCCGGTACTGTCCATCCCTCCGGTTTATAACCCGTCGGTTCACGTTTGCCGGCTTCTTTGACGGAGCCTGCCAGACTGGATTCATAGAACATCGCACTCTCCGTCGGAATCCAATTGAACGTGAACGGAGCATCATCGCCGTTATAGAACCAGCAAACGCTGTATTGGTCACCGCCCTTCACAGTCAGCGTGATCTGTTTGAGTTTGGCGTTCGGCGTGGATTTGATGACTTCCTTGTCGTCATAAGCGATCGCTTCGATGTCATTGCCCGTCGGAGCCGTCTCTACATCAATGATGTAGTTATATACATCCGGACGGAAGTTCGGCACGTCATGCCATACGCCGCCGGAGCGATAGCGCAGACTCTTCAACTTGCCTGCCGTCTTGTATTCCGGCATACGCGGTACCACGGTATAGACCGCATCGGCGGCTCCTTCACGATTCGCCACAGCGATGATCTTCGCGCCACGACGAATACCGCCGTTATAGAAGATCACGCTCTGCTCGTCGTAGTTCTTCACTACATGCGTCACATTAAACTCCGTCGCACCATACGGCAAGTCAACGATATGCTCGCCTCGCGACGGAGACTCAATCGTGTCAGTAAACGTATTATTGTCCGCCTTGTATTCATACACGATGCGTCTGATCTCGTTTGCACCTTCCGGCTGCGGGATCGAGTAACGGATCGAGTACGTACGCTTGTCGCCGTTCTCGGCGGTCACAATGATCTTCGTGATGCCCGTAACGGGAGCGGAGATATACTCTATCAACTGCCCGTCTTCCGCTTTCTCGTACGCTACATCATAGGTCTGCGAAGCGCCGTACGGCAAGGCAAAGACGAAATCCGTCTCGTTCACATCTTGTGGGAAACCGTCTATATCCAGACTCTTGAGTCGGGTGTTCGATGAAACGGCTACCGGGAATTCAATCGTGTAGGTCTTTGTGCTTACACCGTCTTGCGCCAGCACGACAATGGTCGTCGGCGTGTTCGGTTTGCCGAACGTAGTCGTGATCGTCTGGCTGTCCATTTGGCCTACCGGATAGACATTCGGTACTACTTTTGTGCCTGAAGGCAACGGAATCGAGTACGAGAAGCTGTCCGGACGGAATTCCAGCAGTTCTTTGCCGTCCACGTAGATCGCTTGCAGCAGCGCGTTGTTGCTCTTCACACGCGTATAGTGGATCGCATAGGTCTTCGTCGTGCCGTCTTCGGCATACACCACAACGCGTTGCTCTTTCTCGTCTGCGTTGTATTGTACCACGCGTTGTCCTTCGCGGGCAGTGACATTCACTTGCGGCAACGCACGACCCTCATCAATCGACAATGCGTACTCGAACGTATTCGGCTCAAACGGTATGTCATAGCCGGCCACCTCCATGTTGAGCAGCGTAGCATCGGTATAAGGCTGGATCGTGAACTGAATAGTATAAACCTCCTTGGAGTCGTCTTCTGCAATGACCGTAATACCCCATTTACCTTCTGCCAACTGACCGGTTATCACCGTCTGTGCTTCGTTGGCGGCTACGTAACCCACCGACGGATAAGTACTGCCAGGTTCAAGCGAACGGACATAATCCTTGACGGCAGGGTCAAAGCCTTCGAGGCTCACGCCGTCCACCAGCAGATCCGCCAACTGTGCGTTAGCGGACATCGTGCGGGAGAAAGCAATGTCATACAGACCTTTGTTGCCCAAAGTGTCGGTGACGTACAGATAAGCCGTCGTGTTGTCGCCGCTGTTCTTCCACAACACATCCACTTTCTGCTCCTCATAGTCCTTGACGTATGTCACGGTCGGCATCGTCGTCGTCCCTTCCGGCAGCACATACGCATAATGCGTAGTCAGCGGATCAAAGCCCTCGAGGCTCACGCCATCCACCAAGATATCTTTGAGACGCGTCGAGACGGCAGTTGTCTTGATGAAATCAATCGTATAGACGTTCGTCTCACCCTCTCCGGGCTTGACGTAGATAGATGCGATGCCGGCTGCGTACGGCGCAGTAATCGTCACTTGCTGACCGGGTGCCTGATCGACGCGGATAGGCGGACACACATCCCCCTTGAGTGTATAGGAATAGTTGAGCACTTCCGGATTGAAGCCCTCCAGCGAATCGCCATCCACATAGATCATATTCAGCTTCGAGTTAGTAGAAGCAGTGGCTTTGAACGTAATCGTATAGGTTTGCTGTGCGCCGCTCTGCGCGGTAACGGTGATGCGCTGCACACGTTTGTCCAGCACGCTCGATACCAACTGCGCCTCATCGCCTTTGTCATACGTCACGGCTGGAATAGTGGTCACTCCTTCCGGCAGCGAATAGGTATAATCGTTGATGTCCGGGTCGAAACCTTCCAGCGGCTCGCCGTCAATATAGATCATCGCCAACTTCGTGTTGCCCGAGACTGCCACCGAGAAATGGATCACATACGTACGACTCGCACCGTTCACCGGACGGACGATGATCTTGTAATCGCCGTTCAGACTGTTGGTCAGCGGACGCACATCGGCTGTTTGGAACTCAGGGTCGTTCAACTCGTACGTCACCTCCGGCAGCACCGTCGTACCCTGCGGCAGGTTGACGGAGTACTCGTTCTTGTCCGGTTCGAAACCGATATCGTACCCTTTTACCGCCAGGCTCTTAAGGTGGTTATCCGTATAGGTAGAAACAGAGAAATTGATGTAGTAATTGGTGGTGTTGCCGTTCCCTGCGGTGACAGAGATACGCGTTCTGCCGTTCACGCCGCCGGTAGTGACGGAGATCTCCTGGAACTCATCGTGCGCGATCGGCTTGATCTCCGGCAGCACGGTCGTACCGACAGGCAGGACATAGTCGTAGTTCGTCACGTCAGGCTTGAAACCTTCCAGCGGCTTGCCGCCGATCTCGATACCAAGCAAGGTAGATATCTCCGACTTGGCGGTGCTGAACACAATCTTATACACCGTCTGGTCGGATTTATTGCCTGCCACTACCGTAATACGCGTCGTGCCGTCCAAACCACCCTCTTCTTTGGTGATCGTCTGGAACTCATCGCCCGGCGTATAGCTGATCTCCGGCAACGTCGTCGTACCCATCTTCAAGTTCACGTAATACGTCGTGTTCTCGGGCACGAAATCTATCGCCGTCAAGTCATCGTCCTTCGCAGGATTGACGCTGGCGATCTGTGAACCGGTTACTTTCAGATCCTCCAGATACGAATACGACGATTCCTCCACTTTGAGGTTCAGCTTATACACTTTCGGTGTCGGATTGCCGGGCGTGGAGACGCTGATCTGATAAACACCGCCGTCGAACGTGGAAGGCGCCGTATAGACGATCGTCTGCTCTCCTGCAGGGTAAGCAGAAACACCTTTGACATCCGGCATCGAAGTCGTGTTGGTCGGCAGAGATACCTTATACACGGTCTGTGTCGGCGTGAATCCCGGGATGGATTTGCCGTTCACCAGAATGTCTTGTAACGTGTTGTCTTTTAGTTTGCCTACGCTGAATTGAATCGTGTAGGTCTCTTTGGTACTGTTATCCGCAGCCGTGACTACGATAGTAGCCTTGCCGGTCGCCGATGTAGCCTGCGTCACATTCGCTTTCTGACCGTCCTCGGCAAGCGTGTAGCTCACTACGGGAGCGGCAGTCGTTCCGTACGGCAGTTCGTACGTATAGTTGAATTTGGACGGACTGAAATCGCCCAGCGGCGCGTCATTGACCGCTATACCCGCCAACTTGGCATTCGTGCTTGCCGCTTGCTGGAACTGAATCTTATAAGTGGTGGTCGATTTGCCGTCGCCGGACTTGACGGTGATGACGGTCGGCTTGTTTTCCATGTCACCTTTCGTGACGTTGATCTCGCTGCCCGAGAGCGTACGTCCCGGAAAAGTGACGGTCGTTCCCTTCGCGTTAGTGATTGTACCGGCACCACGAATCGCCTCTATATCAGGGATCTGCTTGGCGTCTTTGCCCAGCGAATAGGACTGCACCTCTGACGAATTGGTGTCAAAGCCGTTCCATTTCTTGCCGCCTATCCATAACTCCTGAATCTTGGAAGAATAGATCAGTTCGAGGTCATCCACGTACAGCGAGTTGCCGGCGTACAAACCGGTGTTCGCGCGGAAGTTCGGGTAGTTGGACGCAGAGAAGATGATGTTCATCATCGTCGGTGCAGTACTGTTCATATACAGAATCGGCACACGTATGTTTGTCCATTCGCCGTATTCGGCACGCTCACGCCACATACCTTCCGCTACCTGCGTCGCTTTCTGGTCGGTACCGCACTCGTTGCCGTTCAGCGCCAAACGCACATCCGACTCCTCGTTGATCTGCTCTACTTCGGTACAACCGCTGTTCTTGTTTTTGTACTTCGAACTCTTTGCGGTGCCCGACCACGCATAGTACAGCAGATAGAAATCCTCCTTGCTCCAGTTGCTACCCGTACGGCGAACCCATACAGACATAGTGTCCGGACGATAAGTCCAGTTGATACCGCCGGAAGTACCGGCTGTAGCCTTGCTGACCGATGTCAAACCCGGTACGTATGCCCAGGGCTGACCTAACGCCGCATAACCCGGAGAGGTCTCCGTGATACCTGCCGCACCGACCTCTTGATCCTGTACCATAAGGGACGTGCCGCCGTTGTGACCCGACTCCTTATGCGCAAAATTGAACTTGAAGCCGAACTGCTCCACGTTCGATGCGTTCCATCCCTTCGGCTGCGGTTCACCGTTGAACGCTGCTGCGCTCCAGTCTTCAAAGTCCGAATTGCTCACCTGCTGCGCCTGCACAGAAAAACAGAGTACGGCAAACAGCACACACAGAATCATCCTGCATCCCATAACCCGTAACCTGTAACCCGTAACCTCTACCCCGTAACCTGTAACCTCTACCCCGTAACCTGTAACCCGTAACCCGTAACCTTTCTTCAAAAATGTACTCATATTAAGATTTACATTAAAATTCTTCCGTTTTTACGCTCAAAAAGAGCGCATTTTTTATCGGGTGCAAAATTACTGCTTTTTTGTCAATCCCACAATAGCGTTTTTTATGAAAAAGTACACGATTATTAATTCTTAATTTTTAATTAAAATTAAAAAAACGCCCATTTCTGAGCGTTCCTGTCAACTGTCAATTTTCAATCTTCATTCTTCATTTTTCCCGCTTTTCCACCTTCTCGCCACCTTATTCCAATGGATGCTCAATGGATGCTCAATGGATGCCGAATAGATGCTCTACCCGACTTCACGCTAATCAAAATACAATTTCTATGTAAGAATTCGGCGTTCTTTAACCGCCTCTGAAAATCTACGAACTATAGTCAAAAAATGACAAAAATGTAGTTTTTTAACCCTCAATGGAGGAATTAGGCTTCCGAGAAACAAACCCATCGATATAATCGGTGTCATGTTTAACGACAGCAAAGCATTGTCTTAGAACCTTGTTTGCGACAGCGATCATGATTAGTTTTCCTGGCTTACCTTTTTCTTTCATCCGCAAGTAGAGATTGCGACACTCTTTATTATATAAGCTCATACTCCATGAGGCGACATATAGTTGAGAGCGCAAATGCGAATCTCCGTTGCGATTAATGTGTCCTTTGACATTGACGGACGTTCCTGACTGCTGATAGGTAGGACAAATGCCCAGATAGCGAGAAACCTGCTTTGCATTATCAAAGTACGTAAACCCACCGGTGGCGATAATGAGAGCAGCCGCAAGGCTGGCACCTATGCCTTTAATAGATGTTAGTTTCTGCATTTGTCGTTCAAATTCCTTCTGCGTAAGGGCAACTAAATCCTCCTCGATCTTACGGATCTGCTTCTCTAAAGTCTCGATGATTTTATCGATAGATTTGAAAGTAGCAGCATCCCTTTGAGGAAGCACCTCTAATGATTTCCGGAGATTATTAGTAGCGTGTAATTGCTTCTGAAACTGTCTCATAGCAGCGCGTTTCTGCTTAAGCAGAAGGATAGAGTCAGAAGGCATTTTGAACGGAATCGGTCTCATCCGCTCACCGTAGAGCGATAATAACTGAGCGTCAGCTTTATCGGTCTTAGTAACGGATAGCATGGTACGCGCAAAGTTTTTGACTTTGAGTGCGTTTTCCATACTAGTAGTAATGTTGGCATGGTTAAGCAAATATAACAGCAAGTAACTGTAATTGCCGGTCGCTTCCATTACACAGTGATCATCTTCCTTCAACGTGTGAATAAATTGGTGAATGCCCTTAGCGTTGTTGCCAAACTCACGCGTCTTGTACTCCTTCTCATTTGAAGGATATGCTACCATGAAAGTAGCCTTACTAACGTCAATGCCAATGTAACGCATAGTTATTAATTTTAAGTTTGTAGCGATTAAACATCCATTACATCTAAGACTATCATTGTGAATACGGGGTCACTTATTGCCCAACGAACTATCCAGTTTTGGATGTAAAAGATGTGGGGGCTGAACATAGATTAAAAGGTTTGTATCCCTAATGGCAAATCGGCCTTATTCCACATCTCGATGTCAAATCGACTGCAAAGATACAACAAATATTTTTAATAAACAAATAAAATTTTAAATATACAATG